>Ga0157371_10000570_pt1 | contig 43770 bp, 45 predicted proteins | sample C45metaG_FD_113462 | JGI IMG/M metagenome (GOLD analysis project Ga0157371, IMG submission 113462) | Corn rhizosphere microbial communities from Kellogg Biological Station, Michigan, USA - C4-5 metaG | ecosystem: Host-associated > Plants > Roots > Rhizosphere > Soil | place: USA: Michigan... | reverse complement strand
TTCTCTGGTTTAGTACGTTTGTTCTTCGTGGTGGTATAGAAGTGACCTGTACCAGCAGAGGAAACCAGCTTGATCTTCTCACGAATACCTTTAGCCATGATTCAGTTCCTTAGTACTTCTCACCACGGGCGCGGATTTCGGTCAGAACCGTATCGATGCCCTTTTTATCAATAACACGCATACCTTTAGCAGATACACGCAGAGTAACGAAGCGCTTTTCGCTCTCAACCCAGAAACGGTGAGAGTGCAGGTTCGGCAGGAAACGGCGTTTCGTCGCGTTCATTGCGTGGGAACGGTTGTTACCCGTTACCGGACGCTTTCCAGTTACCTGGCAGACTCGTGACATTTCTATTCTCCAAAAATCAAATCAGCTCGAGCTTTAAAAACTAGGTTTTGGCCGCCTCGTCAGGCCTTAGCCCGCCCAGGCGAGTTCCATGTGAACCCGCTAAGCTGGCCCAAACGCCAAACCCGAGATTCTCAAAGGTGGCGTAGTATACGCCGCTCAGCCCGAGTGCTCAAGTCCCGAACAGATAAAGATCCCTCTGGATCGCGCAAAAATGCCCTATTTCTGTTCAGTTGAATAGATGAATTACAACCAACCGCGCTCGGCGAAAGAGGTAAACTCGCCGTGACCGATCACCAAATGATCAAGTAAACGGATATTGAGCAGCGCGCACGCTTGCCCGACTTTTCCGGTAATATCGCGGTCGGCGCGACTGGGTTCAGCGATCCCCGACGGATGATTGTGCGCCAGAATCACCGCCGCCGCGTTAAGTTTCAGCGCTTCGCGCACGATTTCGCGCGGGTGAACCTCCACGCTGGCAATCGAGCCGGAAAACATCTTCTGCGCCTGCAACACGCGGTGCTGATTATCGAGGAACAGCGCCATAAAAACTTCGCGCTCCTGATGCGCCAGCACGCTTTGCAGGTAATGGCGCGTCACCTGCGGATTCTCCATCACGTTTTCCCGCGCCAGCTGGCTGGCAAAAAATCGCCTTCCCAGCTCGGCGATGGCATACAGCTGCGTCATTTTGGCGCTGCCCACGCCTTTAATCTGCCCGAGTTCCTCTTTGCTGGCCGTCATAATGCGATAGAGCGAACCAAACTCGTTCAACATCTGATGCGCCAACAGCAGCACGCTGGTGCCGCTGATGCCGGTACGCAAAAAAATCGCCAGCAGCTCAGCATCACTCAACACTTCAGCGCCCATTAACATAAGTTTTTCCCGTGGTGCCAGTTCCGTCATGACCATCTCCTCCCTGCGATGCGGCGATTCTGCGCGTCAGCCACCGTCAGCGCCAGCACGCGCTGAACGATTTCAGAGCCAGCTCGCAAAGGCCGCAGGCAGTGAAAAGGCGCACTGTGGATTTTGTGATAAAGTTGCCTGCATCTGCCGCCCCTGACGCGGCAATTTGCTTTGAGGCGAACAACATGACGGGATTAGCTGGAAAGAAAATTCTGCTGGGCGTGAGCGGCGGCATTGCTGCATACAAAGCGCCGGAGCTGGTGCGTCGGCTGCGCGATCGCGGTGCTGATGTGCGCGTAATGATGACCGAAGCGGCCAAGGCCTTTATTACTCCGCTGAGCCTGCAGGCGGTTTCCGGTTATCCGGTATTTGATGATTTGCTCGACCCGGCAGCCGAAGCGGCGATGGGCCATATTGAACTGGCAAAATGGGCAGATTTAATTGTGCTGGCACCGGCTACCGCCGATCTGATTGCCCGCGTCACTGCCGGCATGGCGAATGATTTGGTCACCACCGCGTGCCTGGCAAGCGCAGCGCCGGTTGCCATCGTCCCGGCCATGAATCAACAGATGTACCGCGCGGCGATCACGCAAGAGAACCTGCAGCGTCTGCAGCAGCGCGGCATGCTGATCTGGGGCCCCGACAGCGGCAGCCAGGCGTGCGGCGATGTGGGTCCCGGCCGCATGCTCGATCCGCTGGCGATTGTGGCGCACGCGCTGGAGTGGGCTGCGCCCGTCAACGATCTGCAACATCTCAGCATTATGATCACCGCCGGTCCAACCCGCGAAGCGCTGGACCCGGTGCGGTATATCAGCAATCACAGCTCGGGCAAGATGGGATTTGCGATTGCTGCGGCTGCGGCCAAACGCGGTGCGAAGGTGACATTGGTTACCGGCCCGGTGGCGCTGCCAACGCCAGCTGGCGTACAACGCGTGGACGTTGACAGCGCGCTGGAGATGGAAGCGGCGGTGATGGCGCAAATCCAGCAACAACATATTTTCATTGCCAGCGCAGCCGTGGCAGACTACCGGGCGGCTAACATTGCCGCAGAGAAAATCAAAAAACAGGGTGGCGACGACAGCGTCACGCTGCAGTTGGTGAAGAACCCCGATATTGTCGCAGGCGTCGCGGCGCTGCAGGAAAATCGCCCTTATGTTGTGGGATTTGCTGCCGAAACCCAGAATGTGGAAGAATACGCGCGGCAAAAACGGGTGCGAAAAAACCTGGATCTGATTTGTGCGAACGACGTGGCGCAGGCGGGTCAGGGCTTCAATAGCGACACCAATGCTCTTCACCTTTTTTGGCAGGAAGGAGAAAAAGTCTTACCGCTCAGTGATAAGACGCTCCTTGGCCAACAATTAATAGACGAGATTGTCAGCCGTTATGATGAAAAAAATCGACGTTAAAATTCTTGATGCACGCGTGGGCAACGAATTCCCGCTGCCGACTTATGCAACCTCTGGTTCCGCAGGCCTCGATTTACGCGCCTGCCTGGATGATGCGCTGGAAATCACACCAGGCATGACCACGCTGGTTCCCACCGGTTTGGCGATTCACATTGCCGATCCTGCTCTTGCCGCCGTGATTCTGCCGCGCTCCGGTCTTGGCCATAAACATGGCATCGTGCTGGGTAATCTGGTTGGTTTAATCGACTCCGATTATCAGGGCCAACTGATGGTTTCCGTGTGGAACCGCGGTCAGGACAGCTTCACGCTGCAGCCAGGCGACCGTTTAGCACAGCTGGTCTTCGTGCCGGTCGTGCAGGCCGAATTTAACCTGGTGGAAGATTTTGACACCAGCGACCGCGGCGCAGGCGGCTTCGGTCACTCAGGCCGCCAGTAATACGCGACACTTTTCGCTTAGCCATCTTTTTATTTCTTGTCGCCACAGGCCGCTATGTCTGTGGCAGATGAGGCAGTATTGCCTGTTTTTGGTGAATTTCAGGGGTGTTGAAGGTCATGGCAGAAAAAAAAGTCGCGAAACGGAATCGTCGCGAAGAGATTTTGCAGGCGCTGGCGCAAATGCTGGAGTCGGGCGATGGCAGTCAGCGCATCACCACCGCGAAGCTGGCCGCTAATGTCGGCGTGTCGGAAGCGGCGCTTTATCGCCACTTTCCCAGCAAAACGCGCATGTTTGACAGCCTGATCGAGTTTATTGAAGACAGTCTGATTACCCGCATCAATCTGATCCTGAAAGATGAAAAAGAGACGCTGACGCGCCTGCGTTTAATCGTGCAGCTGATTCTGGGATTTGGTGAGCGTAATCCGGGGCTGACGCGTATTTTGACCGGCCACGCGCTGATGTTTGAACAGGATCGCCTGCAAGGGCGTATTAATCAGCTGTTTGAGCGTATTGAAGTGCAGCTGCGTCAGGTGATGCGCGAGAAGAAAATGCGTGATGGTGAAGGTTTCCAGAACGACGAAACGCTGCTGGCGAGCCAGTTACTGGCGTTTTGTGAAGGGCTGTTGTCGCGCTATGTGCGCTCGGAGTTTCGGTTTCGTCCGACCGTGGATTTCGATAGCCGCTGGCCGCTGATGGCGGCGCAGTTGGTTTAAAAGACCAGGTCGGCATAAATGCCGACCTCATTACCGAATAATTAAATCCCGTACTCTTTACGATACGCGCGCACTTTCGCCAGATGGTCAGCCATCTCCGGCTTCTCTTCCAGGTAATCAATCAGCTCAGCCAAGGTAATAATCGCCGTGACTTTGCACTTATAGTCACGTTCCACTTCCTGAATCGCCGAAATATCGCTGCGACCGCGTTCCTGACGATCCAGCGAAATCAACACGCCCGCCAATGTCGCGTTATGCGCACTGATGATATCCATTGATTCACGAATCGCGGTACCGGCGGTGATCACATCATCCACCAGCATCACTTTGCCTTGCAGCGGGCTGCCCACCAGCAAACCGCCTTCGCCGTGATCTTTGGCTTCTTTGCGGTTGAAGCAGTAAGGCACGTCACGTTCATGATGATCGGCCAGCGCCACCGCGGTAGTGGTGGCAATTGGGATGCCTTTGTACGCCGGGCCAAACAGTAGATCGAAATCAACGCCGCCATCAACGAGCGCTTGCGCGTAGAAACGGCCTAACAGCGCCAAATCGCGACCGGTATTAAACAGACCGGCATTGAAGAAATAGGGGCTTTTACGTCCCGATTTCAGGGTGAACTCACCAAACTTCAGCACCCCTTTGTTCAGGGCGAATTCAATAAACTGACGCTGCCAGGCTTTCATTTCTCACTCCTCAAATAAAGAAAAGGCGACTCTATGGTCGCCTGTTACATCAATTAGTTAGCGCCGCTTTCTGCGCCTGAATCAACTGCTCAATGCCGCCTCGCGCCAGCGCCAGCAGCTGCAGTAACTCGTCGTGGCTGAAGGGCTCACCTTCTGCGGTGCCCTGCACTTCAATCATGCGGCCATCTTCGGTCATCACCACGTTCATGTCAGTTTCTGCGGCGGAATCTTCCACATACTCCAGATCGCACAGCGCTTCACCGCCGACGATACCCACAGAAATCGCCGCCACCATACCTTTCAGCGGGCTGGCTTTCAGCTTGCCAGCCGCAACCAGCGCATTCAGCGCATCGGCCAGCGCCACGCAGGCACCGGTAATGGATGCAGTACGCGTACCGCCATCGGCCTGAATCACGTCGCAATCCAGCGTGATGGTGAATTCACCTAGCGCTTGCAAATCCACTGCTGCGCGCAGTGAACGGGCGATCAGACGTTGAATCTCCAGCGTACGTCCGCCCTGTTTGCCTTTGGCGGCTTCACGCGCCATGCGGCTGTGGGTCGAACGCGGCAGCATGCCGTATTCCGCGGTGATCCAGCCTTGACCTTTGCCTTTGAGGAAACGCGGCACGCTCTCTTCGACGGTTGCGGTGCACAGCACTTTGGTTTCGCCGAATTCAACAAGCACAGAGCCTTCTGCATGTTTGGTGTAGTGACGAGTGAGTGTGACGGGACGTGTTTCAGATGCACTACGGCCTGCTGGACGCATGGTTTCTCTCCGGCTTGCTTAGGTTTGGCTGCGCATTATACGGACTTCAGCTGCGGCTGTCCCGCCCGCGATCGCCACAATCCTGGATGAAATTCTGTGGTGGCTGTGGCTAAATGCGCGTTTCCTCCCTTAAAAAGATAAATGATGATCGCGATACTCCATTTCCTGCTGGCGCTGGTGGTGATTTTTGCCCTTGCGCTGTTGGTCAGCCACGACCGCAAACGCATTCGTCCTCGCTTTATTATTCAGCTGCTGATTGTCGAAGCCGCGCTGGGCTGGTTCTTCCTGCACTCGGCCGGCGGCCAATTGGTAGTCACTGCGGTGGGCGGCTTCTTTGAAACCTTATTAACCTACGCCGCGCAAGGAACCAACTTTGTCTTCGGCAATATGGCAGATCAGGGATTAGCCTTTATTTTCCTCGGCGTGCTCTGCCCGATTGTGTTTATTTCCGCACTGATCGGCATTTTGCAGCACTGGCGCATTCTGCCGCTGCTGATTCGCGCCGTAGGCACTCTGTTGTCAAAAGTGAATGGCATGGGCAAGCTGGAGTCGTTTAACGCCGTCAGCACCTTGATTCTCGGCCAGTCTGAAAACTTCATTGCCTATAAAGGCATTCTCGCCGATATTTCCGCGCCACGCATGTACACCATGGCGGCGACGGCGATGTCGACGGTTTCGCTGTCGATTGTTGGCGCGTATATGTCGATGATTGATGCCAAATATGTGGTTGCGGCGCTGCTGCTTAATATGTTCAGCACCTTTATTATCTTGTCGATCATCAATCCCACCCGCCCGGAAAACGAAGAGCAGATTGCGCTGGATAAGCTGCATGAAGATCAGAGCTTCTTTGAGATGCTGGGCGAATACATTCTCGCCGGCTTTAAAGTGGCGATGATCATCATGGCGATGCTGATTGGCTTTATCGCGCTGATTGCGGCGATCAATGCGCTGTTTGCGGCAGTATTTGGTTACAGCTTCCAGCAGCTGCTTGGCTACGTTTTCTATCCGTTTGCATGGCTGGTTGGCATTCCCTCCGCCGATGCTTTGCAGGCGGCGAGTATTATGGCCACCAAACTGGTAGCGAATGAATTTGTTGCGATGATCGAGCTGAAGAAAGTGGCGGCTGAAATGACGCCACGCGGACTGGGGATTCTGTCAGTGTTCCTGGTGTCGTTCGCTAACTTCGCCTCAATCGGCATCGTTGCCGGTGCGATTAAAGGCCTGAACGAGAAACAGGGCAATGTGGTTTCCCGCTTTGGCTGGAAGCTGGTGTATGGCTCCACGCTGGTGAGCTTGCTGTCGGCCGCGTTCGCCGGGCTGTTTATCTGATAACGCATGGCGGCTGCATGGCCGCCATTTTTTAAAACGCCACGCACACCAGTGAATCAACCCGCATCACCGATTCCTGCTCGAAGCGCTGTTTATACACATCACGAAGTTTGTTGATGCTGTCAGAACTCGCCACATCCGGAGTGTGAATCAGCATCAATGCTTTGCTGTTTTCCCGCGCCAGCTTACCGTTCTCGCCCAGCCACTGACCTTTGGCGTCATATACCGATAAACCGTCTTTGAAACGCGGCGTCACATCGTTATCGACAAACTGCTGCCATTCGCTGCTGCTGACGATGCCACCTTTCGGTTTGTTCATGCCAAACCACAACGTTGTTTGCATCATCACGTCACCAGAACCGCATACCGCAACCGGCGCGGTGTTGGGCGGGATCTGATGCGTTTTCGTCGACGGAGCCTGACAGCCAGCGAGCAGTAAGGTTAATAAAGCAGGAAGAGCCAGAGAGCGGAACATCACTTCATCCTTTTAAGCGAACCAGCGCTAAGCATAAGTGTCTGTCGGTAAAAGAGGTAATTTTTTGTTATTCACGCTTAAGTGCGCTTATGCCTGTTAGCGTCGAGGCTGCCTCGCTATACTTCACCCAACATTTCTGAAAAAGAGAAGACGATTATGATCCGCAGTATGACCGCTTACGCCCGCCGCGAAGCCAAAGGCCACTGGGGCAGCGCCGCCTGGGAAATTCGTTCGGTTAACCAGCGCTATCTGGAAACCTATATCCGTCTGCCGGAGCAATTTCGTGGCCTGGAGCCGGTCATCCGCGAGCGCATCCGTAATCGCCTGACGCGCGGTAAAATCGAATGCAACCTGCGTTATGATGCCGATGCCAGCGCACAAGGCGAACTGCAGCTGAATGAATCACTGGCCAAACAGCTGGTGCAGGCCGCCAACTGGGTGAAGATGCAGAGTGATGAAGGCGCGATCAATCCGCTGGATATTCTGCGCTGGCCGGGCGTGATGTCCGCGCAAGAGCAGGATCTCGATGCCATCAACGCCGAACTGCTGGTGGCGCTGGATGGCGCGTTAGATGACTTTATCGAAGCGCGTGAAAGCGAAGGCACCGCGCTGAAAGCGATGATTGAACAGCGTCTGGAAGGCGTATCGCACGAAGTCAGCAAAGTGCGCGCGCAGATGCCAGATGTGATTAAATGGCAGCGCGAGCGTCTGGTCACCAAGCTGGAAGAAGCCGAAGTGCAGCTGGAAAATAATCGCCTGGAGCAAGAGCTGGTGATGATGGCGCAGCGCACCGATGTGTCGGAAGAGCTGGATCGCCTGGATGCGCACGTTAAAGAAACCTACAACATCCTGAAAAAGAAAGAAGCCGTTGGCCGCCGCCTCGACTTTATGATGCAAGAGTTCAACCGCGAGTCGAACACGCTGGCTTCGAAATCAATTAATGCCGAGATCACGACATCAGCGATTGAGCTGAAAGTGTTGATTGAACAGATGCGTGAACAGATTCAGAACATAGAGTAATCACGCACACCATTAATAACGTCAAGTCCGTCATCCTACGGGCTTGACGATTAATGTGGGTTAACGATTTATTGAGCGTGCCATGCGCGTGTAAGTATGTCGGATACCGCGAATGGCAATGCTGTAAGCCATGATATTTTCAGGCAATGCCATCCCGATGTAACCGGTGTCACCAATATGATGAAGATCTGCGCCCGCCATCTTACTCATTAACGCGATTTGACGAATGGTATTCACATCTGCCCCCTCTTGCGATGTCCCGATCGCGGTCATCGCTAAAGCGCCATGCGAATGAATACATTCAATGAGTGAGGCAACTTTCTGCTGACTCATACCCGGTAGTGTGCCGGGTGCAGGCACCAACACCACATCAACCCCTTGCTGCACGAACTCAGCAATATCTTGCTCGGTGAGGATGTCGCTGCCACTCTCCTGAACAATGCCAGCACCATGCATCTTACCGGTGATAATGAGTGCGCTGTTACCAACCGCCTCGCGGATCATTTTCGCCGCTTTAGCCAGCGCACGATTGCTCACACCGTTATTAGGATTGCCCGTGAGAACCAAAATTTTGGCTCCCATTTGCACCAAACGGCAGGCGTTTTCCGCTGTTGCCGCGCGCCCTGGCACCATTTGTAATTCATCAAGATGCGTGGCATCAAAATCAGGATCTACCGCTTCAAGATTGACCCCAATAATACGCCCGGTCAGCCGGCATATTTCATGTAAAGTTTGTTCCGGCGCAATGTTTGCGGGCATGCCATGAATAACAGGGTTTTCACTGTCGAACATGTTGATCAATACAATATCAGCCCCCTGAGAGGCCGCCAATTCGGCGTTAGTAATATTATGCAGCAAGGGTGAAGTCATGCCGATAGTTTCGCTGACTACCACCCGTCCTTCGCTGGCACGCACAGCATATATCAACGCATCTTTATCCATCGGCAGCAGCTCGGAAGCTGAGCAATCCAGCAAACGTTTATGTGTCATAGAATTTATTCTCTTTGGTAAGCATCAGATTAAGATCGGGAAATTATGCATAAAATAACAGTTAGGGATCCAAAAGATATTCGCCCTGATCAACTCTTCGTAAATATCCCCTGTACCAGGTAGCGAAAGCTATACATGAAAAAAATGTTCATCATCAGGCAACGCCTTATTTCATTTTAAATAAGACATTTTCTTTTCCGTGTATAAGAAATGTCTCTAATTTGAAATTTTCTCCTTAATATCTCTAGCACAAAACTTATTAATGCCCTAAGGATGAAAAGAAAAATACCCTGTTTTTCTGAATATTACTTGTGATCGTAATATTTTACTTTTCCTATTAATTTTTTCGAGAAACCTGTCGCCCTTCAATTCGTGCACATGCAATGGATCGTTTAAGGAAAGCGAATTTTATGCTCATCACTGTCGCGGTTCTTTTCCTTTGCGCCTTCAAACACCCATATAGGAACAGGTAAATATTATGAGATTTAACAAGATGTCAGTCGCACTCGGCTTGGGATTGATGATGACCGCCAGCCTGGCTAACGCTGTCAATAGCCAGGGTGCAGGTACTGTCACCATTAAGGGCTCAATTATTGATGCACCTTGTTCAATCAACCCAGGCTCGCAGGATCAAACCATTGATCTGGGTCAGGTATCGAAAAAGCAGTTGGCAGCGGGTGGTAAATCAACACCGGTACCCTTCAACATCAAACTGGAGAATTGCGATTTCACCGCAGGTAAAGATGTGAGTGTGACCTTTACCGGACAGGCCTCTGCTGCCGTACCGACTCTAATTGGCATGACCGGTACCGCTAGCGGTGCCAGCATTGGCCTGACAGATGGCTCAGGCCAGCTAATTAAATTGGGTCAGCCATCAACCATGACTCTGCAGAATGGTAGCAACACTTTGTCGTTCTCTGCATATCTGCAGGGTGATGGTGCCTCTGCAACCATCACACCGGGGGTATTTCAAAGCACCGTCGACTTTAGCCTGGATTATCAGTAATCGTTTTCCACGCTAATTAGAGACATGCGTAATCTGCGCATCTCTTGTTTATTTCAACAGGGTGTTAGTAGTATGTCAGTCCATACCAGGAACTCATTTCCTTTTCAAAATAACTGGCGCTTACGCCCGTTAGTAATTGCTTTATCATTGGCTTTTTTTAGCAGTGCATTAGCAGAGGAAGTTGAGTTTAATCTGGACAACATGGATATTTCCGACCGGGAAAACATTGATATGAGTCAATTTTCCCGGGCAGGTTATATGATGCCTGGTCAATATGACATGGCAATCAAAATTAATGACAATGAATCACCCACCGAGGAGGTTACTTTTTTACCGTCTGAACATGATGAAAACGAAACTGTCGCCTGCTTAACACCAAAAATGATGGCAGGCTTCGGTTTAAAGAAGTCATGGTTAGATAAAGTTACCTACTGGAATAATGAAAAATGTGCCCGGCTTGATATCATGCCGGGTATCATTTTGCGTCCTGATCTCGCGTTATCAACGCTCTACATGAGTGTTCCTCAGGCATATATTGAATATCAAACTGCTAACTGGGATCCCCCTTCACGCTGGGACGAAGGGATTGCTGGATTTATTGCGGATTATAACACCAATTTTAATTACTCCTCCCCGGCACAAGGCAGTGAATCACGCGAATTAAGCGGTAATGGCGTGGTAGGTGTCAACGCCGGTCCCTGGCGTATGCGTGCGTTCTGGAATGGTACTCATTACACTGCCAATAACACTAAAACCTCTACTTTTAACTGGAATCAATATCAGGCATTTAGGGCAATCAAACCTTGGGGCGCAAAATTAATTATTGGTCAAAATGACCTCGCCAGTGATGTGTTTGAAAATGCACGCTATGTTGGCGCCGGCCTTATTAGTGATGATAGCCAGTTACCCCCCAATTTGCGTGGATACGCACCGGAGGTCCGTGGCGTGGCGAAGACCAATGCAAAAGTCACCATTAGTCACGCTGGACGTGTGTTATATGAAAGCCAGGTGGCTCCCGGTCCTTTTATTATTCAGGACTTGAGCGACTCTATTACTGGCACGCTGGATGTCAAAGTTGAAGAGCAAGATGGCAGCATTCAGACCTTTCAGGTCGAAACCGCATCTGTTCCCTATCTTAGTCGCCCTGGACAGGTTCGCTTTAAGGCGGCGGTAGGGCAAACGACAGACGATAGATTTCATCTGCAGAATGAAAGGTTAATGGCAGGGGAATTCTCATGGGGTATTAGTAACGGTTGGTCGCTGCTCGGGGGTGGATTATCCTCTGGAAAATATCATGCCGCGTCGTTGGGTGCAGGGCGTGACCTCTTATCGTTTGGGGCCCTGGCACTCACCGCAACCCAATCTTATGCAAAGCTGCCTAATAACCAAACGCGCTCTGGCGGCTCCTATAGCCTGAGTTATTCTAAACGCTTCGAAAACTATGACACGCAGGTTACCTTCGCAGGTTATCGCTTTACGGAGAAGAGCTATCTTAGTCTAAATCAATATCTTGAGGCGAGCCGTAAGCATTTGGTTATTCGTAATAATGCAGCGAATAAGCAGACCTATACCGTTTCACTTAATAAACAATTCCGTACACTCGGCGTCAGCGCATTTTTAAATTATAACTATCAGACTTACTGGAATCGTCAGGCGACCAGCCGCTGGAATATGTCGTTTGCGCGTTATTTCGATGTGGGAAATTTTAAAAACGTCAGTTTCAATCTCTCCGCCTATCGCGCACAAAATTCAGGTATACAAGATGACGGAGTGTTCTTAAGCCTGAACGTGCCTTTCGGGACCTCATCGGGCTTGAATATCAATGCACAAAATTCAGATGCCGGCCAAATCAATAGCCTGAGTTGGTATAACCGCATGGATGAACGCAACAGTTATCGCTTAGGCGCCAATGTCGATCGCCAACAACGAAGCGCTTATAGTGGCTACTACACCCATACCGGCGATAACACGCTAACGAACTATAGTGCCAGTTATAAACCCGGTCAGTATCGCTCCGCAGCCCTGTCCATGCAGGGAGGATTAACGGCCACAGCACATGGAGCAGCATTACATCGCACCATAATACCTGGAGGCACGCGTCTGATGCTGGATACTGAAGGTATTAGCGATGTGCCCATTAAGTCTTCTGGTGCGGCCACTCATAGCAACAAATTCGGAAAAGCGGTACTGGCGGATGTCAGTAGCTATATACGTAATCAGGCACATCTGGATATCAACCAACTCAACGATGACATTGAAGCGGAGTCGCCCGTTTTGCAATTAACCTTAACCGAAGGCGCCATTGGCTATCGTCGCTTTCGATTAATTAAAGGTCAAAAGCTAATGGCGGTTATTCGCCTAAGTGATGGCAGTTATCCGCCGTTTGGCGCGAGCGTATTAAGTAAAGGGCGTGAGACCGGCATTGTTGATGAGATGGGCAGCGTCTGGCTTAGTGGTGTAAACCCTGAAATGCTGATGGATGTCCGCTGGAACGGCAATATTCAATGCCAAATTACCTTCCCAAAAGTATTACCCATTGATGAGAGTGGAGAAACAAACCTGCTGCTTCCGTGTACAGAAAAAGAATAATTTTGCGCATTAAAGTTTGTTGAGTATCTGTCGCTCTATTACCCCAGACATATAGAGTGAGTATTAATTTTATGAACCTGAAGGCTTCTCTCGCTACCGTGGCGATGCTGTTTGGCGCTATGATTTTTTCACAAAGCACGCTGGCTGCTGTTGCATTGGATCGCACCCGCGTCATTTATGACGGCGCTGAACGCTCAATCAGTTTGAATATCAGCAATGAAAATAAAGCGCGTCCGTATCTGGCGCAAAGCTGGCTGGAAGATGAGCAAGGAAAAAAAATAAAGTCGCCGCTTATGGCGCTCCCTCCAGTTCAGCGTATTGAGCCGGGTCATAAAAGCGCGATTAAAATCCAATCTTTACCTGCCGCAAAATCATTGCCTCAGGATCGTGAATCTTTGTTTTACTTTAATTTGCGCGAGATTCCGCCACGCAGTGAAAAACAAAACGTATTACAAATTGCGTTACAGACCCGCATCAAACTATTTTATCGTCCAGAAAAATTAATGATCGATCCACGAGCTTCAATCAAACCCGTACAAAATCAACTCACGTTGAAAAAAAACGGTGATCAATACACGGTGATAAATCCTACCGGATATTATGTCACGCTGATTACTGCAGCCAGTCATGTTGATGGTAAAGAAGAAAGTGATTTTAAACCGATCATGATTCCGCCACAAGGCAGTGCCGCTATTAACGTAAAAGCCAGTAAGTTAGGTTCGCATCCGGTATTAAGCTATATCGACGATTTCGGCGGTCGGCCAAAATTGACATTCAGTTGCAAAGCCAATGTGTGCCGTGTCACCGATAGCCGCGAATAAGCATGAACAGCATGAAGTGGCTGGTCATCTTCTTCGCACTGCTGCACTGCAAAATGCTCTTCTCAGCGCCGATCGCGCCGCATGAAGAAATTATCCCCGGCACGAATAGATATCCAATTAATGTGTCGGGGATTATCGTCAGCTCCCAATGTACTTTGAATGGTGATCGAGAAAGTCGTGTTAACTTCGGCGATATCATCATTCAACTAATTGATGGTATCCGGTTCAGTAAATCGGTGCCATTCACCGTCACGTGTCCGGGAGCTTTCAACGGGGAGCAGGAAGTTTTTATCTCAGCTACAGCGGCGGTGTTTGATAAAAATGTCATTTCTACCACCAACAGCAATGTGGGCATCAAATTAATATTAAACGGTAAAGACATCGAAATAAATAAAGCACACAACATTGATTGGCGAATATCAAACACATTGATTGCCGTGCCGGTTAAAAACAAGGCCAAAGTCACAGCGGGTAATTTTACTGCAACCGCCACCATGGTATTGAATGTTCGTTGAGGAGACACGGAATGCAGATTATAAAAATAATGCTCTGTCCACTGATCATTGCATTTGCGTTGCATAGCACGTTGTCTAATGCCAATGCAGGCGTCAACTTTTCAGGAAAGCTGATTAACGTCCCGTGTAAAATTGACAATAATAAAGATATCGATGTCAACTTTGGCGACAGTGTGGATATTAATGAAATAGATGGTCTGAAATACACTGAATTGCTGACGCTGTCGATTAAGTGCGATGAAAACTATTCCGAAAATCTTTACTTCCGTGTATCGGGTAGCGCAGCAACATTTGATAAAGCAGCAATACGCACTAACATCACTAACGTTGGGATAAAATTCATCAATGGTAAAGATGGCACACCACTCGAAATAAACAAAAAATACAATTACGTGCAGACAGGTGATTTTTCTCTAAAGGTGGTTCCTGTTAAAAAATCTGGTTCAATACCCTTGCCAGGTAAGTTAACAATAAGTGCTCAACTGATTGTCGAGCCTCAGTGAATGAAAACTGCAATACTCATACTATCACTCTTTATTTATTGTTGTAATTCACACGCTGTGAAAATAAATTTTTCAGCCACACTGATCAGTATTAATTGCGTAATAAACAATGACAAACCGGCAGACGTTGATTTTGGTGATGCAGTAGGAGTAAATCATGTTGATGGTGTGAGATATCAACAGCGTGTTCCCATCAGTATCGTATGTCGGACCCCGCCGGGAAAACAGCTGGAACTGGCATTTTTGGGCATAACCAGCAATTTTGATGCCAGCGCATTATTCACAGGGATTGATGATTTAGGTATCAGGATAATGCAAAATAATCAACCCATTATAATCAATCAGCGCTTTACGCTTGATGATCTTACGCAGCCAATATTTTATGCCGTTCCGATAAAGCGAGCTGGCAGCGCTTTGAAAAGCGGACGTTTTAAAGCGCTTGCAACGCTTGTTATTAAATACGAGTAATGATTATGCGCTTCCATATTATGTTAATAACTCTGCTATCAACATGTTCTATAAACGCCTTTGCAGCTGCTGACTTTTCTTTTACAGGCGGATTAGTGCAGGAACCCTGCATTCTCGACCCCAACAGCAGTGATATTGTTATTGATTTTGGCAGCGTCATTAATAAATTTCTTTATCGCTATCAACGTACCGCAGGTATTTCCATAACGCTTAATTTACAGGGTTGCGATACCTCAACATCCGATAAACTCTCAATCACCTTTAAGGCAACAGAAGATGTGCAACAAGCGGGCATGATGGCACTTGATCCATCCAGTACCGCAAAAGGCATCGCCATTGGCGTTGAAGAAAAAGGTATTTTTATTCCGATAAACAAAAGCGTCGAGAGGATTTTCCATTCTGGTGACAACAAAATGGTCTATCACTTATTCCTGTCTGCTAATCGTGAAAGCATTAAAAATAACGAATTACATCCCGGTACAATCAATGCCAGCGCAACCGTAGAACTGGAGTATCACTAATGAGCATTTTTAAACTCATCATTTATTTTATTTGCATAATTACTCCTGCATCAGCACAAGCCACAATCATCAGCCATAATGTTTATTTTTCCTGGGTAGGGAAATATACTACCTTTCGTGTTTATGTTGATCACTGGGATGAAGATAGCCCTTTAAAAAATCCGTGTTATAAGCAGCCGGGCTGTAAAATCGCGTCCTTTCCCGAAAATAATAATGTTCCTGCTGACATTCATGCGCCAAATGTTTTATTCGCAGAAAACTATGCAACCATTGGCGAACTGGGAAAAGCGTATAAAGCTAAATATCCCTTATCGACAGAACATACCTTCCAGATAGACGGATGGTCCACTGATTATAATTGTTTCCGACTGGCAACATTTCAAAATGATTGGCATGATGCAACCTTTCTGCCTGATAATATATGTATCAGAGATCATAAATATCCTGTTAGTTGTTCACTTTTGGGTGATACTAATCTCTATCACGGCTATGTTTCTGATAAAAGCATAAACGGTAATACTGCTCAAACGCAGTTAACACTATCCTGTAGCTCAGCGGCAACGGCAAAAATTTACGCGGTAGGGTTTAACACCAATATTGTCTCACTCCGTTCGGATGACAGTTTGCAGACTGAATTAAAAGTCAACGATCAAGATGCTTCTGAAGGCATTGAGATTGAAGTTAATTCAGCCGACTCGCTGGCAACGTTTACGCTTAGCTCAACGCTGCGTACTCATGGAGCAGTCGCACCTGGCGCATTTAATGGTGCCGGCACGCTCATCATTTCCGCTTATTGATTTGAAGAAAAACATGTTTTTTTTCCCTACTTTTCGCAAGCCCCCATTTACTACATTACTTGTGTCATTGGTCGTGGCGAGCGACTTACTATTGATGCTGCAAGTTTACGTTGCCAATATGGGCGGTTCAGGTTTTCGCCTGCCGCAAAATCTTATTACGCTCATTTTTATGGGCATCTGTATTTTTATCGTGGCAATAAAATGCCTCTTTTCGACCCCCTCGACGGACGGGGTGCGAGTGGCAAAGGTGACACCGATATGGCTGCTAGCGTTTCTGATCCTTAGCCAGCCCGTACTCTGTACGTTTTACGGCAATCATGATGTGACCTTACTCCCCCAGTTAACTGCCTATGCTCTGGCAGTGCTGTTTTACCTGGCCATGCTACAAATCCCCCTTTCGCCAAACGTTAAAAGGCTCTGGCTGGTATGCATTATTGCTGCGGCCGTGGCGCAAGCGATGCTGGCGCTATGCCAACTCTTCATGACGGGGGCAAATAACTGGATGGAATTTCCGGCAGATGGCACCCGCATCTATGGCATTTTCCAGCAGGTAAATTTACTGGGTAGTTTTCTGGCTACTGGCTGGACATTAGCCCTGTATTTTAGCTTTAAGGCGCGTCATGGCGGGCTTCGTTTACTATTGGCAGCGATCATGGCTGTATTGCTGGTGATTTTGATGATCATCCAGTCTCGCGTTGCCTGGCTTGGTGCGTCGGCCAGTAGCGCTTTACTTATCTGGACATTCCGCCGGCATCGCCATTGGCGGCAGCACCTCTTGATTGGCTTACCGATTGCATTAGCAATTGTGATAGCTTGCCAGACCCTGCTCGCGTATGCCCCCATGGCGGGATTACAAAAAGTGGATAAAACCCATTCAACGGCAGGCCGTGTGCAGATGATCACGCACAGCCTGCATATGATCGCCGAACGTCCTTTACGTGGTTGGGGTGCCGGTCGTTTTGAGCACGATTATCTGCTGCACGTACGTGAGGAAACGGCGCATCCGTTGAATTCTCGTCCCCCAACGCACCCGCATAATGAAATCCTGTTTCAGTGGGTGGAAAATGGGGTTATTGCGCTGGCGGGAGTGGCACTAATAATTTGGGCGTGGTTCAAGCCCGTCGTAACCGGTAGCCCTTATGCAAGGCGACGCGCCTTTACGTTTTGGACGATGACCTTACCTATCGTGACCCATCTGCTTTTTGAGTATCCACTCTACCAGTCCGCGCCGCATGGTCTGGTATTACTACTGCTGATCCGTCTGATGCAATCTGAGTCAGATCTGCAAAGCCTGACTCTGCGCCCGTTGGCGCATTACGCTGCGGCTGGGTTTGTCACCCTTTTTGCTCTCGCATTGATGGTTTTTGCGGCAACAGGTTTGCACACCAATGCCATCCTGACGCAAATTGAGCGCAACAGGTTTGCTGATTTTTCCCATGCTGAGCAACTTATTAATCCTTACGCCCAATGGGAGCGCTATCAGTTTGATGCAAACCTTCATCGTCTAATGACGTTCAACAGCACAAAAGATGTCGGGCAATTAATCCAATTCAAAGTGTGGGCCAGGGAATACCTGACAAAGCACCATGATGCCAATGTAACCTACTCACTGCTTAAAATTGCCATGTTGCAGGGAGACATGGAATGGCAACAGAGACTGCATCAGCGCGGTCATCAGCTTTTTCCTGAAGACAAACGCTTTAATCTTCCTGAGCAAAGTAAATAAAGCGTAAAGATTAGTGTGTCCTTATTAACAGACAGTTCTTAATCCACTACGTGATGGCTATTTTGACTTCTTTAGGACGAGTTTACCCTGCTGTTTTTAAAGGGAATGAATAAAAGGTGATAGAATGAGGCCGTTCTAACCATGAATGTGCTCAATCCTGAGGATTGCAGAGATTGGGTAACATTGACGGCACTTTTTGCTAAAGTGCTGGTCGTAATCAATACAGTTGTACCGCTCCAGGAACTCAGGGACCCTTTTTCTTCGTGCGATACATTTTTCCCCGACATGAAGGCGTTATGACGAAATCCAGGCAGTTCCGTTCCAAACTTCTGCATCCCCGTTATTGGTTTACCTGGTTTGGGCTAGGTGTGCTGTGGCTGCTGGTGCAACTTCCTTACCCCATTCTGATCCGGCTTGGTGCTGGCGCTGGCAAATTGTCGCGTCACTTCCTGAAGCGCCGCGAACGCATCACCCGTCGCAATATCGAGCTGTGCTTCCCCAATATTAAGGAAGAGAAAATCGAGGCGATGATCGCCGGCAACTTCGAATCGCTAGGAATGGCGCTGGCAGAAACCGGCATTGCCTGGTTCTGGTCTGATGCACGCGTGCGTCGTTACTTCGAAGTGCATGGTCTGGAAAACCTGCAGCACGCACAAAGCCACCAGCGTGGTGTGATGGTCATCGGTGTGCACTTTATGTCGCTGGAGCTGGGCGGCCGCATTACCGGTTTATGCCAGCCAATGATGGCGATGTATCGTCCGCACAATAATCAGGCGATGGAGTGGGCACAAACCAAGGGTCGCATGCGTTCGAATAAAGCGATGATCGATCGTCGCGATTTGCGCGGCATGGTGCAGGCGCTAAAAAAAGGCGAAGCGGTCTGGTTCGCACCGGATCAGGATTACGGCCCCAAAGGCAGCGTGTTTGCTCCGCTGTTTGCGGTGAAACAAGCGGCGACCACCAACGGCACCTATGTTTTGTCTCGTCTGGCAAAACCGGCAATGCTGACCATCGTATTGATTCGTAACCAGGATAAGAGCGGTTATCAGCTGATTATTCAGCCTGAACTGGAAAATTATCCGTATGAAGATGAAGCCGCTGCCGCTGCTTACATGAATCGCGTGATTGAGAATGAAATTCTGCGCGCGCCCGACCAATATCTGTGGCTGCATCGTCGCTTTAAAACTCGTCCGCCGGGTGAAGCGTCTCTCTATATCTAATCTCTTGATGCAGCAGGTTTTCACCTGCTGCTCATTTTCTCTGCTCACATTTGACAACCATTCTTAACGAAAAACAGGTTTGTCAAAATCTGCCCCGCCTCTTGTAATGGTCGCCTTCTCCCCTCTTTGACCAGAACCATGACACAGCACTTTCACTGCAAATTTATCGCGCTGGCCGTTGCCACTGCGCTGCTGGCCAGTTGTGCCAATCCACAAGGCTTACACCCCAAAAACACGCTGCTTGATGCTAACGCTCTGCAAGCCAGTCAATCCCTGAAAAACGCGCATTTCAGCGCCGCGAATTGGCCAAAAAGCGCATGGTGGCAAGGTTTTAACGATGCTCAACTCAATCGAATGATTGATGATGCGATGGCATCCAGCCCGGATTTGCAGGTAGTCAACGCGCAAGCGGATAAAGCCAATGCACAAGTGATTGCCGCCGATGCCGAACGCTATCCGGTTGTCGATCTCAACGCGGGCATTACGCGCTCGCGTGTGGCAAAAGTGGATGATCCGCTGCTGGAGGGGAAAAGCTACAGCACGCTGCGCACCGCTAACGTTGGCTTGAGCTACACCTTCGATTTATGGGGCGGCAAAAAAGATGCCGCTGAAGCCGCATTGGGGCAAGCACGTGCCAGCGAGTTGGATCGTCAGGCCAGTCAGTTAACGCTGGCCGCGAACGTGACGCGAGCGTGGAACCACCTTAATCTCGCCTGGAATAATGCCGAACTGGCGCAGCAGAATGCCGAGCGTGCGGCGGGTATCGCCAAAATTCAGCAGCAATATGTCAGCGCTGGACTCACTTCCGATTACCAATATAAGCAGGCGCTGTCGCAGCAGAAAACCGCGCAAGCCGAATTGACGCAAGCTCAACAGCAAGTCACCGATGCCGGTATTCAGCTTTCGACGCTGATAGGTAAAGGCCCGGATTACTGGCACCAGCTAAAACCGGCGCAGATGAATGTGCCGGTCGCCGCCATGCTGCCAAACGCCATTCCGGCCGAACTGCTGGGTCGTCGTCCGGATGTGGTGGCCGCGCGCTGGCGCGTTGAAGCGGCATCGAAACAGATCGCCGCCAGCAAAACCGAGTTCTATCCCAACATCAATTTGGTGGCCGAAGCCGGCACCAAATCACTGCTCGGCGATGCCTTGTTTGGTGCACCAAGCCGCTTCTTTAATGTGGGACCGAGTTTGTCATTGCCAATCTTTGACGCGGGCAAACGTCGCGCCGATTTAGCAGAGAGCGACGCCGATTACGATCTGGCGGTAGCGCAGTACAACAAATTGCTGATTAGTTCACTGGGCAATATCAGCGACACCATTACTCAGTTGCAGTCGATTCAGGATCAGCTGGCGCAACAGGAAAGCGCCAACCAGCTGATTCACAGCGCGTGGGATGATTTGCATCGTGAATACGCAGCGGGCCTGCGTCCTTATCTTGATGTGCTGACAATCCAAAATCAGCTGATCGAATCCGACCAGAAACTGGTGGCGCTGAAGGCGCAGCAGATTAACCTTGCGGTGGTTTTGATAGAAGATTTGGGCGGCGGATTCCAGAGCTCCAACTCTAAAGTTTAAAAAGTCACCATCCATGGCGGCCCTGCGCAGGAATGTGCCGATTTTGTCGGCTGGCATTCTGCCGTGCATTGATGAATCATAGTCCGCACTGTGTAATCACCTGCGGACTATTATGATGGAACAGAATATTGAGGCTGGCTGGTTGCGGCCTCTGATTGCCGACCGACTCACACCTTACCTCGAAATTGATGCAGCGCGCCTGCAACGCAACCTGCAACAGATGCAGCAAAAAGCCGATGCCGCTGGCGTCACGCTACGTCCTCATATCAAAACCCATAAAAGCGTCTGGATTGCTGAGCAGCAGCGAAAGCTCGGCGCGCGCGGCATTACCGTATCAAAACCGAGTGAAGGCATCGCTTTTATTCTCGGTGGCGAACGCGATCTGCTGCTGGCTTACCCCGTAGTGCATGCCGAAACGCTGAAAGAATTTTTGGCGGTGGCCGCACAACATCAGGCGCGCATTACCTGCATTGCGGATTGCACGAATGGCGTGGCGGCAATAGCGGATGCACATCAGCGCCAGCCCGATTGCCAGCTGGCGTTAGCCATCAAAGTGGATGTGGGATTACATCGCATCGGTGTTGATCCGCACGGCGGTGCCGCCGTTACGCTGGCGCAGCAGATACAGGGTGCAGGCCTCACGTTTGCCGGGCTGGTTTCTCATGCCGGTCACGCTTATGGCGCAGGCAACGCCGCAGCGATTGCCGACGTTGCCCTGCAGGAAATCGCATTAATGCGTGATCTGCAGCAGCGCCTGATTGCCGCTGGTTTTGCGCACTGCCCGATTTCAGTCGGTTCAACGCCAACGGCATTGGCGGCACCCGTCGCGCAGGACAGCGATGAAATCCGCCCCGGCAATTACGCGCTGCTCGATCTTACCGCATGGCGTTTAGGTCTTTGCACGCCAGAGGCGTTGGCGCTGAGCGTGGTAACGCGCGTGGTAGCGGTCAATCCGCACTTCGCCATTATTGATGCCGGTTCCAAAATGCTTAGCTCTGACAAAGGGCCGCACGGCACCAATGCCAGCGGATTTGGTATCGCCGTCGATGAGCAAGGCAATCATTATGAAGTGTTGAAGCTGTCGGAGGAGCATGGTTTCCTGCAATATGCTGAACAGGCACCCGCCGTTGGCGCGCTGCTACGCATCTTCCCTAATCACAGCTGCGCGGTAGTTGCGCAGTCCGATCGCTTCGTGCTGCGCCATGCTGATGGTACGGGTGAAGAACAGGCTATTCAGGGACGCGGCAAGTTTATCTGATTACAGCGTTTTCACGGAAACCGCTGCTGACCCACACTTCCATGACCGGGCCGTTTGCAGCCCGGTATCAGCGTGCTTTAATGGCTGTATCACATCAGGAGGTCCCATGCTGCCATCTCAGACCGTCACACTAACGGTTCCACGCAACTGGTTAGATTTGTATGAAACCATCTGGAAACCGGAATGCTTTGCCAAATGGGCTAGCGGACTCAGCGCCAGTACGCTGACGCAGGAAGGGAACAGCTGGAAAGCCAAAGGTCCCGAGGGAACGGTAAAGATTCGCTTTACCCCACACAATCCCTTTGGCGTGATGGATCACTGGATTGATACCGGAACGGGTAAAGAGATTTATATGCCGATGCGGGTGATTGCCAATGAGCAAGGTGCGGAAGTGGTGATGGTGGTTTATCGTCGAGCATTCATGTCTGACGAGAAGTTTGCCGAGGATGTTGCATGGGTAAAACGCGATCTGGAACAGCTTCTTCATCTGTTAACTCATTAGAATCAATGTATTATGCAGAGATAGCCTCTTTAACGCATGCTGGAATCAATCAATAAAAATCGCTGACTTTTTTGCTCAGTAGCGTTTAACTGTTTTGCTCAAGCCTTCACGTATTTATCTGCTAATCACCAGTCTGGCTTAAGCATCCTCAACAGGAAAATTCCTGGTGAGGATGTGCAGAAAAATGCTGAGTGCCTCTGATTTATCAAAGTTTTTTCTATATTTCTTTATCGCCGCTTCATTCAACCGTATGGAATGAAGAAAAGCACTAATAAATAGTAAATCACTCGCCTTATATATTCTGATGCAAATTCTGAAACCATTTATTCCTGCGGTCTATTTATAGGAGTTTTCTGATGGTGTTAAATTAATTAAAACACGGTATAACTCATTTCACACACAGCAGTAACCATAATAACAACAGCAGGGAAATAACATGGATCGCTCAACCTATCCTTTGTTATCAGAAAAAGAATTTGTTGAGATTGCCAGCCGGATGCTGGCCGGGGAATATATAAACTCAAAGGGATTTTATAATGATCTTACGGATTTCCTCCGCACAGGAGGAGATACCATTAAGACAACAACATCATTAAGCGCCAGGGTCATCTTAATAAATTCAGAACATCATTTAATTGAACGCATTTTTACGTGGCAAAACCTGAAAGGTATATCAGGGCTGCGTCAGGATGCGCTGCATTGATGTAAGCTGTGCTTTGGCCTGTGGCCAGAGTAAACCCTTAATTGCACTGGTACATGTACCATAATGAGCAGAATATGGCGATAAGAGAAAAAAATCTGACCAACGCTAAATGGTCAATTTTGTCATCGATTAAAATCGTCGGCATTGGTGTTTTACAACTTTCACTTCTGGCACAAATACTCCAGGCAAACGAGTTAAATTTACTCGCCATTGCTATTGTAATGTTATTGATTATTGACACACTGGCCGATCGCGGATTTGGCAATGCCATTATCAGAACTAAAAACCTGAACAATAGCGATCTCTCAATATTATATTGGGGGAATGTATTAAGCGGACTCGCTATTTTTGCCGCGCTGTTTATTGGTAGCGATATTTCTAGTCGAATGATGAATCAACCCGAAATGGCAATAATGCTGGAAATGATTTCGGTCATCTTCATTATTATTCCACAGGGGCAACATTATCGCGCCATATTACAGCGGGAAAACCAATTTTCACGCATCGCTTTCGCGGAAACATCTTCTGTACTGGTGGGATTAAGCGTCACACTGTTTACCGTGTGGCTGACACCTTCAGTGCTGTGCGCCATCTGGGGCTACCTCGCCATGGTATCCATCAGAATGCTGATCTACTGCTACTACGGTCGCTCCTGGTTCCAGCCAGAATACCGCTTTAGCCTGAAAAGTTTCGCTAACGTGCGAGCAAGAAACGGATAATAAAAACAAGTCTGTATGGTGGGCTCTGGGCATCTGAAAAGATGCGTTCGCGTGCTGGTCGCCAGCACGCTTTTTTCTTTTTAGGCTTCCAGTAACTCTTCCAGTGACTGAAAACTGAGTTCACTTAACTTGCCGTTACGCTGCAAGCGCAGCCAACTCACTATCATGCGTAACTCATCAATCACCATGTAGAGATCGGCCATATCATTCTTGCTTTTGACCTGCAGTCGCGCCAGTGCATTGAGTTTGTGTGCATTCACTGTTTTATGACTGATGCCTAAGCGAATGCCGATGTGCTCAATGCTGTAACCCCACGCCATCATCAGTAGCACCCGTAATTGCCTGTCTGGCAAAAGAATATCCGCACCTTCTACTAACTGAATCTGGGCATTGGCATTGATGCTGGTGAGAAGACGGCTGGAAAGCATCTGACGCGAGGATTTTAAGTCCAACACCGTCAGCGAAGGCAGGTAACGACTGAGCGCATGCATCAGCGGTAACAAACGCCGCGTCAGCACCACAATTTGCATCGCGGGAAACTGCTGCTGTAAGGCGTAAAGCACTTTTAAGGTGCCGGTTAGTGGCATATTTTCATGGAAGATACACACCAGCAAACGCGGTTTCATCTTTTCGCACTTCGCCATGACCGTGCTGAGAGACCATAGCTCATGCAGCTGACACGTAATAGGTAACGAGGACAAAAGACTCTCAAGCCCCAGCGCCGCCAGTTTGTCAGAGGAGAAAAAGAGGATGTCTTCGTTACGAGTTTTCATGCCTGTCCAATAGTTGCTACACGTGATGCCTGAGAGCGAAAAGCCTGCTTTAATTGCCAGTAATCACGTACGACACAAACTGGCTAGAACTTAAGAAGAGAAGATCTGCCCCTCTTCGCATCATTTATACTTATGCGAAAAGGCCAATAACTGCAGATTTATCCCGCCTGCTAAGCCTGTTAGCATGCACGCCATCAAAAAGCCTAATCCGATAACGCTTTATTTAGAAAATCTCAGTGGTCTACACTCTGAGAAATCTTTAGCCTTGCCGCCAATTTACTGGAGTGCTCTATGTTGTTAACCGTTCTCTATATTATTGGTATTACAGCCGAAGCCATGACCGGCGCGCTGGCGGCAGGACGTCGTAAAATGGACCTGTTTGGCGTGATCATCATCGCCTCGGTCACCGCCATTGGCGGCGGTTCGGTGCGTGACATTTTGCTGGGCCACTATCCGCTCAGTTGGGTTAAAAACCCGGAGTACATCATGATCGTGGCTGCGGCTGCGGTTGTGACCACCTTTGTTGCACCGCTAATGACGCACCTGCGCAAAGTGTTTCTGGTGCTGGATGCGCTGGGTTTAGTGGTGTTCTCGATTATTGGCGCCCAGGTTGCACTGGATAGCGGGCACGCCTCCATCATTGCAGCCATCGCCGCCGTGATCACTGGCGTATTCGGCGGAGTGCTGCGCGATATGTTCTGCAACCGTATTCCGCTGGTGTTCCAGAAAGAGCTGTATGCCGGTATCGCTTTCGCCTCGGGCTGGATGTATATCCTGTTGCTGAAAACGCCGCTGGCGCATGAAGCGGTGGTGATCATCACGCTACTGTTCGGCTTCTTCGCCCGCTTGCTGGCGCTGCGTTTCCGCCTCGGTTTGCCGATCTTCAACTATCCCCATCCTGAACATTGAATCAGTTGCAGGAATCTCCTGCTGCTGCAGAAAGTGAATCAACTGCTGCAGGTGCGCATCCTGCAGCATCATCACAATCCGTTGTGCTAACACGCTACCGATACCGGGCAGTTGCTGCCAGCTTTCCGCCGTTCGCGCCAGCAACTGCGACCACTGCGCATCCGGTAAAGCCTGTAACGCTGCACGCGGCAACGGCAAGCCAAGCGCACTCACCCAGCGTCGCAGCGGCTGCTCACGCGTCAGGTTAAAGCGGTGCCAGATAAGTTGCGCGCGAGCCGGCGTGATGCCATTAGCCTGCGCAATCTGATCCGGCGTCAGTGTCAGCCAGGAAAAGAGATGGCTGATAGCGCCGCTATCCAGTAGGCGCTGCCAGCTGCTGCGCTGAACACCCGCAATATCGAGTACCGACTTCTGGCTGAGCCAGCTAAGGCGAGATAAAAACTGCGCCCGGCAGTCGGCGCTAAAGTGCAGACAGGTTAAGCCGTGGAATTCGTCCTCCTGTGGCGACGCTGGATAATCGCGCTGCGCCACACGCCAAATCACGCGCTCCAGTCGCGGAATGCCTAATCCCGCCAGCGTGAGCGTCACCTCATCACCCGCGATCACATCCAGTTCCCGCCAGCGTCGCAGGGAACCAATGTTTACCCGGCGTACCGTTTTGTCCTCCAGTTGCACCGGTATCAGATTTAGCACCACGGCGATCTTGCCCGTGCGGCCCACATTGAAATCCACTGACAGCACTTCGCTGCTGACTTCTGCTGGTTGATACTTCCATGCCGCTGACCAACTGCCCTGGCCGGGCTGCCAATCGCGCCCTGCGCTGACGGGTGATTGATGAATTACCACGCCATCGGTGACAAACGGCAGCGATTCGCGGAACCAGCGATCGCGCCATACCGCGACCTCTTCTTCATTACTCACCTGACGGCTCCAGCTCTGCGCCAGCCCAAATCCCCATTGTGTAAGCTGCGCCAGACGATCGGGCATCGAATTGGGTCCATCCGGCCACGCCCAGATAAATACGCCAAGGCGCTCAAGCAGCGGGCTGGTGTCGTGGCGCATCATCGCTCCCGCCACCTGAGCGCGCGCGTTCTTGCCGCCGTCACGCGCCTGTTGATGATCGGTCATTTGCAGAAACAGCTCACCTTGCAGCACCACTTCCTCACGCAAGGTATCCAGCCGCTGCGGGATGGAGGGAATATGTGCGGATTTGGCCAGCCACTCTTCGCCACGTAAACCATCACCGCGACTGATCAATGAGGCCAACTTACCCTGTCGATATACCAAAGTAACGGCGACGCCATCGACTTTCGGCTGCAGCCACAGCGCAGATTTGTCCTGCATCCAGTACGCCACTGCCAGCTTATCGCGCAGTTTGCGCACGCCGGTATGCGCCACCGGATGATGCGTACTGCCATCGGTGGTGAGTTGTGCATCGTAGGTGGCGTGCGCCGGAGTGAAACAGCGCTGCCACTGCTGTAATCGCAGTTGCAGGCTGTCGTAATCGGCATCGGTCACCAGATTTGTGCCCTGCCGGTAATACGCGTCATCCCACTGTCGTAGCTGGGTTTGCAGCTGTGTGATTTCCTGCCCCGCGCGCACCGGCGACCAATTCGGGCAGAGCGCTTCGGCCCAGCAACCCATACTGAATAAGCAACACAATAGACTCAGGCATCCTTTCATCTTCGCTCTCCTTTTTCGCTATTGGAGCGCGCAGCGCAGGCCTTTACCAGCCATGAAGATTGCGCGCTGGATGCTGATTCCAGAGATTAAATTGCTGTTGCAGCCTGCTACATCAGCCTCTGGCGCGGCTTCACAGAAAAAAGAATTGCCTCAGCCAAGCGGCAAACGCTGCGTGACCACCCCAAGCCGTGTATACTGTGCAGGAAATCGACTCCGCTCTTTACTCAATTCAAGATAACCATGGCTCAAGGCACGCTTTATATAGTTTCCGCCCCCAGCGGCGCGGGTAAATCCAGCCTGATTCAGGCGCTGTTAAAGACACAACCGCTGTACGATACGCAGGTGTCTATTTCTCATACCACCCGTGGCGTGCGTCCCGGTGAAGCTCATGGTGAGCACTACTTTTTCGTCTCTAAGTCCGAGTTCGAGACCATGATTGCCACAGACGACTTCCTCGAACATGCGGAAGTGTTTGGCAATTATTACGGTACGTCACGCGCTGCGATTGAGCAGGTGCTGGCGACCGGCGTGGACGTCTTCCTGGATATCGACTGGCAAGGTGCGCAGCAAATTCGCCAGAAAATGCCTGCTGCACGCAGCATCTTTGTGCTGCCGCCTTCTACCGAAGAGTTGGATCGTCGCCTGCGTGGCCGCGGTCAGGACAGCGAAGAGGTGATTGCCCGTCGTATGCAACAGGCCGTGGCGGAAATGAGCCACTACGCCGAATATGACTATTTAATTGTTAATGATGATTTCGATCTGGCGCTGTCAGATCTGAAAACCATTATTCGCGCAGAACGTCTGCGTATGGGTCGCCAAAAATCGCGACATGATGCTTTAATCAGCAAACTATTGGCAGTCTGAATTCACTTTCAGTATTATGCCCAGTCATTTCTTCATCATCTGTGGAGTAGCACACCTATGGCACGCGTAACCGTTCAGGACGCAGTAGAGAAAGTTGGTAACCGTTTTGACCTGGTGTTGGTCGCTGCACGTCGTGCACGTCAGATGCAGGTAGGCGGTAAAGATGCGCTGGTTCCGGAAGAGAACGATAAGCCAACCGTTATCGCCCTGCGCGAAATCGAAGAAGGTTTGATCACTACCCAGATTCTGGATGTCCGTGATCGTCAGGAACAGCATGAGCAGGAAGCCGCTGAGTTACAAGCCGTTACCGCTATCGCTGAAGGTCGTCGTTAACAGCACTTCGCAGGTCGCCCTTGTATCTGTTTGAAAGCCTCAATCAACTGATTGAAAAATACTTGCCTGAGGAGCAAATTAAGCGCCTCAAGCAAGCTTATCTAGTCGCGCGTGATGCCCACGAGGGTCAAACACGCTCCAGCGGCGAGCCTTATATCACCCATCCTGTCGCTGTCGCCTGCATTCTGGCCGAGATGAAACTCGACCATGAAACGCTAATGGCGGCGCTGCTGCATGATGTGATCGAAGATACGCCCGCCACTTACCAGGATATGGAACAGCTGTTTGGTAAAAGCGTTGCCGAACTGGTGGAAGGTGTATCCAAGCTCGATAAGCTGAAGTTCCGCGACAAGAAAGAAGCGCAGGCTGAAAACTTCCGCAAAATGATCATGGCGATGGTGCAGGATATCCGCGTCATCTTGATCAAACTGGCTGACCGCACGCACAACATGCGCACGCTCGGCGCGTTACGTCCGGATAAAAAACGCCGTATCGCGCTGGAAACGCTGGAGATTTACAGTCCTCTGGCGCACCGCCTTGGTATTCATCACCTGAAAACAGAACTGGAAGAGCTCGGCTTTGAAGCGCTCTACCCGAACCGTTTCCGCGTGATTAAAGAGGTGGTGAAAGCGGCGCGCGGTAACCGTAAAGAGATGATTCAGAAGATCCTTGCTGAAATCGACGGTCGCTTACAGGAAGCAGGTATTCCCTGCCGCGTAAGTGGACGCGAAAAACATCTTTACTCGATCTACCGCAAAATGCACCTGAAAGAGCAGCGTTTTCACTCGATCATGGATATCTATGCCTTCCGCGTCATCGTGAAAGATCTGGATAGCTGTTATCGCGTGCTCGGACAGATGCATAGCTTGTACAAACCGCGTCCCGGACGCGTAAAAGATTACATCGCCATTCCCAAGGCCAACGGCTATCAATCGCTGCATACTTCAATGATCGGCCCACACGGCGTACCGGTTGAAGTGCAGATCCGTACTGAAGATATGGATCAGATGGCAGAAATGGGTGTGGCAGCACACTGGGCGTATAAAGAGAGCGGCGAAGTCAGCGGTACTACCGCGCAGATTCGTGCTCAGCGCTGGTTACAAAGCCTGCTGGAGCTGCAACAAAGCGCCGGTAGCTCATTTGAATTTATCGAAAGCGTGAAATCCGATCTCTTCCCGGATGAGATCTACGTGTTCACGCCGGAAGGCCGCATCGTCGAATTGCCGGCTGGCGCCACGCCGGTCGATTTCGCCTATGCGGTGCATACCGATATCGGTCATGCCTGCGTCGGCGCACGCGTCGATCGCCAGCCTTACCCGCTGTCACAATCGCTGACCAGCGGTCAAACCATTGAAATCATCACCGCGCCGGGCGCTCGTCCGAACGCTGCCTGGCTCAATTTCGTCGTCAGCTCGAAAGCGCGCGCCAAAATCCGTCAGCTGCTGAAAAACCTCAAACGTGAAGACTCCGTCAACCTGGGTCGTCGTCTGTTGAGCCACGCGCTCGGCGGCAGCAAGAAGCTGGCAGAGATTCCGGTTGAGAACATTCAGCACGAACTTGAGCGCATGAAGCTGACCGCCATCGATGATTTGCTGGCAGAAATCGGCCTGGGCAACGCCATGAGCGTGGTGGTGGCAAAGAACTTGCTGCAGTCAGGCAGTGAAGAGCCGCAGAGCAACAGCAAACGCAAAAAGCTGCCGATCAAAGGCGCGGATGGCGTGCTGATTACCTTTGCCAAATGCTGCCGTCCAATTCCTGGTGACCCGATTGTGGCGCACGTTAGTCCCGGCAAAGGTTTGGTGGTGCATCACGAATCCTGCCGTAACATCCGTGGCTACCAAAAAGAGCCTGAAAAGTTCATGCCGGTTGAGTGGGATAAAGTGACCGACCAGGAATTTGTCGCAGAGATTAAAGTCGACATGTTCAATCATCAGGGCGCACTGGCGAATCTGACCGCTGCAATCAACACTGCCAGTTCCAATATTCAGAGCCTGAATACCGAAGAGCGTGATGGTCGCGTGTATAGCGCCTTTATCCGCCTCACCGCGAACGATCGCGTCCATCTGGCGAATATTATGCGCAAAATTCGCGTAATGCCGGACGTGATCAAAGTTCACCGCAACCGTAATTAGCCCATGAACGCTCAACGTTTTGCCCGAATTCAGGAGATGCTGGCCCTGCGCCAGCACGATCTTACCGTTTGCATGGAACAGGTGCATAAACCGCATAACGTCTCGGCAGTGATCCGTACCGCCGATGCGGTGGGCATTCATGAAGTGCACGCCGTCTGGCCAAGCGTGCGTATGCGCACCATGGTTTCCGCTTCGGCCGGCAGCAACAGTTGGGTGAAGGTTAAAACGCATCAGCATATTGCAGATGCAGTGCGTCATCTGAAGAATGAAGGCATGCAGGTGCTGGCGACCAATCTGTCCGCCAAAGCGGTAGATTTTCGCGACATCGATTACACCAAACCGACCTGCATTCTGATGGGTCAGGAAAAAACAGGTATTACCGCTGAAGCGCTGGCGCTGGCCGATCAGGACATCGTTGTGCCGATGGTGGGCATGGTGCAGTCGCTCAATGTCTCGGTGGCTTCCGCGCTGATTTTGTATGAAGCGCAACGTCAGCGACAGAATGCCGGTATGTATCAGCGCACCTACAGCCTGCTGGATGAAGATGAGCAGCAGCGTTTGCTATTCGAAGGCGGTTATCCGGTGCTGGCACGCGTCGCCAAGCAGAAAGGCCTGCCGTATCCGCACATCAATGGTCAGGGCGAAGTAGAAGCCGACGCCGAGTGGTGGGCCACCATGCAATCTACAGGTAGAAAATGAAAGGCCGTCTGCTGGATGCCATCCCGCTCAGTACCCTGACCGGCGTCGGCGCCAGTCAGGCGGGCAAGCTGGCCAAACTTGGCCTGTTCACCATTCAGGATCTACTGCTGCATCTGCCACTGCGTTACGAAGATCGCACCCAACTGTATAAAATCAATGACCTGCTGCCCGGCGTTTATGCCACGGTGGAAGGTGAAGTGCTGAGCAGCGAAATCACTTTCGGTCGCCGCCGCATGTTGGTGTGCCAGATCAGCGATGGCAGCGGCATGCTGACCATGCGCTTCTTTAATTTCAATGCCGGGATGAAAAACAGCCTGGCGCCGGGCCGTCGCGTTACCGCCTACGGCGAGATTAAGCGCGGTCAGCGCGGTGCTGAAATCATTCATCCCGAGTATCGCGTACAGGGCGAACAAGGCGGCGTTGAGCTGCAGGAAACCCTGACGCCGGTTTATCCCACTACCGAAGGCATTCGCCAGGCGACACTGCGCAATCTCACCGATCAGGCGTTGACGTTGCTGGAGAGCTGCCCAATTGCCGAGCTGCTACCATCGGAGCTGAGCGGCGGGCTGATTAGCCTGCCGGATGCACTACGCACGCTGCATCGTCCACCGCCGGATCTGCGTTTAAGTGAGCTGGATACTGGCCGCCATCCAGCACAGAAACGCTTAATTCTGGAAGAGCTACTGGCGCATAACCTCAGCATGCTAGCCGTACGCGCCGGTGCGCAGCGCCATCATGCATTGCCGATGACGGCGCGCCACGAGCTGGTTGATCAGCTACTGGCGGCGCTGCCCTTCTCGCCAACCGGTGCGCAACAGCGTGTGGTGGCAGAAATTGAAAAGGATTTGGCCAACGATTTTCCGATGATGCGTTTGGTGCAGGGCGATGTCGGCTCCGGTAAAACGCTGGTGGCCGCACTGGCGGCACTGAACGTCATCGCACACGGCAAACAGGTAGCGCTGATGGCACCGACCGAGCTGCTGGCCGAGCAGCATGCCAACAACTTCCGCCAGTGGTTTGCTCCGCTGGGAATTGAAGTGGGCTGGCTGGCGGGCAAGCAGAAAGGCAAAGCGCGTGAAGCGCAGCAGGAAGCCATTGCCAGCGGTCAGGTCGCGATGGTGGTCGGCACCCACGCGCTGTTCCAGGAACAGGTGAAATTCAACGGCATGGCGCTGGTGATCATTGATGAGCAGCATCGCTTTGGCGTGCACCAGCGCTTAGCGCTGTGGGAAAAAGGCGAGGAACAAGGTTTCCATCCGCATCAGCTGATCATGACCGCTACGCCGATTCCGCGCACGCTGGCGATGACGGCTTACGCCGATCTCGATACCTCCACCATCGACGAACTACCGCCAGGTCGTACGCCGGTGACCACGGTGGCGATTCCCGATAGCCGCCGCAGTGAGATCATCACGCGCGTGCAAAGCGCCTGTCACGAAGGACGTCAGGCTTATTGGGTATGTACGCTGATTGAAGAGTCGGAAGTGCTGGAAGCGCAGGCGGCAGAAGCAACCTGGGAAGAGCTGAAAGTGGCGCTGCCCGATTTGCAGGTTGGCTTGGTACACGGCCGCATGAAGCCTGCCGAAAAGCAGGCGGTGATGGCGGCGTTTAAGGCCAATGAAATCCAGCTGCTGATCGCCACCACGGTGATCGAAGTGGGCGTGGATGTGCCGAATGCCAGCCTGATGATTATCGAAAACCCGGAACGTCTCGGTTTGGCTCAGTTACATCAGCTGCGCGGCCGCGTGGGCCGTGGTGCTGTCGCCTCACACTGCGTGTTGCTTTACAAAGCGCCGCTCAGCAAAACCGCGCAGAAGCGGTTGCAGGTGCTGCGCGATAGCAACGACGGCTTCGTGATTGCCCAGCACGATCTGGAGATTCGCGGTCCGGGTGAAATGCTCGGCACACGTCAAACCGGCAACGCCGAGTTTAAAGTAGCGGATTTGCTGCGCGATCAGGGCATGATTCCCGAAGTTCAGCGCGTGGCGCGTCATATCCACCAGCACTATCCAGAGCAGGCGCAGGCACTGATTGAGCGCTGGCTGCCGGAAACCGAGCGCTACAGTAACGCTTAATCCGCCGTCTTGCTTTTATCGATGGCAATAAAATCCCCGACAAATTTCTGCAGCAGACGCGCCAGCTCGGCGCGCTCTTCATCCGGCCAGCTGGCAAACAGGTTCTGATAAATTTGCGCGCGCGCCGCATCGATTTTGTCAGTCATCGCTTTACCTGCCGCAGTGATCACCGCTTCATTCACCCGTTTGTCTTTGGCATTTTTCTGGCGCTGCGCCAGCCCTAACTCCTCCAGCTTCGCCACCTGACGACTGACGGTGGTGTAATCGCGTCCGGCCCGCTCCGCCAGCTCCACCACGCCAATTGGCCCGAAGCGACCGATTTGAATCAGTAGCGGAAACAGCGCACGATCGAGCTGAATATTTGACTCTTTTATCAATAATTCATCACGTTGTGGACGATTGAAAGTTCCTACAATCATCAGCAGCGCGTTGTGCAGATCATCAAATGCAGCACCATTATGTGTATTTTGCACACTTTTCATTGACGTTATCCTGAGGTAAGCCTAATGTGTGCATATTACACATAGTTTCCGCTTAACTGAAGGTGAAAGCATGAAAGCAGCGATAGTTTCCGCGGCAGGTGAACTGCCCGTTTACGGTGATTTTCCTGAACCGCAGGCTGATGAAAGCCATGTGGTGGTAACAGTGAAAGCCGCCGCCGTTAGCCAGCTGGCAAAAGCACGCGCCGCCGGAACGCATTACAGCGCGGCCGCGCACTATCCCTTTATTACCGGCATCGATGGTACCGGCACGCTGAGTAATGGCGATCCGGTTTACTTCCTTGCCTTTAATGCACCTTGGGGCAGCATGGCGGAGAGAACCTTAGTGCCCGCCGACAGCATCGTTTCGTTGCCGCCGAAATTGGATCCGGTGCTGGCCGCTGCGCTGGCGAATCCGGGCATGTCATCCTGGGCGGCATTAACCCGACGCGCCCAGCTGCGCACCGGTGAAACCGTATTGATCAATGGCGCAACCGGCACGTCGGGCGGTTTAGCGGTGCGTATCGCACAGCATCTGGGTGCAGGCAAAATTATCGCCACCGGTCGTAATCGCGCCGCGCTGGATCAACTGCGCGCGCAGGGCGCCGACCTCACTTTCACGCTGGATGAATTGCCGGACACGTTACCGACGTTGATGAAAGAAGGTGTTGATGTGGTACTCGATTATCTGTGGGGCCAGAGCGCACTCGATATCATGCACGCCGCCGTAGCGGGCGGAGAGAAAACGGTACGCTTTGTGCAAATCGGTTCCTTAAGCGGACAGGAAATTACCCTGCACAGCAAACTGCTGCGCTCGTCCGGGCTGACATTAATGGGCAGCGGCCTCGGCAGCGTGTCGGATAAAGAGTTGATCGCCTGCATCGGCGAAATGCTGACGGCCGCCGCCGAGAGCGATTTTTCGATCGCCTTCCAAATGCGCCCGCTGAGCGACGTCGCGCTGGCGTGGCAGGAAGATGACAGCCGTTGCCGTACGGTGTTTACGCTTTAGATCAACGGAAGTAAAAAGGGGCATTGCAAACGATTGCTTTCACAACGCAACCGTTTAAAATCGCCCCTTTGTTGTAATTGAGAACGTCCACCATGTCCGTCAACACCGCTGAAACTCGCCAGCCTGCCAGCGCTGCAAGCCCGAAAAGTGAACTGATTTACCGCCTCGAAGACCGTCCACCGTTACCGCAAACCTTGTTTGCTGCCTGTCAGCATTTGCTGGCGATGTTTGTCGCGGTGATTACGCCAGCGCTGCTGATTTGCCAGGCGCTGGGTTTACCGGCACAGGATACGCAACACATCATCAGCATGTCGCTGTTTGCCTCGGGCGTGGCATCCATTCTGCAAATCAAAACCTGGGGACCCGTGGGCTCTGGCCTGTTGTCGATTCAGGGCACCAGTTTTAACTTCGTGACGCCGCTGATCATGGGCGGCATGGCGCTGAAAAATGGTGGCGTTGATGTGCCGACCATGATGGCGGCGCTGTTTGGCACGCTGATGGTGGCGTCTTGTACCGAAATGGTGCTGTCACGCGTGTTGCACCTGGCGCGCCGCATCATTACGCCGCTGGTTTCCGGCATTGTGGTGATGATTATTGGCCTGTCGCTGATTCAGGTCGGTTTGACCTCCATCGGCGGCGGCTTTGCGGCGATGAGCGATCACACGTTTGGCGCTCCGAAAAACTTGTTGCTGGCAGCTTCGGTCTTGGTGGTGATTATCCTGCTTAATCGTCAGCGTAATGCTTATCTGCGCGTGGCTTCGCTGGTGATCGCGATGGCGGTAGGTTATGCGCTGGCCTGGGCGCTGGATATGCTGCCCACCACCAGCACGCCAGCCGATCAGCCGCTGATTGCCGTGCCATCGCCGCTCTACTACGGCCTGGGCTTTGACTGGAATCTGCTGATCCCGCTGATGTTGGTGTTTATGGTGACCTCGCTGGAAACCATCGGCGACATCACCGCGACTTCTGATGTTTCCGAGCAGCCGGTAAGTGGCCCGCTGTATATGAAGCGTCTGAAAGGCGGCGTGTTGGCCAACGGTCTTAACTCCTTTGTCTCAGCGCTGTTCAACACCTTCCCGAATTCCTGTTTTGGCCAGAACAACGGCGTGATTCAGCTTACCGGTGTTGCCAGCCGCTATGTGGGCTTTGTCGTGGCGCTGATGCTGATCGTGCTTGGCCTGTTCCCAGCCGTGAGTGGTTTTGTGCAGCATATTCCAGAACCGGTGCTGGGCGGTGCCACCATTGTGATGTTTGGTACCATCGCCGCATCTGGCGTGCGCATCGTTTCGCGTGAACCGCTGAATCGTCGTGCCATCATGATTATCGCGCTGTCGCTGGCGGTAGGTTTGGGCGTTTCTCAGCAGCCGCTGATTCTGCAATTTGCCCCGGACTGGCTGAAAACCCTGCTTTCATCTGGCATTGCGGCCGGTGGTATTACCGCCATCGTGCTGAACCTGATCTTCCCGCAAGAAAAGTAATCCTGCAGGCAGGCTTCGGCCTGCCTGATATTTATCCGCATTTACATCCAGGCTGTTGAGCTGTAACGGTAATTCAGGCATAACAACCACTCACCGGATAAATATCGGGATGGATGAGTGCGATGAAATTTTTAGGCAAGTTTTTCCTTACCTTACTGCTGCTAATTCTGCTGGCGCTGGTAGTGCTGTATGTGTTGCTACAAACACAATGGGGCGCAGGTTGGTTTAGCCGCTGGGTAAGCGATAAAACCGCCTGGCATCTCTCTCTCAGCAAGATTGAGCACGACTTCTCCTCCCCTTCGCATATCATTCTCGATGACTTCAGCTTTGGTCATGATGGTCAACCCGCCGTGTTAGTGGCGAAACGCGTTGATCTTGGCCTTGCGCTGGTTCAGTTCAGCGATCCACTGCACTTCAACAGCATCGAAGTGCGCGACGGTGAAATCAATCTCGCCAATCAAGCGCCCGATACCACGCTGCCGATTCAGGCCAATCGCCTGCAGCTGAATAATGTGCGTATTGAGAATCCGCACAGCGCATTGCCGATGACCGCTCAGCGCGTGAACGGCGGTCTTCTGCCGTGGAAACCGCTGCCTAACGACGTGCTGGGCAGCGATGCGCAGTTCCAGATTAGCGCTGGCACCCTGACGCTGGATGGCGTACCGGGTAACAACGTGCTGCTGCAGGGCAGTATCAAGCAACGTCGTCTGGTGCTGAGCAATATCGGCGCCGATCTGGCGCGCGGTTCGATGACCGGCAACGCCGAGCGCGATGCGCTGGGTAACTGGAAGATCGACCAACTGCGCCTCAACGATATCCGCATGCAAACCCATCAAAGCCTGAGCGACTTCCTCAATCCGCTGCGCGCTGTGCCTTCTGTGAGCATCAACCGTCTGGATATGACCGATGCACGCCTGCAAGGACCTGACTGGGCGGTGACCGATCTCGATTTAACCCTGAAAAATGTCACCCTGCGCGGCGATGATTGGGAAAGCGATGGCGGTTCTCTCTCCATGAATGCCGGGAATTTTATTAACGGTGGCTTTGAGCTCAACGATCCTATCGTCAATGCCGATCTCTCGGCGCAGGGCATCGCGCTGACGCAGTTCAGTTCGCGCTGGGTGAATGGCGTGGTGCGCGCCAGTGGCAACTGGACGCGCAGCGACAAACGTCTGACGCTGGATGAACTGGCGATCGCCGGGCTGGAATATACTTTGCCGCAAAACTGGCGTGAACGCTGGCAGCAAACCTTACCGGACTGGCTGGATAGCGTGCTAATAACCCGCGCTACTGCCAACCGTAACCTGATTATTGATATCAATCCGGCGTTCCCGTTCCAGATGACGTCGCTGGATGGCAGCGCGAATAATCTGTTACTGGCGCGTCAACATCAGTGGGGAATCTGGTCCGGTAAAGCCAGCTTCAACGCGGCCGAAGCCACCTTCAATCGCACCGATCTGCGTCATCCGTCCATTGCGCTGAATGCCAACGATCAACAGATTCAGGTAACAGAATTGAGCGCCTTTAACGGCAGCGGTTTACTGGAAGGATCAGCAACGGTTGGGCAGGACGCGCAACGTCCGTTGACGCTGAATCTGAAAGGCCAGGCTGTGCCGGCAAACGTGCTGGGCAATTGGGGTTGGCCAACGCTGCAGTTGAGCGGTAACAGTAATTTACAGCTGCAGCTGAAAGGTTCGCTGAACGCCAGCGCGCCGCTGCGCCCCAGCGTGGATGGCACGTTGTCGGTAACCACCGATGCCCAAGCTGTACAGCAAACGATGCGGGGCGGGCAAGTGCAATAATTCTGTAGCGGCGCGATTCATTGCGCTCTTTTGACTTTAAAAAGCGATGCGCAATAAATTGCGCCGCTACAGTAGGTAAAAAAATTGCAGGACTAATCGATACGGGCGCCGGAGCCGCCCTCTTCCAGTGCTCCGTCAGAATCGGCGGGCAGCACGATATACACACCTTCGAATACCGCGCCCAGCTCATCATCCCCAAACAGCTCCACTTCCATCTGCACGCGCGCTTTGCGGCCACGCGCCAGACGATCAAGATCGCCGCTGAGCGAGCCGAGATCGGCAATCGCGCCCGGACGGCCGCTGATCGGTTTGCTGTAGCGAATATGCGCATCCGCCAGAATAATGGTGCCACCGAGATGGCGCTCGCGCAGCAGCAGCCAAATTAAACCCCAACCGGTGAGCGTGGCGAGCGAAAACAAGCTGCCCGCAAATAGGGTGTGATGGGGATTCTGGTTGCCCGCTTCGGGCATGGTGGTAACGAATTTCTGCCCGGTATATTGCAGAATGCGCACGCCCATTTTTTCACTCAGCGGAATGTGCTCGTACCAGGCTTGTTGCAGCTGTCCGCACCAGTCGGCGCGATGCAGAATATCGTCGAGCGTCACGACCGGTTTTATCATCAGGAAGTGGCGCACTGGCGTAGTTTGCGGCGCGGTGATTTCGCCCTGGTTGACGTAGCCGAGCTTGGCAAAAAATTCGACGGCGTCTTCACGCGCGCTACAGGTGACGCGTTTTGCCCCTTCCTGACGCGCGACCGATTCCAGCGTCATTGCCACCAGCGTGCCAAGACCTTTGCCCTGCACCGAAGGATGCACGGCAAGGAAGCGAATCGCGGCTTCGTTCTCGGCATTGATGTACAGACGGCCGATTGCCACCGGTTTGCCTTGCTCATCCACCACCATTTGATGATGCGCCAGCGCATCCCAGGCATCACGCTCAGAACCCTGCGGCTGACGCAGCGGCTTTCGTAACATTTCCCAGCGGAACTGGTAATACATATCCAGCTCTTCCGCCGTTTGCGGTACGCGAAGATGATACATAAAGTGATTCTCTCGTTCGAAGCTTGCGTGGCTAAGTCCTTGCCGCTCGGCTGAAACCCTCACACCTGTAACCAGAAGGTCACCGGACCATCGTTTACCAACGAAACCTGCATATTGGCGGCGAAGCGCCCGTTTGCGGTGGCCACACCCTGTGCACGGCAGCAATCGCTAAAGTATTCATAGAGGCGCTCGGCTTCCGCCGGTTCTGCGCCGCCAGAGAAAGAGGGACGCATACCTTTATTGGTATCTGCGGCGAGGGTGAATTGCGACACCACCAGCACGCTGCCACCTGCCTGCTGTACATTGAGATTCATTTTGTCGTTCTCATCCGCAAAGATGCGGTAGCCCAGCACGCGCTCGGTTAATCGCTGCGCTTTTTGTTCATCGTCGCCCTTTTCCACACCCAATAACACCAGCAAGCCGGCGCCAATTTCGCCCACTGTCGCGTCGTCAACGCTGACACTGGCGCGGCTGACGCGCTGAATCAAAGCAATCATGTTTCCTCACGTTCTTTTTCGCGTTCCTGCTGTTTTAGCTGGCGATAGTCATCCAGCGTGACGGTGATTTCCGCGCCTAACAACACAATACACCACGACCAGTAAACCCAAAGGAACAGAATGGGGATGACCGCCAGAACGCCGTAAATTAACTGATACGAAGGGAACATCGTAACATAGAGCGCAAAGCCTTTTTTACCCAGCTCGAACAGCAATCCGGCAACAATGGCGCCGATCAGTGCATCACGCGTCGGCACGCGCCGCGTCGGCACAATGCTATACAGCAGCCAGAAAGCGAGGATCGAGAGGCACAGCGGGAATATGCGCAGCAGATGATCGATCAAGCTGGTGACGCCCGTGACGTTCACCCAGCGCAGCGACAGTAGATAGGAGCTGAGCGCTAAACTTGCGCCGGCCAGCAGCGGGCCCAGCGTTAAGATCATCCAGTAAACAGCAAAGGAGTAGACCATTGGACGCGGTTTATCGCTGCGCCAGATGGCATTCAACGCGCTGTCCACCGAATGCATCAGCAGCAGCGCGGTGACGATCAACCCCACAATGCCGACCGCCGTCATCTTATTGACGTTGGCGACAAACTGATCGAGATAACGCTGAATCACGTCGCCCGTTGCCGGAATGAAGTTGGTAAAGATGAAGTTCTTCAACTGCACGCTGATGTCCGAGAACATCGGAAAAGCAGCAAACAGAGCGAACACCACGGCAATCAGCGGCACCAATGCCAGCAATGAGACGTAGGCGAGATTACCCGCCTGCGTCGTCATGTTGTCATCGTCAACGCGTCGCCACAGCAGTTTTACCCACAAATAAAAGGCATGCGCCGAGTGGCGCAGATGTCGATGGTTCAGCACTCAGAGACGACCTGCAAACCAGTCCGGCACAGTTTTCTCATCAACCACCAGCACGCTCTCAATGCCGAGTGCGCGCGCAGCGTCGATATTGGCCTGATTATCATCGAAAAATACCGCCTGATCGGCCTGATAACCTTCGTGCTGCAGCACATAGTTGTAGATGCGCGCTTCCGGCTTACGCATGCCGATATCCTGCGACATATAAAGATGATCGGCCGCCTGTTGAACATCGGGATATTGGGTTGGCCAGAACTCGAAGTGCAGCTGATTGGTATTGGACAGGATCACCACGCGCTCGCCATTGGCACGCAGCTTGTTCATGATCGCCAGCGTTTCCGGACGCACGCCGACAAAGACCGCCTGCCAGCCAGCAGTGAATTGCGGATAGCTCAACGCGATATCCAGCTGGTCGCAAATGCGCGCAGCGAATTCTGGATCGCTGATTTCGCCACGTTCGTGTTTCTCAAAAGCCTCATCCATGCGGAAACGACTTTGTAGCGTGGATAACGGCACGCGCCCTAAGTCGCTCCAGACGCCGAGCACACGATTGAAATCGATATCAACAATCACATTGCCTAAATCAAAGATGTACAGCATGACGCCTCTCCTTTTCGTTCCCTGGATCATTCACTTTAGCGGCAAAAGTGGGAGCTGAACAGGGACGAGGGGCGGGAAATCAGTAATCTGGAAGCGGAGGCAAACTTCATTAAGCGAGCGTTGCAGCGGGTTGCAGGCATAAAAAAGCCCCGCGGGTGCGGGGCTCAATATCAGACTGTTTCGCTTACTCTTTGCTGCCGCGAGAAGAACGTTTACGATCGTTCTCGGTCAGATGACGTTTACGAATACGGACTGACAGCGGAGTCACTTCTACCAGTTCGTCATCATCGATGAACTCGATAGCCTGTTCCAGGGTCATTTTCTGCGGTGGAACCAGAGTGGTGGCTTCGTCAGTACCTGACGCACGCATGTTGGTCAGTTTCTTACCGGTCAGGCAGTTTACTGTCAGGTCGTTAGAACGGCTGTGAATACCAATGATCTGGCCTTCATACACTTCCGCACCGTGACCGAGGAACAGCTTGCCGCGATCCTGCAGACCGAACAGGGCGAACGCTACCGCTTTACCCTGACCGTTAGAGATCAGCACGCCGTTCTGACGCTGGCCCACTTCGCCCGGACGAACATCGTCATAGTGGCTGAAGGTGGAGTACAGCAGACCGGTACCTGAAGTCATGGTCATGAATTCGTTACGGAAGCCGATCAGACCACGGCTTGGGATCATGTAGTCGAGACGTACACGGCCTTTACCATCTGGATCCATGTTTTTCAGGTCGCCTTTACGCTCACCCATCGCTTGCATCACAGAACCCTGATGGGTTTCTTCGATGTCGAGGGTCACGTTTTCGAATGGCTCCTGCTTACGGCCTTCGTGCTCGCGGAAGATAACTTTCGGACGGGATACCGCCAGCTCGAAACCTTCACGACGCATGTTTTCGATCAGAACCGACAAGTGCAGCTCACCACGACCGGAAACGCGGAACGCATCCGAATCTTCGGTTTCTTCAACGCGCAGTGCCACGTTGTGTACCAGCTCTTTGTTCAAACGCTCCAGGATCTGGCGCGAGGTCACGAACTTACCTTCTTTACCGCAGAACGGTGAGGTGTTCACGTTGAAGAACATGGTAACGGTTGGCTCATCAACGCTCAGGGCTGGCAGCGCTTCCACATTCTGCGTGTCGCAGATGGTGTCAGAAATGTTCAGCTCGCCCAGACCGGTGATCGCGATGATGTCGCCCGCTTCCGCCAGAGTGCTTTCAATGCGCTCCAGACCAAGGTGGCCCAGCACTTTACCGACTTTACCGTTACGGGTTTTGCCTTCGCTATCAATGATAGTGACCTGCTGGTTCGGCTTCACAGTACCGCGCTTGATGCGGCCGATGCCGATCACGCCCAGATAGTTGTTGTAGTCCAGCTGCGAGATCTGCATCTGCAGTGGCGCTTCAACTTCAACCTGAGGTGGAGAAACGTGGTCAACGATCGCCTGATACAGCGGGGTCATGTCGTCAGCCATGTCGGTATGTTCCAGACCCGCGATACCGTTCAGCGCCGAAGCGAAGATAATCGGGAAGTCCAGCTGCTCGTCAGTCGCATCCAGGTTAACGAACAGGTCAAATACCTGATCAACAACCCAATCAGGACGCGCGCCCGGACGGTCAACTTTGTTGATAACCACAATCGGCTTCAAACCATGAGCAAATGCTTTCTTGGTTACGAAGCGGGTTTGCGGCATAGGGCCATCCATCGCATCTACAACCAGCAGCACCGAATCCACCATGGACATGACGCGCTCCACTTCACCACCGAAGTCGGCGTGTCCTGGGGTATCAACGATGTTGATACGGTAGTCATTCCATTTGATGGCGGTGTTTTTTGCGAGGATGGTAATCCCACGCTCTTTCTCCAAATCGTTGGAGTCCATTACGCGCTCAGTCGCTTCGGTACGAGCATCAAAAGTACCGGACTGTTGGAGCAGCTTGTCAACCAGGGTGGTCTTACCATGGTCAACGTGCGCGATGATGGCGATGTTACGCAAATTTTCGATCACAGCTTTGCCTCAGGCATTATAGAAATAACGCGGTATTGTACACGGATTAAGCGGAAGACTGAACATGATCACAGATTTCGCCGAAAGTTTCTTATAGCGCTGGTTTTTAGCACCGTTTTCGGTGCATTAATCTGCACTGCGATAGTAATTTGCACCAAATTGGTGCTTAACTTCACCTGTGGCGCACCATAACGATGCATGCAATCCATCCTGGTGCAGCCTTCGACTCACGAAAGGGCGCATTGTAGCGCCATTTTCGCCATTGTCATAAAGTTGGCACAGAATTCGCTTTATATATTTTAAGCGAAAACGACAGTTATAAAACGGTTGAAAGAGCTTGCCGAGATCTTTGGTTAGGAGTGGTCAGCAGTCGTGACACATTCCCGGCAACGAAGTTCTCTCACCATGACGATAATGACCATTTCCAGGAGAGTTGAGTATGTCCGCTGAACACGTTCTCTCGATGATGAACGAGCATGAAGTTAAGTTTGTTGACCTGCGTTTTACCGATACCAAAGGTAAAGAACAGCACGTTA
>Ga0157371_10000568_pt1 | contig 43797 bp, 46 predicted proteins | sample C45metaG_FD_113462 | JGI IMG/M metagenome (GOLD analysis project Ga0157371, IMG submission 113462) | Corn rhizosphere microbial communities from Kellogg Biological Station, Michigan, USA - C4-5 metaG | ecosystem: Host-associated > Plants > Roots > Rhizosphere > Soil | place: USA: Michigan... | reverse complement strand
TGTTATCACCATCCTGCCGGCGGTAAAGAAGCGCAGACCTACATCGCCATCGTCCGCCGCAAGCTTGGCCAGATTGCCCCGGTGTCATCCGGTGCACAGTCTGTCACGCCGGTCGAGCTCGCCAGTAACACCCTTACCTGGATCGAACCGAAATGATGAAACGAAACTGCTTTATCCGGAATGCTCTGTTCAGCGCGTGCCTGCTCTCCGTCGTCACGGGGGCCAGCGCGGCGCTGGTTGTGGTTGGTGACCTGGGTGGTGAGCCCACTGCGCCTTACTTTGATGCCATCAACGCCGATAAAGATGCCGTTACCGGTGCCCCCGCCGTGCCGGCTGCGCCGCCTGAATCGCTGTCCATTTCCGACATGCTGCCCGTCAGCACGCCGGAAATGAGCCCGGGCCCGGTTAGTCCTCAGCCGCTTGAGCTTTCAGGCATGCCGCCGGTGTTTGTTGTGGGCGACGACAGCCTGTCCAGACAGTGGCTTTCACAGCATGCGGCAGCGCTCGGTCAGATGCATGCCACAGGCATGGTCGTGAGCGTGAAAGACACGGCTGCTCTGAGCGCGCTTCGTGCGCTGGCGCCGTCAACTGAAATGGTGCCAGTCAGCGGCGGTGACCTTGCCCGCCGTCTGCACCTGGTTCATTACCCCGTGCTGATTACCGAAAAGGGGCTGTCACAGTGATTCCTGTGTCTGTTATTGCGGAGCTGGTAAGGGAACATCCGTTAAAGGTCGCGGCTGCTGTGGCGCTGGCACTTGTTCTGGTGTGTCTGCTTTCGCCTTTCTGTCTGAGGAGCGCGAGTGCGCGTCGCCATCTCCGCTATCAGAAACGCGCCGCATCAGCACTCTCCCGCCTGCCACAGCTGCGTGACGACGCTGCCCGCATGGTCTGGCTGCGCAAAATGAATCCCTATGTGTTTGAGGAGATGTTGCTGACTGCACTATCCCGCCAGGGATTTCGTATCAGACGCAATGCCCGCTACAGTGGCGACGGCGGCCTGGACGGTCAGGTCTGGATAGCCGGCCAGCGCTGGCTGATTCAGGCGAAGCGCTACGGCGCCACCATCAATGCACAGCACGTTGCCGCCTTCGGTCTGCTGGCCGTTCAGGAACAGTCCCGGGGGCTGTTTATTCATACCGGTCGCACCGGCCTGAGCAGCCATGATGCTTTCAGGCGCTGCCCGTTAGTCATTCTCATCAGCGGCCAGCGCCTGATTCAGCTGCTTGCCGGCGACCGCCGCTGGCTGGATTTTCATGACAACGTTCATCACCTGAAGCTGCAGTCCGGTTTCAGCGCCCCTTCATCCCGCCACTGAGGTCATCTGTTATGCGTATTTTCTTCAGAACCGTGCCGGTCGCTGCCATTAACCTGCTGCAGTCACTGAACGCAGGCCGTGCATGTAAATCCCTGTTCCTCCTTTTGCTCAGCCTGCTGAATTATATGTTACTGCTGTTTATGTACCTGCTGAAGCCCGTGTTCATCTGGCCATTGATGTTCCTGTCCGCTGTCCTGACCCTCCTCATGATGGCGGTTCCTGTTCTTTTGTTTGCCAGTCCGGTTTTTACCCTGAGTAGCGCCTGCAGCGGGCTGTTAAAGGTAATCCATCAGTTTCCTGAGATGTGGCCGGTGTTAATCCTGCTGAGTCTCCAGATCGACATGCTGCTGTTTTTGCGACGCGAATATAACCGCGAATTTACGAGAATGCGCGACCGTTTATTAAAACGGGAAATCGTTCATGCCGGCTCGGGTCACGGTGGTAATGTGACAGATAAGCAAAGAGACTGAGCCATGAGCGATCGTTATGTCATGGAGTCGCTGCTCCGTCCTGCCGTCGAAATGTACTCGGCAACCGTGGCCGGCAGCGCCACATTCATCTGTCTGACGGCGCCCTGGTCTGTTGCGCTGGCGCCGTCGATCAGCTGGGTGACGGCTGCGGGCTTTGGCGTTCTGGCCCTGAAACGCACTTCTCAGGGATTAAAAATACTGCGCTACCGCCGCAACATACGCCGCCTTCCTCGCTATGCGCTGACCAGTGATCAGATACCGGTCAGTCGTCGGCACCTGTTTCTCGGCAAAGGTTTTCAGTGGTCGCCCCGGCATACGCAGCGGCTGATGGAGGCCCGTCGTCCTGAATGCGAAATCTACGTCCAGCCCTCTGTCATGTATCGCATGGCCCGGGAGCTGGAAAAAAAGATGGAGTACAGCCTGCCGTGGCTGTGCCGGTTGACTTCGGCCGACTCTGCCTTAAATCCGTTCCGGCCGCTGCCGCCGGTCGGCGGAAGTTCCGTTTATCACGGGGTTGAGCCTTATGAGGTCAACGTTATGTCTGACCTGGGCGAGCGCGTAGGCCATATGCTGGTCATGGGCACTACACGCGTCGGTAAAACCCGCCTGGCGGAGCTGCTTATTACCCAGGATATCCGCCGGCGCAACGCCGCCGGTGAATTTGAGGTGGTTATCGTTTTCGACCCCAAAGGTGACGCAGACCTGCTGCGGCGTATGTATGCCGAATCGCACCGCGCCGGCCGTCAGGATAACTTCTGGGTTTTCCACCTGGGCTGGCCGGACATCAGCGCCCGCTATAACGCCGTGGGTCGCTTCAGCCGTATCTCCGAGGTGGCTTCGCGCGTCGCGGGGCAGCTATCAAATGAAGGTAATGCTGCCGCCTTCCGTGAGTTTGCCTGGCGGTTCGTTAACATTATCACCCGTGCGCTGGTCGCCCTTGGCCAGCGTCCGGATTACAGCCTGATCCTGCGTTACGTCACCAACATCGGCGAGTTGTATGAGACCTATGTCGATAATCTGCTGAGCGAAAAGGCTCCAGAGCTGGTCGCTTCAATGCAGGCTAAGATGGCGCTCCCGTTAGCAGACAGAGATCTGCCACGACACCTCCAGGGGCGGGATAACGGCAAGAAAATCTGGGCGTCTGAGCAGGTGCTCGGCAGTCCTGAGGGTAAAAAGCTCTGGGACCCGGTCCTCGATGGTCTGCGCAGTGCGGTGCAGTATGACCGGACGTATTTCGACAAAATCGTGGCCTCGCTGCTGCCGCTGCTGGAAAAACTCACCACGGGCAAGACGGCCGCGCTGCTGGCGCCCGATTACACCGACCTCAGCGACCCACGTCCGATCCTCGACTGGCACAACATCATCAAGTCTCGCGGCGTGGTCTATGTTGGTCTCGATGCGCTGTCTGACCCGGTTGTGGCTGCCGCCGTGGGAAACAGCATGTTTGCCGACCTGGTCTCTGAAGGTGGCCACATCTATAAGTTTGGTCTGGGCGATGAGGGTGATAAAAAAGCCGGCAAGGCCGTCATTAACCTGCACTGCGACGAATTTAACGAGCTGATGGGGGACGAGTTTATTCCGCTCATCAACAAGGGCGGCGGTGCCGGCTTTCAGGTTACTGCCTACACGCAGACGCTTTCCGACATTGAGGCCCGGATCGGGAATGCGGCCAAAGCCAGCCAGGTCATCGGTAACTTCAACTCACTGGTCATGCTCCGGGTTCGCGAAAAAAACACGGCCATGCTGATGACCGACCAGTTACCTGAAGTGGGGGTCTACCAGAAAACCCTGACATCAGGTGTAACCGACGTCTCCCGCCCGGGCGAAGGTACGGACTTCAACAGTAATGTTAACGATCAGGTGACGCTGGTTAAGGTGCCGATGATAAGCCCGTCTGACATCATCAATCTGCCGAAAGGTCAGGCCTTTGCCCTTCTGGAAGGCGGAAGGTTGTGGAAAATCCGTATGGCGCTGCCGGTCAGCGACGACAACGACCGCTTTATGCCGGCGAGTCTGAAGCAGCTGGCTGACACGATGGAGAAGAATTACCACAGCGGCGAATCCTGGTGGACGGGTGGCGACGCCGGTATTCCGGGAGGCCTTCATGTCCCAGAATGACGGCGGGAACGCACGACAGAGCGCTCCCGCGAAACACAGACACCCGGGTCCTTTTACACTGCTGCTGTGGGACATGCCACTGAGCCTCATCGGCATCCTTATTGGTTCGTTGTTCGTCAGCCTGGGTGTTGAATATGCCTGCATGACGTTCATCTGGCCAGACGAGGGTGCCACGCACAGCTATCAGGTGATGCTGGCCGAAAGCCACTGTCTGTCTTCGGGGTATACCCGAAGCCTGCTGATGGCCACGCCGGTGGAAACCATCACCCGCTGGGTTCAGGCCGCCTGGCACTGGCTGTTTGTGGACAGCGGATTCAGTCACTGGCTGGCCTCTTTCAGGGAAACGAGTCAGAAAGGGAGCGGCCTCATTCCATCCCTGAACGGCTTTGGTGCATCCCTCATCAGCAGGCTGGGAGAGTACCTGCAGGCAACGCTCTGGGTGACGCTGATCTTCTTTATCCGCGTGATGATCCTGTTTCTCAGCATCCCGCTGTTCGGGCTGGTCATCATCACAGGCATCGTTGAGGGGCTGGTCAGGCGCGACCTGCGTCGCTACGGGGCAGGCTACGAGTCGAGTTTTGTCTATCACCATGCCAAACGCTTTATCAAACCGGCGCTGTACGGCCCCTGCATGCTCTACCTGGCCTGGCCGACCGCTGTCTGGCCAAATCTGTTTTTGCTGCCCTCTGCGCTGCTGGTTGGTGGCGTACTGGCTGTTGTGACGGCGTCGTTCAAAAAGTATCTGTGAAGTGTGTGCTTGCGGGGGATGTGCCCGGAGGGCCTGCGCTGCTGCAGGCCTTTTTTTATGGCTAAAAAGAGGATTCAGAGTTTCATGCCCAGAACATGCACCGTAACATTTTGGGTAGCCGTGTTATAGAAATTATCCCTGATAAACGTCATACCCTGTCTTTCATAAAATCTACGCGCACGGGTATTTTCTTTAAGCACCTCAAGCCACAGAAAGTTACTCGCTCTTTCTTTCGCCATCTCAGCCACTTCACCAAATATGAGTTGACCGTAGTTTTTCCCGGTTGTGCATTCTGAAAGATAGAGTTTTTTCAGAAGAGTACCCTGTAAAGATGTTCCCGGAATATTGCATTGCCATATGACTTTAACAAATCCGATCGGAGCCGAAGTCTCGACTACATACCAGCCAGCGGAAGCGTCAGCAAGGCTGGTTTCGATGACCTGTGGCGAATACTCCTGATTAAGGAACTCCTCCAGCTCCTCGCTGTGGGTCCAGTATTGCTTAAAATGATGGGTGTATGTACTGACACCCAGCTCACTCAGGAGAGAAACATCACACTGTTTTGCTTCGCGCAGAATTAATGTCATTCAGTAATCCGTGTCTTTGACGTAAATGTATCGTTTCAGGGAAAAAGCCAACGTCCGGCCTCAGCAGACTCAATCAGCATTTTTACGAAAAGAGGAGCAGGTTCGTGATAATCGGTTCGCATAGATTTTGGCAGTATGGCATTGGGCAGGAACCGTATTCCCCCATTCGGAAAGTACTTTCTGAACTCAAAATGAGTCAGATCGATGTCAAATTTTTCTGCGTATTCCACCATAAAATCATAAGCATCTTCCGGCAGAACGACTTCTTTTCCGGTGCTCAGAGATGCATTGTCAGTCATTTCCCAGAAATGTTTCCTGATGAGGTGCCGCACCTTGTCAGCGTTCGTCATCTTCATGTGTAAAGCCAGTGGCCTGCCCGGGCCGAATCAATGAGCATGCTGACCGTAAGCTGCTTGTGAGGGTCAGGTACATCGCTTGTTCCCGGCAGCTCAGGATGGACATAATTTCTGATGTTAAAGCCCTGACTGTGAACATTCCAGCGCTCAAAATACTCCTGCATCAGCGCTTCAGCCGTTTCTAAAGTCAGCTTCAGGTCATCCCGAATTCGGGTTTCTGGCGTAACAGGCAGACGTTCACCCCAGAAGATAAAGCGACGACGGGCATAGTTTTCTTTCACAAAGGCAATGATTTCTTCGCTCAGGCTGTCCATTAAAAATAGGTCCATTGAATGCGGTGTTCCGGCCGCGCAACCCGGTTGTAGGTGCTACGGATATCGTTAAAGATGTTGTAGACCGTGGTAAACGTCATTATCCAGCCCAGCCACGGGACATTGCGGCCAACGAAAGCCCCCAGATGATTGGTCCAGCTCACGTGCAGTTGACTGATGGTTTTGCCGTTGAGTGTCGGCAGTAACATGCCTTTTGGAAAACGGTAATTCAGCAGGTATCGGGAAGCCAGAGAGGCGACTGACGTGCCTTTGGTTGCGCTTCCGGGTTTTGCACGGGTGGGGATGAGGGGTTGTCCCGCCAGAACCAGTGCCGCGTCGGTGGCAGCGAGTCCGAGATGCTCACTCACCACCTGTACGCCCACAAGCCAGAATAACTGGACGTGGGTAACGTTGCTGTATCCGCCATAGAAATACGTGCCATTAAGCTCTTCGGTCGTGTCCATTTGCCTTCAGCTCCGGATATGAATGCATTGTTTAATTAATCATCGCCCAGCCGGTACGGTTTTCGCCAGAAACAATCTGCTTTTATTTTCAGAAATCCATAAAGATTTTACTGCTGTCAGGCGGTCGCGGTTGCGGCACTCTCACCCTCATCTGATACCCGGGAGAGCCGTACATGCGCTGTTTACCCCCTTTCATTGCACTCCTTGCCTGCGTAATGCCTGTCATGACGTGTCATGCCTCCGAAAAGGATGAGCTCGCGCTCGTTATGCGCCAGCTGGATCAGGTTCAGGCGGGCCTCGACCGCGCCCGCGTGGTGGCAAACCAGAATCAGGACGCCCGTTTTTACTTCGATTATCAGCAGGCCACACGCGATATCGCCACCATGAAACAGGGTATCTCCACCTATCTGGAGCCGTCCCGGGCGCAGCCCAATACCGGCTCAGCGTCGGTGACCGGACAGTACCGGGCGCAGGAGCCTGCCTGGAGATGAACGGCGCACAGACCTCCGGCTGGGCGGCAGGCACCGGCGGCAGTCTCACCCCTTCCCAGCTGAACATTCTGATCCTGAGCGCGCTCGCCATCGTAATCCTGCTGTTCTCTGCCTGGGCGCTGGTTCAGGCATACCGGGGCCTCGCGTCTAAGACTGTGACTTTTCGGCAGTTTACCGAAACGTTCATCCGTCTGGCGCTCCTGTGGCTGCTGACCCTGTTTTTCTTCTTTAACTGAAAGGACACCACAATGAAACTCCGATTTATCAGACTCTGCCGTGCCGCAAGGTTACGCGCCACGCTGCTGATTCTGCCTCTGGCACTGGATGTTGGCCAGGCATCTGCAGGACTGCCACCGGTTCAGCAACCGACAACGGGCGGCGGTGGCGGACTCTGGAACACCTGGATGGCGTACCTAAAAATGGGCGCTCTGGGTCTGGGTCTTCTTGTCACTGTCGCAGCATTCCTTGCCGTTGCGCACGCCGTCATCACCTCGTTTCATGAAATAAAAAAGGGCAAAAACACCTGGACCGACCTCATTCTTTACTGCGTCGTCGGCATCCTCCTCATCCTCGTGGTGATTTACCTCGCGACCCAGGCTGCAGACATTCTCTGAGGTGCAACGATGGCCGTTATCGACTTTCTCCCTGACCGGCTTAATTACCCGCCAGTTGTGTACCGGGGATTTACCGCTGGCGAGTTTCTGCTGGCGGCAGGCACGGGCTGTATCGCGGGGATACCACTGGGCGTACCGCTGTGCCTGGTGCCCCACGTTGGCTGGCTGGCATTTCCGACCTGCATGCTGCTGATGCCCATTGTTACGGTGTTTTTCGGCGGGAGCTGGATTGCTGCCTACAAGCGCGGCAAGCCTGAGAACTACATCTGGCAGCGTCTGGAGCAAATCCGCTGCCGCCTGGGCCTGTCGCGTTCGATGATTCTGGCCAGCCGCGCCTGGGAGCTGCAGCGAACGTCTGCACGGGCAATGAGGAGGGGTTTATGAGCCGGTTTCGTAACGGTATCACGGCGCGTGATAACCACATTTTTTCCCTGCGGATTGCCTGCGTGCTGCTGTTCTCCGGCATGCTTGTAACGTCAGTCGGCTGGATGCGTGCGCCCTCGGACATGACCATCCACATTCCCCCTGACCTGCGCTCCGGCAGCACGCAGAAATGGTGGGTTATTCCGCCCTATACGGTGTACGCATTTGCGTTCTACATCTTCCAGCAGCTCAACGCCTGGCCGACCAACGGCGAGGTGGACTATTCAGCGAAGATTGCCCAGCTCAGCCCTTACCTGACGCCGTCCTGCCAGGATTTTCTGAACAGGGACTATGAGTTTCGTAAAAACAGCGGCGAGCTCAAGGACCGCGTGCGCGTGGTGTATGAAATTCCCCGTCGCGGCTACAGCGACAGCAGCGTCGACATCCTGAGTGACGATCGCTGGGTGGTCCGGCTCGACCTGATAGCTGACGAGTATTACCACGCCGAGAAGGTCAAGCGGGCGCTTGTTCGTTATCCCCTCAAAGTCGTGCGCTGGGAAGGTGATCCGGCGCGCAACCCGTTTGGCATGGCGCTTGACTGCTATGCCTCCACGCCGCAGCAGCTCGAAGCCATGCCGCAGGTGGAGCCAGAGAAAAAATCAGGAGTCTTCCAGTGATGAAACGTCCTCTGATACTGCTGTGCCTGCTCATGGTCTCAGGCCTGACGCAGGCGGTAGAGCTCATGAAGTGGGAGCGCATTCCGCTGCAGATACCGCTCACCGTCGGCCAGGAGCGCATCGTGTTTGTGAATAAAAACGTGCGCGTGGGGTTCCCGCCGTCGCTCAACGGCAAAGTGCGTATTCAGAGCACCGGCGGCGCAGTGTACTTCGATGCCCGAGAGGCCTTTCCGGTGACGCGCATTGAACTGCAGAGCAAGGAAAATGGCGAAGTCATCCTGCTTGACGTCAGCGCCGTGCCCGGCAAGGTGACGCGCGAACCGGTGAAGCTTGTTTATGACGGTGAAGTGGCCACTGCAACGGCCAGTGACAGACAGTCGGTGAGCGGCGATGCCGGCAGCAGCAGTAAAAGCACAACTCCTGACGCTCAATCCGGGTCTGCGCCGGCACGTAAACCGCCAAAACTCAGCGCCCCGCTGCCGGTGGTACTGACCCGCTATGCTGCACAGAGCCTTTACGGGCCGGTCCGCACAGTGGAGCCGGTGCCGGGCATCAGCCCCGTGTCACTGAAGCTGCCCTCGTCCATTACGACGCTGATGCCCGGTGAGCCCGTGTCTGTCACGCCGATGGCGGCCTGGAGCCTGCTGGGTGACAGCGTGGTGGCGCTGCAGGTGCGCAACCGCTCGGCAGATAAAGTCGTCCTCGACCCGCGAGAGCTGCAGGGCCAGTTCGAGACGGCGACCTTTCAGCACCGCTGGCTGGGTCGTGCCGGTACGCCGGAGGACACAACGGTCGTGTACCTGGTGATACAGGGACGCCCTGAAGGTGCGTTTATCGCTGAACCCGTCTCCGTCATGCCCAAACCGGCGCGGAGGGCGATGAAATGAGCCAGCCCGGCACAAACCTGATAGTCAAAATTGCGGTGCCGGTGGTGCTGACCGTCGCCATCGTCGTGGGCGTCAAATCCTGCTCGGATTCAAAGAACAAAACGACGTCGACGCAAAAAACCACCAATGCAGCGCTTAAAGACCTGACGCCTGATGAACTCAAGGCACTGGGCGTTGAGGGCGACACGCCTCAGGATACCCTGCGCACGATAGTGGGCAACTTTCGCCGCGTTCAGGACCGCCTGGATACGCTCGCCGACGACAACAAAAAACTTAACGAGGAAAACGCGGATCTTAAAAAGACCAACAGTAACGTGGATGCACAAATCAACGAGGCCGTGGCCAATGCCCGGGCGGAGGAAGCCGAAAAGCGGGCAAAACTGAGCAGCCAGGTCTCCGATCTTAGTGCACAGATGGGCCAGATGATGGAGCAGTTGAAAAACAAAAATGCCGCCGCGCCTGAAAAAAGCAGCGCACCCGGCAGTGATATCCCGATCGGGCTGGGCTATGACAATGGCAGCAGTGGCAGCGTCACGATGTCAGCCCCAGCCTCAGATGGCCTGCAGTGGGTTGAGCCAAAAGACGGTATCCCGGTAGATGCCAGCGGCAAACCCGTGAATGACAGCAATAAAAACAGCGCGACCGGCTTCTCGTTTGCCTCGTCGTTCGGTGAAGCGGGTGACGCCGGTAAGCAGGCCGGCGCGACGGTTTCCACAGCCGTCAGTCAGGCTGTGCCGGATGCGGTTAAACCCGTCGATCCGGTGTTTACGCTGCCGGAAAACTCCACGCTGGTCGGCAGTCGCGCCATGACGGCACTGCTTGGCCGCGTTCCCATTGACGGCAAAGTCACAGATCCGTATCCGTTCAAGGTTATGTTAGGCAAAGACAACCTGACAGCCAACGGCATCGAGCTGCCTGACGTTCAGGGTGCCATCGTGTCTGGCACGGCGACCGGTGACTGGACGCTGTCCTGCGTGCGCGGGTCCATTACCAGCATAACGTTTGTGTTCGCGGACGGCACGGTGCGCACGCTCCCCTCGCCGGACAGCCAGAACGGCGGCAGTAATAACCAGAATTCACAGAACAGCAGCGGAAACGGCAATAACAGTATCGGCTGGCTGTCGGATGACAACGGCATTCCCTGCATCTCCGGCACCCGTAAAAGCAACGCCTCTACCTATCTGCCGACTATCAGCCTGCTGGCAGGGGCTGCCGCTGCCGGCGATGCCCTTTCACAGAATCAGATGACGGGCCAGACCAACGCCATGGGCGGCGTGACGCAGACCCTGACCGGTGATGCGGGACAGGCCGTGCTGGGTAAATCGCTGTCCGGGAGCATGAAAGAAACCGTGGACTGGGTAAAACAGCGTTATGGCCAGACGTTTGACGCGATATACGTGCCGCCGGGTCAGACCGTGGCGCTGCACATTACCCGCCAGCTGGCGATCGACTATGAAGAAAAAGGCCGCAAGGTTAAGTATGACTTCAGCCTGGCAGGCTCAGGCACGGGGATGGACTGATGAAAAATGAACTAACAACTAGTAATTTAAATGATTATGTGCGGGCCTGTGAGGTCGGGCATCTGGCTGAAAGTGCTGGTCCCGTGGGCAATCCGGCGGCGGTGATGCAAAGGCTGATGAGGCTTGAGTGTGAAACAGTCGTGCGAACTGCAGACGGTAAATTCCGGCGTCTTGCCTCCCTTTATAATGAACACTCAGCCCCGGAGGTGCCGGATGCGTCAGTGTAAACATCTGGCGGCGCTGGCACTGGCTGGTTTGACCGCGCTGATGCTTAGTGGCTGCAGCACCTCCAAAGATGAAATGCTGCCCCCCGGTGACAGCACCATGCTGGAGCTCTGGAATAACGGCGCATCCACCACGCACGCCACCGCTGAAAGCCGCACCACGCTGCGCCGGCCGGTCTCCGACAGCGAACGCACGATCGGACAACAGACCCGGGACAGCTACAGCCGCACCCAGGAAAATGAAATTCAGCAGACGTTTCCGCGCCTGCCCAATCCGGACATGGTGATGTATGTGTTTCCGCATCTGGCCGACGGCAATACGCCGGTGCCGGGCTACAGTACCGTTTTCCCGTTTTACAGCCAGGTGCAGTATGCGCTGCCCGGCGAACGCACGGAGGCGCTGTAAATGGCCTTTCGTCTTTTTCGCCGCAGCCGTGAAGCCCAGACTGAACATCAGTACGGTCACGGACCATTTTCGGTTGAGGGCCATGAGCCGATCACCCGCGACGGCCGGCTGACGCATGCCGATGAGTCAGGTCTTTATGCCACAGGCCCCTCCATCATTGACCACGTTCCCTGGGGAGAATATCTGCCGGAACACCAGTGCATCCTTCTCGACGACGGCGTTTCTGTGGGTGCCGTCTATGAGATCAATCCCGTCGGCACCGAAGGTCGTCCCGAATGGCGTCTGGAGGAAATCCGCAACGTGGTGGAAAACGCTCTGCAGGACAGTATTCCCGAGCTGGACTCACATCAGTGGGTGGTGCAGTTCTTCTGTCAGGACGACACCGATCTGTCGGCTTACATGGATTCCTTGCGGGCCTATGTAAAACCCCGCGCACAGGGGACGGCTTTTACCGAGGCCTGGCTGAACGAGCAGGAGAGGCATCTCAAAAACGTGGCCACTGAAAAAGGTCTCTTCGTGGATGAAACCGTGACCGGTGCGCCCTGGCGCGGACAGATACGTCGTACGCGCATGGTGGTATACCGCTGGGTGGAAAAGCCTTACCGCGACCCGATGGCGCCGGAAGTTTTACTGAATCAGGTCTGCGACCGTCTTACCTCCGCATTCAAAGGTGCCGGCATCCTTTCTGTGCGCCAGAACGGCGAGCAGATACATAACTGGCTGCTGCGCTGGTTCAACCCGGCCCCGCAGTGGACGGACAAGGACACGCTTTACCGCTGCGCCCGCCATCGCGACGACGCGCCCGGCGACCTGCCGTTGCTCAATGACTTCAGCGAAAGCCTGTGGTTCACTCGGCCCCGCAGCGATGCAGACAAGGGGATATGGTGGTTTGATAACGTCGCCCACAAAGCGGCGCCGGTAGCACGACTCCGTAAAAGTCCTGAGACCGGACACCTCACGGGTGAAGTTGAACGCGGCGAAAAGATTAACGCCATAATGGACCTGCTGCCGGAAGGCACCGTGCTGGCCATGACGCTCGTCGTACAACCCCAGGACAGGCTTGAGAAGGATTTTTCCCGTCTCAGTAAGAGCTCAATGGGAGAAAACGTCGATTCCATGCGGGCCCGCGAGGATGCCGCCACGGCCCGCACGTATCTGGGTAACAAACACAAGATGTACCGGGCGGCCATTACCCTGCTCATAAAAGGTCAGGACGAGGACGCCCTCAGCAAACGCTACCTTGAACTCAGCAGTGAGCTGCTGAACTGTGGACTGGAGCCGGTTAATCCGGAACACGATATCGGCCCGCTCAGCACGTACATGCGGGCGCTGCCGATGTGCTTTAACCCGCAGCACGACCGCCAGAACTGGTACACGCGCCTGATGTTTGTTCAGCACTTCGCCTGTATGGTGCCGGTTTACGGGCGCGATACCGGCACAGGCCATCACGGCCTGTCCTTTTTTAACCGGGGCGGCGGTCCGCTTTCAGTTGACCCGCTGAATAAAGCGGACCGCACCCAGAACGCGCACCTTTTGCTGTTTGGTCCGACCGGTGCCGGCAAGTCTGCCACAGTGGTGGACAAGATGACGCAAATGGCGGCCATCTACCGGCCTCGTATTGTCCTGGTCGAAGCAGGCAACAGTTTCGGCCTTTTCGGTGACTACTGTGCGTCGCTGGGCCTCAGCGTTCACCGTGTCAGCATTAAGCCCGGTAAAGCCGTATCGCTGGCACCCTTTGCTGACTCACACCTGTTGCTGGAAGTGGAGCCCGAAAAGCTGCTCATCCACGAGGAGGATTTACCGGAAACAGACGCTGACGATGTGGATGAAGATGAGGATGATGAAGACGGTGAACGTGACGTTCTGGGAGAAATGGATATTGCCGCCCGCCTGATGATTACCGGTGGAGAAGCCGCAGAAGAATCCAGACTGTCGCGGGCCGACCGGGGGATGATCCGCGAAGCTATCATGGATGCCGCCCGTAAGGCTTATGCTGAGTCCCGTCAGATGCTGCCTGAGGACCTGATGTTTGCGCTGCAGGACATTGCTCATGATGTCAGCCAGGGCGCTGACGGCCGGGAGAAACGCACGCCAGCCCGACGCGCACGCGCCGAGGAGATGTCAGAGGCGCTGCGCATGTTCACGGAAGGCTTTGAGGGCGAACTGTTCAACCGCCCGGGCACGCCCTGGCCTGAGGCCGACGTCACCATCGTTGACCTTGCCACGCTTGCCCGGGAGGGCTATGAGGCTCAGCGAGCCGTGGCGGTGATTTCCCTGCTGAACGCCGTCAATAACATCGCCGAGCGCGATCAGTATCTGGAAAGGCAGACTATCGTGGCCATTGATGAGGGGCACATCGTCACCACCAATCCGCTGCTCGGACCCTATGCCACGAAAATCGCCAAAATGTGGCGTAAGTTAGGTACCTGGCTGTGGATTTTTACCCAGAACCTTGAGGACTTTCCGGACACGGCCAAAAAAATGCTTAACATGGCAGAGTGGTGGATTTGTCTGGTCATGCCCCCGGCAGAGGTTGAGCAGATTGCCCGCTTCAAGACGCTTAAAGATGAGCAAAAGTCCATGCTGCTTTCGGCCAAAAAACTTCCCCAGAAGTATACCGAGGGCGTCATTCTTTCCGTTAACACGCAGGCCTTGTTTCGGGCTGTGCCGCCGAGCCTCTACCTGGCGCTGGGCATGACGGAAAAAGAAGAGAAAGCAGAACGCCGAGCCATTATGAATGAATTTAAGTGTACGGAACTTGAGGCCGCTTACCATGTTGCACGTCGTCTTGACGAGAGCCGTGGTCTTATTCACTGACAGGGGATTGTATGAAAAAACTGACCATGGCACCGCCACGGGTTGTCGGGGACAGGGCTTTAATCGCCACTGTCATTTTTACCGTCCCGCCACAGGGACAGGCATCGGTCGGTGAGACGGATAACCGTGCTCTCGTGCAGCTCCGGGAGGAGATAGGACAGCGCCTTGAACATCCGTTACTGGTATCGGTCTATCCGCATCGCGTCGGGCGCCGCAGCTGCACGGCCGTGCATCTCTCCGGAGCCAATAACAGGGCGCTGGATATTCTCATCACCGTTACGGGTAATACGCTATGGCCAACCGAGGGGGATTACAGAACAGGCATTCGCTGGAATATCTGTGTGCCGGATGCGACGGATATGCTTTGGGTGCTCAAGGAGATAGACCGCGCAACAGAGGCTGATATGTGTCATTAAACAGACCCTCCGTTATCGCCCGGCACCGGTGTGTGGTGTCGGGCGGGAACGGAGGCTGCGGGTGCGGGCGGCATAGAGCCCGCGAATCTCAATTGCATCATGATTTTTGCTGCTATTTACTGGCAAAATTTGACAGTGCAAGAGAAAGCGAACCTGGCTGTTCCCATGACATGCAATGCCCACAATCATCAAGAATTGCCGTTGAAACCCCTGACCCTGAGTTGACTAAGTAATCGACATCTTCGTCTGGTAACGACCGTGCACCGAAGATAAGCTGTTTGCGCACTGGCAATTTAATAAACCGCTCAAGCCAGTCACCGCCTGCTATCAGACTGGCAGCACCTCGCCAGACCGCCCAGGGGGCATCCGCTGCGAGGCTTCCCGCCCAGGGGCCTGATTCGTTTTCAATCATTCGTTGCCAGTGTCTGTTTATGAACTCTTCTTCACTGTGGCTGCATATCTCCCGACTGAAAAAACCGCCCCCGGGCCTGAAATTAGGTTCAGATACCACAAGTCCCTCCAGGCGGTCTGTGATTAAGCCTGCTGCTTCAATACTGATACTTCCCCCCATACTGTGTCCGTAAATAAAACATTTATTTAGCCCTAAATGATGTACTAACTCCGCCACCACAATAGCCTGGTCAGTGATTGAATAGCTGTAATCACGGGGCTTTCCACTGTAGCCACAACCAGGCAAATCTAAAAGAATCGCGTGTCTCTTATTAAAAAGAGGGTCTGTGACGATACGTGGATATTCGTACGAAGAAGCACACCCTAGTCCGTGAACAAATATCATGGGTGTTCCGTTGCCAGGTAGATCCTGCCAGCGGACGAGACAGTTTGCAGTGGATGAAAAGAAAGATTCCATAGCGTTATCCAGACTTACTGAGTACAAAGATGTCAGTATCTATACATTGAAGCCCGCAAACAAGGCTATTATTCAGTAACCATTAGTGGGATGCCTGACCTGCTCGCCGTTGATTGAGACACCTGTTTTAGTCACGCATTTTGGAGTTACGAACTTCCGTTACTAACTCAGAGCGGACCGGCCTATACCAATTCATGCAGCTATGTGCCAAAAGCGGACATTATGGAAGGTCAGAGTTAAAGATTAGATTAGGATGCTGTATTCAAAAAAAAAAGCATTTTTGCGGTTTCCTCAAATTTTTAATCTGCAATTTTTTGGAATATTCCATCGAAAATACGAAAATAAACAATATCTACAGGTTGGAGTTAGCTTGATTATCCGAGGCCATTCAGCCAAGTCTCCTTCAAATATCTTCATATTGCACGTAAGAAATATTTGACTCTTTGACATCATAATCCTCTAAACTGCCTGACTTTTCCTCACCTTCATATAAAGCAACTATCCATCGTGCATTTTCTTGGATGCTTTTGTTTATTTCAGTAAAGTATTCACCGTCAACTTCGGCAAGCGAATGTCCTAAAACAATGACCTCATCCACATTTTTAAGCGACGAGAAAAAAATGCTCTCTTCTTTTATTATTTCTTCGCTGGGTTTGAAGGTATTACCGAAGTATTCGTCTATGCTGTCGTATGCCTCTGCTATTCTTGTATCTTGATCCGGTCCAATATATGGATTTAAAGACTTTTCCGCTTTAAAGCCGTGACCTAGTATGAGATCGTCATCGTACCTACAATTGCCGTGAATATGTATGATTTGTGCGTCTGGAACGGCATATATTAGCTGCAGGGTGTTTGTATAATTAAATGAAAAATAAAGGCTTTCTCTTGGTATGGGCGGGATGTATTGATCAGGGTTGTAAGCATCGGCTATGTTAATCCCTTTTACCCAATCAGCGAATTGCTCCTTCAAGTGATCTGACAGCATCCGTGTGATTCTATCTACTTCATATGGGTAATCGTGATGATAGGCATCGCTCCAATCATCAGTATTGTACGAAGCCAAAAACATCTTACTGTTTTCAAGGATAAGCTCATAATCAATTTCACCCAAAGCACTTTCTAACTCGTTCCACTCGTCTCCGGCAGGCATGTAATCTTCTATCGCGTCATATAGGTCTTGGTCATTATTTGCTACATACGACTTAAAGTGCTTGTATCTTGTTGGCAAGCCATGTCGGATGTCAAATCCGTTTCCGATAATGTAAAGTCTCATCGTTTTTCCCTCTAATCGAATTGTAATAGATACTAACCTGACCTGCTCCTCGTTGACTATTCCCGCCTCTAAAATAATGCCTTCATCAGATGTTAAAAGATTTGCGAACTTCCTCAGTTAGCTTATAGCGGACCTTTACAACTTCCGCTTTGTGCCACTAGAGGAAGTTTACAGTGGTCTAGGGTGGATTAGAATGTTAGTTTCAGCAAGGATTTATAATGCTTTAAAAGCATCGACAGCTTCTTACAATTTTCGCAGCTCACTAGGTGACATTACTCTATGACTCCAATTTCTTCTGGCCTTTTCGAAGTATATGCCTTATCGCTGCCCAGAGGTTTGGGATTTGGTGATGACCCTCCTGTAAATGCATGGGAGAGTAGTGATCGGATAACAGTTTGCGCTTTAACTCGTAACTGTCATAGCGGTAAGCATGGCATTCTCATAATGAGGCGTCGTGAAGACGACGTATGGACAGTACTGCGCAGGGAAACAAATTCCTTTAGTGAAGAAAACGCACTGGCAATAATTGGTGAAGCGTGCAATGAATTCACAGGTCGCGTTCCGTTGTCCCCAGGAGCTAGGCGACGTCCACCTCTATGGGATAGCAAAGGCTTGCAACCAAGCGGTATATTCAAAATGCTTGGACACCCCTCCAGAACTCCAGGTGCATGGATGCTAAATCAACTGTATTTGGCAATGCCCAATCCAGACTCAAATTGGGCAAAAGAGTGTCAGGGCGATAGTTTCCACACACGGATCTGGGAAGCTATGCTTCTGGCTAGTTTCCGCGAACAAGGTATGTTGGTAACTCAAGATCATGATTCTCCTGATTTCTATGTGGCGAATAGAGCTGGGCAAGAAGCTTGGGTCGAGGCCGTAACAGTCAATCCATCAGAGCGTTACGACCATGCCACGGCTGGACGCAGCAAAGTTCCAGCAGATCCACTAGAAAGAGTTTCCGGAATTGCCGCTGAACGTTACGCTCGGACCTTACGAAATAAATTGCGTAAAAACTATACCAGTCTGAAGCATGTTCAAGGCAAATCATTTGCCATTGCAGTAGCGGATTTTCACGCTCAAGGTTCAATGATGTGGAGTCGTGAGGCTCTCATGACCTACCTCTATGGGTTTTATGGCCGAGAGAAAGAAAAAGATGGAAAGATTGTGGCTGTGCCCGAAATTATCGAATTCCTTTCGAGCGATCCGAATATCCGTGCTGGCCTATTTCTGTCGCCTGAAAATAAAGAACTTTCGGCGGTCATTTTTTCTAATGCCGCTACTTTGTCCAAACTGAGCAGAGTACCTGTTTCCTCCGGCGCTTCAATTGATGGCTATCGCTATGTGAGAATTGGTAAATTCGCTGACGACTCTCCCGGTGCTGTATGTCCTATACCTTTCATTATGGACGTAACCAGCAACGAGTATCGTTCTTTGTGGAAGCCTTACAATCATGAACCATGGACTGCGGAGATTGAAATATTTCATAACCCGAACGCGAAATATCCTTTGAGTTCTGCACTATTTCCAGAGGCGACACATTGGCTTCCTGAGAATGGCGATATAATTTGCAAACGCTATTATAAGTGCAGCATACTCAGTAGCGAAACTCTGATGCAACCTTCACACATGCCAGTTCCCTCACTAGATAGTCTGCATACTCATGAGGTTAATGATGCTGACGATAAAATGAATTGATTTTATTACGTTATATCAACCTAAATTCGTTGTATAACAATATCAATTTTTTAATTTGTTTTTCATGAGTGCAACTTTTCAAGTGTACTGGTAGCATAAAATGAATAATATCATTGACCTTTTCCCCCGTTGACTCATATAGAAAGAGACCTTTATGTATCTTGCAGAGCTCTCGATAAAAAATTTTCGCAAACTGAGTGAAGCCACGCTGAAATTTCAACCTGGTTTAAATGTTCTGGTAGGTCCAAACAACGTAGGGAAAAGTGCAGTGGTCGATGCACTCCGAACGCTTCTTGCAGGTCATGATGAGACTTACCCTCGCCTCGATGGTTCTGATAGGTACCGTCCGCATGAGGGCGACCCAACTGGAGATATCAGTTTCCATTTCGTCTTCCAAGATCTCACCCTTGAAGACGAAGCGGACTTTATAGCTGCCCTCAAGCCTAATGGTGACATGAAAATGGAGGCGCATATCCATGTCCAGTATACCGATATGGATAAGACGGGACGATTCAAAGTCCGGCGCTGGTGCGGTGATCACCCAGAAGTTTCGCTTACCTCCGATATGATGGAGAATCTTAGGGGGGTCTATCTCCCGCCTCTTCGCGATGCAGCACAGGGCCTTCGTCCTAACCGTAATAGCCAGCTGGCTCGATTACTTCATTTGCTCACTGATGATTCAGGTCGTGACACGATAAATACGGCTTTGAAGGAACTTGACGAAACTCTTAAACAAGACAAATCCATTCAGAGTACCCATAAAGCGATATCAACCAGACATGATTCCATGCTGGGGGCACAGCTGGCGCAAGATCTTGCCGTAGGGCTTAGCGTGACTGATTTTCAGCGCCTCTCCTCCCGACTGACCCTGACGGCTGAAGCCATGGAGATTGAGAAGAATGGATTGGGCTTCAATAATCTGATCTTCATGGCAGTAGTGCTCAGTGAATTGGCTAAAAATACTGATTCTGCTTTCAGGAGTTTGATTATTGAGGAACCTGAAGCGCATTTGCATCCTCAACTGCAGCGCGTATTGCTGCAGTACCTCGCAGGGATTCCAATGGGTGAAGGCGAAAAGCCCGTACAACTTTTTGTTACCAGCCATTCCCCAAATTTTGCAAGTAATTCAAAGCTGGACTCTCTTGTATGCTTGATCGAGAACAAGGATGGCATCGAAACCTTCTTTCCACGTGACATCAAATTTGAAAAGGGAAAACGTGAAAAGTTAGAGCGGTATCTGGACGTAACTAGGGCTGAACTGTTTTTTGCACGCAGGGTGATTTTTGTTGAGGGTGCAGCAGAACTCATGTTAATTGACGCGCTTGCTAAGAAGATGAACTTTGACCTCAGGGAATATGGGGTCAGTCTAATTAGCGTTGAGGGACTTAATTTTGACTCATTCCTCCCGCTTTTTGGAGAGCAGGGGCTGCGAATACCCGTCGCTGTAGTAACCGATGCAGATCCATTTGAAGAAGAAGAAGTTGAAGCCTTAGAAGAGGGTGAACAGGCTGAAGAGGAAATTGACGAGTTACTTTCTGAAGCAGCTTATCAGGAAGAAACAGACGATCCTGACGCCGAAGAACCTGCTGACATTGCTGAGAAAAAGAAAAAAGTTAAAAGGAAAGAGGTGTACCCAGCGTTGGGAGATCAGGTGCGGTTATCAGCAAATACTATTAAGATGAAGAATCTGGAGGATGATTTCGTGAAGGTTTTTCATGGATTGAAAACCCTTGAATATGATCTGGCACTCATTGAGGCGAACCGCGACCCAATGCTAACTGCATTAGCCGACCCACATCCAAAAATCTCTAAAGCTCTGCGTAAGATAGTTGATGCCCAGCCAGACAATACAGCAAAAACCAAAGCGTTGTTCTGCGGTATGTTTGAGCGAAAAGGCAACGGCAATATTCAGAAAGGTCGATTCGCCCAGGCATTAGCTGAACAGATTTCGAAAGAAATTGATTTTGAAACCCCTGAGTACCTCAAAAAAGCTATTCAGCATGTCTGTCAGGGAGTGGTCAAGCCGTGAAACTATCAAAGGAACAGTTAGATATTATAGAAGCTCCGTTAGGACCAATGGCTGTCACTGCTTGCGCCGGCAGCGGGAAAACGGAGACAGCCATTCGGCGCCTAATTGCCGTACGAGAGAAGATGGAAGACAGCCGAGGGCGGGTCGTGCTGTTGTCTTTCTCCAATGTTGCAGTCAATACGTTCAATTCAGGATATGCAGTGCTCGCTTCTGACCTACCGGACGATATTAACCGTCGTCGGGTGGAGTTGGATACACTTGACGGTTTTTTCACCAAACACATCTTACGCCCTCATGCTTACCGGACTATGGCCACGGATCGGGCTGCCTACCTAGTTTCAGGTTCGGAGCCTTTTCTAACTAATTTTCAATATTGGCGTAAAGACAGCCATCCATTGCCATTACAAGACATAAAAGTAGGTATGCTTAATAAAGATTTCTACTTTGTTACGAGCAAAGGAGATGAGCTGGAGCTACTTGATCAATTTGAGGTTATAAAGATCGTCAATAGACTGGGAAAGACAGGTGCCTACACTCATGATCTTGGTCGATATTGGGTTTATCAGACTTTAGTCTCTCAACCAGCCGTACTGCGTGCGCTGGCAGCTCGCTACCCTCAAATACTTGTCGATGAATCCCAGGATTTGGGTACAGTACATCAGGAAATTTTAGAGTTACTTATTGGTGCAGGGGTTCAGGTCAGTCTTATCGGGGATGTTAACCAAGGGATTTATGGCTTCGCTGGTGCTGACGGAGAGTTCCTGAAAAACTACGAGACTCGTGCTGAAGTGTCAGGCTATAAGCTTACTCGCAACTATCGTTCCCTACCGCCAATTATTAATATCGCTAATTCCCTCTGCGGGCGTGATGACGAGCCTGACCGGCAGAACGAACAAGGCGGCGCATTTTTCATTGGATACAAGGAAGTTGAACTACCCAAATTAACTGAAGCATTCAAGGCCCATATTGATGAGTTAGGCATTCAGCTTCAGGATTCAGTGATTCTTTGTCGCGGGGCGGCAAGAGCCGAAGTAATTGCGGGTAGAGCTTCCTCGCATGGGCAAGGTATGGTCAAAGTTTTAGCAAAAGCATCGTTGTTACGAGATCAACATAATGACTACCATGGCTGCTTCAAATTAGTCTGCAGGGCAATCATTGGCTTACTGGACAATGCACCTCATGGACTCAGTTCAGGACTTCAGGGGTTCTTACATGATGACGAAATGATCGGGTTGAAGCGACTACTATGGCGTTTCAGTCGCAGCACAGATTTGGGACTTCCCTCGTCTGCACTTTCAGCGAAAACAGACTGGCATACCAAGCTATTAACGAATGTCAAAGCGCTTCTCGCAGAGATTGAACAACATTACGAATACAAAATTGCTGGCAAGCTTGGCACTAAACTGAAAAAAACACTGCTACCGGACCTTCCATTGGCCAGTGCAGCTATCACTCAGGCACATGGACTCAGAGTAGAGACGGTGCACCAGGTTAAGGGGGAATCTATAGGTGCTGTTATGTACCTAGCGAAGAAACCCCATATAGAATCATTGCTTTCAGGCACAGGTGATGAAGAGGGACGGATTGGGTATGTCGCAATAACCAGGGCAAAGAACTTATTTTGGCTGGCTGTGCCACAATCATGCCTAAAAGATTTAAAGGTGGATCTCATTAATGCTGGTTTTCAGGAACGCATCGTACCTAGCGTCATTGGCCCTACTTGAAATGTATTAAACGCAAAACTGCACTCATAGTCAGATTTTTATCCGTCATACCTCTCTGATGGAGGATTTATTAAAATCCACTTGCTCTCTTACCATTAATTAATAAAAACCAATGTAATCAATTTATCCTCAACATTAATGAAATTCGAATTTCCGTTTTTCGTTTTGAATCCAACAGGTCGATGTAACGCTACTCTTAATCAAGCTGAGCGTTACCATGAAGGGCAGAGCTTTTCCGGTTCAGTATGCTTCTTTATATCTCTGCCGGGCTTTGTATAGCAGTTGTGATTCCGTGCGACGTCCGTCGGGCGGCAAGTCCGCCGCCATGCTCAGGCAGTGCTCGCGCCGCCTGGCGATCCATTCTCTTTCCGCATTGTCTTTGGAGCCATCCATCACTGCCAGCCAGCGTCTTCGGCACGGTGCCAGAGGCCGCGTTTTTCAAGTGATTCAGCAATGCTGTCTTCCAGTTTTATTGATTTTTATGCTCGTATTAATCAGCCTGATCGTACCCGCTATTCTTTCAGGCTCCCATTATGACTTCTTCATTTAACCCTTAATCTGCATCAGGAAAATGGCTCTGAAACCACTACAGGAGCATTCTGATGCGACATCCCTTCGAACTCGACCCCGAAATCATTCACCACATCATATACAGCCAGGCCGGCTCAGTGGCCAAAGCCCTTATCGAACTTATCATGAACAGTGTCGATGCCGGCGCGGGCGCTGTCATTCTGGAGATTACCCCGGAGGGCTTCACCTGCCGTGACGACGGTCATGGATTTGCTTCACATGACGATGTGAAACGCTATTTTGGCCGCTTCGGTACGCCACACCGTGAAGGCGATGCCACCTACGGCCGTTTTCGCCTCGGCCGTGGCCAGATTATGGCACATGCCCGCACTGTCTGGCGCTCGCAGCGCTGGCAGATGGACGTCGACACGCAGGTCATGGGCTATGAGTATGAGCTGACAGAAGCTACAGAGAGCTGCGAGGGGTGTGCCATCAGCGGTGACTGGTATGAGCCGATGTCCACTCAGGAGCGTATGTCATGCATGCAGGAAATTCGTGACCTGGTGCGTTATACGCCCGTTTCGGTCAGCCTCAACGGCAACGTCATCACGCGTAAACCAGAGCTGGAAAAATGGGATGGCGAAGACGACGCAGCCTGGTATCGCCTGCGGGAAGACGGCGCCGTATCCATTTATAACCAGGGCGTACTTGTCAGGCATGACCCGGGCCATAACTGGGGAGTTGGCGGCCTTATCGTGAGTAAAAAAGCCATTGCGCTCAACGTGTCGCGAACGGAGATTCTGCGCAAGAGCTGCACGGTCTGGAAGCAGATAGCAGCAAAATTCAGCGAGCTGGCGCAGGCTTTTTCTGACAACACCGGCAGCCACCGCAAAACCGAGGCCCGGCGAGAGAAAACCGCCCGGGCACTTCTTGCCGGCGAAGGTGACCTGCAGAAGCTGGTTAACGGCGAAGAGGTGATTACGCTGCTCCCGGGCAAACAGCACGTCACCCTGGAGCACTTCCTCCGTAAGTGCCGCCACTATCCGTCCGCCGTCGATAAAAACTGTTTTACTGTGGCTGAGTATGCACGGGACGTCCCGCGCGGGGAGCTTATTGCGCGTGCCGGCATCGCGCCGGTCATTCACCCGGTGACGCTGACGCGCTTTAACTGCGGCGGCACGGATGATTTTATGGACTGCATGCGTCGCGTGCGCGACAACCTCATCGCGTACCGCGCACAGCTGCCGTCTTCCGGCCGCTGGGGAATGCCGTTCAGCTCAGAGCTGCAGCTTATTGATTTTGACACGCTCAGCGCGAATTTTGTTGACCGCACGCAGATGGTGAGTGAAACGACGCTGGATAAGGAAACCCGCAGGGCCTGGACGGCGCTGCGCTACTGCCTGGCCCAGTATGCCCGGGTGTGTTCGGGCGGCGAGCGCGGGAGCACCTCCCGGGCTTACGGCGGCGTGCGGTTCCAGATTCTGCTGGGCGACTCGACGTCGGCCGACGCCTGGACGGACGGTGAGACGTACATCGCCTACAACATTGATATCGTGCGCCAGCTTAAAACCGACGCGCTCAGAACGGCCAGTCGCCTCTTCAGCCTGACGGAGCACGAGGTGGCACATGAAGGTGACAGCATGGACTGCGGCCACGATGAGGGATTTTATCAGCGGTTTCACGATATCAGCACAGCGTGTGCAACTGATCGTCAGCATTTTATGCACGTCTGGCTGATGAAATACACGACCAGCCTTGAAGGTGCCGGTAAACGCGCGAAAGGCCAGGCGTGGAGTGAGCGTTACCTGGCTGAACGCGCCAGCACCGGTCGGGAAAGGAACGGCCTGCCCGGGATTATCAGTGCTGACAGCCTGGCTGATGACGTCGGGGCGGCTGTCGAGCCGGAGGACGGTAACCTTCTGACCTTCCTTAATCAGCAGCTCGGAGTAGCGGGTACGCAGTCACCTGAATCCGGCGACTGGGCTCACGTCGTGGCTGCGGGGATCGAGGAGGCCGGCGTCGCCCGCGAACGCAGGGCTGAGGAGATAAGAATTCACCAGGAGGAGTTGGAAGCTTACAAAGCATCGCCCGAATACCTGCAGCTTATAAAAGACCAGACCGAGTATTTTGGTGCCTCTGAGCAGGAAGAGCGAGAGTTCATGGCGTCCAGCCGTCTTCGTTTACTTGAGTCCCTTCCCGGCGCAACCCCTGAAAACCTCACGCAGGAAATTTTAGAATATCTTGTCTACATCACAAATACAGATGAAGAGGAGCTGGATGCCTGGCAGCGAAAAGCCTGGGAACAGCCCGGCGGATACAGACCTCTGCCCACAGCAGACGACAGCGCTTCCGTTGTTCAAAAGTCAGAGGCCCGACCAAAAGACAGCATCCCGGAATCCTGGCTGCCGTACGTTTATGAGGGTGAGACGCGTGCGATGATAGAGCGCAATACGGCCGCTGCGGGATTTAGCTGGGAACTGGATTATCTTGAATGGCGGCATTCAAACGAGACTGACAGTCACGAATGACTGATAAAAAAGGGGCCCAGGGGCCCCAAAGTGAATTTGCTAATGATCATATTTGACATGCTCGCCTCTTGCATGGGCTCGCTTATTCTTTATCGTCAGCTGCTCAGGTTTCTTAAGGGTTTAATTATGAAACGTTACATTCTTTCACTGTCTGGAATTCACCCATGCAGAATTATGATTTCCGGTTTAAGAGTTAACTGCTGAACCTTACGCGCTAAAACCGCACCCTGAGGGCATCATTCATTCAGGGAGTGCCCTTCATGAAAATCCCCCTCTGCAGCCTTGCTGTTTTGCTACTGACTACCGGAGCCCACGCCGGCACCGTGATTTACACCGACCATGCCCATCCTGTTACCGGTGAACTGAGCCCGGACATCACTGTCACCGAACTGGACGCGCCCGATCGCCTTCAGGCTGAACTCTTCGGCCCGTTATCCGCTAATCCGGCACAGGCTGAGCAGAAGGCTCAGGCAGTCATCGCTTCACCGGCGTTCCGTCAGAATCAGCAGGCCCTGGCGTCGAGCTATGCGGGTGTTGCGCATGCCTGGTCACTGGGGCTGGAAAAGTACCCTGCCGTGGTCTTCGACGATAAATGGGTGGTGTACGGCACAACCGACGTCGCCACAGCCCGGGCGAAGCTCGATGCCTGGCGGGAGAAGCAGCCGTGAACATGCACCTGTCCCGTCCGCGCCGGCTGATGCTGGCCACGCTGTTTACCTGCACCGGCACGCTTGCCAGCGTGAACACCGCGAGCCTGGTCTCCGGCGCCATTAGCCCGGACTGTATCAGCTGGCGCATCAGCGGCATCTGCTACTGGCTGCTCTGCACCCCCTTTGGCTGCACGGTGAAAACCTCGGTCAAAGTCACCCACTACATTCCGGAAGCCGTGGTCTCTGCCTACCTTAACCCGGGCGACAACCCGTGGACCGAAATGTCAGCCGTGAGCGCCACGGCAGGCGGCGCTGAAAGCCTGGTATCCGGCGGTCTCGCCGGCGTGCCAGCTGGCGGTGGCCGTCAGGAGATGAAGGCCCCGGGGATGCGCAAACAGAACCTGCATTTCTACTACGGCGATGCGTATGGCCACCCGGCGACGTCGATTATCGGCGGGATGGTGCCGGGCTATTCCTGCCGCTCAGCGGCCACGCCGTTCGTACCGTATTTCGTCAGCGCCATGGACTCCCTCGCGTGGCGAACGGGCGTGCCCGAGTCGCTCTATCCTGAAGCGCTCATCCCCGGAAAACGTGATATCGGGAATACGTTTGCCGGCGAGATGTGGGGCAACGTTTATCCCCGCAGCGGCTTCGTGACGCAGACCGACAGCTACAAATCGGCGGCCGTCGTGGTTCAGCGCGTGGCCGACATCATCACCCGCGAGGGACAGCTGCACGTCTACAACCCACTTGTTGGCCAGCGGTCTCCGGGTTACTGGCCACCTGACCCCGTTACCGAAAACACCGGCACAAAAAACCACAAGTGGCAGCGGCTTTCGCCGCAGCTGTCGCAGAGCTGCGCGGTCTTTCCGGATACGGGTGGCCAGACGGCGGAAAGCGGCGATTACGCCTGGGCGCTCTGGCAGCCTTACAGCTGCTGTAAGCGACGTGGCCAGACCTTCCTGTACAGCACCGACTTTTCATAAGGACACACAGCATGATGATTTTACTCACGCAGAAACTGCGCGTGGCCACGGGCGCGTTAATCCTTTCGCTGGCGATGCCGGCACTGGCCATCGATACCACACTTTCTTCACAGGGTGCCGGCGTCAGCGGCGCCATCAACGACGGGCTCTTCTACTCCATCGGCGGCGGCTCGGTCATTTCGCCGCCCTCAACGCGCAGCAACATGTCACGCCTAGGCCTGGACGGCGGCTGGAGCAGTGATTTGATGTGCGGCAACTTTGACCTGAAAACCACGGTCGGCAACCAGCTCAACGGCATCACCAGCGGATTCAAGGACCTCATGGGTAACGTCATTCAGGGGGCGACCGGCGCGGTGATGAGCATGCCGGCGATGGCCATTCAGCGTGCCAATCCGGGCCTGTATGAAATGCTGACCAACGGCGTGCTGCAGGCGGGCCTGAACTTCGACAAGGCCCAGCTCAACTGCCAGAACATGTCGAAAAAGCTGGCCGACTATACCCTGGGCAGCAAGTGGCAGCAGGCTGCGGTGTCTGAAGAGTATAAAGACATCGTGGCATCGAGCGGCGGTGATGCGGTATCGAGCGACCAGAAACTGCAGAAGGCCACGGGTGAAGAAGGCGTGACCTGGGTCGGTGGCCAGAAACGCGGCGGCAAGGGTCAGCCGGCGATTCAGCCCACGCGTGACCTGGCAAAAGCCGGCTACAACATGATGAACAGCCTGCCGGTGACCAGCAACAGCAGCGTAGGTTCATCCGGCTGTAACGGTACGGTCTGCCAGCGCTACAAATCCTCCGATGAAGCCGCTGCGGCCGTAGTGAAAGTTCTCGGCGACCGCTCTATCCGCACCTGCCGCGAAACCAGCGAATGCACCAGCGGCGGCGCGGATAACCAGCCGGGCAGCACCGTTGCCGGCACCGGCTTCTCGCCGGTTCTGGAGGACGCCACCAAAACCAACCTGGAGCAGCTCAGCAAGCTGGTTAACGGTCAGTTGCAGCCCACGGCAGATAATCTGGCCGCGCTCAAAACCGGCAGCCTCGTCGTCACGCGCGGCGTGATTCAGGCGCTGCGTGATGACCCGGACAGGGCCGCACTGGTGCAGCGACTGGCGGGTGAGCTGGCCATGGCTGACACGGTTGAGGCGGCACTCACCATGCGCCGCATGCTGACGACCGGTGAGTCTGAACCGAACGCGGCCGAACAGCCTGAGGCTATCGCCGAGGGTGACCGTCGCGTGGATGCGCTCGACCGCGAGCTGAACGCGCTGCGTAACGAGATGGAGTTACGCAAATCCATCAGCAGCAACAGCCTGCTGACCACGCTTGAGCGTCAGGGCGAACGTAATCAGGATAACCAGCTGCAGCAAAAAGCCGGCAATCAGGACCAGGGCTTCAGCCAGATGAGCCAGCCTCAGCCGGGAGGCAACTGACATGAAGCGCAGATTTCTGAGCGGCCTCACCGGCCGCATCTTACAAATATTCCTCAGCACCGTTGTGGCCATGGCTGCGCTTTTTGGCGTGGCATCGGTGTTCATGGCGTATGACCCTGATGGCCACCTTATTCAGAAGTGGCTCTACGACAGCCGGTGGGCCATGTTTGCCTGGCGACTGTGCATGTACGTATTCATCGGGTGCATCTGGATTATGAAGCTGCGGCCCCAGCTGCTGAAGCGCTGGCCTGAAGCAGCGGCACGCCTGCCACGTACCGAGCTGCTTGTCGTCATCTATGTTCTGGCCACGGAGTATGTTGCCTGGTCTAACGCGGTTCAGGGAGGCTGAGATGACGGCGAACAGTTACCTGGAATACTTCCTCATCCTGTTTGGCTGGGTGCTCAATAACTCGATGTGGGGCATCCTCAGCAGCTCCGGCCTTTTCGCGCTGCCGCTGGTTTTTAAGGTCCTCGGCGTGTGGCTGAAGGTGCGGGAGGAAGGGGCCGACGAGGGCAACAAAGGCGTTCTGGCGCTGCCGCGCATCGAGCACGCCATCTATGTCTCGTTTGTGGTCATGCTGTTCTGCTGTGTTCCGCTGCTGCCGGTGGATATCAGCACGATCAAGTTTGATGACTCGCGGGCGAAACAGTGCGGCTTCAGCGTACCCACGCCGCAGAACTCCGGCTATAAAGGGTTGGTTAACGACTTCGACGGCCGTACGGCTGAGGTGCCGGTGTGGTGGTATCTGCTGCATATGATGTCGAAAGGCACCACGCAGGCGATGATAGCGTCCATTCCCTGCGGCACGCAGCTGCGGCAGCTGCGCTTTGACGTGCAGAACACCAAACTGCGGGACCCGGTGGTGCTGCAGGAGGTTCAGGACTTCGCAAACCAGTGCTACTCCCGGGCCTACTTTAAGCTAAAGAACAGCAACAGCCAGCTGAGCGACGCCACCATTAACTCTGTCGGATGGATTGGCAGCGACTATTTCCTCAACACCCCGGGCTATTACGACTATTACACGGCCATGACGCCCCGCAGCCAGTGGCCATACAGCAGCAGTCGTGACAGCGGCTATCCGGATACAGGCCAGGGAGGATATCCGACGTGCAAAACCTGGTGGTCTGACGGCAGTAACGGACTGCGTAAGCGCGTGCTGGCCAGCATCAGTGACGGCACGCGCATTGACCTGCAGCGCCAGTTCCCGGGCAGTCAGTGGGAAGAACCGGCCCTTCGCTGGCTGGTCAGCCCCCGCAATGCCGGGCTGTCCGGTGACGGCACAACTTATGCAGTTGGGAGTGCAGATAATACCAGCGGTGTGGTCGGCAACCTTACCCGGCTGACGTCAACAATCGGGCTGGGCCTGAAGCAGGCCGAGGCACTGCCGGGCTTTGATGCGCTCAAGCAGGCGCTGCCGATGATACAGGCGCTGCTGCAGATGATGATAATCATCGTTATCCCCGTGTTGATGATGTTCAGTGCCTATGAACCCAAAACAGTTGTGACAATTTCGTTTGCGCTGTTTGCGCTGCAGTTCATCACGTTCTGGTGGGCACTGGCAGGCTGGCTGGATGACCGGCTTATCACCATTCTCTACAACAACATGGCTGACCAGGGACTCACCAGTTCAGTTCCCTTTGCCAATTTCATGAGCTCAACCAACGATGGCTGGATCATGAACCTGGTGCTGGGAATGATGTACTTGGTATTCCCAACGTTCTGGGTTGGGATGCTTAGTTGGGTTGGGATAAATTTAGGAACCATAGTCCAAACAGGGTTGGAAAAGGCAGGTTCTCCACCTCAAGAAGCTGGAGCTAAAGCAGGCCGAGACGCACAAGGACTTGTTACAGATAAAATACAAGGGGGCATTAAAGGCGGCTTAAAGTAACCTTAGTGATGATTCCAAACTGCATGAACTGTGAATGGTCATGCAGTTTTATTATTTATAATAATAGTATGAGTTGTACCTATCTTCGTCTTCCTTTCTTTTTAACTCAGCCCATTCATCATTGCGTTTCTTTTGCTGAGGGCTTTCAGCCAGGATAGTTGCCACTTCCTTAAGGACAGCAGAGCCACAGTCGCGCGTAGCACTGGATAACACAACAGGTTCTGGCGTTTTACGTTTAAGCTTTGATGCATCGTGTACAAACTTTTGGCCCTTACTCGCGAAACGAGCCAGGGTACTATCAAAATCATCCTTATCGAATCCGTCACTAATCATAAGGCCTCCCATAGCTATCGTTACGTAATCAACTTTATCGTATAAAAAGCGTAAGTTCACATTACTAAAAAAAGGGTTGACTGGCAAATTTTTGTACAACTGACTGTTTATATTAAAGTTGAAAAATAAAGATACAAATCAATGCATTAATTGATATGAGAGCACAGTGTGGGGTAAGAGGTTGCGTGATGCAAGGTAAAAAATAGGATGCCAGGAATCTGAACAGTGCTCCTACTAAATGAGACTTAACATGTATACTTCTCTTGAGCTTTAGACAAGGGCGCCATATAGAAGAATGAAACTCAGCAAAATAAATACATTTTTCTTATTAGCATGACAGGGATAACCATAAGTTATAAGTACAAGACTTCTGTTCGACATACTGATATCCAACATCAATGCGATAAATCGGAGGAATCAAAATGCTTATGAGTGATAAAGAGGTTGAGAAGGATAATGAAGCAACAGAATCACAAGGTTCGGCATTTTTGCAAAACAAGCTTCTCTCATCGCGGTCTATAATTATTTCAGGAGAAGTTAATCAAATTCTGGCTGAAAAAGTCGTCACTCAGTTAGTGCTTTTGCAAAGCATCAGTAATGATCCTATCCGACTGTATATTAATAGCCAGGGTGGCCATGTCGAATCGGGTGATACTATTCATGACTTCATAAAATTTATAAAACCTGATGTGCATATAATTGGCACAGGGTGGGTGGCAAGCGCAGGAATAACGATTTTCCTGGCTGCAAAAAAAGAACATCGTTATTCATTGCCAAACACACGCTTTATGATCCATCAGCCAATGGGTGGAGTAAGAGGCCCTGCTTCTGATATCGAAATTGAAGCCAAAGAGATAATCAGAATGCATGATCGCATAAACAAACTTATCTCAGAGGCGACTGGCCAGCCACTTGAGAAAGTTAAAAAAGATACGGACCGTAATTACTGGATGTCACCAAATGAAGCCCTCGACTATGGGATAGTTAATAAAGTAATAACTAGCTATGATAATCTACCAATCAAATAAACCATTCTAAAACATAATGCCAGATTTTTTGTTTTTATCTGGCATTAAAAAAACTCTAAAAGGCGGGTTATCAAGGTTCTTCGGGTAGCACACGAATTCTGACCACTGATAAAACTTGAAAAAGGATCTCATACCGATCTAACATTCCTGCTGTTGTACCGTTGCTTATGCAACACGCCAATGTCCCGGCAATCTGAGAGGGACGCCTTCGGGTGATTGCGTTGCCAAAACCGTCATGACCTGAGAGACGGAGCCTTCGGGCGGTAACTTCGTTTAACCTTTGAGAACGAAGATCGCGATGCGATAAAGGTCCTATCTTTTACAAAGCCATTTCTGGCATTTTCTGATTACGGTTTAGGCCGTATCGCTTTCACTTTTCTTTACGCACTGACGCTGAAGGGCTGCTGCGAACTTTGCAACGCGGGTATGACCATTTGGAACATTTGGGCATCTTCCACGTTTGCATTGAAAGCAGAGGAGCGCGGCGTCACTTGTGAACGAGTGAAACGAGTACCAAGTGACGCGCGCAGCGCATTACTGTCAGCGCTTACGCACAGTACCTTCAACGAAAGGTCTACCAACTGACCAACACGTATTAAAGGTTTTTTTGACGGCCTTAATACGTTTTTCATCTCAATTTTGATTAATTATCAACCTATCGTTCATTCGCTTACTAAAGCCATGAACGGCTTTTAAAAAGGAGAAATCGGCACGACATCGATGGCGACACCAGGTAACTGGTGTGTGGAGGCAGACTGATTCATTTCAGCCCGGCGAAAGCCGCGAACAGGTCAGAGACCTGGGGAGCCTTGCAATAACTCAACATTTCGCCGCCCCGATGCACAGATGTCTGCCGAGACGCAGGAAGCGCAAAATGAACCGTGCCGTCGGGGTGAAATCCTATCGTCTGAAATCGTTGTGCAGTCGGTGACAGAGCTTTTTCGTTCACAGGGACGGAAAAGCTCTGTCACCTCATTGAATGGAGAGTCGTCTGTGGCAAAACTGAATAAAAATTTAAAAACCCTTGCCCGCCAGGCGGGTGGAAGTTTTAAAACTGTTTCTGACCGTACAAAAATTGCTGACCGGTTTGCAGACAGAATGATCAGTCTTAACATTCAAATTCGGGACATTAAAAACATAAAAACAATTCATATAGAAAATTATATTCGAAGTCGTCTGGCGGAAAATATATCGAAACGTACGCTACAAAATGAGATGGCGGCGATACGCGCAATATTGCGTGTGTCGGGTAAAACCTTCATGGCTGATCCAGCTCATCCGAAGCTGAGCAATGATGCTTTGAATATCTCTGGAACCAGCCGCGACGGAACTAAAGTTGCAATAACAGACGACTATTTTAAGCATGTTTTTGCATCTGTTAGTGAAAAGGATGAGGGCGTCGCTTGCGCAATGAAACTTTCACGGCTTTTAGGTTTGCGAACAGAAGAAACTGTTCAGTCTGTAAAATCACTTCAGACATGGAAAAAAGCACTGCAGAATGGAGATGAGAAAGTTCGCGTTGTTTTTGGCACGAAAGGAGGACGACCGAGAGATACCACAATCATAAACCGAGCTGAAACTATTGACGCCATTAACAGAGCAATAGATTATTCTTCTGAGAATAACGGAAAACTTATCGATAAGCCTTCCATTCATCTTGCAATCGAGCGATACAGGAATATTGTCAGGGATGCTGGGTTGGTTGGAGAGTTTGCTCCTCATAGTCTCAGGTATGCGTACACTCAGGATGTACTTAAACTCCATAAAAATAATGGTTTCAGCCAGAAAGAAGCTGAGGCTCTTGCTTCAATGGATTTAGGGCATGGTGATGGCAGGGGGCATTATATAGCCAGGGTATATAATAAGGCTAAATAACGGCAGGACTTCACTTTACCAGATTTGCTTTTTTAAACTCATTTAACCATGTCCGAAACCTACTCAAGTAATTAGGGAGAGCCGAAAAGTATCTAACTAAGCACACAACCATGGGATCGTGAGTTGTTATCATTTGAGGCACCCTGAAACCGCCGGAAGACAATTTGAGGGTGCAAAATTTTTTTGGTGCACCTACTGACCAGAAATTATAACTAACTGGCGTAAAAATCTTTTAAAAGAAATTACAACAGCTGAGTTTCTATCCGGTTTACACCCTTTCCTTTGTTTTTACGTGAGAGCTTAATCTGTCCCACCTCTTTCGTATTTGAGACGTGTGTACCGCAACAAGGCATTTTTATACCTGCGCAACACCAGATTCGCATGTCATCCTGAAATTGAAACTCTATCGGATGCGCCTGATTGATGAAATCGTTAACTTCCAGCTCAAGGACGGCAAGAGATTTTGGGTCAAGATTGTTCGCCAGTATGTAGTCAGTGCGATCTTTGAGGCCATTCACGAAAGACCCCTCAACGGAAAGAAAATCTGGACTTTTACTCAGGAAATATTCAATCAGGTGACTGGCCGTATGAAGGCGCATGGTATTCAGCCTGCGAACGCTATCAATTTTTCCGCTTATTTTCTGCCCTATTTCCAGACCATCTACTGCCAGGTAATGCTTTATAGGAGCTGTGAAATCCAGCCGGCTTTCACCTACATCTTCAACGTGTACCGCATTAACCTGACGGCCTTCAATGAATCCGATGTCATAATCCTGATTTCCTGAATGTGGATAAAACAGTGTCTGGTCAAGCACGAGATAGTCATCACCAATGTAAGCAATGGTTGCCTCAAACTCGTGGTCATATGGCTTTTCATCAAACAGTCTTTTTGTGGTTAACATAATATTAAGCTCATAGAGAATAAAAAAACGGGATCAGGAATGGAACAATGATGGTGATAATTCCGCCCGACAGTAAGGCTACTGGAACGTAAGAGACGCCACAGTGCTTCTCAATGATGGGAAGAGTAACATCCATGGCAGTAGCACCGGCAACACCGATCGCAATATTCCCGTTTCCAATTCGCGATAGCGTTGGGATGAGCAGGAGGGCAATGGCCTCACGAAAAAGATCACACAGAAATGCAACCGAGCCTAAAAGCGGATCGCCCATTTTCGTGAAGAGAATACCGGAGAGCGTGTACCATCCAAAACCAGAGCTTACTGCCAGACTGTGTGTAAATGAAAGTGGCAGGAACACTGACACTGCAGCCGCACCGATGTAGGATGCCAGTACAGTGAAACATGTCATCACAATATTGGTTCTGTTGAAAAATATTTCTCTGAGATTCAGGCCAGAGTAAGAAAGCTTGACGGCAATAACGAATATCAGCAGATACAGCAGCCAGGAGATAAGTGGATCGTAGTTAACATCAGGGATGAGCCTGTAGAATCCGGCCACAAATCCGATAATCACCAATCCCGCCAGAAGCAGCGGATCTTTGATATATCCCATGATATCGAAAGCTGCGGCCTGCCCTGAATCAAGCGGCTTCTGCTCTCCACTCTCTGAACGCGTCCGCAGATGAAAAATCTTTAACACTACAGCTATCGAGAGTGAAGATGCAGTGGCAATGCACAGAGCATTAATCCCGACGAGACTGAGTTTGTCCATGATCCCCGGGATAAGTCCGACGGTTATTCCCATCAGTATGAGTAAAGCATACAGGCACGCATTAGAGATTTTTTCAAATGTGCCGATACTGAGTTGGGAATAAAAACGTGTGAAGTTGAAACCCAGAATAAAGGCGATAAGGATCGGAAAGAGATTAACAAACGCTAGGTACATGACTTAGTCCAGAACACAGGTTGAAATGATATCGTTGAAAGTTTCAGCGCGGCGGATCAACTTAATGTCTCCGTTTTTAAGCAGGAGATATTCCGGAGGCCTAACGCGTGAGTTGAAATTAGAACTCATTGAGAACCCGTAGGCACCCGTATCTTTAATACACATTAAATCTCCGACATTGGTCAGAGGGAGCTTCCGTTGCCGGGCAAATACGTCGCCGGACTGGCAGAGGTAACCCGCTATATCATAGGTTTCCTGTGCTGTCTGGCTGGCTGACATGTTCTCAATATCATGCCAGGCATCGTATAAAAAGCAGCGGGGAAAATGATTGTGGCCAGTATCAAGCCCGATATAATTCCTTGAAGCAGTCCGTTTTACAGAGGTGACCCGGCTGATTAATATGCCGGCACCCGCAACCATATATCTCCCAGGTTCAATGATAAACCGGATATCGCTGTTAATGTCATATATGGACCGTAAATCATTGAGGGATGCATGTATGGCACCGATGTCATAAGGCTTATGTTTGACGTAATCATAGCCAAATCCTCCACCAAAATTGATGAACTTTAGTGAAGAGAAACCTTTAGCCAGTTCTGCCATGACTCCGGCATTTTCGATATAATTCGCCACATCCATCTCACCCGAACCGGTGTGTGAATGCAGACCGTCTATAGTGACGGATGCTTCCCTGCACAGCGCTTCCGCCTCGCAAAGTTCTGAGGGCAGTATGCCAAATTTAGAAAGCTCTCCATTTGTAATAACTTTCGCTGAGTGACCAGCACCCACACCTGAATTAATCCTCAGGCTGACAGAGGTACCGGGGTGATTGTCAGTTATAATGCGCAGCGCATCCATTGAGCCAATGGTAATATTCACCCCAGCCTGCACCGCCATATCAATTTCATACGGCGTCAGACAGTCAGCGTTGTAATAAATGCTTTCCGGCTGGATGCCTGACATCAAAGCAATTCTGATTTCTTCGACAGAGCAAGCATCAGCTCCAAATCCTGAAGTGGCCAGTAACTTAATAATATGGGGATTAGAGTTCGCTTTAACTGCATAAAGAAATGAATATTCCTTTTCTCTGAAGCATTCTTTCAGAGACGTTATGATACAATCAATTTCTGGCTCACTGTAAATATAAAATGGCGTCTGTGTGCTGGCACTGAAGTCACGGATAATGTTACACAATTCCATTTAATTAATCCTGCTGCAGTTTGGAAAGATAGCGCTCCCCTGAATCAGGAGAGATACACATGATTTTTTTCTCGGGTTCTCTTTCAAGGATTTTCATTGCTGTAGAGACAACTGCGCCACTGGATAGCCCGATATCCAGGGCGTACTTCCTCCTGATTAATCCGCATGCAGAAAATGATTCAGCGTCGTTCACGGAGTAAACCTCATCTGCTGCTTCTTTGTTGAGGATGCCAGGAATAAAATTAGAGCCAATTCCTTCCACCTGCCATGAAGAAGGCATATAGGTACTTCCGCTGAAATAAGAGTGATATAAAGAGCCGTGCGGATCGGCGACAACGAATTTTGTCCTGCTTCCCCGTTCACGAAAATAACGGTTTAATCCGACCAGTGTGCCACCGGAACCGACACCGCAGATAACGATGTCTGCGTTTCTGCCACCCTGCAACCAGAGTTCAGGCGCGGTACTGTGATAGTGGGCCTCAATATTTGACTGATTATAAAACTGATCGCAAAAGAAACGGCCCTTCTGTGATGCATAGCGTCTGGCCGCTTTCACATAGTGATCTTCAGAATCTGCAGGGGTTTCAGAAGACATAATAATAACGTTTGCACCATGGAACTTAAGAAGCGCCAGTTTTTCCTTACTGATTTTATCGTGCGTTATTATTGTGACCCTGTAGCCTTTGAGGCGGCCTATCCAGGCGATACCTATACCTGTATTTCCGGATGTTGCCTCGACCAGTTCATCGCCTGGAGTGATAAGTCGCAGGCTTTCAGCATCATGAATGATTTTATGCGCCACGCGGTCTTTTATTGAACCGCCGGGATTAAATGATTCAAGTTTGATTCTCACATCAGCGTTAGGGTAGAGGTCTCTGAAAATACTTACTGTGGGAGTGTTACCGATCAATGCAAGAAGACCACTATCTCCCTGTTTTTCCGCTATCTTTGCATCCATTGCTGCTCACCTGATTTCGTTTGTCGGATATCGCATATGTAATTTCATTTTATGCATATAGACAATACGCCCCTCTGGAGCCTAATGTGGTCGATAAGAGGTTAACCCTGTTAAATCCGTATTTCTGGTTGTAGATTTTATGTTTCACTTTTTCGGCAAAATTATAATTTGCCTGGAGGCTGTTATTCGGGCTTATAAACTTTTTAATCATTTCCAGCATATGATTAATTTTGCTTATTTAACAAATTATACTGTTGATTTTGAGTTATTTTTTTCGATAGCATCTTCAGCGACTGTAACGTTATATTTACGCTTTATGACATGAAGCTTTTATTTTTTCAGATATCTTATTAGTCCCTGCAATCATCATAGTTACGCCTGACACGCATCGACACTCCTACGACGGCACGCTCAAAGCAAAAAAGTTACGCAGAAGAAAACCACGACAATTCAGCGTATTGCTCAGGTAATCAGTCCCCCCGCCTCTTGTATGATGACCCTGATACATTTTTGTAAATGTCCAGGCTACCACCTGTAGTGACTTCCAGCGCTGGCTTGAACATGGAGTAAACCCATGAAATTCCCCTAAGCATCTTAAGGCGTTCCATCCCTGTGGTTTTCATCACTAATTCAACTTACTTCATCTGGACCGGACGGGGATATATAAGCAAGGTTTGTGGTCTTGCTGGTTTAGTAGGGATTTGAAAGCTTGCCGACTTTTTAATCCTGCAGTACGATGTTTTTGCTAACCGTTGTCATCATGACAACTGCCAATGTTCCGGTGATTTGAGAGGAACGCCTTCGGGTAATCACACGCCAAAGTCATCATTACCTGAGAGATGGCGCTTTCGGGCGGTAACAAATCTGTTTAACCTTTGAAAACAGAGACCCCTGCGGTTAAGGTCCTTTTCTACTTAGTATTACACTCCCATACACCTGTTTTACTCATCTGGCATTCTGTGCCTGATTCTCACTCCTGAGGGATACTTTCCCTCTGGGACGGTTACCTTTTTTATTAAGGGATCGTACCCATGCATTACACCAGAATGATCAACCCTATTACGTTACTGAATTGTGATTCGCCAGCTTCAGCAAAAATCCTAGTGGATTACGTCAAAACTCAGCTTAACGCTCGCCTGGATTACAGATTCATGGTCGACGCAGATCCACAGGTTCCAGCTGACGGCCTTCCGGACTACCTTACTTTTCTGAGACATGTCGCGCTCACAGTTGGTTTTGCAACTGAGCATGGCTACATCAGACATGCCTTTACCGAAGAGGCAGTGAACGAGCTCCCGCTCCTGGGGACAAGTGTTCACAGTCTTCACTGGAATGCGGCTTTTCATGAGGGCGCTACCCGGTCCCGAGAGGACAAAGCGCTGGACAACGCTACAGAGCAACTGCGTGCAATGTTTTATCTGAGCGCTGATGCTTCTGACATCGTCTGACCGCCTTATTAACCGAACCGTTTCTCACCCTTACGGGACTTCTGTCCCCGTCAGGGGCAGGGTTCCTCAATTCTTTAAGGAATCCTTTATGAACGCATTAACGTTAGCACATGATTTTGCCCGTGATTTTACCATCGATTATGCAACTGAAGCTTATGCAGAAGACGCAGAAGAAGGGCTAACAGTTGATTTCGATACCCACGCCGCGGAACTGACCGCTCATAAAGTTGCACTGGCCAAAGCTGAAGGTGACCTGTTGATTATTGCAGCGCATCGCCGCCTTGGTCTTAACACCGATAGTGATGAAGACGGTTTTCCATACTATGTCTGGGAAATGGCTGACGTTGCCCGGGACCTGGCCGAGCTGTCTGTACGTGAACTCGTGCCGGTATCCTGGCAGTCTTTCTTCGAAAGCCTCTGCCACATGGCCAGAAACATTGATGAAGCAGCCTGGACGTTTTTTTTCAACAGCGCCGTTAGAGACGAAGAGGGCTTCATGTATGACTTACGTGAACAAGAGCGCTACGGCGCCTGATATACATCTGGCATGGCAGACTGGTTGCAGCTGAGGTGCTTGATTATGGAACTATTTAACAATACTGAATTGTGTCTAATCGCTGAATGGTGCGTTGAACGTGACATCATCCCTGATCGTGTTACAGAAAGCGAAGTCCGCGCTGCGTGCCGCTCTTTGGGTATTAAGCATCGCGATTATTATGACCTTTATCAGGTTAAAGAAATCAGCGAACTGATGGAGTCCTGAATACATCAAAGAGCTGGCTGATATGACTCACTCACCCTTGCGGGGATTTATCTCCCGCGGAGACAAATCCTCCCTTGTTTTTAAGAGGATTTGTCGATGAACATTCAGGCTTCTGAATTATCACTGCTGGTTAAGCACAACAGCGAAGAGTGGCACCGTATGTGGAACAGGCTTGCGGAGCACCCTTTTAACCGTTCTCTTAACGCTCCCGGGCAGACTTACAACGGCGGCGAAGACTGGGAGTACGTTGAAACACTGGAGCCACCATCCAGCGGAGCTGAAGGATATTATCTTCATCACTTCAGACACCGCTGTCACCCTGTGGCAGGGAATGTGAGTGTTAACATTTCTGCCAGCCGGCGCTTTACCCCGCAGGATTCGGGTAACGCTTACTACCACGATTTTGGTTAGTGATAAACCACCGGCCTGCGTCAGTTTCTGACAATGGCTTTAACCCGCGCGGGGACAACCTCCCCGCAACAGCGGCGGTTGTTTTCTCCGCGCTTAATCAGGAGAAAACCATGAGCAGTATAATGCTTTCACTTATCACCCGCCTTTCAGGCGCACTCAACCGGCTTGCCGGCAACCTGCAACAACAGCAGGCAGAGTGGTTTACCAACCGCAGCGGCCGCTGCAGCTTTAAGGCCGACGTCGTGCCGACAGAGAACGGGTTTACGCCCGTCATCTCGCGTCGCACTGGCTTCACTCAGCGTGACTGGCATATAGACCAGTTGCATGGAACCGGTACGTACGCAACAGCCCGCAAGGCCCTCAGGGCCGGGCGGCTGATGGCGCAGCAGATGGCGGAACTTCGCTACCGCTTTGACTGATGTTAACTGAATGACACTTCCCGGAGGGACCTTCCCTCCCGGGGAGGTCACCTCCTTTTTTAAGGAGCCACTGTGATACGTTTCACTTCCACTCAGCTACGTCCGGTTCTGTCTCTCAACCGGGGCTTCAGAGGCCCGGTGATACTCGAAAAAAACAACGGTATCTGTCTCCACCGCCCAGACTTCAGAAAGCTTGTCACGCTACCGCTGGCCTGGGCTGAAGGATGTAATCCCTTGTCAGATGACGGATGGCGTAAGCTTTCCGACAGCCTGATAGCCGATGAAACCTTTTCTCATCAGTTTGACCTGAGTCAGAACGCCTGTGACGCAGTTTTGAATGACCATCAGGACCTGGTTATCTCCTTCATTTGCCAGACTCCGGGTGCCGTCAGGGTTTTTGCCGAAACAGGTGAACCTGAGAAGATTTATCTTCCTGTCGGTATTTACCGTGAAAGGATCTCATGGCTTTACGACCAGTCCTTACGCCACTTCCATTCCTGCGTCGGTAATGCGGAACGCCTCAGCTGGCGTTCACAGGCGCTGAACGTGCTCGACAGGGTTATCCGGCTCGATTCAAGGCGGGCTAAACCCTCTGACCGTCAGATGCTGGCCAGCGCTGTGCAGGATGTTCGCAAGCGTATCAGCCAGATTTCATCAGACGGTTCGTTACGTTTTTACTCATAACGTTTTTCCCACTCAACGGTGGCGCACTGTCCGCCACCGGGACAGATGCGCTGTTTTTTTAGAGGCGCATCCCATGAAGAAAAAAGCTACCGGCCGTAAGGCCACAACGGAACAACAGACTGATCTTTATCAGCAGGTCACCGACAAAATCATCATCGCGCTGGAAAACGGCGTGCCGCCCTGGCGCAGGCCATGGCGCTCTGCGCAGAAGGTCTACGGCAGCGGGCTGCCGGTCAACGCCGTCACGGGCAGACAATACAGCTGCGTCAACGTGCCGCTGCTGTGGATGGCTGCAGAGGAGGCGGGTTACGGCGCCGATCGCTGGCTCACGTTTCAGCAGGCAAAGGCTGCCGGCGGACAGGTCAGAAAAGGCGAGCGCAGCTCAATGGCCATCATCTTCAAACCGTTTGAAAAGCAGCTCCGCGACGGCAATGACAGTCCAGTGTTCAGGGACGGCGTGCCGGTGATGCAAAAGCTGGCCATGATGAAACCCCTGCAGCTGTTCAACGTTGCGCAGTGTGAAGGGCTCCCCGATAAGGTGTATGCCCCCACGATGAAGCAACCGGATACTGACCCTGAGGGGTTCTCAACCGGACAGCAGCAACAGGTTCTGGAGATACTCAACGCAACCGGCGTGAAGTGCTTTTCTCACCGGCAGAACCGGGCGTATTACAGCCCGGGGACAGATCGGATTGTGTTACCTACAACTCCACAGTTTCGTTCTCCTGAGGACTACTGGTCCACGCTGCTTCACGAGCTGGTGCACGCGACCGGCCACCGCAGCCGCCTCGATCGTGAGGGGATAACCTCCTCATCAAGAGAGTTCGGTGACCCCGTTTACGCTTTTGAGGAACTGATAGCGGAAACCGGCAGTGCGTTTATCTGTGCGCATCTCGGCATTTTTGGTGAGGTACAGCACGAGAGCTACCTGAACGGCTGGCTCAGCGTGTTACGTAATGACAAAAAGGCGTTTTTCCGTGCCTGCCGGTTGGCCCGGGAAGCATCGGAATATCTGCTGAAGCCGCTGGGTGAAACCCGGATTGAAGCAGCGTAATTAACCCCGGCGACGTCAGTCGCCATCATCCCCCTGAGGGCACTCTCCTCAGGGAGATGCCCTCTTTTTTAAACGTAAAAGAGGAGTACAACGATGTTTTCATGGTGCAAAAACCGCCTGGAAATCACCGGTAAGTCTGACTGCATCAATGTCATGCAGTCGTGGATAACCGGGACAGAAATACCGCTTTACCGCCACGCCATACGGCAGGCCATAAAGCTGTTTCTCGCCGGCTGTGCCGGTATGCTCAAACCCGTCAAGGCAACGGAATACCGTGCTTATCCGGAGCTGGTTTCATCAGGCACCGGCGTCGGCACATCACCCAACCAGGCGTTTCAGCACTTCCTGGAGCTGCTTGAGAAGGATGCATGGCTTAACGGCACAACGCTCTCGCGAATGGACAAAATCTGGGTTCAGTCCGGCATTGGCGACATTAAGTGGGAAAGTATCCCTCATGCAGCCCGCCAGACCATCTCCCGGCTTATGTCTGTTCACTACGCCGACTGGTTCGGCGTCGCCTCTGCGGGCGGTCAGTTTGACCCGCAGGAGCGCTGGGAGTGGCTCAGTATAAAACCGGACACAACCTGTCCGTGCGACATGCTGATGGTGATGCCGTCACGTCTGGCCACCGAACTCAACGGGGACAGCGGTCTGTTCAGTGGCCTCAATACCACGTCAGAACTCTATACCCAGCTTTACGGGACGGAGTTTCCGGCGGGGCACCGGCTGGAGTGGAGTCGTGACGATATCGGGTCACTGAAGCTGACATTTTCTTCTCCGTGGTATCCGCCGTCGGCGGAAGTCATGGGGCAGATGTCGCAGAAGTTTGACTGTGAAATCCGTCACTACTGGCTGTCTCCGGATGCCGGCACGTCGGGTTACAACTGTTTTGACAGCGGTGATCACGTCGACAGCGGTCCGTATCCGGAGGAGGACGTGCAGTATCCGGTGAGTGAAGGGGCCCGTCTGTATCAGTTCAGTGAAGCAGGCGCACCGGCCACTCCGGCAGCTGCACACTACGCCGGCGTTCGCGCATGATGTTACCAACCGACAGACCGGTATCTCAGGTCTGTCAGACAATGGCCACAGCATCTGCTGTGGCCGCTTTTTCACCCGAAGGGGGAACATCGTTTCCCTTACGGGGCGTGTTCCCCCTTTTTAATGAGGAAACACGCATGAGCGTCCGCATCGACAATGAGAAAGAATTCATCTCCCTGTTCAACTCCATCGCCCGGGGCACCCGGCGTCTTCAGGTGTTTACCGACTTCATCAGCTGCAGCGTTATTGCAATTCAGAATGGGCTGCAGTTCTGTGAGAAACGTGAAAAGAAGTACATGGCCATCGTGGCCAGATACAAAAAAGAGGACGTTTCATCAATGGCCAGACTGCTGGCATACGTGGTGAACGGCCTGG
>Ga0157371_10000565_pt1 | contig 43858 bp, 38 predicted proteins | sample C45metaG_FD_113462 | JGI IMG/M metagenome (GOLD analysis project Ga0157371, IMG submission 113462) | Corn rhizosphere microbial communities from Kellogg Biological Station, Michigan, USA - C4-5 metaG | ecosystem: Host-associated > Plants > Roots > Rhizosphere > Soil | place: USA: Michigan... | reverse complement strand
GCAGCTATCGAGCTGCTGCGAGGCCCAACGGCAATAATCGTCATACTCCTGTCGGGGGATCAGGAAATTCTCATAGAAGTAGAATTTGTAGAGACGGTCATGAGCAGCCAGATAATTGAGGAAGCTCAGGCGATGCGTCGGGTCAGCCATTGAAACGAGGTCAGCAAGAAACGGCACCTGCAGCGTCGTTCCCGGCAAGATCAAGCCCTCATGCCAACGGAAACCAGGTTTACGCTCCAGGAAGGCCGCTGACACCTGGGGGTGGGAGGACAGAAGGGAGGCGAGGCCAAGATTGAACGGTCCGATACCGATTCCGGCAAGATCGAGTGTGGTCATGGTCAAAGTCCAAATTGTTCGATGAAGCGCTGTCGATGGCAGAACATCAATTTCGCGCGTTTGTCCGGCAGGTCGATTTCCCCCTGCTCCTCAAAGGCGCAGACCGGCGCATAACGCAGCAGACGGCGCGCCTCGACACTCGGTTCACCCACCACCTTTTCCGTGGCGGGGTCATCGAGGAAAAGGAAGCGGGTAAACGCCCTTATCACCGCCGGAGCGATTCCTCTGCCAAAGAACGACGGCTCCCCCACCAGCATATGCCAGCCGCGATCCTTGTCGGCGGCGGGATAATGGCGGCCAAGAATATCGTCCTTCGCCCAATAGGCCTCCCAGTAGCTCATGGGCGCACCATCGATGAAACCGATATATGGATCCTGATGCGGGTCAGCCAGATTGGCGTCGATATAGGCAGCGATATGCTCTTTCGGCTTTGCCATCTTCCATTGCGGTACGACATGGGGCTGGTTCATCCAGCGCCACAGGAGATCGAGGTCACGCCCCTTGTCCAGCAGCCGGAAACTGATTGTCTTGCCGATGTCCGGATCATAACGGGAATAGGCAAAACCGGCGCCAATGGTCAGGTTATCCATGGGCTTGGGCCCGCGCGCTCTGGAACAAGGGATTGTCGATTTGAAGATAAACCGATTGCGTCTCCAGCGGACCGACCAACTCATCCATCTGCGCCAGTCGCGTCTTGAGGTTAGCCTTGCACCGTAGAACGGGTGCGAGCACCTTCTCTACCAAATGCGATTGCCCGCCCTCCTCTGCATTCAGTTTGATGAGTGCTGTCCGCAACTGCGAAATCAATACCTCTTCCGCTATCAGACCCTCCCGGCCCAACGCGCCGATCGTCCCAAGAATAGAATTGATGAAGGCGTAATAGAGGATTCGCTCGTCCACTGGCTCTTCACCGAAAACGGATTCGCTTCGGATTCCGATCCCCGGGATCGCTTTATTCAAAGCCGGATGACCGCGCTCGTGGTGGAAGAAGCCTTGGTTGTCACGATAGAAGGCGGCGACCGGATAACCATCAGCGAGTTCGATCAGGATATTCTGCTGGTGCGCCTCCATTGCAATGCCGTGCCGCAGATAGAGAGCAAATACTGGGGTCATCAACACTGTGAGGAACCGTGAGAACCAGTCTGCGGCCACGGCGTCGACCGCGCGTCCCTCTATGTCGGCCTGCCTCCTGATCAACGCCCCTAGCCTGCTGCCACGCTCCGGCAGATGCTCGCAGAGGGAAGCCAGAAGCGTGACATTGCGATCGGCGTCAGGGCCATAAAATGGGTTCTCGCGCATTGTTACGGAAAGACCGTCAATCACGTTGCCATTGACCGCAACACCCATATAGGCCGGGTCTGGCATAAGGTTCAGGCCGGCATATTGCTGTTCAAGATTGTGCCATAGATGACTTGCCCGGAAGCGATACATGTCATCGCCCCGCAAAAGTTCGCGGGCGAGATTGATGCGAACGGAATTCGTGATGCCGATACCGAGCGATAGCTTCAGCATAAAGGGTGCATCTGGCCGGTAAAGCGTACGCACAGAGGATGTGGGAAACCAGGGCTTGCCTACCTCTCCGCAATCCACGATTTTCCCGGCGGCAACCAGGCTCGCAACATCCGCCTGCTTCAGCATGACGTCCGCCTGCCAAGGGTGTACCGGCAGGAAGGCGAAGTCGCTGTCGGGGAGGCCCTTGCGAAGGGTATCCAAGCTTTCGCTTTCCACGGCATCAAGCCACTGCTCGGCAGCGGGAGAACCTTCCGAGTGGCCCGTGTGATAGACCTCGCGCGAAACGGCGAACCAGCGCAGCGGGAAGCTTGCGGCAAATTCCGGCGAGTACCGTTTGCCCTCTTCTTCCGTCATGCCCTCCCGACTTTTTGGGCAAGGGTGTATACCATGACCTGCAATCAGCCCTTGCTCCGCTTCAATGAATGAAACTTTCTCGCCAACCAGCGTCGGAAGATCGTTCTCGCGGGCCTGAAGGGCCGCCTCGACCAAGAGACGGCTCGAATGAGCACGGGCTTGCAGGTCCTTGCGGCCATCATCGGACGCTGTCGCCTCAATGCGCTGGATGATGATGTCGATCGCACTTTCCGGGCTGACCGTGTTGGTACCGGCTCCATCGCTCAGCACCAAGGGCTCACCGAAAAGATGATGCCCGGTTGCGGACCGATACAGCACCGGCACTCTCAGGCTGCCGCCATTTTCGGGGAAATTCAGCGTCAGTTTTTGCTTGGCTGAATCGTGCCCCCACGCGCATAGCTCCGCATATTCGCGGGCCACGCAATTGAGCAGCGATCGAAGTGCAAGCGTTGCAGCTTTACGAGCGTACATGGTCGTTCTCCAGTTGACGCGCCATCTCTCCAACCGCGTCCAGCACACGGTCAATGACGTCGGGTGTGGAATGGGGGTTGAGAAGCGTCAGTTTAAAGTGGAGCCGTCCGCCAAGGACGGTGGTTGCTAGAGCGGCAATACCGCTTCGGAAGAGTTCTGCGCGAATGGCGAGCGTCAGTTCGTCAGATCGTTCTGGCCCCTGTGGCGAAACATAGCGAAACAGGACGGTCGACAACTCCGGAAGTTGGGCGAGATGCAGGTAATCACGCTTGCGCACAGCCCCAGCCGCCGCCCTAGCGTTATCGAGCGTCTTGGAGATCAGTGCGTCGAGGCCATCACGGCCGATTGAGCGCAACGTCATCAGCACCTTCAGCGCATCACTGCGTCGCGTCGTCTGGATCGACGATTCCACATAGTTGGGTACATCACCGAAGATCGAAACTTCCGGATTGAGGTAATCCGCCTTCATCGCAAGTGGTGAGAAGTGGCTACGATCACCAAGAAGCAAAGCGCCACAGCTGATCGGCTGGAACAGCATCTTGTGAAAATCAAGGGCTATGGAATCTGCGTGCTCTATTCCACGCAGACGATGACGATGCTTTGAAAACAACAGGCCGCCGCCATAGGCCGCATCCACATGCAGCCACACCCCGTGCATCTTCGCCAGATCGGCGATGCCCGACAGTGGATCGATGGCGCCAAGGTCCGTCGTGCCAGCGGTTGCCACGATCGCAACCGTCGGCCGACCCTTCGCCATCGCGTCAACGATTGCGCCTTGCAAGTCAGGCACGGACATGCGGCCCGCCTCATCCGTCGCAATTGTCACGACGGCGTCTTTGGCGAAACCGAGGAGAGACGCACTTTTTTGGATACTGAAATGGGACTGTTCCGAGGTAAAGATGACGCCGTTGCCTCGCACTGCCAGCCCCTGTCTCTCAGCAGCAAGGTAAAGGGCCGTCATATTCGACTGACTGCCGCCACTGGTGAAACTACCACTCGCCGTGTCCGGCATTCCGGTAAAGCCTGTCAGCCATGAGAGCACCCGTTCTTCGACCAACGTCGCGAACGGTGACTGGTCCCAGGAATCGAGCGACTGGTTGGTGGCGGAAATCAGCACTTCCGCCGCAAGTGCCGGTACAGCCACCGGGCAATGAAGATGCGCCATGGTCGCGGGATTGCCAACGTCCAGCGCATGCTGCACCGCCGGAACGCCGACTTCCTCCAGCGCTGCGAAGACGCCGGTTCCCTGCTCCGGGCAGACATCAAGCGTCGCCAGGAAGCCGCGCATCGCATCAGAATCGACACCGGAGTGAATTTTGGTCCGGACCGCGTTTTCGTTAATCATCGCCACCGCAGCCATCATCGCCTGACGATAAGCCGCACGTGCTGCGCCCCCCGGGCCAAGGATCGCAGCGGACAAGGCGTCGTCCGCCAGCTCGACCTGCTTGCTATGCAACAAGGTGACATTCATGCCGCGTTGCGTCCAAGGCGCAGGAAGGCGTCGGAGAGGATGTTGGAGGCCTGATCGATCTGTGCGTCGGAAATCGTCAAGGGAGGGAGCAACCTCAAAACGCTGCCATACCGACCGCCGGTTTCCAGGATCAAACCCTCGCGGAATGCGCTGCTCTGGATCGCTTTGGCAATATCGCCGCCATGGGGTGGATGGCCGAAGCTGTCCCCTTTGCGGGTGGGGTCGATTACCTCCACGCCAAGCATCAGGCCTTCTCCACGGACCTCGCCAATATAGGGCGTATGGCTCTGGATGCGCTCCAGATTTGCCCGCAGCCTGCGACCTGCAATCGCTGCGCGTTCGACGAGCCCATCGCGCTTGATGATTTCTAGGGTTTTTGATCCGGCTGCCATGGCCAGCTGATTGCCCCGGAATGTTCCGGCATGCGCACCTGGCTTCCACACATCGAGCCCTTCGCGATAAATCATGACCGACATCGGCAGACCACCGCCAATCGCCTTGGAAAGGACGACGACATCGGGCACGATTCCCGCTTTCTGGAATGCGTAGAATGTCCCGGTGCGCCCGACGCCGCTCTGTACTTCGTCAAGAATGAGCGGGATGCCGAGTTCGCTCGTCACAGTGCGGATCTTGCGCAGCCATTCGGCAGGTGCCGGAATAACGCCGCCTTCGCCCTGAACCGCCTCGAGAATAACCGCCGCAGGAAGATTTATACCGCCTTCGGGGTCGCGTAGCGCCTTTTCGAAGTAGTCCGCCGCGAGCGTCGCGGTCTCATCGCCGCCACGTCCGAAGGGGCATCGGTAGGCATAGGGGTAGGGAAAGAAGTGCGTTCCCGGCACCAGTTGGCCGATGGCGGCCTTTGGTCCAAGCGATCCCATCAAAGACAGCGACCCTTGAGACATACCGTGATAGGCGCCACGAAACGCTATGACATCCGTGCGCCCCGTGGCGGTCTTGGCAAGTTTGATCGCAGCCTCCACCGCATCCGTTCCGCTCGGTGAGCAGAACTGGATTTTCGCCTGCTCTCGAAGGCCGGAGGGCAAGGTTTCGAAAATATCGGAAACGAACTTGTCTTTGATAGGGGTCACAAGATCGAGTGTGTGTAACGGCAGGCCAGAGGCCAGCACATCCTGGAGGCTGGCAATGACTTCAGGATGGTTGTGTCCAAGCGCGAGGGTCCCGGCACCGGCGAGGCAATCGAGATAGGTGCGTCCTTCCACATCAGTGACAAGGCACCCTGAGGCTGATTTCAGCGCAAGAGGAAACCGTCTCGGATAGCTGCGTGCGTTGGATTCACGACGTGCCTGACGCTTGAGGTAAAAATCGTTATCGTGCCGTGGGAACGGGTCCATTATATCAACTCCAATGGAATTGTTGTGGATTCGCGTCCGTATCAGGCACCTGCCGAAACAGGTGCCCTCGGACAGCGCCCGAGCTTTCGAAGGAACCAGACCGATAGTCCCATTCCCGCAAGCGACAGCACCGTTGCCGTCGAAAATAGAGCCGAGTAACCTACGCGGTCGGCGATAAAGCCAGCTGCAGACGCCCCCGCCATGTAAACGATCAGCTCAGCGCAGGTGAGAATGGTGAAATCCGTTCCCGGTTGATCATCCGATGAGTTCTTCATGAAGAAGGAATAAATGGCCACCAGCTCCATGTAACGGATCAGCGTCTGGAATGCCGAGGCCGACATTGCGACCCACATACCGGGCCATATGCCGAATGCGTTCAGGGCAAAGGCGAGGAAGCAAAGGCTTCTGAGGCCGCCAAGCAGGATAAGTGTTGTTGTCAGGCCAAACTTGCGGATGATGAAAGCAGCGATCGCTACGCCAATGAGGCCCGCAGTGGCTGCCGCTCCACCGGAAAGGTAACCGATCCAGTCGGTCGGAACCTTGCTGTCAACCAGATAGGTGCCTTCCATACCTCTAACGAGACCTTCACTTGCCCGGTATGTCAGCGCAAAACCAAGGATCAACCAGGCATTAGGGCGACGGAAGAACCCGGCTAGGCTGGCGCGCTTCTTCTCTTTAGCCGCGGGCGCTTCGGGCTGCATCGCCATGGCGGCCAGGAGCGGCAACAACGATAGCGCGGCGACCAGCAGGATCATCGAGCGCCATCCCGCAACATGAAAGACGACGAGCGCCGCTGTGCCGCCGATGATAACTCCGAGCGCAACAGCCCCCGCCTGGACGGCGTTACCAATCGAGCGGTTGCTGTCCGTCAGCCGTCTGACAGCGTAACCATCCGTTGCAATGTCCTGCACGGAGGACACAAGCGTAATCGATATGCAGATCGCGAACAGGACCGCAGCGTCGCTCGGCTCTACCAGCGCCATCGAAGCAATCCCCGCGCTGACGAGTAGCTGTGTTGGGATCACCCAGCCGCGGCGATGGCCGAGCTTAGGAAACGGAGACCACCGATCTACAAACGGCGCAACCGCAAATTTCAAGATAAGCGGCAACATCAACAACGAGAACAGCCCGATAGCTGTGCGCGATGCCCCGCTTTCACGCATGATCGGCGGCAATGCCACGAGAAGCAGATAGGTCGGTATACCCTGAGCAAGGTAAAGCCCTCCCAGCACAACCAATAACCGCCGCTCGAAAGCAGAGGTCGGGGTAGCGTCACCGGAGATCGCGTCGTCGATTTGGGCCATGCAAGAACCGCATTGATAAGCCAGGAACACCTCAGACCGTTGAAGTTTTTCAGCGTCTTAAAAGCCGGTCTGTTCCGAAGCATTTAAACAGGAGTATTTTTATCATCTTTATATCATCTTTAAAGACATGCTTGGATATGAACGAACTTGTTTAGGACAATTGCGAACAGGTTTCGACGCGTCAGAACTGAAGCTGGCAGTTCAACAACAATTGCGTCTATGGACAGATTTGCGTCCACCGTCAGGCTCTTATCTCGATTGCGTGAAGTCTTGTTCCACTAGTTTCTAGAGCACGATATCCCGCTTCGAACCGGACCTAAAGGAGAATGCGGTCGCCCACTCTCGCGAATTGGAGATTGCTGCCAAATCGAGAACTTGATACTGAGACACAAGTTTTATCCTGGAGCACAACCAGCAGCGGATGGAAAACAGATTCGAAGATTTCTTTGGCATGGGCGTAGTGCGTTTTCGTTACTGCGAATCCGGCGTCATGGTCTCAGTACTCAGGCGAGTGCGGATCGTTTTCTGTTGTTACAAGAAGCTGCTTGACCTCTTCGCCGCGCCGATCGGAGGACCTTATTTTCTCTGGTTGCTGGGACGAAAGGAAACATTTTCCTGATGGCAGACCGTTGTGTACCGTCAAAGGCCACCACATGGTCGTCGACTCCCGACACGAGGGAAGCATTCCTTCAGCGCGCGCTTGATGCGCAGGCGGCATATCTTCCTGAGGTCCGCGCAGAGATCGGACCGGAAAGTGCCGAATGGATCAACGCCCAAACATTTTTCTCCGACCACACAGCCATCGAGGAGTTTATCCTTTTCGAACAATCGCGATATGCAGGCGTCGATCTCAAGACAGCCGGGGCGCTGATGATGAACGATTACAGCTACATCCTGGCAGCTGCAACTGTTCCGCTGTTTACCAGCTTTGGCCTCATTCCCTGCCTCGCGCCCGCATCGGTTGGACTTCGTTTTTATACGACCGAAAAACTGCATGAAGGAAAGATATACCGTGCGCGACGTGCCCACGTTCAGTTCGTCGAATCGCTCTTTTGGTACGGTCAGTTGGACAATGACATTGATGGCGAGAGGTTCAGAAACGAGCTTGAGAAGCATTTTCGTCCCGTTGTCGAGCAGATCCATACTAAGACGGGGCTTTCACGTGCTGCCCTTTGGCGCTTAGCGGGCGACGCGATCGCCTACCTCTTTCTGGACACGGGACGCCGGTTTGACACCGTCAAAACGGCGAAGGCAGCGGCGATGCGCATTCTCAAAGTTTCTGGCTCGCCGTTAGCCAATCGCGAGCTCCAGTACTTCGAGCTGGCAGAATTCGACCGACATCAACAGGAGGTTCGCGAAACTTTCCTGCAGCGCGGTGGCTGCTGCCGATTTTATCAGGTGGAAGGTGGCGCATATTGTTCTACCTGTGTCTTGAAAACCCCTGCAGATAGAGACGACGAACTTCGTCGCGCGCTGCGCGACCAACTCGGCGTTTCCTAATCGATCCGTTCTTCAAGTTTCCGCCAGAGTGGCCACCTTTTGAAGGACATTCGAGCAACGATTTTTGTCTCAATCGCTTTGCGACCGCGTGATTCGCTTTCTCACAGAGCAAGCCTGCGCCTTTTTCCTCATCCTCGACGGATCAATTCTCAGCGATATTTTCCCGCAATCTCGGGTCAGCTCTCAGCGCACAACAACAGTTCGGAAGTTCGATACGCCGCGAATTCGCCGCCTCGTTGATTTGGCGGAAGAAAGGCTTTGGCTCGGCAGCATAACGGCCACTAGCCTGTCCGTTACTTCAATGGAGGCTCGGAATGGCAAGCTAGTGTAAATCGCGACGTATCGAGTTTCCGCTTCCGTCAACGTGTGTGCTCTATGAGAGGTGAAGGGGGCGCCCATTGGAGCGCCCCCTGTCATAGAGGGCCTCAGCTCCAGGCGTGAAGCGGGGGTTTCTCGCCGTTGAGGAAGTACTTGCCCAGGATGGAGTATTTCCACCGGACCGGATCGTGCAGCGTGTGGGTGCGGGCATTGCGCCAATGGCGATCGAGGTGATGCTCCGCAAGTGTGGAGCGTGTCCCGGCGAGTTCGAAGAGCTTGTTGGTCGCCGTAATGGCGATTTCGGTCGAGAGGATTTTTGCCTCGGCAGTGACGATCTGCGCCTCGGCGACCGTTTCTGCGTTCGGGTTCTGGATAGCGCGGTCGATGGCGTAACCGGCTTTCTCAAGCAACGCCTGCGCCGCATGAAGGCGCAGTGTCAAATCGCCGACAGCCTGGATCGTGTAGGGATCATCCCAGGCGTTGTCTACGCCGCTGTCTACCCAGGCGCGGCTCTTGGTGCGCACGAAGGAGACGGTCTCATCGATCGCCGCCTGTGCAATCCCCGTATCGACCGCGACCTGGATAATCTGGAAAATCGCACCATCGGCGGTCGGTTCCGCGTATCCCTTGTAGCCGGGGACCAGATGGGTCTTGGGCACTTTGACATTGTTCAGGATCACAGTGCCGGACAATGTTGTCCGCTGCCCGAAGGACGACCAGTCATCGATGACGGTCAATCCGGGCGCATCCCGCTCGGCAATCGCATACCAGGCGCGGCCCTGATCATCGAGAGCAACGATCGGTACGAGATGGGCGAGAAGCGCACCGGAAGAGTAGAATTTCTGGCCGTTGACGATCACATGATCGCCCGCATCGACGAACTTCGTTTCGAAATCGGCCGCCCGTTTGGAGCCGAATTCGGAGAAGGCATTGCCGAAGCGTGTTCCCTTCAGGACCTCGGCGAACAGCAGCTTCTGCTGCGCCTCGCTGGAAACCGTGCGGATTGCCGCGACGACGCCGAGATGGTTCTGCGCGATCTGGCCGATGGAGGAATCGGCTGCAGAGACGATCTCGATCACCTTGGCGAGCGTCGCGTAGGAGACTTCCGGACCGCCGAACGCCTTCGGCACGTTGATCGACCAGAGACCGCTCTGCGAGAAAGCATCGAGTTCCTTCACCGGCCAGATGCGGTCGCGATCGCGAAGGGCCGCACCCGGGGCTATTTCGGCGGCCAGTTTCTTCGCGATTTCGATCGCCTCGGCGTCGCTCTTGATGATGTGTGCCGGCTCGCTTGGCCGCGACACGGCCGGAACGCCTTGAGCTGCATCTTTGGTCTTGATGTTGGAAATGGTCATGCTACGTCTCCTCTTTCCTTTGATTTTCAGTGAATGTGCGCGACAGGCGCGGCCGGTTTCTGGCCCAAATAAAAAGCTTTCACGTCATCCCGCACCTTAAGCTCGGCAGCCGCGCCAGACAGCACGCTCACGCCGTTCTCCAAAACAATGGCACGGTCGGCATAGGTCAGCGCGACTGCTGAATTTTGCTCGGCGACCAGGATCGACAGGCCCTCTTCGCGATTGAGGCGCTTCAGCGTGCGGAAAATATCCTGCACGACGAGGGGTGCCAGCCCCATCGACGGTTCGTCGAGCACCAGCAGTCGGGGTCGCGACATGAGAGCCCGGCCGATGGCCGTCATCTGCTGCTCGCCGCCCGAGGTGAGGCCGGAAAGCAAGCGGCGCTTCTCCTTAAGCCTCGGGAAATGCGCGTAGACTTTCTCAAGATCGGTTGCAATTTCGGCGCGCGTGGCGGATCGGCCAAGACCGCCGGAGATCAAATTCTCCTCGACCGTCAGCGTTCTGAAGCAGTGGCGACCTTCGAGCACCTGTACGAGACCGAGACGCACCAGGCTTGCCGGAGTTTCGCGCGTGACATCACGCCCTTCGAACAGAATATGGCCAGCAAGCACCTGCCCCCGTTCGGCCGCAAGGAGGTTGGAAACGGCCTTCAGCGTCGTCGACTTGCCGGCACCGTTCGCGCCCAGCAGCGCAAGAATTTCCCCGCGCCCCAACGAGAGCGTGACCCCTTGCAATGCGGTGATGGCATGATTGTAGGTCGCATGGAGACCCTCCACAGCGAGCAGCCTGTTCCCGTTCGTCATCAGCATCTCCTTGGCGCGTTTCGAACGTTGTGGCCGAACCAGGGGAACCCTTGCCCGGCCACGCGAACATCAGTTCGTCACGGAATTCGCATCTTCCGAGGTCCGAAGCTTGATGCCTTTTTCCGCCGCATAGGCCTCTGAGGACTTCTCGATGATCGGGCGTAGCAGAGCCCAGTCCGGTGCAATCCAATCGGAAACCACATTCCACTTCTTGCCGTCCCACTGCTGGAACGTCACGTAGCCGTTGCCTTCATGGTTATCCCAGGTGACGTTGATCGAGTGGAAGAGATCCTTGGCGCCCAATGCCTCCACACGGGCCGGGTCGAGCTGCAGATGCTCGAAGCCCCAGCGAACCTCGTCGCCGGTCAATGTGCGCTTGCCGAATTTCTCCTGCGCGATCCGCACGGCCTCGACATTCAAGATACCGTTGACGATCCCGAGATTGTGGTAGACGGAGCCGATGCGGCTCTTGTCATCAAGGTTGCCCTTGCCGGCATCGTAAACGGTTTTCACGATTTCCTTGACCACCGGATACGCGGCGCCAGATGCCTGCGTCGTGATGGCGGTATAGCCCTTGGCCGCATCGCCAGCGGGAATGACGTCCTCTTCCGAGTTGGACCAGACATTGCCGATAATGTGATCGACCGGGAAACCAGTCTTCGCCGCCGTCTTCAACGCCACCGGGTTCATGACGCCCCAACCGCGCAGCACGACGTAATCCGGCTTGGCACGGCGTATCGTCAGCCATTGAGACTGCTGCTCGTTGCCCGGATGTGGGACTTCGATTTGCTGGAGGTCGAAGCCATATTTTTTAGACAGAAGCTCGTAGATCGGGATCGTTTCCTTGCCATAGGGCGAGCCGTGATAGAGCACGACGATCTTCTTGCCCTTCAGTCCCTCAAGCCCGCCTTCCTTGGAGGCGATGTAGTTCACGATGCCGGAGGTTTCGCTGTACGGATTGAGCAGCAGCGGGAAAACATAGGGAAAAACGCGGCCATCTGTCGAATCCGTGCGACCGTGATTGATGGTGATGAGCGGCACCTTGTCCTTTGTGATGCGATCGATCATGGCATAGGCGATGCCGACCGACAGCGGGTTCCAGGCAGCAACGCCGGGATTGCTCTTTAGTCGTTCATAAGCTTCGACCCCGCGCTCGACCTCGTACTGCGTTTCGGCTTCGGACCAAGTCAGCTTGACGCCGTTGACACCGCCGTCTCTGATATTGATGAGATTGAGATAATCGATGAAACCACCAAAAAAGCCCGTGCCGCCCGCTGCATATGGCCCAACGCGGTAGCTCTGTAAGGGGAAGTATTGTTCATCGGCCATGGCCGGGAAGGCGATGGACGCGAGGCTGATGCCGGCAGCAAAGGCTGCGGCTTTGATTTTCGTGTAGAAGGTCATATCTGGACACACTCCGTCTGTCGGCTGGCGCTCTGCCATCCGGTCTGATTTCAGGAATTCATGCGCGTTTCTTGTTTTGGGTTTTCGTGTTGGATGCCACCCGCCCACCCGCCCTTAGGGACGGGTCTTCGCGTGGCCTATGTCCGGCTGACGGCGGCCGTCATGCGTGACCTCAAGCGGTCCCACAATGACACGAGGCCATCAGGTTCCAGGATCAGAAAGAGAATGATCAAGGTGCCGAGAACAATTCGCTGCGTCATATCGAGCACGCCGGAATTAAAGACATCGCCCAATAGCAAGGAGCCAAGCCGTGAGAGGACGAGCGGAAAGACAACGATCAAAGCCGCGCCAAAGAAGGCGCCCCGGATCGAGGCGAGCCCGCCGATGATGACGATGAAGAGTATCTGGAACGAACGGTCGAGATTGAAGCCGGCCGGCTCCACCGTTCGCAGGTATGCAAAGGCCCAAATTACCCCGGCAACGCCGATGATGAAGGATGAGATCGCAAAGGCGAGCAGCTTGGTGCGAAGCACCGGAATGCCGATGATGCGCGCGGCGGTCTCGTTGTCGCGCACGGCGATGAAGTTGCGACCGGTCTGCGACGACACAAGGCGGTACGCTAGGAAGGTGAGGACGGCGACGATGGTCAGCGCGAAGAGATAACGCCCGACCGGCCCTTCGAAGGAAACCCCGGCCATCGAAAGCGCCGGCGCATCGATCACGCCGGATGCGGAGTCGTTCGAAAACCAGCTGAATTTCGTCAACGCCCATTGCACGAAGAACTGCGCCGCGAGAGTCGAAACTGCGAGGTAGAAACCACGCAGCCGCAGGCTCGGCAAGCCAAAGACGATGCCAATGGCTGCGGCGGAAAGACCACCGAGCGCAATCGAACCGACAAGCGGCAACCCATCGACCCGCAGATTGAAATTATAGGCGGCGAAGGCACCGACGGCCATGAATGCAGCCGAACCAAGCGACACCTGACCCGCATAGCCAGTCAAAAGGTTGAGACCGACCCCGGCAAGACTGAGCGCAAGAAACGGCAAAAGGATCGCCTCGAAGAGGTAGCTGGTGCCGATGAACGGAACGACGAGATAAGCAATGGCGAGCACCGCGGCTGTGCCGGCATGGCGCGGCAGGGAAAACGTCGGCGAAAGATCAGCTGTAACGGCGGACATATCAGACCCTTTCCACGAGCTTTTGACCGAACAGGCCGGATGGGCGGATCAGCAGGAAGGCGAGCGCGACAACATACGCGAACCAGCCCTCGATACCGCCGCCGAAATACTCGCCGATATAGACCTCAGCGAGCTTTTCAGAAGCGCCGATGACCAAGCCTCCGATGATCGCTCCGACAATAGAATCGAAGCCGCCGAGAACGAGCACCGGCAACGCTTTGAGCACCACCAGCGACAGCGAGAATTGCACCCCGAGCCGCGCGCCCCAGAGCAGCCCGGCGACCAGAGCAACAAGGCCTGCCGCCGCCCAGACGCTCGCCCAAATCCAGGGCAGCTTGAGACCGACGGCCAGCGCCGCGAACTGGTCGTCGGCGACAGCACGAAATCCGAGGCCAATGCGGGTGTAGCGGAAGAAGGCGGAAAGGATCGCCACCATGCCGGCCGCGACGAGAGCGGCAAAAATATCGAACTGGCTGATGAAGACACCGCCGACGTCGAAGGGAATGTCCTCGATACCAAGATCAAGCCCATGAACCTGCGTGCCCCAGAGAAGCTGGGCCGCGCCTTCGATAATATAAGACAGGCCGAGCGTTGCCATGAACAGCGTGATCGGCGGCTTGTTCGTGAGTGGACGAAGCACCGCACGCTCAATCGTGACGCCGAGGACCACCATGATTGCAAAGGTGATGACAAAGGCTACCGCGAACGGCACGCCACGCTCGACAAGGCTCACGAATGTCAGCGCCGCAAACAGGAGAAGCGCGCCTTGCGAAAAGTTCAAGACACCCGATGTCTTGTAGATCAGCACGAAACCGATCGCGACGAGCGAATACATGACCCCGGAGAGCAACCCGCCGACCAGAACCTCGGTAAAGAACAACCAATCAAACTCGGCCATCATATACCCTCCCCGTCTTCATTTTCCGGCACAACACCGAGATAGGCATCGATGACGCGCTGATCGCTGGCAATCCCCGAAGGCGTGCCGTCGGCAATCTTGCGCCCGTAGTCGAGCACCGCGATCCGGTCGGAAAGCCCCATCACCACGCCGATGTCATGCTCGATCAGGACAACGGTGATTGCGTATTCGTCGCGCGCGAGCCGTACATATGCGGCAAGTTCGTTTTTCTCTGTTGCCGTCATGCCGGCCATGGGCTCGTCGAGCAGCAGGATGCGCGGCTCGGCGGCAAGGGCGCGTGCAAGCTCGACCCGCTTTTGCAGGCCATAAGGCAGCGTGCCGGCAAGCCGGTCGACGTAAGCCGTCAGGTGCAGGAAATCGATGATGCGTTGCGCCCGCTCACGGGCATCGGCCTGTTCCCGACGCGCACGCGGTAGACCTGCAATCTGGCTGAGGAAATTCGCCCGCCCGACATAGGCCCGTCCGGTAGCGACGTTGTCGAGAACACTGAGACCTTTGAACAGGGCGAGATTCTGGAACGTCCGCGCCACGCCGAGTCGGGCGAGTTTTTGTGTCGGCACGGTTCGATAGGCTGTGCCATCGATCGCGACATGGCCGCGATCCGGGCGATAGATGCCGGAGATGACGTTGATGAGCGAACTCTTGCCAGCGCCGTTCGGGCCGATAATGGCCCGGATTTCGCCACGCCGCACGGCAAGGTCGACATCCTGCAGAGCAACGACCCCTCCAAAGGAAAGGTCGATACCACGAAGCTGCAGCGCAAGCCCTTGAGCCGGAAGCGGCGCGCCGCGGCCATGCTCGACGCGCTCGCGATGAAGCGCGATGTGTTCACGAATGTCCGGCGGCACGGCCACTTCGGCGCCGAGACTTGCAAACAGAAAATTCGATCCCGACATCGTTCGATCCATACTTCGCCCAAACGGGCACAGGTTGTCGATCGCGGACGCCATCACGCCCGCGTTGCGGGCAGCAGCCGAAGCCGCGGCCCCTCAGATTTGCAAGACTTACTCGGCGGCGATTGCCGCGCCTGCTTCCGCCTCTTCCAGCTCGCGTACGAGCGGTATGACGTGCTTGCCGAAATATTCGACCTCTTCCTGGAAATGCAGGAAGCCCAGAAGGATGAGGTCGGCGCCGGCGCGCTTCAGGTTCACGATGCGCTCGGCCACCTGCCGCGGCGTCCCGATGAGATTGGAGCGGAAGCCATCATTATATTGGACGAGGTCCTCGAAACTGGACTTTGCCCAGTTGCCCTCGCCTTCGGGGGAAGACTTGCCAGCGTTTTTCACCTCATGGCCGAAGGCGTTGACCGCTTCCGGATTGGCCTTTTCGATGATCTCGGCAAGCACGGCCTTAGCCTCTTCCTCGGTCTCGCGCACGATCGCGAAGGCATTCACGCCAACTTTGACCGAATGGTTGTTTTCCTTGGCCTTGACCCGGATATCCTCGACCTGCTTGGCGATTTCCTCCGGCGTGTTGCCATTGGTGAAGTACCAATCCGAGACACGGGCAGCCATGTCGCGGGCCGCGCGGGAGGACCCGCCCTGGAAGATTTCAGGCTGCGGATCGATCGGCTTCGGCTTCAGCGAGTAATTGCTGAAGCGGTAGAAATCGCCCCGGAAGGTGAAATTGTCTTCCGTCCAGATACCACGCAGCGCCCGGATGAATTCTTCCGAACGACGGTATCGCTCGTCGTGATCGAACCAAGGTTCGCCGATCGCGTGGAACTCTCCACGGAACCAGCCGCTCACGATGTTCACCGCGACACGACCGTTGGTAAGGTGATTGATCGTGGCGATCTGCTTGGCGGCGAGCGCCGGGTTCCATGGGCCTGGCAGGATGGCGGCAATGACCTTCAGCGTCGTCGTCGATTCCAGAAGAGCATGACTGAAGGACACGGATTCATGCTGGAACTCCGCGCCGTAGCCTGCAGTGAAGCGTATCTGACTCAGCGCGTAATCGAAGCCGCTTGCTTCGGCGATCTGCGCGAGCTTGCGGTTGTAATCGATAGTCCAGCTGGTGCGCTGCTCGATATTCGAGATGACGAGTCCGCCAGACACATTCGGCACCCAATAGGCGAATTTCACCGGCTCGGCGTGGTGGTCAGTCATGTAAATCTCCTCTTTCCTGATGTCAGTTGACGACCGCTTCGCGCAAAGCGGCACGCGGGGCCTGATGATGATTGCCGGCAGCGACGGCCGCGGCCGGCAAAAGATCGAACAATTCTGCAACGGAACGCTCGATACGTGCTTCGACGGCCGGGTTCGAAAGCGTGTAGTCGGTGAAGTCCGCCTCAACGGCATAGATCGTCGTTGGCACGGTAACGGCGCCAAAGAAGCCGAATAGCGGCCGGAACTGATGCTCCAGCATGAGGCCATGCAACGGCGTACCACCGGTCGCCGCAAGGACCACCCGCTTGCCCTGGAGTGCACGAAAATCGACGAGATCGAAGAGATGCTTCAAGGCGCCGGTGTAGGATGCCCGGTAGACGGGCGAACCAACGACAAGCACATCGGCACCTTCCACCGCGTCGATAATCCTGCGGCCAGCCTCATCCAGTTGATCAGAGCGAAGTGCCCTGAACAGGATCGGCGCCGCCACTGCCAGATCAATTGTCTCCGCAGGCAGGCCTGTTCGTGTCTCGATAGAGGCGAGAACATCCGATACGATGCGCGCCGTGCGGGACGGTTGTTTCACGCTGCCGCTTATGCCCAGTACGTCCATGGCTCGCTTCCTTTCTTCTTTATAATTTCTATTATTTTTATAGATTATCAAAGATCGATGTTCCAATGTGGGTACCGTTTGGAGAATGCAATCTCGTTCAGCCGGGAAGCGACGCAAACATGTCCATGAACACCATCTCGATCGGGCAGTCGGTCGCTGTCATTGCCGACCGAATTCAACGTCATTTCGAACGTAAAACTCCAACCACCAGCGCCCATTTCTTGAGAGTCGGAAAGCCACTGGCTGGCCTCGTGAACCGCTGTATTCTTGCGACTATCGGTTTTGCGGACCCCTACCGTCCAGCAGGGCCGACGGTGGGTACAGCTCATGGATGGTTTGCCAGGGTGAGATAAAGCCGTCGATCGACGTCGTTGGCGGGATGTCGACATGACACTTGGAATGTGATTGTGGCATTCACTCGGTCTAGGGGCAGCTCCAGGCGTCAATTGACCCAGTGTAGCTGATGGGCTCTGTAGACATCGAAAAAATGGTTTCCGCACCTCGTGCAAAGCTCACAAGATTTGCTGCACGGTACTAAACCAGCAACCCGTGACCACGTTTGCGCAACCTGCTTCAGGCCCTGCAAATCTTCTGAACGGCGAGCTTTGACTGCAGTTCGCCGGCGACGAAGACCGCGTGCTCGGTGACCTGGGGTAATCCCATCAGTTCGCCGAAGGTTCCGCGCGCGAGGGGCCCGGCGATAAGAAGCGTGGCTTCAGCTGCGCTACCTTCGCCCACCGATTCCGATTGCTCGTTGCACGCGATGCCGAGACCGGCGGGATCGGCCGTCAGCCAGCCGTCGCGCGCCAGTTGAATGAGCCAGGGCTGGCTGTTCAGAATCGCACCATGTGCCGGCCCGGTGGTGACGACGACGGCGTCGAACCGCGCCGTTTCGGGAGCGCAGCCGCGCGGCCTAAAGGTCGCGAGAATATCGTCGCCATCGCGGGTCACCTCCTGGATCGAGCCGGCGAGGATTTTCAAACGGTTTTCGGCGATCGCCCGATCAAGGACATCCTCGACCTGCGGCGCGACACGGAAACGATGTGCGTCCCAAAAGGGTCGCAAATGCCGGACGATCCTGCGCCGCTCGGCGATCGGAAGCGTCTGCCAAATTGTCCGCCCCTGCGCCCGGACCTGATCAAGCACGGCATGCCAGCCGACGCCGGCTGTTTCAGCCTGCGTAAGCGTGCGGCGGACATGATGAAGCAGCGCCGCGGCACTCTTTGCCGGCGAGATTGCGAAATCACCGAAAGGCTCCTGAGGGTCTGGCGCATGTCCGCGCGACCGCAAGCCGCGACGCGACAGCGAGAGGATCGAACCGCGATAGCCCGTCAAAGACAATGACGCCACCACGTCCGCAGCTGTCAGGCCATTGCCGACGATCAGCACCCGGTCGTCGGGACGGATCGCTACCAGCGCGTTCGGCAGCGTCGGATCGGCGACATAGCGTGGATGGCCGGCAAGACGCTCCTGCAGATGACGTGGCGGCTGCGGCGCGGGATGTGTCGTGGCGATCACGACGAAATCGGCGCGCGTTTCGTCGCCATGCCCATCGGTGATCATCCAGCCATCGCCCGAGCGCCGGACGCCAGCGACCATGGTTCGGCGGTGAACGATACGACCTGCGTCGAGATGCGGCTTCAGGCGGCTCGCGACATAGGTTCCGAAAACGCGCCGCTGAGGAAAGAGGCTTCCGTCAGGACGACGCGCAGCCGGATCATTGGCCACCGCGTCGTGTTCGGCGAGCCACTCCTCGAAATCCAACGGCCGATCCGGAAAAAGGCTCATGCGCGCTGCTGGCACATTGATCCGATGGGCCGGATCGAGGCTATCATAGGCGAGCCCCCGCCCCAATTCGGCGCGCGGCTCGAAGACGACGATTTCCGCGCTGCCCCCCGGAATGGCGTCGGCGAGATGCAGCGCGACCGCGGCTCCAGAAAAGCCGCCGCCGAGGATAGCGACGCACTGACGGCGCTGAGCCTGCAGGGTCCGAGCGGCCAATGTCACAGGGCAGCCTTAAGGCGGACGCGCGCTGGAGGAAAGAAGGCAGAGAACTCGTCGATGACGGCGTCAATGCGTGCGGCAAGCGGCTCAGAGTTCACACGGTAATCGACAAAATCGCGGTCGGAGGCATAGACGGCAGTCGGCAGCGTATGCGCCGTGAAGAAGCCGAAAAGCGGCCGCAGCTGGTGCTCGACCATCAGGGCATGACGATCGCCACCGCCGGTCGCGGTGATGATGATCGGCTTGCCTCGCAGCTCGTTTGGTTCGATAAGGTCGATCAGATGCTTGAAGAGGCCGGGATAGGAGCCCTTGAACGTCGGCGAGCCGACGATCAACGCATCGGCATGGACGATCTCGTCGATCACTCCCTTCGCCTGCTCGTCGAGTTCGTTGCGCCAGAGCGCTGTGCCGAGCGACGGACCGACATCCTGCAAATCGTGGATATTGGCGGAAAAACCATAGCGGTCGGCTGCAATGGCTGCGACATGCTCCACGAGTGCGCGCGTCTTCGACGGGCGATTGAAGCTTCCGGCAATGCCGACGATGCGAGGGGGCATGGATCTCTCCTGATTGATATGTGATGGGACGCCTTAACGAACGGCTTTCAGGCGCGGACGGTGATCGCCGGCGATCGTCTCGCCGAAGGGGCCGGTATTGACCGCGGTGTCCGCCTGACGAATCGGATGGGCGAGCGGCAGATTTGGCAGCACAAGCTCGCCGAAGCGATAGGCCTCTTCGAGATGTGGATAGCCGGACATGATGAAGGTATCGATGCCGAGCTCGCGATATTCCTCGATGCGAGCCTGGACCTCGTCGGGGTTGCCGACAAGCGCGGTGCCTGCGCCGCCGCGCACCAGCCCGACGCCAGCCCAAAGATTGGGACTGACTTCGAGCTTGTCGCGCCTTCCGCCATGCAGCTTGCTCATCCGGCTCTGGCCGACCGAATCCATCCGCTCGAAGACCTTTTGTGCAGACGCAATCGTTTCATCATCGAGATACTGGATCAGTTCGTCGGCCGCCTTCCAGGCCGCCTCGCTGGTTTCGCGTACGATCACATGCAAACGGATGCCGAAACTGACCTCACGCCCTTCGGCGTCGGCGAGCGCCTTCACCTCGGCAATCTTCTTGGCGACATCTTCCGGCGGCTCACCCCAGGTCAGATACTTGTCGATCGTGCGAGCCGCAACCTGTTGCCCGACGCCCGACGAACCGCCGAAATAAAGCGGCGGATGCGGGTTTTGATAAGAGGGGAAGAGAACCTTGCCATCTCCGATGTCGAAGTGCTTACCCTTGTGGTTGACGGTTTCGCCGCGCAGCAGCGCCTTATAGATGTGCAGGAACTCCTCCGTCACCTCATACCGTTCCTCATGCGAGAAATGGATGCCATCGCCCTTGTTTTCGATCGGATCGCCGCCAGTGACGACATTGATCAGAAGCCGACCGTTCGAAAGCCGGTCGAGCGTTGCCGTCATCCGCGCCGCGAAGGTCGGCGACAGCAGGCCGGGACGAACTGCGATCAGATAGCGCAGCCGTTCGGTCAAAGGCGCGAGCGCCGAAGCGACCACCCAACTATCTTCGCAACTTCGCCCCGTTGGGATCAAGACCCCGTAATAACCAAGCGTATCTGCCGCCTGCGCCACCTGCTTCAAATAGCCGAGATCGACATGACGACCCCCAAGCGAGGTGCCAAGATAGCGGCTGTCGCCATGGGTCGGTAGGAACCACAGGACATTGATCTTGTCGGGTGCAGAACTCATGCATGTCTCCAGCGATTGTCAGGCCGCCAGCGCAGCCTCATCATCGCCAAAACATTAAGTGAGCGCAGATCGGGACGGGAGAAACGATGTTTTATTATCTATAATATTTATAGAAATATATTCGTAAGACGAGAGGTTGCGAGACCTGTGCGGACATCAACCTCGATAGCCGCGGCATGCTGCTACGGGCAGAGTAAATCCGGGGCCATGGACCTAGGCGGGATAAGAAATCTTGGGGCAGTGAAGTCGCTTTCCGACTGCTCAGAAGACGACAAGGATCAATGGTACTCTCCAACGTTTCCTTCCAGCCGTCTCCGTTCGTTGGCGAAAGTCCCGTTGAAGCGCCTGGAGCCGGCGCGGGTAAGCAAAGTGGTACGATGCCGTTAGCACCCTAGCGATCGCGAACTACCTGCGCCTCAACTGCGCCAATGAGCCCAACCCGCGCCTACTGCGCGCCATTGCGACACCGGCTGAGACATGCGCGAGGCTGACACCGGAAAACGACGAACGCTGTCGTGTTGTAACTCTGTCTGTTCCGGTTTTTCGCCTCCGTCCCGCCGCGCATTGACACGTCGCGAGACGGAGAGATCTCAGTCCAGCCTGTCGATCTGGATATCGATCGTTCCTATGCGCCTTAGCCTCCCTGAAGTATCGGCCACTACAAAGGATGCGTCTCATGGCACGGTCCGATGCGCAGACACCACCCTCAGAAGTCGGCCACTTTGCCCCACGCCGAAGCCTTGAAGCGGGAGGGGTGGTAGGGTTTCGGATCGACGATCGGATCAGCCCCCGTCGCGATATCGGCAATGAGATGACCCGCGCCGGGACCGATGCCGAAACCGTGGCCGGAAAATCCTGCGGCGAGGATGAAGCCCGGCAGGCTCTCGACCTCGCCGATAGCCGGCACGCCATCCGGCGTGGAATCAATATAGCCGGCCCAGCTTGCGGTGATCTTCGTCTTCCTCAGTTCAGGCAGCAAAGCTAGCGCGCGTTCATGTGTCAGTCTTATGGTGGCTTGATCGGGCCGAGGATCGAGAATGCGCATCCGCTCCATCGGTGTCGGTCTGTCCAGCCGCCAGCGGGCCAGCGTTTCATGGCCGCTCTTCACGCCCTCGAAGCCACCCGGCGCGAGGCTTTTCCAGCGCTTGGCAAACATGGGAAGGAATTGCGGTGAGAAGCGCAATTGCTGTGGCGTGACATCGACACGCCCGCGCCCGCTGATCGCCAACGTATAGCCGCCATCGCCGCGGGCGGTGAGAGAAATTCCGGCCGTGTGGAGTGCTGGCGGAATGCCCTGCGCGCCGCCCGAAACGGACAGGATGGACGAGCGGATCGAGGCCTGTGGAAAGCGGATGCCCAGTTGCCGGCAGAACGACGAGGCCCAGGCGCCGCCGGCAAGGATTGCCGTCTTTGTGCGGATGGTGCCCTTTTCCGTGACGACGGCGCTCAGGCGTCCGGCTTCCGTTTCGACGCCACGCGCCGCGCAATTCTGGATGACAGCACCGCCCAGCTTGACGATGGCGCGGGCAACGGCGGGGGCGGCACTTGCCGGGTCGGCAATGCCGTCGGTCGGCGAAAAGACGCCGCCCTTCCACGATCGCCCCGTCGCGCGGCCCTTTTCGGTGGCCTCAGCGGCTGAGAGCACATGCGTCGTCACGCCGACGGTTTTGGCGAAATCGCGCCAGCGCGCCCAGCCGGCAATCTCGGCTTCGTTGTTGGAGAGATAAAGGAGACCGCAGCGGCGGAAACCGGTATTTTCGCCCGTGTCGGCGGCGAACCGCTCCCAGAGATCGAGGCTTTTCGTGGAGATCGGCAATTCGCGTGCGTCGCGGTTCTGCTGGCGGCACCAACCCCAGTTGCGGCTCGACTGCTCCGCGCCGATGCGGCCCTTTTCTATCAGCACTGTTTTCAGGCCCCGCTGCGTCAGGTAATAGGCCGCGAAGACGCCGACAATGCCACCGCCGATCACAACGACATCGGCGGTCTGCGGTAGGTCGGAGGGGGTGTCGATGAGGGCAAGCGGCGCGGGCATGGCAATCTCCAGTTCTGCCTCGACAGTATGCGCTTAGCGCGCATCTGCGGAACCGCAGTTTCCTTCACGACGGCAGAAAATTCCGGACCCGGCACAGGCATCGAAATCTTCTGCGCTAATTCCGATTTACCGGCTTGATGGACAACGCATCAGTCTGTGCTAACGTTGTTTCGGCTGTCCAGCAGCATATTATGCTGGACGAGAACGGGGGAGGCGGCAAGGCGATGATGAAACTCGACCGGACGGATATCAAGATCCTCTACGAGCTGCAGAAGAATGGCCGCATCACCAATGTGGAGTTGGCCGATTTGGTGCATTTGTCGCCAAGCCCGTGTCTGATGCGCGTCAAGCGTTTGCAGGCGGAGGGCTATATTGAGGGCTATTCGGCCCAGATCAATCTTGGCAAGCTCGGCCAGACATTGACCGTCTTCACCGAAATCACGCTCAAAAATCACCGTCAGGTCGATTTCGCCCGCTTTCTTGCCGTTGTGGACAAGATCGATCAGGTGATCGAATGCCATCTGGTCTCGGGCGGCTACGATTATCTGATGAAATTCGTCACCGCCGGGATCGGTGAATACCAGACGATCATGGAGCGACTGACCGACATGGATATCGGTATCGACAAATATTTCAGTTTCGTCGTGCTGAAATCACCGATCGTGAAGTCGCACCTGCCGCTGACGAGTTTGTTTCCGGTGTGATTTTAGTTCCGTGGGTTGGGTATCGCTTTCCCCTTCGGGACAGGCGCTAAGCCCATCGATCGGCCAACCAGCCCTCAAGCCCCGCCATATTGCCGCACCAGCTCCGGCTCCAGCACCAGAGTGTCAAGCCAGGTCGGATCGAGTTTCGGCACGGAGGAGAAGAGGAGCTTTGAATAGGGATGCGCGGGCGATTTCATATCTTCACGCGTCAAATGCTCCACCTTCTCGCCGCGATACATGACCATGACCTCGTCGCAGATCGCCTCGACTACCGAGAGGTCGTGGCTGATGAAGATGTATGAGAGATCTAGTTCGCGCTGCAAGTCCTTCAGTAGTTCGATGATCGCGGCGGCGACGACGGTATCAAGCGCCGAGGTGATCTCGTCGCAGATGATCAGCTTCGGATTGGCGGCGAGTGCGCGAGCGAAGTTGATGCGCTGCTTCTGTCCGCCGGAGAGTTCGGACGGGTGGCGATAGCGCAACGCCTTCGGCAGACGCACCATATCGAGGAGTTCATCGATACGGGCACTGCGGGCAGATCCGTTCAGGCCGTGATAGAAGGTCAACGGCCGCCCGAGAATGTCTTCGATAGGTTTGGCGGGGTTCAGCGCCGTATCGGCATACTGGAAGACGATTTGCATTTCGCGCAACGCCTCGTGAAAGCGGCGACGGGCGTCGTGGTCGAGTTCCTTGCCGTTAAAGATGATGTTACCGGCGCTGGCTGGCAGGATGCCGGCGATACAACGGGCAAGCGTCGATTTTCCGCAGCCGGATTCGCCGATGATGCCCAGATTGCGGCCCTTTTCCACCGAGAGGCTGACGGAACGGACGGCTTTGACGAGAGGCAGGCCATCTTCCTGCACCCTTCCGTAACCGGCGGTGACGTTCTCGATGACCAGAAGCGGTTGTGCCTTGTCCGTTCGTTTGCCGGCGAATTGCGTTTCCTGCGGTTCGAATGCAGAGAGCAGTTCCTGCGTGTAGGGATGCGCGGGCGTCGACAGAATGGCTTGCGTCGTGCCCTCTTCCTGCACCTCGCCGCCCTTGAGGACGAAAATGCGGTCGGCGATCTGGGCAACGACGGCAAGGTCGTGCGAGACATAGACGCCGGTAATGCCGCCGGCCTTCATGACCGACTTGAACGCCTTCAGCACGTCGATCTGGGTCGTGACATCGAGCGCAGTGGTCGGTTCGTCGAAGATCACGAGTTTGGGGCCGCCGATCAGCGCCATAGCGGCGGCAAGCCGCTGCAGCTGTCCGCCGGAAACCTGATGCGGATAACGTTCGCCGATGGTTTCAGGCGAGGGGAGCGACAACGCCTTGAACAGTTCGATGGCGCGTTGACGCGCCTTGTCCGGGGACATCAGGCCGTGGATGCGGGTCACTTCGATGACCTGATCCATGATCGTTTGCGAGGGGTTGAAGGCGGCGGCGGCACTTTGCGGCACATAGGCGACCTCGGTGCCGCGCACTTTGGTCCGCTCGCGCTCGGAAAGCGTCGCCATGTCCTTGCCATCGATCAGCAGCGCGCCCTCGGAAATGCGGCAGCCGGGGCGGGTATAGCCCATCAGCGTCAGCGCAATCGTCGTCTTGCCTGAGCCGCTTTCACCGATGAGGGCGACGATCTCGCCTTTGGCAATTTCGATATCGACGCCCTTGATGATCTCGATGCGGCGGCCGGAATCGGTGGTCGCCTCGACATGCAGGTTCTTGATTTCGACAAGCGTGCTCATCTCAGGCGCTCCGATCGCGGATCTTGCGGGGCAGGTTGTCGATCAGCAGGTTGACGCTGATCGTGAGGCTGGCGATGGCAAGCGATGGCGCAATCACCGCCGCCGCGCCGAAGGACAGGCCCTGAATATTTTCATGCACCAGCGCGCCCCAGTCGGCGAGCGGAGGCTGCACACCCAGGCCGAGGAAGGACAGGCCGGAGAGCAGCAGCACGATGAAGACGAAACGGATGCCGAAATCGGCCAGAACCGGCCGGATGATGTTGGGCAGGATTTCCGAGACGGCGAGATACAGCGTGTTTTCACCGCGAACGCGGGCGACGGTGATGAAATCCATCGTGTTGACGTTGACGGCCAGCGCGCGGGCGAAGCGATAGGAACCCGGCGTATAGATAAAGGCGAGCGTCAGGATCAGCGCCGGCAGCGAGGAACCGACGGCAGCCACGATCACGAGGCCGAAAAGCTTGCTGGGAATGGAAATCATGGCATCCATGAAGCGGCTGAGCGCCGCATCGAACCAGCCGCCGATGACGGCGGCCGCCATGCCGAAGATCACGCCGCAGGAGGAGGCGATCAGCACGCCGGCAAGCGCAATGCCAAGCGTATAGCGTGCGCCATAGATAATACGGGACAGCACGTCACGACCGAGATAGTCCGAGCCGAGCCAGAGCTTTGCACTCATCGGGCCGAAATAGTCCATGTCGACGATCTTGCCGACCGGATAGGGAGCGATATGCGGTGCGAAGAGGGCGACGACGGTCCAGAACAGGATGACCAGGAAGGCAAGCACGCCGACAGGGTTGAACCTGTAGCCGAAGAAGCCGGTTGCGGCGGAGATCGACGGAGCGCTTTGCATCATCAGCGGAGCCTCGGATTGGAAATGATGGCGATGATGTCGGCAATCGTGATCAGGATCAGGTAGCCGGCGCAAAAGATCACCGCGCAGGTCTGGATCAGCGGCAGGTCGCGGGTGGCGACCGCATCGACCATGAGCTTGGCAATGCCAGGATAGTTGAAGATCGTCTCGATGATGATGACGCCGCCGATAAGATAGGAGAGCGAAAGCGCGAGCGCGTTGACGATGGGGCCAAGCGCGTTAGGCAGCGCGTGGCGAAGGACGATGCGGCTGCGGGAGGCACCTTTCAGCCGTGCCATCTCGACGTAAGGAGTCGATAGCGTCTCGATCACGGCCGCCCGGGTCATGCGGATGATCTGTGCCGAGACGACGAAGGTCAACGTCATGACCGGCATGGCATACATGCGCAAGAGGTCGTAGAGCGAGTGTACCTCATTGACCAGGGATATGGCTGGCAACCATTTCAGATAGACGGCGAAGACGAGCACAGCAGTCGAGGCAACCATGAATTCCGGAACGGAAATCACGCCGATGGTGACGATGGTGACGACGCGGTCGTAAAGCGAACCCTGCATGACGGCTGAGGTGATGCCAAGCGTCAGTGCGAAGGGAATGGAGATCAGCGCCGTAATTCCAGCAAGCTGCATCGTATTGACGAAGCGTCCGCTGACAAGCACCGAAATCGGCATATCGTTGGCGTAAGACTTGCCGAGATCGCCGGTGAGGAAGCCGAGCCCCCAGCGCAGGAAGCGCAGCATCGCAGGATCGTCGAGATGCATGGCCTGGCGCAGCCCGGCGACTGCCTCAGGCGTTGCCGACTGACCAAGCAGAATGGAGGCCGTGTCGCCCGGCAGCATGGCGGTTGCGAAGAAGACCGCGAAAGAGACGATGAGCAATGTGATGACGGCGATCACGAGCCGCTTTGCAACCATGCGCGCGATTTCAGAGTTCACGAGAGACCTCCGGCAGCTTTGTATGATGATGGCAATAATGCCGATTTTTATCAAAAGCCCTAGGAAATAAGATCAATCTGTCGCCGGTGCGCAGAAATTCCTGCGTACCGGGTTCCAAGGGGCGTTCTGAAAACGACCGAGGGGTCCGGGGCTGACGCTCCCGGACACGGATCGCTCCGCTCAAGCTTCCAGCCAGATATATTCGGCCATTGCGAAGCCCATCATACCGCCGAGCGGGTTGGTCTCAAGGCCCTTGACCTTGGAGGACACGGCGTCGGCATTGGTGATGTAGGCAGGTATGATCGTGCCGGCTTCGTCGGCGATCATGGTCTGCATTTCGTTATAGATCTCGCGGCGCTTGTTTTGGTCCAGCATGCCGCGGGCTTCAAGCAGCATGGAGTCGAACTTTGGCGACTTGTACTGGCTTTCGTTCCATGGCGCGTCGGACGAATAGAGCAGCGAGAAGTAGATATCGGGCGTCGGGCGCGGGTTGATGTTGCCGAAGTGGATCGGCGCCTTTAGCCAGTACTTGTCCCAGTAGCCGTCGGCGGGCACGCGCTGGACATCGAGTTTCAGGCCGATATCGGCGCCCGCTGCCTGCATGATCATAGCCATGTCGATCGAGTTGTTGGCGGCATCCGAGGCAATGACCGGGATCGACTGACCGAGAACGCCTGCTTTTTCGAAGTAATGCTTCGCCTTGTCGGGATCGAAGGCCTTCGGCTTAAGGTTGGCATTGTGAAAGAAGTTGGCCGGGGAAATCGGCTGGTCGTTGCCAACCTCGCCAAAACCGCGCAGTGCCGCCGTTACGATCTGCTCGCGGTCAACGAGGTATTTCATGCCGGTCACGAAGTCGGCCTTGTTCATGTCAAGTCGGATATTGAGGTTTGTATAGTTGCCGGACGTCGACTTCGAAATCTGGAAGCCCTGCTGAGCTTCTACCAGCTTCGCTGAACGTGGGTTGATCGCATAGGCGAACTGGACGTCACCGGCCAGAAGTGCGTTAACCCGGGCGTTGTCGTCACCGATTGCGAAGAATTCGAAGCTGTCGAGATGCGGCAGGCCTGGCTTCCAGTAGTTCTTGTTCTTCTTGACGATGGAGCGAACGCCGGGCTCGAACGTTTCGAGCGCGAAGGCGCCGGTGCCGATGCCTTTCGAGAAATCAGTGGTGCCATCCTGTACGATCATGAAGTGGTGGAGCCCCAGGATATAAGGCAGGTCGGCATTGGCCGCTTTCAGCACGATTTCAACCGTGCCGGCATCAGCGGCCTTAACTTCAGAGATCTGGGCCGCGATCTTCGCGACTTTGGAGCCTACGGCCGGGTCGAGATGGCGCTTCAGGGAGAAGACCACATCGTCAGCGGTCAAGGCCTTGCCGTCATGGAAAGTCACGCCCTTGCGCAGCGTTACGGTCCAGGTCTTGGCATCCTTGGTGTCGAGCTTTTCGGCAAGTTCCATCTGCGGAACGCCGTGCGAGTCAATGAAGGTCAGGCGATTGTAGAGCGAGCAGCAGCGTATATAGTCCGTTGCCACCGAAGCCTTGGCGGGGTCGAGCGTGTCGGCGTTGGAAGAAGAAACGCCGGCCACCTTCATATGTCCGCCGGAAACCGGCGTTGCGGCCACGGCGCTCTCGGCGCGGCCAAAAAGGGCACCACCGGCGGAAAGGGCGACGCCGCTTGCCAGCATCAGCTTCAGAAGATCACGGCGGGAAGCGCCGCGGCGGATGGCGTCCTCGACTTGTGCGGCGTCACGGTTCGTCCAGTTGGTCACAGTATCGGTCATGTCATTCCCCTTTTGCTTTGCTCTCGGTGGGTATCCGTCTCGTGCGGATTTTCCGACCTGGTTGGATAGTGGCGTCTCCGGCCTTTTCTACTTAGCAGTGTCGCATGCCTGCCGGGGCGTATCGTCCGATTTGGCCTCCGGCCACGGCATAAAATTGCGAACTTTCTTCCCCCTGCGACATTTCGGTGAAATGCCGCCGGCTCCCGTCTTTTCCTCAGGCCATGGCCTGCCGGATTTCCGGGTCCTGCAGAGTCTCATCAAGCGTTTTGCGGGTGCGCTCGACGATGGCGTCGATATCGGAGTCCGTGCAGCAAAGCGGCGGCGCATAGCCCAGTACGCCCTGCGGGAAAGCGCGGATAACGAGACCGTTGCTCCAGGCCCGGTCGAAGATACGGCGTGCCGGCTGGCTAGCTGCCGGAAGCGGTGTCTTCTTTGCCTTGTCGGTCACGAGTTCGACGCCATAGAGCATCCCGCGGCCACGGACATCGCCGACCAGAGGATGGTCACGCAGGCTTTCGAGACCCGCCAGCAGACGCGCGCCAGCTTTGATGCCGTTTTCCAGCAACCCGCCTTCGTAGAGTTTGAGCACTTCCAGCGCGACGGCCGCGCTGACCGGATGGGCGGAATAGGTGAAGCCGTGGCCGACCGCCGCGTCGCCGGCCCCGTCGGCAATCACGTCATAGACAGGATCGGCCATGAAGACGGCACCCATCGGCACGTAGCCCGAGGTAAGCCCTTTGGCGACAGTCATCATGTCAGGCACGATGTCTTCATCGGAGCACGCAAAGAGCGGGCCGGTGCGGCCGAAGCCGGTGATCACTTCGTCGGCAATGAAGAGAATGCCATAGGATTTGCAGAGATCGCGCACGGCTTTGATCCAGCCCTTTGGCGGGACAATGACCCCGCCCGAGCCCTGGATCGGTTCGGCATAAAATGCTGCCACGCGATCGGCGCCGATCTCTTCGATCTTGGTTTTCAGGCTGGCGAGAGAGGCCGCCGTGATGGCAACGTCGTCCTCGCCGACCGGGTTGCGATATGGATAGGGCGAGGGAATCTTGTGCTGCCAGTCAAAGGGCAGGCCGAAACCTGCGTGAAAGGCTGGAAGCGCGGTCAAGCCTGCACCGACCGTTGACGAACCGTGATAGCCTTGCTGGATAGAGATGAACTGATCGCGCTGCGGCTCACCCTTCGCATTCCAGTAATAGCGGACGAAGCGAATGGTGGAGTCCACGGCATCCGATCCGCCGAGGGTGAAATAGACGCGGTTCAGATCGCCCGGCGCGCGCTCGGCAAGTTCCGCCGCCAGCCGGATCGCCGGTTCCGAACCGAGATCGAAGTAACCTGTGGCATAGGGCAATTCGCGCAATTGCTTCGTCGCCGCTTCGACAATGCTCTCATGGCCGTAGCCGGCATTGACGCACCATAGCCCGGCGAACCCGTCGATCAATTGGTGACCGTTGGCCTCGGTGACAGTTGCGCCGAAGGCGGATTTGAGCACGCGCACACCTTGTCGCTCGTGGCCGCGATAGGAGGCGACGGGGTGGATCAGGTGGGCGCGATCGAGTTCGATCAGGGAGTTGGCGAGCATGGGTGGTCTCCGGTATGAGTTCGTGAGCCAGATCGGGGTGCGGGTTCAGCGTCAGCCCAGCGCCTGATTGGCCAGTGCATAGACTTTGCGGCGGGCCTGTTCGGCATTGTCCTTGGATGGCCGGCGCATGGCGATGCCGCGACCCACATGGGGGAGTCCGATTTCGGAAAGCCAGGGCGCAATGCCCGTTTCGCTTCCGGTATCGACACGCAGGAAAGCGCCTGGGCGCGATGCGGCGTGAAAGGCAATCAGTGCGCAGGCGGTCTTTGCGTCGGGTGCAATCACCGGACCGATGACCTCGCCACGGCCGAAGGGGCGAATCGCCGCCCAGGCCTCGATTGTTTCCCCTTTGCGGATAACCGCGATCTTGCCGTGCCGGACGAGAGCGTCAATCAGCGCAGATCGATCCGCGCCATAGGCTTCCCTGTCGAGCGCCTTCAGCGACTCCAGATCGCCGGCTTGCATGTCCTCGACACCGTCCGGCCGGTCGAGGGGGCGAACCTCGCCCTGATGCTGACGGATCTCGCCAGTGGTCACGAAGCCGAGCTTTTCATAAAGCGGCAGCCCATCCTTCGTGGCAACGAGGCGCAGCGGTCGGCCTTCGGCCAGCGCCATTGCGCGCTCCATGAGCTTGCGCCCTACCCCAAGTCCGCGCATCGACTTGTCAACGATGACCATGTTGATGGTGGCGCAATCCTGACCATAAGGCGTCAACAGGGTCGTCCCCGTGAGGCGGCGGTTGGCGTCCACGGCAGCAATTCCGGCGCTCAGTTGTTGCACCAGCTGCCAGTCCTCGCGGCGATGTGGCCAGCTTTCTGCGCGCGACAGCGCAACGGCTCCGTCGATGTGTTCAGGCCCGAAGGCGACGATGTCGATCTGGTTCTGCATGGTCATTCCTTTTCCTGATATGAAATGTCGGCGAGGACGCGAACGCTATTCGTCTGAATGGCAAGGTCGCGACACTATCTTTCGCCGAAGCGCGATGCCGACGCCGCATCTTATGCTGCGGCCCGGTCAGAGCGACATTTGCAAGGGGCCGGAAACGGACGCCGCAAAGCTCCGCCGTGCAATAGTGTGCCAAACGGGACGGCAGATTAGAAACTTTGTGCTTCCCACATGGGTGAATTCACGCAATCGAGGTGGGATAAACCGGCTTATGATCTGGGCAACGAAACATGAAAGCCAGAGGAAGAACATCATGGCTCCCATCCGTCCGAAATACATCTCCTTCGACTGCTATGGCACGCTGATCAATTTCGATATGGCGGGTGCCGCCCGCGACCTTTATGGCGACCGTCTCGATGCGCAGGCCATGGACAAGTTCATCCGCAACTTTTCCGCCTATCGTCTCGACGAGATCATGGGCGCCTGGAAGCCATATGCGGACGTCGTGCACAATTCGCTGTCGCGTGCTTGCAAGGCCAATGGGGTGACCTTCAAGGATGAAGATGCGCAGATGGTCTATGAGCGCGTGCCGACCTGGGGCCCGCACCCGGACGTCCCGGCAGGGCTTGCCAAGGTCGCGAAGGAAATTCCGCTCGTCATTCTATCCAACGCCATGAACGCGCAGATCATGTCGAATGTCGAAAAGCTCGGCGCGCCGTTCCACAAGGTCTATACCGCCGAACAGGCGCAGGCCTACAAGCCGCGCTTCCAGGCTTTTGAATACATGTTCGACATGCTTGGTTGCGGCCCGGAAGACATGCTGCACGTCTCCTCTTCCTTCCGCTATGACCTGATGTCGGCGCACGATCTCGGGATCAAGAACAAGGTCTGGGTCAATCGCGGCCACGAGCCGGCCACCCCCTATTACGGCTATACCGAAATCGCCGACATTTCCGGTCTTCCCGGTGTTGTGGGTCTCTGATCGGGCTTAAGCCGCAGATCAATGCAAGTAGAGGCAAGGCCGATGAAATTCGTCTCCTATTGGCATGACACGGCGCCGGTCTTCACCGGTGCGGTTCAGGGCCCGGTCAGCGGACACTACGATGTTGCCGTCATCGGCGCGGGCTTTACGGGGCTCGCAGCCGCGCGGCAGCTGGCACGCGCGGGGGCGAAGGTCGTCGTGCTGGAGGCGGAACGCATCGGCTTCGGCGCGTCCGGCCGCAATGGCGGGCATCTGAACAACGGGCTCGCACATAGCTATCTCGGTGCCAAAGCGGAACTCGGCAAAGAGCGCGCCATCGCGCTCTATCATGCGCTGGACGATTCCATCGATTCCATCGAGGCGCTCATCGCCGAAGAGGGCATCGACTGCAATTTTCGCCGCTCCGGCAAGCTGAAGCTCGCCTCCAAGCCCAAGCATTTCGAGGCCATTGCCCGCAATTTCGAGTCGCTGAACAAGGAATGCGATCCGGACACCGCGCTGCTGTCGCCGGAGGAGCTGAGGCAGGAAGTCGGCTCCCCCTTTTACGGTGCGATGCTGTCGAAGAAGAGCGCCATGATGCATATGGGCCGCTATGTCGCAGGATTGGCGACGGCCGCCGCGCGCCACGGCGCGACGATCTTTGAAGGCACGACAGTCACCGAACATCGCAAGACGAATGGGATACATGCGCTGCAAACGTCGCGCGGTAGCGTCACCGCTGCCAATGTCGTCATGGCGACCGGTGCTTACACGACGCAGAACTTCACCTGGTTCCGCCGCCGCATCATTGCCGTCGGCAGCTTCCTGATTGCCACGCGACCGCTGACGGACACTGAAGTTGCCGCCGTCATGCCCGGCAACCGCACCTGCGTGAACACGATGAATATCGGCAATTACTGGCGGTTGGCACCCGACAACCGCCTGATCTTTGGCGGACGCGCACGCTTCTCCGCGACCTCGGACCAGCGCTCGGATGAGAAGAGCGGAGCGATCCTGCGCGAGAGCATGGAGCGCATCTTCCCGCAATTGAAGGGCGTCGAGATCGACTATTGCTGGGGTGGCCTCGTCGACATGACGGCCGACCGCTACCCGCGTGCCGGCTTCCATGACGGTCTCTGGTACGCCATGGGCTATTCCGGCCACGGTGCCCAGCTTTCCACCCATCTCGGCATGATGGTGGCCGACGCCATTCTTGGCAAGGTGGACCGCAACCCTATGCGCGACTACCCCTGGCCCGCCGTCCCCGGCCATTTCGGCAAGCCCTGGTTCCTGCCGCTGGTGGGGCAGTATTACAAGATGCTCGACAAGTTTCAGTGAGCGATCGGCGGGGTATCCCCGCTTCCCGTCACCCCGGCCTCGAGCCAGGATGCCGTCAGCCCGCATCTGCGGGCTGAAAAGGTCTCGAGTTCTTCCGCTTATAGACAGCCTGGAATGCGACGGACGATCGTACATTGGATACGGGTCAAGCCCGGCGTGACGGAGAGATTTGGTATACGCCTCTCCGCCTTTGCTCGCCTTAGTCAAATAGAAAGGGGCGGCCTACCGACTGCCCCAGTCTTTCCTTACACAAGCCCGCCCATGTGGAAACTCTTGGTTTCCAGATATTCCTCGATGCCCACTTGCGCGCCCTCGCGGCCGAGGCCGGATTGCTTGACGCCGCCAAAGGGGGCGACTTCCATGGAGATGAGGCCGGTGTTCAGCGCCACCATGCCGAATTCCAGCGCTTCACCGACGCGCCAGGCGCGCTTCATGCTTTCGGTGTAGAAATAGGAGGCAAGACCGAAGGGCGTGCCGTTGGCAATTGCTATCGCCTCTTCCTCCGTTTCGAAGCGGAAGAGCGGCGCGACGGGTCCGAAGGTCTCTTCGGTTGCAAGTTCCATGTCGGTCGTCGCGCCCGTAAGCACGAGCGGGGCCGTATACTGGCCGCCGTTCGGCATGGCGGGCGTTTCGGTGATGATCTTCGCACCCTTTGAAAGCGCGTCCGCGACATGGCGTTTAATCTTGTCGATGGCGGCGGCATTGATCATCGGCCCAATAGAGACGCCGGCTTCCGTTCCCGGACCCACCTTCATCGCATCGACATGGGCCTTCAGCTTGGCAGCGAAGGCGTCGTAGACGCCCGACTGAACGAGAATGCGGTTGGCGCAGACGCAGGTTTGGCCGCCATTGCGGAACTTGGACGCAAGCGCGCCTTCAATGGCAAGGTCGAGATCGGCATCATCGAAGACGATGAAGGGCGCATTTCCGCCCAGCTCGAGGCTGAGCCGCTTGACGCTATCGGACGCCCCGCGCATCAGCAGCGAGCCGACGCGAGTCGAACCGGTGAAGGAAATCTTGCGCACCGTCTCGCTGGCCATCAACTCGTTGCCGATCTTTGTGGGCATTCCGGTGACGATATTGATCACGCCTGCCGGAATGCCGGCGCGTTCGGCGAGCACGCCGAGCGCCAGCGCCGAATAGGGGGTGAATTCGGAGGGCTTGATGACGACCGTGCAGCCTGCGGCGAGCGCCGGTGCCACTTTGCGGGTGATCATCGCATTGGGGAAGTTCCAGGGCGTGATGATGCCGCAGACGCCGACCGCCTCCTTCAAGACGATGATGCGACGGTCGCGCGAGGGCGCCGGGATCGTGTGGCCGTTGATGCGGCGTGCTTCCTCGGCAAACCATTTGACGAAGGAGGCGCCATAGCGGATTTCACCGCGCGCCTCGTCCAATGGCTTGCCTTGTTCGGAGGTCAGGATCAGCGCCAGATCCTCGAGGTTTTCGATCATCAGATCGAACCACCTTTCGATGATCAGGGCGCGCTCGGCATTCGTCTTTACCTTCCAGGTCTTGAAGGCGGCCTCTGCCGCGACGATGGCTGCGCGGGTTTCCTCGCCGCCCATGTCCGGCACGGTGCCGATGGTGCCCTGCGTTGCCGGATCGATGACATTGATGGTCTTGCCCGAGCAGGCGGCAGTCCATTCGCCGTTGATGAGGCCGGCCTGGCGGAGAAGGCTCGGGTCCTTGAGGTTCAGCATGGCTTTGTCCTATTCAGAGGTGAGTGCTGCGATGACCGCAGCGGTAATCGTGTCGGTCGAGTCCTTGCCCGCAACCGTGCCGATGCCCTTTGCGGTGACAGCGGAAAGCGCCGCCATCACGCGGGCGGCGGCGTCCTTTTCGCCCAGATGATCAAGCATCATCGCGCCGGACCAGATCGTGGCCATGGGGTTTGCGATTCCCTTGCCGGCAATGTCCGGGGCTGAGCCATGGACGGGCTCGAACATGGATGGGGCGGAGCGGTCCGGGTTGATATTGGCGGAGGCGGCAAAGCCGAGCCCGCCCTGAATGGCGGCACCAAGATCGGTGAGGATATCGCCGAAGAGGTTAGATGCGACGATAACGTCGAGGCTTTCCGGCGCCATCACCATGCGCGCGGCAAGCGCATCGACATGGTAGCTCGTGACCTCGACGTCGGGATATTCGGCTGCGAGTGCCTTGGTGATCTCGTCCCAGAACACCATGGAATATTTCTGCGCATTGGATTTGGTGACCGAAGCAAGCTTGCCGCGCCGCGCGCGTGCCTGTTCGAAGCCAAAGCGGATGATGCGTTCGATGCCCTTGCGGGTGAAGATCGAGGTTTCCACGGCGACTTCATTGTCGAGCCCCTGATGGACGCGCCCTCCAGCGCCCGAATATTCGCCCTCGGTATTCTCGCGAATGCAAAGAATGTCGAAGCCTTCCGCCTTCAGCGGGCCTTGCACACCGGGCAGCAACCGGTGCGGTCGGATATTGGCATATTGCACGAAGGCCTTGCGGATGGGCAGCAGTAGCCCGTGTAGCGAAACGGCATCCGGCACCTCCGCCGGCCACCCGACCGCGCCGAGAAGAATGGCGTCGAAGCTGCGTAGCGTCTCGATCCCGTCTTCCGGCATCATCCGGCCGGTTTCTTTGTAGAAGGCGCAGGACCAGGGGAATTCCGTGCCGGAAAGCGCGCAGCCGGACTGTGCGGCCACCGTCTGAAGCACGCTCCAAGCGGCGTCGGTGACATCGCGGCCGATGCCGTCGCCAGGGATCAAGGCAATCTTGTGGGTTTTCATCTGCTTATCCTCAAAGACTGACCAAGACGCTTTTCGTCTTGCGATTGGCCTCATAGGCCTCGCGGCCGAGGTCCTTGCCAATACCGGAACGCTTGTAGCCGCCGGTCGGCAGGATGTGGTCGCGCGATCGGCTGTAGCGATTGACCCAGATCGTGCCGGCCTCCAATGCGCGGGCGAAGCGCAGGGTACGGGAGAGGTCGGAGGTGAAAAGACCGGACGCAAGCCCGTAGACCGGGTGGGTCGAAAGAGCGAGCGCTTCCTCTTCCGTCTCGAATGTCTGGACGGTCAGAACGGGGCCGAAGATTTCCTCGACAATGGCCGGATTGTCCTGGGTTACCCCAGCGATCAGTGTCGGCGCGTAGAAATAGCCCGCGCCTTCCATGTCGCCGCCGCCTGTGAGGCATTCGCCACCGGCCGCTTTCGCTGCGTCAACGATGCTGGAGATACGGCCGCGTTGGCCCTCGGAAATGATTGGGGAATATTGTGTGGCCGCGTCCCATGTAGGACCGGGACGCGCGGCCTGCATGCGGAGGATGATCGAAGCAATGAGTTGGTCGGCGATGCACTTCTCGACGATCAGCCGCGTGCCAGCGACACAGGCCTGGCCGGCATTGAAGATGACGCTGCCGGCAATCGCAGCGGCGGCCTTGTCGAGATCGGCATCGGCAAAGACGATCTGCGGGCTCTTGCCGCCCAGCTCCAGCGTCATCGGCTTGACGCCGGTGCGGGCAATGTTTTCCATGATGGCCGAGCCCGCCCGGGTCGAGCCGGTGAAGCTCACCTTGGCGATATCAGCGTGGCCTGTCAGCGCATTGCCGGTCGTCAGGCCATCGCCGAGGACCACATTGACGAGGCCCGCCGGAATGCCGGCTTTGATCGCCAGTTGCGCCATGTACACAGTTGAAAACGGCGTCATTTCGGAGGGCTTGATAACGACCGCATTGCCGGCGGCAAGAGCCGGTCCGAGCTTCCATCCGGCCATGGAAATGGGAAAGTTCCACGGCGTGATCGCGCCAACGACACCATAGGGCTCGCTGATTGTCATGCCAAAGGTCTGGTCGTCGGTGGGAACGACATCGCTGCCTTCCTTGTCGGCAAATTCGGCAAAGAAACGGATCTGCTCGGCGGTTAAGGCGATATCGCCGAGGACGAGCTGGCTGACAGGCCGCGTCGAGGACAGCGCCTCGATCTTCGCCAGCGTCTCGGCTTCGGCCTCGATCAGGTCTGCCCAGGCCTGAAGCGCCTTGGTGCGCTCGCGCGGACGAACGCCACCCCAATTGCTGGATTTCAGCGCCGCCTTGGCGCTCTCGACCGCGTGGTCTACCAGATCGGCATCGGCGACGGGGCAATGTGCATAAGCCTTGCTGTCGGAAGGGCGGTGCATGTCGAGCCCGTCTTTTGCTTCGATCAGCGCGCCGCCGATGAAATGGCCGATCGGCAGGGCAAGCGTGTCTGGGTCGAAGCTCGGGCTCATGAGGGCGGGTCCTTTCAGTCTCGTCAGGACACTAACAGGGAATGGCGAGCACGAATGATTGCGCGAGCCCCGCTCCTCCGACGTTTCTTGCGTTTTCGAAGGGGGTGGCAGACAAATCTTTTGCCTTGCCACCCGCGCGACATTCCGGCGGAGAAACTGCCGCCTCAGTTGACGACCACGTAGATCTTGCGCACCGTCTCGATCGTCTTCCAGACGCCGACAAAGCCCGGCTTCATGACGAAGCTATCGCCGGCCTTGTAGATGACAGAATCACCGCCATCGGGCGTGATTTCAACAACGCCTGAGAGGATGTGGCAGAATTCGAAGACCTCGCCCTTGATCGACTTCGTTTCGCCGGGCGTTGCTTCCCAGACGCCGGACAGAACGAGACCATCCTTTGCCTCATCCATGGCCCAGGTCTTGAAGGTGGGCGCACCGGCAATCAGCCGCTCCTGCATCGGGCCGGATTCGCGTGGGCTGGAGGTGGGGTTGGGATCGAGTGTTTTCAGAAGAGACATGGCGTTCCTTTCGAGGGGTTACCGTTCAATAGCCGCGTGTGCGGTCGACAAGGCCGATAGGGTCGCGGCCGGACAGATGCAGCCGGATGTTTTCGATGACAGCTTGGGCCGCACTTTCCGGCTGGGTGACGCTGGCGATATGCGGAGTGAGAATGATCTTCGGATGGGTCCAGAAGGCATGCTCTGCTGGCAGAGGTTCCGGATCGGTGACGTCGATCATGGCGGACGAGAGGTGTCCGCTGTCGAGCGCTTCCAGCAATGCGGCCTGATCGAGTTGCGGCCCGCGTCCGACATGGACGAGCGCCGCACCTTGCGGCAATGTGGCGAAAAGGTCGTTGTCGAGAAAGCCGCGCGTTTCCGATGTCAGCGGCAGTAGGCAGACAAGAATATCGGTCGCGGGCAGCATGGCGCGAAGTCCGGCCTCGCCGTGATGGCAGGTAACGCCGTCGAGGTCGCGCGGGCTGCGGCTCCAGCCGGCGAGCGGAAAACCGAGTGGCTTCAGCCGGTCGAGAACCGCCTGGGCCAGCATGCCGAGCCCGAGAACGCCGATGCGTCGTTTCTCCGCCTGCTTTTGCGGCATGGGTGACCAGATGCCCTGCCGCTGCTGGTGGAGATAGGCGGGCAGATTGCGATGCAAGGCAAGCGTGGCAAGCAGCACATATTCCTGCATCATCCGCACGATCCCGTCCTCGACCATGCGCACGACCTTCACATGGTCGGGAATGTCCTCCAGATTGAGCTGATCGACGCCAGCGCCGATCGAAAAGAGAATTTCAAGGTTGCGGTAACGCGCCAGATCGGCTGGCGCTGTCCAGGTGATAAGATAGCGCACCGCGTCCGGATCGACCTGCGATGCATCCACGCTGAAAGGTAGATTGGGTAGGGCCTTCTCGAAGGCATCGGCAAAAATTGCGCCGCGGCGCGCATCGGAATTGAAGAGAAAGGTCATTGAAGTTTGTCCCTATGCTGCGCAGCGAGCGCCGAGCGCTTCGATGAAGCGCTGGCAGGCGACGAGTTCGCTCTCTAGGATGAATTCGTCCGGCTTGTGAGCGCGGCCGATATTGCCGGGGCCGCAGATCAGCGCGTCTATGCCAGCGGCCTGATAGAGGCCGGCTTCGGTGCCATAGCTCACCGCGCCAAGCGGGGTCTCGCCAGTGAGGTCCGCAACGAGATGGACAAGCGGGCTCTGCTCCGACAGCGCCAACGCTGGATAAGCGCTCATTTCGTCCCACTCGACTGCAAAGCCCGCTGCGCGCAACCCCTCCGCCGTCTCGCGGATCGGCCACAGCAGAGCGCTGGGATCGACGCCGGAAATGGCCCGCGCCTCCAGCTCCAGCGTGCAGAGGTCCGGCACGATATTGATCGCCTTGCCGCCGGAAATCACGCCGGCCTGCAGCGAAGAATAGGCTGGCTCGAAAGCTGTGTCGAACGGACCTTGCGTCAGGCGCGTCGCTTCCCTGATCGCGGCATTAAGCACGTCCGCCATGGCGTGGATCGCATTAAGCCCAAGATCGGGGCGCGAGGAATGGCCGGCTCTACCGCGGATCGTGACCCGCACCGCCGCCTTGCCCTTATGGGCGAGCACGGCGCGCATGTTGCTCGGCTCGCCGATGATCGCGCCTTGAGGCGGCGCACAGAGCCCCGGCAGCCGGGCGATCAGATGCGGCACGCCCCGGCAGCCGGCCTCCTCATCATAGGAAAAGGCCAGATGGATCGGGCGCCTGAGCTTCGCCCCGGCAAGCTCGGGCACGGCAGCAAGTGCGGCGGCGAGATAGCCCTTCATGTCCGTCGTGCCGCGCCCGAAAAGCTTATCGCCCTCACGGCGCAGGCTAAAGGGGTTGGAGGTCCACTCGCTAAGGTCTGCCGGCACGACATCCATGTGACCGGAGAGTATATAGCCTCCCACATCTGCCGGTCCGATGGTGGCGAAGAGATTACTGCGATCGCCTTCAGGGCCGGCAATGACCTGTGCTTGGATACCGTGGGCGGCGAGGTAGTCGCAGATCCATGAGACGATGGCGCCGTTAGGTCGACCGACGACGCTGTCGAAGGACACCAGCTTTTCCAGAATTTCGGTGGCGTTCATGAATTCCCCGGTGCGGCCTACGGCCGTTTGTGACATGGTCCTGCAGGTTTTCAGGATGGCTGTTTCGAGCGGGATTCGATGCCGAACCTGCGGTTCATTCGGCCGAATGTTGCGCTTTGTATGAATTTTCGAGCAAAATCTGCGGCGACGCCGCGCTATGCTGGTTCTGCTGCCTGTCATTGTTGCAGCAAAGGAACCGCAAACATTTCTAGGATTGATCGGTGACCGAGACAGTTATGCCGCGCGAAAGCCTTCAGATTGACGCCTTTGCAATGCGGGTCGGCGATGTCGCCGCTGCCGACCTTGAGCAGCTTCATGCGCTATCGATTTCTGTGGGTTGGCCGCACCGGGGCGTCGACTGGCAATTCCTATGTGAGGTCGGGAAGGGCGTCGTGGCCTTTGACGACATCGGCCGTATCATGAGCTCGGCCATGTGGTTTCGACAGTCGGCCGAACTTGCCACCATCGGGATGGTCATCACCTCGCCGCGCCTGCAGACACAAGGCACGGGTCTCTGGCTGATGGAATATGCACTGAAGGACCTCGAAGGCGTCAATCTGCGTCTCAATGCCACGCGAGCCGCCCAGCGGCTTTACCTTTCGCTGGGTTTTCGCCCGGAGAAGACGGTCTATCAGTGTCAGGGCATCGTCGCCCGACCCCACGCCGGAGATCCCGTTTCCGGCGAAATGCGCGCACTGACGGATGATGATCTTACTGCGGTGACCGCATTGGATGCAGTCGCCTTCGGCGTCGGGCGGTCAGCTCTCATGGGAAAACTCTTCCAGCTTTCGCGTGGCTATGGCGTTTTCCGCGAAGGCCGTCTTGCTGCCTTCGCACTTTGCCGCCGCTTCGGGCGTGGCCATGTCGTAGGTCCCATTGTCGCCGCGACCGACGAGGACGCCATTGCAGTGGTCTCACCGCATATCCGCGATCACGAGGGCGGTTTCCTCCGCCTCGACACCCATTTCGAGACAGGCGATTTTGCAGCCGTCGTGTCACGCTGCGGGCTTGCCGTGTTCGATACCGTGTTGACAATGTCGCACGGCAAAACGCTCCAGGACTTCGCCTGCGGTGAAGCGAATGCATCTGTCACCTATTCGCTCGTCAGCCAGACGCTCGGCTAAAAGCGGGACTGGCCCTTCCTGCCGGCAGAGATCGAGGCGAGGTCCCCTTATCCCAATTTCCGACTGACAGGATGGCGCAGACATTTCCATCGGGGTTGAAGTTGACTGTCCCCGCCGGCAGGGCACCCATCGTGATGGCTGCTATTCGTTAGGCGATGACCTTTGCATCATTTTCCAAGGCGCACATCCCCCTTAACGCTATTGGATCATCGACGCTTAATTGAGGCACCCAATGTGATGCTCGTTAGCGTCGCGGCGCAAGATCAATGTCGTCGGACAAGACGTGGCACCGTCAAAACTCCCGGTCGAACTTTACGTTCTTAATTTTGGGGTTGCTCGCGCATACAAATTTCCTCGGAACAGGAGCGGAATCCACGAGTTATCCTGGTGCCAACAACAGGAGAAACATCATGGATCATAGCAATCACATCCGCCTCACCGTTGATGAACTGAGACCTTCCGTCCTCGCAGGAGCCACGGTCTACGGAGCAGACGATCACAAGGTCGGAAAGGTTGACCACGTCCATGGTATCGGCGAGAGCAGCAGCGTGATTATCGATGTGGGTGGCTTTCTCGGGATCGGCGCGAAGCCAGTTGCGGTTTCCATCTCCGATCTGGACTTCATGCGTGACGAGGACGGCGATGTGCATGCCGTGACCTCCTGGACCAAGGATCAGCTTAAGGAGATGCCAGAGCATCGCGACTGATCTTTCGAAAAGTGGAGGCGGCCTCAGGGGCCGCCTTTCGCTTCGGCGCCGTGGCGACCTCATGTCTGCGGACTACAGCAAACTTTAAGCGCCATAAACTTTACAAAGACCGTGTCACTGGTGGCGGTGTTTTCATCTCCCGCCGTGTCGCTGTCCTATACCCACGATTGTATGAAAGCGTATCTCGACAGGCTCGTCTCACTTCAACTGGTTGAGCAGAGCCGAAATCTTGTCCGATTCTGGCAGGTGCGGCGCGTGCTCCAATTTGGATTTGTGCCGATAGCTCGGGCTGGTCGCATACCATTCGATAAGCGCCGAGGCGACTTCCTGTGCTCTTCCGTCGGTCTTATCGACACCGTTTTCTTCGCACCAGGCGTTGAGGAAACGGTTGACCTCTTCCAGGTCATCTGACGAAAGGGGGACGGTTGAATAAGATGGAGACTGTGTGTTCATGGTGGCACCACGCATTAATTATATATGTTACAACTTCCGAATAAATTGTTTTGTTCCCATAAGTAGTTGGGGCAGCTCATGATATTGCAAAAGCGGCCTCACTTTCAATATTTGCAGTAGAGGATCGCGCCATTGCGTGACACGGAGCGATCGGAAATATATGTGCTCCTCCTCGTCCCGCAATCACGGGAATTCTCAGAACAGTCCTCCCGCACGTGGTCGCCGAAAATGCTTGTCTGATGCGGTTGCTGCCCCTATTCAATCCCCCATCTTGAGCGCGAAAGCGTCGACCCGAGGGCGTGATGATGCACAATAGCAAGCCGACGATCGAGAGCGTGAAGGCCGAAGAAGCTGCCCTGCAGGTTCCAACATTTCACTACGACTTTGCCTGGATGCTCGGAAGCCTGATCCGGCAGAAGGCGGCGGAGAGAAAACACCCTGTGGCCGTCGAGATCAGGCACGGAAACGACGTGGTGTTTGCAACGCTTTTGCCCGGAGCGACCATCGATAATTTCGGTTGGACCCGGCGCAAATGCGCTGTCGTGCACCGCTTCCACCGAAGCTCTCTTCGCGTGCGGCTCGAGGCTGAGGCCAAGGGCTATGACTTCAATGCGAAATTCGGCTTGCCCGTGACTGATTATGTGGCAAGCGGCGGCGGTTTTCCGCTGATCCTGCAGGGCGGTACGCTCGTCGGGTCCGTTGCCGTCAGTGGACTCCCCGATATAGAGGATCACGCCCTGATCGTGGAAAGCCTTCGCGAACTACTGAGTATCTAACGGCAGCCGCTTGATTGGGGGCAGCGTTGCCAAAGGAGCCGTACGAAGAAAGAACGCTTTTCTGCATTCTTGCTAAAATGAAGAATGGCGTTCCTCGTGAGGCCTTGGCCGTTCGATTATGTTTCGCGGCGAAATAGGAGCCTCCCATGTTCGTCAATGCCGTCACCAAAGCTGTCTTCGCCCTTTCCATCTCACTTGCGACGCTGGCAGCGACTGAAGCTTCCGCGGATGCCACGCTTGATCGCATCAAGGGCCGCGGCAAGCTCACTGTCGGCGTCATCTTGTCCGGCGCGCCATTTGGTTACATCGATCCGGCCTCGCAGGAGCAGAAGGGCTACAATGTCGATCTCGCCAAGGCCCTGGCGGCCGATCT
>Ga0157371_10000564_pt1 | contig 43888 bp, 39 predicted proteins | sample C45metaG_FD_113462 | JGI IMG/M metagenome (GOLD analysis project Ga0157371, IMG submission 113462) | Corn rhizosphere microbial communities from Kellogg Biological Station, Michigan, USA - C4-5 metaG | ecosystem: Host-associated > Plants > Roots > Rhizosphere > Soil | place: USA: Michigan... | reverse complement strand
TCAGGGTTTTGGTTTTGTCTCTAAATTCCAGTTCTACCACGTACGTGCTCCGGTATTAAATTCGTTCAGGTATTCCGCCACAATCAGGCGGTTAATGTCGCCAGCCGCTTTCGCACTGAGGGTTATCTTCTGCTGATTTTCAAAGTGTTCCAGCACGCATGACACGATCTGGCGTTCAAAGTAGCTTTCATTGTTCAGTATCTGGCTGTTATTCAGCACTTTTCCATCCGCATCCTGCTTGACGCCGAGCAATGCCTCGAAGATTTTACGCTCTGGCTCGCTAAGGCCGCCGCGCTCGCGCATGCGTTTGTGGGTACGTGCGTATTTCACATCGCCCCGGTATTTCTGGCGCAGCAGGTTGTTCCGGCGGTTCAGCTCTTTGATGCGGTCATGAATTTTATTGAGTGTGCCGATATTCGCAACCATTTCTTCCTGCGAGACTTCGCTGAGTTTCTTTTTCTTAAACAGGCGCTCCAGTTCGTCTTTCAGGGTGACGAATTGCGGGTCCTGCTGGTCGAAGTTGGCGGCCAGCGCCTCGCGGGTACGACGCAGCGTATCTTTCAGTTCGTCGGCCAGTACCAGCTCTTCTTCGCCTACTTTACGAAATTCAAAGATCACATCTTCCAGCGCTCGGTTCAGCAGGCCGGAGAGGTCAACACCCTGCTCCAGATCCGCTTTCAGGTTGAGTAAGTCGAGGCGATGGCAGGCTTCGCGGTAGAGGATATTGAGTTTATTGAAGTCCAGCGCCTGAAGAAATTCGGTGTTGCCCTGAAGGCGGATCAGGTTGTAAAGGCTGCGGGCGTCGGCTAGCGCGTTTTTCAGCGCCAGCGCGGTTTCCCGATCCTGAATCTGGTTTATCTGATCAGTGAAGATTTCCGCGTTTTCCGTATCGAAGCTGAACAGAACGTCTTTAATGTGTTCTATTTCTTCGCGGATCTCTTCCGCCGATTTGAACAGGCGGGAGTAATGCTCCATTTCGTCGCCCAGTTCGGCCTGTAGCTCTTCAAAGTAGGCTTTGTTGGTAGCGTCAAATTCCTGGCGGATGTCGGCAAAGTCCACCACGTAGCCGTAGCGGAAGTGGTTGTAGGTTCGGTTGACGCGAGTGAGTGCCTGGAGCAGGTTGTGCTTTCTGATCACGCGACCAAGATAGAGTTTTTTCAGCCGTTTGGCATCAAAGCCGGTGAGCAGCATGTTGTAGACGAACAGCAGGTCAATCTCGCCCGCTTTGAATTGCTCCACCCACTCTTTGCGTTCCTGCTTGCTGCCGATGTCGTGCAGGATCAGGGCAGCGCGTTTGATTTTCCGTGTTTCTCTGGCATGGATCTGGTAAACGGCAGCGGGTTCTGCGGCCTGTATTACAGGCATTTCTTCGGTGACTTCATCGGCGACGGTGGGCGCTTCGGCGTATTCAGTGTTGAATAACTCAAACATCTGTTTGGCCTGTTCAGAGCTGTCGCAAATCACCATGCCGCCGATGGTGTCATCATTCAGCGCGCCCCGGCTTTTAGCAAAGTCGGTGACGATGTAGTTCAGCATCGGTTTGACGAAGCTGGGATGAGCATAGATGTATTTGCGATCCACATCGCCCATTCTGACTTCCACATCTTTCAGCGCCTGTTGCAGGATCATCCGGTAGTTGGTGGCGATTTCTTCGCGAATCAGGCGCAGCGTGTAGCCATCGGCAATGGAGGCGTTGTAGTAGTATTTGTGGATGTAGTCGCCGAAGAGATCGCGGGAATTGTAGTCCGTTCCCAGAAGAGGCGTACCAGTCAGGCCAATTTTGATGGCATTGGTGTCCGACTGGCTTAAGTTTGCCAGGAAGCTGCCTTTGGGGTTGTAGCTGCGGTGGACTTCATCAAGGAAGTACACACGCTGGATGTTGATGTCGTAGTCTTTGGTGGTGACGACGTCCGGGTCATCGCGGAATTTCTGGATATTGACGACGGTGATTTCCGCTTTGCCATGGTGATTATGCAGCGCCTGCGTCGCTTTAATGTCACGCGTGAAAGCTTCGCGTGAGTCGATAAGGTGAACGATTAAGCCACGGGCGGTAAATTCGCGCTGCGCCTGCTGGAGCAGATCCAGACGATCAACAATAAAGTAGAACTTAGGGATCACCTGCTGATTCTGAAAGTAATCCGTCAGGAACCGCACGTTGTAATAAGCCAGCGCGGTTTTTCCGCTGCCCTGAGTGTGCCAGATGATGCCTTTTTTCACGCCAGCGTTGAGTTTGCGCTCGATTGCTTTGGTGGCGAAGAGCTGCGGATAACGCATGATATGTTTCTGAATGCCGCCCGGTTCGGCGACGTACACCAGTGCATAGCGCAAAATAAATGCCAGCCGATCGCGGCTCAACAGCGCGGTACACAGGCGGTTGGTCGGGCGGTTGTGATCTTTGTTGGTCTGAAATTCCGGGTTGGTGCGGATCACTTCAAGGTTGTTGTCTTTAAGAACGGCAATTTCGGTTTCTTCTGACAGCGGTTTCAGTAACGCGGTCAGGTTGAAGAGTTCTTCTTCGCGAAAGTAGTTGAATACCGGGTTGCTGTAAGAGCTGCTGGCGTAGAAAGCCCCCTGAATCGGCTCCGGGTCGCTGTCGTCATACTCCATGTTGTTCGAGAAGATCATGAACTGGGTGATGTTGGCGAAGCGTTTGAATTTGGGGTTCTTAAAGCGCTCGTTGATGCGGTTACGCTCTGCAAAGATGCCTTCGCGGTTGTTAGGCTTTTTCACTTCAATAAAGATTAGGGGCATGCCGTTAATCAGGAGCGTGATGTCCGGGCGGAACTCTTCATCGCCGTTTTCACAGGTCAGTTCGGTGACGACATGGAAGCTATTATTGTTGAAGTTGTCGAAGTCAATCAGTTTGATGCCAGAGCGGTCGCTAAGTTTTTCGAAGAAGACGCGGCCCAGGTCGTCGTTGTCGAAAAGCAGCGTGAGATCTTTTAACAGGCGTCCGATATCATCGGGCGCGATCCCGGGGTTTATTCTGCCTATCGCAGCGGTGAAGAGGTCAGGGAAGATGTTGGTTTCTTTATCCCAACGTTGTTCTTTCAGAGACAGGTAATCGTATCCCAACCGTATCAGGTGGAGGATGACGGGGATTTTTACCCGAGTATCTTCAGTGAATTTCATCGTGTTCCCTGTTTTTTGTTTTTATCGCATCTCAGGCCATGCTGCGCTCCACAACCCCAGAACGGCTGACAACAATGTCTGATTCATCGCGTCTATGTTACACCCTCTCTGTTAGCTGCCCGAGTAAATTTGTTGTCGCGCCATACTCTGATATTTTTTGGGGGTAGTGACACACACAATTTGTCAGAGCATGCCCGTAATTCCTGCCCTTCAAAAAGCAGTCGAGTTGCTCATACATTCCCAGCTTAGAATGATGCGGCAATGAATCTGGCTGCTGAAAAGATGCATAAAACCATCCGGATGCGCATCCAGTCCCTACAACCCTACAGAGCCGCCGGACATTCATACACGTTTATTGCGATGGATAAAGGCGTTCGTCTGTAGGATAGTTTCGCGAAGTACGCCGCAGCTTTTTTAATATGTTCCGTTTGTCCCTAACCCGCTCAACTCCTTCTGAAGCCCTAAGATCTCTTGTAGGACGTCTGAACGGACTTTGTTAGCAGAGGAATCAGCGCCGAATTTTACACCCAGGCATAAAGACTGTGCATTGCTATATCAAGGCGAATGGCAACATCTGAAATGTTAGAGTCGTGGTCAACAACCAATTTAGCCGCTTCAATTTTGAACTATTCAAGATATAGGTAACCCATGAAATCCGAGACGCTAAATGTCCAGCAAATCTTTCAGGATCGCCGTCAATACTGCGTTCCCTTCTACCAACGTGCATACGTATGGACACAACGAAATCAGTGGTCCGCCTTATTGGAGGATATCACCGAAAAAGCACAGGCCCGTTTATCAGGTATAAAACCAACCCCACATTTTCTCGGTGCAGTGGTACTTGAACCACAAACTAAGAGCGGCTTGCTGGGTGTTGATACCCTGCATATCATTGATGGTCAGCAACGATTAACTACCCTTCAATACATTCTTGCGTCTATCCGACTGGCTCTTCGTGCAATTGATCTTTCCGATTTAGAAATGCTTGTATTGCCGTGTCTGAAAAATACAAACGAAGCAACAATGCGAAATAAAGAGGTTGAACGCTTTAAGTTATGGCCGACATTTCGTGATCAATCTCATTTTATTCAAAGCCTTAACGTTGACCATGTTGATGATCTCCGCAAGGTATTCCCTGATAGCTTCACGTTACATGGCACACTACGTAAGCATTTTAACCATCCTCCTTCACTGGAGGCGTTATGGTTCTTTAGTAATGCCTTTATTAAATGGATTAGCGCGGGAGGTCACTCCTTACAAGAAAATGCTATCGCGCTGATTGAAGCTGTCCTAACAGACCTGAAACTGGTCAGTATATCTCTTGAGGCAGAGGATGACGCTCAAATCATTTTTGAGACATTGAATGGCCGTGGGGCTGAGCTTCATGCGACGGATCTTATACGTAACTATATTTTTATGCGTGCAGAACATGATAATGTTGATGCCGCTGCATTGTATGAAAATGATTGGAAACCGTTCGAAAACCCGTACTGGACAGAAAAACAACGCCGTGGTCGCATCAACAAACCTCGTCTGGAGTGGCTAATTCACTCCACGCTACAAGCAGAAAAGCAACGTGAAGTAGACCTGTCTCGCCTTTACAATGAGTATCGGGATTATGTAGGCAAGGAATCGTCGTCACGCCGAGCTGATCAGCAGGTCGAACTTCTCAATCGATATGCTTTGCAATATAAAGAACTGATCGGTGGAGTGGGCACAACTCCTATTGCATGCTTTGGTCGTCGCATCGCCGCCTATGACATGACCACGATTTATCCACTTGCGTTACTCATCTCAGTCGCTAGCATCCCTGATACTGAAAAAGCCGCCATGTACAACGATCTTGTCTCGTTTGTAGTGAGAAGAGCGGTGTGTGGCCTGACTCCAAAGAACTATAACAACGTGTTTATGAATGTTTTGCGTCATTTGGCTAAAACCAGCATTTCCAGTGCTGAGTTGCGCAGCACCCTTAATAGCCTTAATGGTGAAGCCGCACGTTGGCCCACTGACTCAGAATTTCTTAATGCCTGTACTACTGCACGACTTTACCCAGGCAGGCTCGATGCCCAGAAGATTCGCTCAATGCTGACCGAACTTGAGGGAGAACTTCGCCGTCAGGTGAAGACAGAGGAGCCGGTGGTTCCAAATCTCTCCAGTCTCGATATTGATCATCTAATGCCTCAAAACTGGTTTTCGCATTGGCCTCTTGAAGACGGACATGCCGTGACAGATTCTGACGCTACTGCAGTGAATCAGATTGTTTTGGCCGGTGCAGAGCTAACACCCGAGCAACAGCTTGTCTGGAAGCGGCAACAAGCGATCGCTACGCTGGGAAATCTGACCTTGCTCAACCTCAGCGTAAATCGTTCAATCCAACACTCTGCATTTCTTAGGAAACGGGATGGTCTCATTACCCATACTAGCCTACGCTTGAACATACCATTGATAGTTTTGGATAAATGGGATGAGGATAAGATCTTTTCCCGGGGTGAATTGTTGGGAAATGCTGCAATTAGGGTGTGGTCGAAAGTCGATTAATCATCATTTTCGTCCTACGTAACTCTATGTCGGTTCTTACTCTCAAGAATCGACATTCAACTATGCGAGTTGAATGCCCTCATTTCAGTTTGGTAACACTGTTTTAAAGTTGGACTGAATTTAGCTTTTTGCCAGTGAATATTGACTTTTACCCCTCAATAAAAGCCGACTTGACTGATCTCCTAGCTATACACATCATTTTAGAGCGAAAGTCTTACTGAGTGACTCCCCTCAATGCTTTTTCTCAATCAAAAGGTATGGGTGGGACCAGTCTGTTACTTCTTCAGATGAAACAAACCCATCATGCTCCAGTGCGCAAACGCCCTTATGTCTGGTAACGTAATCGTATACGGCCCGGCTCTCCAGCCCCTGTAACATGTGCGACAACAGTTTTCGGCGCATTACATCTGACTTCCAACGCTTACCCTTCTTCAGATCTTTGTAGGTGATATTGAATGTTTGCCCTACCGCATTCGTAACACATTTACCGTAACGATTGGCTTTAGCTGTGCCTTCATAATGATCCAGCAGCAACTCCAAATCATCTCGTAGAGGCTTCAGAAGGCGTTTCCACCTTTTCAGTGCTCGCTTTGCCTTTTGCTCACCTAATTCACGATTCAACAGGCGTCGGGTACTGGATTTAAGCGATAGCGTAACGAACCCAGCGTTGAATACACTGGAAAACCGGAATTGCTTCACCAGTTCTTCAGTAATACGCAATACCCGGCAGATATATTGAGTTTCCAGCACCTCCAACGACGCGGCCGAAATGCCAATACCTAACAGCTCATGTCGTAGTATCTCGAGCTGGCATCCCTTAATGTCATAATTATGCCCTCGTGCCAAACACGCCCACTTCATGCCAGAAGATAGACTTTGAAAGCCAGTGCCAATCTCAAAGGATCGCCCGCCAATGTACGCAGTCTTATAAGATTGCCTGTAAGAGACCGTCAACGGTGATTCCTTCACCAGATCCACACCTGTTTCCGCCAGTAGCGACAGGAAGTTGAAAATGAATATTTTGTTCTTCTTGGTAGGGTTCTCGTTATAGTAATCCAGCAGTGCATCCAGATTGATTTCCAGCGGTTCAAGGCTGTTCCAGACCCCCACTACCCGTTCCCTGAAGGCAACGTTTGGGATATCGCGTTTCGACTGGTTATGTTTGGCACGCTGCCCACGATCAATGGCAATCCCAATTAGTTCATCAAATGAGTAACTTTTACGCTTGGTGAAAATGTCAGTCAGATAATGGTAACGATCCTGACGGTTAAGGTATGCCTCGCGGTTGTTGCCAAATAACTTACGCAGAAAACGTTGCGAAACGGCATATTCCCGGCATGAGCGTCGAGCATTGGAATATCCGGTTAGTTTGATAATTCCCGCGCTTGCCAGTGCCTCCATTGCACGCTCATTGGTCGGCCCACTTTTCTTAAATACCCCAGGAAGCTTCGCCCTGCCCAGCTCAAAGGGTACTGGCACAGAATAAGACCATTTCTTATCCGCCTTAATTTTTGATTTTTTCCTGTTCTTACGACTACAGGTAGCAACACAAATAACATGCTGGAGAAATACTGCAATATTACGATAAAAAGGACGCTTTAGGCTTGGCACACCATTATAAGGAATACTGAAAACAACCTGTTTGAAATAATCCAGCGTTGAATCTGTCACAAGAATATTGTTGTGCGTAATGTATGGCTTCATAATTCACCTGTATATAGAGATCAAAGCCCCATGCCCTGACCCCATTTATTTACAGCTGAATTACTCAAACCTTACGTGAACCCAACAAGGTTCAGATGGTTATTAGATGATGATAATATTGGAGGCTGGAGCCTCATGATAGCTGATACTGGATAATGGCTATAGTATGTAATGATATATATATAATAATATAGAGATAGAGTGTATATATAGCTCTATAGATACGTCTATATAACCTGCAGATGCAAATAGCGAATAAATATCAGCTCGGTAATATTGGTACTAGCAGCCACACCAGATTGCCCGAGTATTTCAGTGGTGTAATAACAATCAGGCGATATTGAATACCGGTGATAGAAGTAATTTATTTCTGAAAAAATTTCTTTTGGAACCGCAATTCCTCTTAAAGGCGTCGCTCCCTGAAATTTTCACAATTTAAAACCGATCGCCTGTTTTCCCTTATCATTGTACGGGATACCGCTCTGGCACCCCGTAATACCTGTGGTTATCCGGTCTGACACGCATAAAAAGGGTATCGTTGAGCGGTTTAAACCGTTATTTTACGCCCCCTGATTTAATGCAGAGTCAATTTTGATGCTATGAAAGCAAGCGGCTTCCCTGCCGCCCCATCATTGTCCCTGTTTCATATGCGACTGAAGCCATTTCTGGCGAAGGTCAGATTGCCAGTACTGCGGTTGCGCCAGAATCCCAAGTTTCTCTACGACAAGCGGTAACATTGCCCAGATAGCCTCTGAATCGAACAGCTCAACACGGTGCTGGCTCATGACTTTATCAACACGTTTGTCAGCAGCTTTTTTCGTGGGACTGACAGGTTTACCGTTAAGTATCGCGGATGGCTGATAAGTCGCTCTGGCTACCGGATAAGGGGTATTCTCACGTAACAGGCGGGCAAAGTCGGTTTCAAGCTCAGGATCTGTCAGCGCATTGCGATCATAAAATGCAAGTTTAGATACCAGATTATCCAACCTGAGCAGATTACTCAGCAGAAGCTCTTTCTTGCCGGGGGACAAGCGTAATTCTAGACGCAGAAACCGCCGGAACTGGTTTTCCTCAAGCATAAGAAGCGCTTGCTCATATCTTTTCTCAGTACTTATTTCCGGCGCATCAACCTTTTCGTAGACGGATGCTACAATGGTCGTAGAGCCCAACCGTAACCCTTCCTCTTTCCCATGTAAGTCGTTGAACTTACCTTTACGAACGCAAGCCAACCCAATTAAATAGTCGTGGAGCTTCATTCCCACAACATCCAGCGCGTAATGGATTGTAGTTATCCATGCATTGCGTAACCCCCGGTACAGATATTTGCCGATACGTCCCTTTCTTCCCAGCCATACAAACAAATCCGTTATCTGTTGCGCTGAATAGTGCTGCGGGCTGAGCTCCACTCGCATAAACCCACGTTGACTGTTGGTAGGGTCGAACTGGATCACCAGCATTACGGGATGACTTCGAGTTTTATCTTTCAGTCGTATCTCCAATACCCAGCGATAGTGCCCACCGCACTCATCCTTACCTGCCGGACGTACCTTAATTATATAGAGGTCACCTGAAGCAAGGGTGCGTAGCCGCTGCTTAAGCTTGAGATTATCACTCCAGTCATTCATGTCCGTTACAAACGCTGCCTTGTCAAGGCTGCCATAAATGGATTGATAATTGTTATTTAATCCAAGTGGAACTTTGTCACGTAAAGATGTCACCCGTTCACGATTAACTTGCTGCTTCATATTCTGTTCCAATAGCTCATAGCAGCAACAGTGATCCCCTTCCATATGCAGGTATCATCACTGCTACTGGTTATATGGTTGGTATGCCAGGGGTTGTATGAGGCTTACAGATCACTGCGTATCGGTAATTCCGCGTGACAGAATCCAGTTTTGAATTTCATTTGATCCCCATCCCACAGCCCGACCGCTATCACCAGTCAGTTTCTTAGATTTTGGAAAGTCCCCTTTAGCTATGAGTCGGTACAACGTCGCGGCGGAGATCCCGGTCAGATGAAGAACCTCTTTTTTACGGAGAATACGATTGGTGTTCATGCTTGTGCTCCTTTGAGCTGTTTCAGGAGCGGTGCTATTTACAAGCATGAAAAAACCTGGAGATTTGCTTGCGGATGGCCTTAACGAGTCAATCTATGCCTTCTTCACTAAATTTCTTCGTCATGAAACCGACTAAGGCATCCAAAAATGGTCAAAGAAACATGTCTTTTTCATTGAGTCTCAATGATGATAAAATAACCAAAAAAACAGGACTGAAGATAGATATGAGGGTACCAAGCAAAAAAGCAGATGCGGTATGTCACCGCGAGCGCATGAGCCATAACGAGACATTTGAATTCCTGCAAAAGAAGCTTTATCTGGGAAGAGACACCCGACATAAGTTGGCCTTGATTGCCCAAGTAATGACGGGTACTGGATTTAATCCACGTAAATTCGATGCGGAAAAAGCCGCTGATGTCATAAGTGCCTGCGTAAACCACATGTATAACGATATCTTTACCGGCAACGATAAAAACACTATCGCAGGTATGGAGGAACACCCCAAAATCACAGCTGCAACCTGTCAGCGCTCTATGAATATTTACTCGCTTTACCAGTTAGTCAGAGGTCGCTTCGACAAACTATGGACCGGCGATACTGACAGGGAAAAATACGATTCAGTTGCAGAAACACTCAACGAATTCGACATCAATAAGCCAAAGGTAAAAGCCCTATCCGCAGGCCCAAAATGGACGCGAAGTGATATAGCCTGGATGTGTAACATTGAAAATATTAACCGGTGCATTGAACGAAACAATAAAAAATACGCGTCCCCGAAACCTACCAGGAATGACACTGAGCAGTAGGGTTAAAATCATTCGGCCCTTGTCCCCCAAAGGGGATCGTTTTGTTTACCCATTCCAGGTCATCTGAGTTGTGTTCAACCTGTCGCTTCGTTGCTACTATTTTTAGATCTACACATACAAGGTAAAAGCGCTATGGATACTGCTTTACTTGCATCTCTTGATGGTGAAGGAAAGAAAAGGCTGGAGCGGGCAATCGCAACGCTACAGGGCGATTTGAATGCTGCTTCGGGCGTATTGTATGTTGATCCAAAGCTCAGACTTGAGTACTCACGTCGCATCAAAGCCATGTCTGACGATCTCTACGCCAAAGCTTCACGCGGCATCATTAGCTGGGAAAAAGCCGCAGAGGAAGCGAACCAGATGCGTAACCTACTGATGGAGCTCATCCGCTACCGAAGCACACCTGTTGGCAAAGCACTGGCGCAAAAAATGAAGGCGCAGGGCAAGACGCTCAATGAGCTGATAGCCTATAAAACAAAGGCGTTGTACGGCGACAAAGTTAACTTTAATAATCTTTCTGTTTCACAGAAAAACGCGGTTTACAGCGCCGTGGTGCAATCGGCTGGTAAATCCAACCTCGAAGTAAATATCAAAATGCAGCGTTTGTCAGGTGCCGGACGTGGATTGATATTCCTTTCTCTTGCAGTAGCTGTCTACCAAATCTATGAAGCTGAGGATAGAGTGCTTGAGACTCAACGGCAGCTTGCCATCAGTAGCGCCGGGATTGCAGGTGCGTGGGGTGGAGGAGCGCTGGCGGGACTGATGTGTGGTCCTGGCGCACCTGTATGCGTGGTTATTGGTGCTTTTGTTGGCGGTGCGATTGCCGCATGGGAAATCAGCGGATTCTGGGACTAACTATGTTTAAGCTACTGGACAACGTTACACTTCAACTCAGGGAAGAACCTACACCGACATCAATGGGAAAATATGAAGTCCTGATTGCTGGAAAAGGTACGGGCATTATGGTTCCAGTACAGGTGATAGAAGCTGCTGTCCAGGTTGATGATAAACGCCTGCTGTTATTTCTTACCGATGACGTTCCCTATGAAGAAGCGCTTAAAATCGCACTGCTCGACCTGAAAGAGGGTGTGAAAGAGATACTGACGTTGGGTGGCGCATATCTGACAGGATCGTTTACGGACCTGAACATACAACCTAATGCAGTTGAATTCAGCTTTATTGGCGATACAACATGGCGGATTGAAATACCAGCGATGCCCTTTATGAAATTCCCGTTCATCGGCGATCCAAGGGGCGTTTCGCGTCCACCGGCATTGAAGCATTACATCAAAATCACCGCCAGTCCCGCACCTGCTCGCTTCGACGGTAGCCGCTAATTATTGAGTAAGAGAAGGGAATGTTCTAGTAGCACTGAATCCGTCGGCTGGCTCTGACTTTTACCTTATCCCCACGGCAGTCATAGCGGGTAGTCGTGGATATGTCGCTGTGCCCTGCCAGCTGGCGTACGGTATTAATATCCACGCCCTGTTCTAACAAGCGCGTAATGAAAGTCCTGCGCATATCGTGAGGAGTAAAACGCGCTATGCCTGCGTCATGCTGTAACCGCGCCAGGATGCCGGTTAAACCGGTCGTTGTCAGCGGCTGGCTGGCAACCTTGCCATTGCGCTGAATACGGTTAAACAAGGCATCCCCGGTCTCTTTCGCGCCACTGACTTTAATCCATGCGCGGATGGCTTTATCTACCGCTGCCGCAACATGTATCTCCCGGTATTTACGCCCCTTCCCCTGCCTCACTGTAAGAATGCCATTGTCATAGTCCCGGCGTTCAAGGCTGACCAGTTCCCCGGCCCGCAAACCCGCACCGCAAAGGGTCATGACAATGGCGACATCACGACAGCAACTGATACGCTGCGGATGAGCGACCTCAACGAGTGCACGAACCTCCTCCCGGTTGAGTGCCCTGCCCTTACGCTGGTTATCGCCATTGACACGCTTAACTGCCCGGATACGTGCCAGCGTTTCGGCATCCATACAATTGAGGTTAAAGGCCGTCTGTGCCACGCCCCGCAGTGCTGACAGCGCCATGTTCACCGACGACACGGCGTAACCGTCATCCAGCAGTGCCGCACGTACTTTAGCGACGGCGGCGTAGTTAAGTTGTTCCCACGGGTAGTTATCTGCACACGCACCGCGTTTAAGTATGCCGGCACTGCGGTTTAACAGGCTGGTGATACCTCTCCGCCCCGAGGGAGCCAGACCGCCAATATACGCATCAAACACGGTTGTTTGTACCATAGATACGACCTGACGTAACGCAGTCCTGCTCATGCGCCTAACCCGCAATAACGTACATTAAACCAGGTAACTTTCAACATCACACCAGCCCCAGTTCAGCCATCGACACCGTTTCAGTTCCTGCCACGATAAAGTGATCAAGTAACCGCACATCCAGCATTTCCAGCAGCTCCTGAAGTTTTTTGGTCAACCTGATATCGCAACGGCTGGGTTCAGGCTCGCCGCTGGGGTGGTTGTGGACAAGGATGGCTGCGGCGGCGTTATGTTTCAGCACACGTTTGATAACTTCGCGGGGGTGAACGCTGACCGAGTTTAACGTACCCCTGAACAAGATTTCACGGTGCAGCAACTGATTCTGATTATCGAGCAGGATGATGCCAAACTCTTCATGTTCAAGCGGTGCCAGCTCAACCATTACGCACCGTCGAACATCATCAGGGGAGCAGAGCTGAACCCCTCGCTGATAGTACCGGCTGATAATGTCACGCGCCTGATCGAGGATACGGGTTTCACGTTGGGTAAATAGGGTCATGTCAGAACTCCCGTTCAATGAAGTAAATGGCGTCGGGAAAAAGCTGGCGGCGGGTTACACCAGTACGCAGGGAGAAAGCTTTACGGGGCATGGTGTTTCGCCCGTTACTGTCGAAGAAACAGAGCGTTTCTTCATCTATTTTGACCAGAAGGGACCAGTGAAACTGGTCGCTGAGCATAATCAGGCGGGAATGGTCAGTGACGTCAAGAAATCGCTGCATTTCCCTGAACAGTCGCCCGTCTGTTAACCCCCGCTTCCCTGCAAAGGGTCTGGTGATTTGAACCGGGAACTGGCGGCTGTAATGTCCTTTCTGCAACACCTTAGCCATCAGCCAGTCTAAACGGTCTTCTTCAATCCCTTCAGTCAGCCATTCATGCAAAGGCCAGCGCTGCTGGTAAGCCTGAATAAGCCGGTTCATTAAGGGGCGTCGTTTCACCCTGCCGTCATACAGCCAGCTCAGCATGTTAACCACGCAATAAGCACCGCAAAGACAGTCCAGTTCGCCCTGTTGAGACGCACGTATCCCTCTGTTATCAGTCACAGATAATTCTCCATGTCAGTAGTGATGGTTAGTACAGAGGGATTAGCTTTCCCACAGGACGGTAATGGTGTAGACGTTCATGGCGTGATACTGAATAAAGTTGGATTGCCAGAGTTCAAATAACTCCCTTCCGGCGTTAACAGGCAAATCACCAACATGGGCAAGAAAGACATATTGCTGACTCCAGCTAATATCAATTTCCTTTTCCAGTTCGGGGTATACCGTCCCCATATAACCGAAGTCGGTGATGTAATCAAAATACCATTCATCATTGCGTGAAATAAGTCGTATTTCGACAGGATGGTAACCGCCCTTTTCAGCGCTATAACTCAGGTCTTTAAATAAAAGACTGACAGCGACTATTCTAGCTTTATGCGGCGGGGGATTTACCATCTCTTTAAATATGACGTTAATTAACTCCTGACTGACGGGCATAGCCAGCCCTTCCTGATGTATTTTATTCACTTTAATCCCATGTATTGGTTGACGGATAGTTCATTAACTTCACTCAATGGAGTGTCAACTGAATCAAGTCTGTGCAAATCATACTTATATGCCCATTCATTGACTGCCTGATAAGGACGCACACAATCAATCCAGTATCTTTTCATATAACTTGCCTCACAAAAGGCAGTGTCGTTAATGTCTATGCCATAATACTTAATAAAGAGTTTATTAACTAATTCCTGCCATTGTAATAATGAATACACAATATCCCCTGTTAGATATAGTCAGACCTGTGTTCTTTAAATACAGTCAACCCTCCAGTGAAGGATTAACAAAATGAACGTTTAAAGAATGTGATGATTTAAATGGCTGGTTGCAATTAATAACACTATCCAGCAATGAAATTATAGCAAAAATATACTTTCATTGCAAATAATAACAATGAGAAACCAGTTCGTAATTCAGAACGGAAATAACTGAAAACAGATTTTTATTCATTAATAAGTAATGGCATACTTTTCATTCCGCCATGTCAGACGGGTCAGGGTTCCGGGGTGGTTCCTTCTGTCTGACATGGCGGAAAACTGACGCTATCACACCTTCCCGTTCAGCTTTTCAAAGAGGCGCTTACGCTCATCTTCGGGAAGCTTCATAATTTGCGCCGCCAGTTCAGAAACATCAGGCCCCTTAGACATCAGTTCGTCCTTTACCAGCCTGAGGGCCTGCTCCATCAGTTGCGCCCGCGAAGCTGGCGACATATTGCGATACAGCTGCACCCAGAGGCTAAGCTGGCGATCGCTGTCGGTGAGAGTAAACGCTTCACCCTTAGCCCTGTTTCTCTCATCATCAAGCGACATTGTGGCTGCGCTGATATGGTAAACCACGCCTTTACCGGCAGTCCTTTTACGACGTATTTCCGGGTGCAGGGATGCCAGCTTTTCCAGGCGCATCCTGGCGCCACGCGCAGTGCCCGGCATCCCCTCAATATGAGTGAATTCCTCTGCTGTCAGCCAGTCTTTAGCCTCTTCAACAGAAGCTTCAGGATGGGTCGGTATAGCCGATATTGATCTCTTACTGCTCATATAAATTTCACCAGATATCAATGCGTTAAAATGAAAACCAATAAATAGATACCAAAAGAACTTGAAAGGTATCTTTTATTCGCATTTAATATCCATGTACTGATTCCATGGAGTTAATACTGTGCGTAACTCAACAGCATCGCAGAAAAAGCAGAGCAAAGGAAGTTCAGGGAACTGGCATCGTGCCGATATTGTGGCAGCACTTCACAAGCGAGGGTTAACGCTGGCGTCACTGTCACGCAGTCACGGCCTTGCGCCACGGACATTAAATAACGCCTTAGAGCGTCATTATCCCAGAGCTGAGCGCATTATTGCCGGGGCTCTGGATACGACACCGGAAACATTATGGCCGGAAAGGTATGCCCTTAAAAATGGACCAAGTAGCAGGTAAAGGATGCAACCATGGCAACCACCATCACTGGAATAACGGAATGTTTTGAGTATTTTTTTAGTTCTCTTTATCGCAGGGAGTTCGTCAAAACCCTGCGTCTGAACGAATGTAGCGAGCGGGAATTACTGCCTCTGGTACGCTGCTATTTGCTGGGTTGGTTTGCAGATAATGTCTCACCGGAAGTAAAAAGCAAGCTGCCAGGAACTGTATCCGGGCACGGTTACATTGATTTTGTCATTGATGATGTAGCCGTTGAGTTTGCGGTACGTAAACCAACTGCGGCACGTTCGAATGTCTCCGCAACTGTAAATAGCACTGAAGTTAAAAAGTTGATGAAGCACGACGGCAAAGCCTTGCTTGTGCTGTTTGACTTCTCTGACACGCCCTACTCAGAAGAACAGATTGAATCTTTCCGCAACTGGCCCTCTCTCGGTCGAGGGAATCATCGCAAGTCCGCATTCAACGTCGTTTATTTCTTTGTGGGAAAACGCAGACCGCTGACACTGGGAAAAATCACCAAAAACATCCGTATAACTTAATAGAGAATTAATTAATGAACAGAAAACTGTTGGCCTTATTGATAGCAGCCATAACGCTACCTGTCGCAGCAGCGCAGTACGTAAAACCCGGAGCGGTTCTAACCCTAAATCCGGGAAAGGGTAATGCTGAATTCAACATTAATGCCTCAACAGGAGATGGCCCAGGCGTATGCAATATGGAAGGGACGGCAAACCAAATAGCTGCCGGAGAAAGCCAGAAGCGTCGCTGGGTCTGGAATGACAATACCAGCCAGTGTGTTGCAGTAATTAGTGAACTGAAAAACGGTAAGGCCAGCGTGATGACTCGTGGTTGCGAAGGCTACTGTGGGATTTCTGCGGCAGGCACAATGGATGGTCTATTTAATAAGAAGTAATAAATGCCTAAATTAACGAAGGAATCTAATATGAAAAGAACAATGCTTCTGGTATTAATAGCAGCTGGTTTGCTGACTGGTTGCGGCGAGAAAACGCCAAAATGTAGTAGTGACGATGCAAAAAATCTTGTCGTAGATATTGCCAGAAAGACAATCGAGAAAGGTATGACGCTGGATAAGGATGTGCATATTTCAGTAGAAAATGTCAGAACAATTAGCCATGAATCAGGTCTGGATGTTTATCAGTGCGCGGCTGATTTAACGTTCACAAAACCTGATCTGCAAAATGCTCTGCCAATCACCTACCGGATACAAAAAACAGATGAGGGCAAGGGCCAGTTCTATATAAACGTATCAGGCCTATAGTTATCTTCACTACGTATGGATTCCTTTTGGGTGATGCTAATGATAATTTACCCAAAAGGAAAAATTATAAACATGAACATTATTTACACCCTCAATTCTATTGTTAGAATTCATTGATTGACAAGCCAGCATTCAAGTGAAATAGAAAACAACCTTCTCATTAACGCCCTTTAATTATTAGTTCGAACCAGCAAAACAGATGAACAATTGCTAATATATATATAATTCTTGATAAGAAAGCACATTCCACTAGTAGCGCGCACAAACTTTGTATATTAACTAATAAACGGCCTTTAAGAAACTTCAGGCCGTTTATTTTTTAATAGCTATTGACTTCATATTCTTAAGCGGTATGTTACTCCACCTTATCAGCCCCCCCAAATTTAGGAAAAATATAACCTGAGCTATTAAATAACATTTCTCATTTTCATCCATTCACTCCAAATAATCACTTGAGTTGATGTTACTGGGCACTTCTATATTTCGCATCTTATACATCATATTTGCGTTTAAGCGAGCTTGTTCATTAACACTGAGAAAATCAATTCGCCCATTCGGTAATTTTCTAACTTTTAGCACTCCCTCCATGGATACATTTGGTCCCACATGAAACTTACCTTGTTTCATAATGTTGTGTAAACAGTAAAATCGAAGTTCGAACTCCGATCTTGTCTGCGGTGTCTCGAATGTATCAAAATTCATATATTCTCCAATGTTATTGGAAAGAAACTAATCCAATAGGTTTTAGATCTAACTCAAATACCCAAACCAATTTAAAGCCATGCGGTAACTTGAGAGCATTTATATCAATAGAGAGATAGCAACCCTCATTGAAAGGCGCTCCTTCATATGTTTCTTTTAGTCGTCCTGACTTCCACCAATTTCGTTTTAAATTTGAGCTAGTTGCTCCAGTGATCCTCATGAAATGCGTTGTTGGTATTGCAGGTGTAAAGCTACCAAAATACGCAGGTAAAGCTTCAACATTAGCACAAGTGTCAATCACGCAAGTATTATCAAGTGAAGGCTTATCTAGTGATAAGAAGCGCCCTGAAGGAAGAGGAAGATTTTCTGGCTTATCAGATAAGTATGCAGTTAGTCTTACTAACCTCATTTTACCTTCAAACCAAACCCTTTCACAATAATCTAAGTAAATACTATTCCCATGCAATGGTTTTGGTTTCTTAGTAAGAAGCCATTGTAAAGCAGGAGAGTCAAAATTTGTAATCCTCAAGTTATCTAAACGAGTAGGATTATATTTTCTAAAAATATTTTCAATATGTTTGTATTCTGATTCGTTTGCAACACTATGTAATGCTACTTGAAACGCGTTACAAACTCTATCCGACCAGCGGTTAGGGCATTTTGCATTCCCATAATAACCTTCAGCCAACAATTGTTCCAACTCCAAACATACTTCTATAGATAATGGTGAGCATGCCTCTTCCAATAGTGACTCGGCTTGGGCCACTATACTGGCGCTTGTTAAGTTTAGTTTCTCAAGTCTTGACCAATTAGGTTTAATGCATTCAGCCCATGCAGGTAAGTCAACATCATTCGATCTGCCGTTATCAACCGTATTACCAAAACGATCAGTTAGCGTATCCAAAGCTTCTGCTGCAGATTCAAAACCTTTCATGGCAGCTTGTCTAGCAATGTGTATTAGAGTTGCATATCTTCCAACATGCTTACAGCCCTGTTTTATAGAGCTAAAGTCGAGTTCTTGGGCCAGTGTCTCCCAAATTTGCTTTGTTGTAGACATTTGCTTAAGAACACCGCAAATGACATCAGGATGAATGCCCATATCCATTGAAAAAGCTTTGGCCCCAAAAAGTCGGACAAATTCTGGGTAACTTTTTGATAACCAAATCAGCATTTCAGACGCTTTTTCTCGCCTTAACCATATAGGATGCTCAATCACATGAAGAAGCAAAGAGGCTAAGCAATGAGATAATTCGTTATTATCACTCTCTTCTAGAAACATATAGCCAGCAGTTTCTTTGTCCGCGGCACCAACCATGAGGCTCGTGTGCTCGTTAGTTACTTGAAGAAGTTCTGCTTGCTCCTCATCAGAAGAATGGCTCGCTAGCCACTCTATTAAGCCGTTTGCTATTCGCCAACTTTCCGAATGGCGTTCATTGAGTATTAAAGGTGAATACAGCTTAACTAAATCAGAAACTGAGCTATCTGTGTTCAAAAGTAGAGATTGCCCATCCGTGATTGCAGAAACCTGACCTGTCCATATTGGCCATCCACCACTTTGAATATCCATCAATCCTGTAATGATTTCTTTTTGTGCTTCCGAAAAATTACGGCGTCGTAGATATCTCTCAGCTTTGGATAAAGCTGTAGTGGCTTCAGCGATTGAACTTCGAGAGCCAAAAAGTCCCGGCATATAGATAGAGTCGTAATCTTCTTCGTGCTTATTTTCTCGATTCTCGTCCTTAACTGCACTTTCTTCAGGTATTGTAACTGTTGTTTTTTTGGTCTCGGGTGGAATCGTATATGTAGCGAATCTAGCTTCAAATGTCTCTGTGTATCGTTCTGGTATGGATGAAGCAATCAATACGATAAATTCTGAACAATCTTTTTTATTTTCAAATTCAGATTCACAAATAATTTCTAATCGGTCCATGATCATGGTGAGGGCGTTATCGACATCAGAAACCTTATCAATCAAAAGATTGTAGGCTTCGGCAAATCTATTAATATAGCGAGAGTCACCAAATTGAAAACTCTCTAATAACGCCCAACAAAGCTGCCAATCAGCACTTGAGATTAATGGTTTAATGAGGGAAAGAATCGAATCCTGCTCATCCAATGCTCCTCCAGGAAAACGAGTTCCTTTCAATGCAGATATTCTATCTATGTCACCTTTAGTTACCTCCTGATGCATCTGCTCTAAAGTTCCATAGGTTTGTCTTATAAAATATTTAATCGCACTGGAAAAGTCATTACGTGAACATAAAGCACCGAGGAAATCACGTTTAGCGTATCGAACGAAGCGCTGAAACGTCATCTCTCCAGCCGCTGCATCAAGCAGGCCAGCAATTTTACTAAGTTCACCTGATGCTAAACTTGATGTATGGTTTAGAGACTGAAGAACGGTGACGCTTAGCCCAAACTGATCTTCTTTATACCAGCTCGGTCCCATTGAGAATGATAAAACAAGTTGATAAGTTTTTATTGCTTCGTCTGAGGCATCCAATTTGGTATAAAATGGAACTATGCTCAGCAACTCTGGAACAAGTTCATATCTATTCTCTAAGTTAGAAACTACGAACTCTTTCCAGCGCTCCACCAGGACGAACACTTGATCTTCTACATTTGGGTCCATTGGCTTACTAACAATATTTGTTAGAACTAGCTTTATAATTCGTCTAAATCCTTCAGAGTAGATGCCACATTGGGAACTAAATTGGTTCTCGATAAAGTCAAGCAAGTTACCAATCTTATCAGGATATACATCAGTCATTAAAATCGTTAATGATTGATATATTTGGGGGACTATGCTTTCTGGTAAACCGTAGGCGTCCTCCCATTGGATACGCTGTGCAAGATTAAACTTTAAATAGTCAAAAACATCCTGATTTAAAATCCCCCAGACTTTTTGCAAGCCTACATCGTCCTCAACTTCTTTGAATCTTCTAGCAGCACCATCACACCAAGCTACGACGCTAAATATTGAATTGAGGCCATTTAACCAAGTATGTGGAGATATGGTAACTAAGCCAGGGTAGGTAAATTCAGGGTCAATAAACGCTTTAAATCTCCATACTGCCATTCCATTCTCTAATTTTTCGTAATCAACAGAAATATTGTCGTCTGCAATGCATGCTATCGGTGTTGGCTTGTTACTAGGCATTTCACCTAAAGCAACAATAATGTTTTTAGGTGCGCCCTGAGACACAAAACAGTCGATTATACTAGGATGCACTTTCATTTCTTCACTGCACCCCTCTGAAATTAAGATGTTTATGTCAGAGAATACTTGATTAAGTAGAGCCTTTTCAGTATTTACACCGTATCTCTCACATAGCCCTTGATATAGCGGGGCTGCAAAAACAATTGGCTCTGCCACCTCCTCTAATGGTCCGTTATAAACCCCTTTCAATTGACAAAGGGACATATATTTTCCAGTTAAGCACATAGATGCAGCTTGCAAGTAAGCTGCCATCTCTCTTATAAGAAGCTTACTAACCTCCTTATCTTTTGAAGTTCTTTTGATATTTTCTATCCAATAGCATTGGAAATTAGTAAGTGTAGTGCGTGAACTATCGTCTCCAGCGCGAATCCTTAGAAAGTACTGCTGTAATTGAAGGTCATAAATATCCAAGAATTCTCTATAAGAAAGCCCATTTCCGTTATACACTTTTTCAAGTTCTTCAGTTAAGTTCTTATCTACAATTCTTAATAACTCTAAAGCTTCCCTATAGCTGTGAGAATCAACTAGCTTCAATGCAATTGTCAGTGCTTCTTCCAGCGGAATAATTAACTGCTTATATCGACTTACATGCTGCAAAACATCTTGTGCTTTTCCTATAGAGATCAAAGCATTTGCTGTTAAATCAGCCGATTGAGCAAATAGAGTGTTATACCGAAATCGAATTCTTTGGTTAAGCAGAAGGATTCGTACCGTTTCAACTAAACTACCTAGCTCAGTTGCTACTCTCAAAACACCTTTAAGATCTTCGAGGATAGTGTCGGGCTCAACCCCTTGATAAACGCAATCATCAACCCAGTTTTGAGTACATAAAGTTACCAAGCGAGCTTTATCTTGCTCATCAGCTTTAAGTCCATGGTAGATTAAGTTAAGTACACAATACTTTTCGTTTGTTTGCTTTTTACAGTGCTCAACAAGCCTCGATTGAACATCCTGCTCTCGTAATGCTGTCTTCTCAAGTAGAAAGTCAGAAAATGAAGAGTGATAGATTGTTGTCTGATTTGGAGACAACAATAAGTGCTGTATTCTTGCTAAAGTGCTAATCAATACAGATTGTTCGTTTGGGTTCAAAATTTTAGTGAAGTGGTTAATAGGGATACCCCAACGCAAACGAACAGCAATTGCGAGTAAATTTATGGCATCATTATCTTCCATCAGCTTCAGCCATAGTAAGTCATAGTATTTTCGAATGCTGCCATCAATTAACGGTAATTTACTGAGTTCATCATTGCTCGTGCCGGAGTTGGCGAGATCGATTAAATAGCGAAGATATAATGGGTGTCCTTGGACTCGTTCGCAGATTAAGTTTACAGTTTTTGAACTTACGTGATCCCCTTTAAGGGCTCTGTAGCAAAAATCTTTAACAGCATTATCTGTAAGAGAGGGTATAGAAATACATGCTTCACTTCCAAGCCTTTTACCTAATCGAGTTGCAAATTGCTCATAGTTTGGTGCGGAAAGCACGATTACCAACCCAGGAAGTAATGACATAGGTAACAGTCCAACAAACTTATTAAGAGCTTCAGCATCTTGACGTTCAACTTCATCTAATCCGTCAATGAACAGCACTCCTTTCACATTTCTTGAGGAGAACACGCCACTCAGTTTAATTAAAAGTTGTTCTATCTTAGTTATTAATTCTGGATAATCACCATTTTCTATACGCCCAGGAGACCCAGTGATGAAAATCGAAACTTGCATATTTAACCAATTGAAGAACTCTTGTGGTTGGGCTAACTGGGTGGCATTCTTGGGGCTTTTCAAGGGTGTAAAACTGTATGTACCGAAATGTTCTAAAGTAGTGTCTATAGGTTTGTATGTTTCACAAAATGTTGACTTACCTATACCATGTGCGCCATTAATAAATAGGTAGCTGTTGTTTTGCTCAATAGCAAATTTATCAAATTGCTTAATAAATGAAGTTCTAGTGGCTAAATCTTGTCGCTTATAACCATCATCATTAGTTTCGACATTAAATCCATATACTTTCAAAAAGTTGCGTATGCTATATATAGAAACTACACCAATTGTTTTTTCTACGGAAACTCTAATAACGCCCACACAAGTGCCGTTACAAACCACTGAAGCTCCAGAAAATCCTTTGTAGTCATCTAAAGATAATGCTTCATCTATGCTGATCTCTATATCAGATCGTAGTTTAGGCCTGTCAAATATCTGAACAATTGTTCCCTCTAAACGGTGCCCCATTGTTAATTTATCAACAGGCCACCCGTAGGAGTAAAATCGATTCCCCCCAAAAGGCAATATGGCACTAAGTTTGATTGGAGAAATATCACAATCAGTTTCTAATTCTACTAAAGCGATGTCTAACTTTGCGTCATGACCAAGAATATGAGCTTTTATTACGGAGGGGGAGGAGTTAAAATTAAATGCTACACTAATCTCCGAATCACTATCAATTGCATTGGCTACGCAATGCCTCGCAGTTAATATTATTCTCGGTGTTATTAGTGAGCCTGTACCAGACTCATCACCACATTCAATCTTACAAGTCGCTACTTTCATTTCTGTATCTAACATGATTGTTCCTTTGTGATCTCTATCCAACCAGTCGCGTTTTCTTCAACAATGAAAGTTGCGCCTGTAGTTGCTTGGAAATCTCTAATTTCTCTCGATTCCGGGGTCGAATAGTTAAAATAGAGAGTCCTTGTAAAACTCGCTTCCCTATCTACTATTGCTCGAAGAAGTTCAATATCAGGATGATTGTGTTTGCTACCATCCGAGGAAATGAAATACCTTGGGGCATCTATAACACTGAGTAATTCAGGGCTAGTGTTGTAGTTACTTCCATGGTGAGATATTTTGATTGCATCAAACATCATGACCTCTCCTTGAGACTTCAGCCTCTGGACCTCCATCAAAATATCTTCTGCCAATGCATCTGCAAGCATTAATAATCGAATTCCATCTAGTTCGATAATAGTTGCAATAGAACTAGCATTAGTAGGTGAGTCATCCGGTTTGTATATCTCCTCAAGGCTTTTATTGCACCCGGCAGATATGAGGATTTCTCCTTTTGCCTTCACTTTATTGCTGTGCTCAAAGTTAAGCTCAAAAGCATCGTCAATAGCTTGGTTTGTGCCTACAGGCCCCGTAAAACCATAGCGCCTTAAGTCTTGTTGCCAAGATTTAATTAAACTGTTCAATCGAGCTCTTGACGGTGTAAGTACCCTTACTAAACCATCTTGAAATTGCTTAAATTGCACGGAGTCGGTACAAATGCTTTGTGTGCCATCCGTTCGATTCCACACATACCCTCCAGCTTTGATCAAAGCTGCTAATGTCGAACCTTGCCTGGCGCTGATCTCATTAAAGCCTGGGAGGGAACTGAACTCTTTCGGATGACCTCGCTTAATAATGGCGTCAATCACTTCAAGGTCTTCAGGTGGTAGAGCAGTTTGATTTACTGAAGTCAAGCTTCGTAGACTGTTGTGCCAAACATCTTCAATAGAAATAATGTTTTTAACATTTGAATCACCGTTTGAGACCAGAAGGCGAATGATCCCCCCAATGTGATCAGCATCGATATGAGTGATGATAACTAAATTTAAACATGCATTTCTAGCTGCTAACTCTTTGAGATCTTTATGTATGTATGAATTGAAGGTACTGGGGTACCCACCGTCTATAAGGATGTTAGTTCTATTGGTACTTAGAAGAAAGGCATCTCCATTTTGGGCTGGGTACATTTTGATTCGCACGTTAAATCCTTGGGGCCGTTATGATCCTACAACTAAGCCAAGTATAAGCAATTTCTCTCAAAATTACAGGATTTAACAAGATTTGGTACGCAATTTGTATGATATAAATCATGATGTTATGATTAGTTCAGTTGTATTCACTTACTGATATACCCTCATAGCTAAGGCCCGCTAGCCGGGCTTTCCATCGATTGACGTATCAATGGCATTCGAAATGCCCGTTACCAGCAAAAATCGCTCTGTCAAATAAGATATATTCCTGTGAAAGTGCTTACAATTACACTTCCACTTATTGAATACTCGACAATCCCATCGAATCTATTCATTGATAAAGAAAAAGCCGTATCACACAATCCGGGTGAACAAGAATTGGCTGTAGCTGTGATAACTAGCCTCAGTTGATAGCATCAGCTAAAGTGAGTACAAACATGAGTATATAAACAACATTAAAAAATTAAAAACATTAAATATCAATTAAATAACAGAAAAATCACGGCTCAACGTCTTAAGGTAACTTCATTGCGTTTTCTCTTAATCCTCTGGAATCATTCTTAATGCTGCATCAAGTTCATCATTTAACATGCTGCCTACAAACAAACTTTGTGAGGCAAAGTATTTTACTCCCGAGCCAAGAGCACCAACACGCTTTAAAATACGTTGCCGCGCTGCATAAGCTGGCTTTATTCTACTATCAACATCTTTCCACCATTTGAGACCATACTTTCTAATTATCTTCCCCTTTACTCTTTTAAAATACTCCTTACTATCTTCACCCTTATAAGAGACTAATACACTAGCCCAGATCATTTTCTTGTGAATAGATAGTGGCCTATACTCCCGCTCAATTAAATCAATTCGAACATTAGGATGTAAAAGCAAACTACCATCAAGTAATTTACGTTTTATCCACAAACGTCTGGCACACTCGTAAAATTTTTTCTTCTCTTCTTTTTCAAGATGTCTGGTATAAGTTGCCCAAGCTTCTAGATCATCAACTAATGATAATTTCTCAATTAGAGTTTGCTGTTCGGTGTTGAAATCGCTAAGCATGAATAATCCCTTCTGTTGCAGCAACATAAATTAATAATACATCTGTATTTGTTATTTTATCAGGTCATCCAAATAATCCGCCCACACCTGCAACCACTTCCGGCACTCAGCATCATACTTATACAGATTATAAATACCTTCAACGCCGCCACGTGTATGCCCCAATACGGCCTCTGCTATCTCATTTGGACACTGCAAACGAGATAACCCCGTTCGTACTGTACGACGCAGATCGTGCGGCGTCCAATGAGGTATATCAAGCATTTGACCGCTTTCACGTAAACGCCATGAGTTTTCAGTTAGATACTTCTGCTGAATTGGCTTCTTTGTGGCTTGCGAAGGGAATAGATATTTGTCAGAGGTAAGCCGTAGTACTTTGAGAAAGTCGATTGCCTGATCAGATAACTGTACGTAGCGCTCTATCCCTGTTTTAGTTTCTCGCAGATGAATAGTGCCTTTTTCAAGATCAACATCCTTCCATGCCATATTGCAGACTTCACCAGTACGACACCCAGTCCAGAGAGTCAGACGTAACACGTTTTTGATCGTTGGTGTGTAAGCCGAACCCGGAAGCCATTTAAGGAATTTAGCAAGCTCGTCCTCGCTCAGTACTCGTGTTCCTCGTCCGTTTGTGAGCTTAATTCTGGTCTGTCGTAAGCTGGATTTTGCTAACAGCGCCGGATTCGCAAAATTATCATTAAAACGTCCAAGGCCAATTGCAAATTCATATGCGAGTGAAAGCTCCCTCAGAACATTTCCAGCCTGTACGGTTGCACCTCGGGCTACAATGCCATTAATTAAATTGATGACATCCTGACGCGTAATCTCAGCAGCATTTCGGGTTCCTAAGCTTTTAACAGCGTCACCATAGAGAGTACGACGAACCTCAGCCTGCCCTTTCGGCTTTCTGGCACCGGGAATGACCTTCCCATCCTTCGTTTTACGATCCTCAATACGTTCAGTAAGATACAGTTCAACTAATCCCTGTACGGTCAATTCAGGGGTCTTAGCTTGTTCAGCTTCAATCGCACGCTGGAGCTTATCTTTTTTGAGTTCAGTCGCAGGGCACCGACCTTCCTGTCGGAGGAGCTTTAATTCGTGGAGTTTAAGACGTGCAGCGGCGAGAGAAGTCTGCGGGAAGTTACCAATTTTAACCTGAGCTAGCTTGCCAGTCAGAGGACTTGTGTAACGATAGAAAAAAGACTTAACCCCAGTTGCACCACAAGAGACACGTAAGCCACGATTTTCGCCTACATCAGCCTTATCTTTGTCGCCTGGCTTCATCATTTCTACCGCTTTAAACGAAAGTGGCCTTCCCTCTTGTTTTCCTGCCATAAAGACTCCGTTATCATGCATCTTATGCAGTCATGAACATAAATGTAGGTTGCACTGTATGTGCCCATATTTTACCAGGCTATAGGCTGGCAAGCTACACTTTAGCCTATATTTAAATGTAGGATTTCATGATATTCGATGAGACAACGTGAAACTTAATGATAATCACAAAAATCACTAACTCATTAAAAATTAAGAAAATGGATATCACAAACTGATGAGCACAATAGAAAATTTAGACTCGCACACCCCAATGATGCAGCAATACCTGCGCCTGAAGGCCGATCATCCTGACATCCTGCTGTTTTATCGCATGGGCGATTTTTACGAGCTGTTTTACGATGACGCGAAACGCGCCTCGCAACTGCTGGAAATCTCTCTGACTAAACGCGGCGCCTCTGCTGGGGAACCGATTCCGATGGCGGGCGTGCCTTACCATGCGGTTGAAGGCTATCTGGCGAAACTGATCCAGCTCGGCGAATCGGTGGCGATCTGTGAGCAGATTGGCGACCCAGCCTTGAGCAAAGGCCCGGTTGAGCGAAAAGTGGTGCGCATCGTTACACCCGGCACCATCAGCGATGAAGCGTTGCTGCAAGAGCGCCAGGATAACCTGCTCGCCGCCATCTTCCAGAGCCAGCGCGGTTTTGGTTATGCAACGCTGGACATCAGTTCTGGCCGCTTCCGCCTGAGTGAACCCGGCGATCTGGAGACGATGGCAGCAGAACTGCAGCGCACCAATCCGGCTGAACTGCTCTATCCCGAAGATTTCCAGGCAATGACGTTGATCGATCAACGCCGTGGCCTGCGTCGCCGCCCGCTGTGGGAATATGAAATCGATACGGCGCGCCAGCAGCTCAATCTGCAATTTGGCACCCGCGACTTAAGTGGTTTTGGCGTTGAGCAGGCGCATCTGGCGCTACGCGCTGCAGGATGTCTGCTGCAATATGTTAAAGACACGCAACGCACGTCGTTACCGCATATTCGCTCGCTGAGCATGGAGCGTCAGCAGGATAGCGTGATCATGGATGCTGCTACGCGCCGCAACCTGGAGATAACGCAAAACCTGGCCGGCGGCATCGAGAACACGCTGGCGGCGATACTGGATAAAACCGTCACGCCGATGGGCAGCCGTATGCTGAAACGCTGGCTGCATATGCCGCTGCGCGATGTCACTACCATTGCCCGGCGTCAGGAGTCTATCGCAGAACTGCAATCACTTAGTCAGGAGCTGCAGCCGGTGCTGCGCCAGGTGGGCGATCTGGAGCGTATTCTGGCGCGACTGGCACTGCGCACCGCGCGCCCACGCGATTTGGCACGTATGCGCCATGCCTTCCAGCAGTTGCCCGAGTTAAACCAACAACTCGAGGGCGTTGAGGCCACGCAGTTAATTAATCTGCGCTCTCAGATGGGCGAATTTACCGAACTGCGTGAGTTGCTGGAACAGGCGATCATTGAATCGCCGCCAGTGCTGGTGCGCGACGGTGGCGTGATCGCTCCGGGATACAACGCTGAACTCGACGAGTGGCGTGCGCTAGCCGATGGTGCCACCGATTATCTTGATCGTCTGGAAATCCGAGAACGCGAGAAACTCGGGCTGGATACGCTGAAAGTCGGCTTTAACGCGATTCACGGCTACTACATTCAGGTCAGCCGTGGTCAAAGCCATCTGGTGCCGATTCATTACGTTCGCCGCCAGACGCTGAAGAATGCTGAACGCTATATCATTCCTGAACTAAAAGAGTATGAAGATAAGGTCCTGACGTCGAAGGGCAAAGCGCTGGCGCTGGAGAAAGGTCTCTACGATGAGCTGTTTGATCGCTTGCTACCGCATCTTGAAGCCCTGCAAATCAGTGCGGCTGCACTCTCTGAGCTGGACGTGCTAGCGAACCTGGCCGAACGTGCATGGACGCTGAATTATTGCCGCCCGGTGCTGCAAGAAAAAGCCGGCATCCGTATTACTGCAGGCCGCCATCCGGTGGTCGAGCAGGTATTGAAAGAGCCGTTTATCGCGAATCCGCTGTCACTCTCACCGCAGCGTCGCATGCTGATCATTACCGGCCCCAATATGGGCGGTAAAAGTACCTACATGCGCCAGACAGCGTTGATCGCGCTGATGGCGTGGATAGGCAGCTATGTGCCAGCAGAAGAGACCGTCATCGGCCCTATCGATCGCATCTTCACGCGCGTCGGGGCTGCTGATGATCTGGCTTCCGGACGCTCAACCTTTATGGTGGAGATGACGGAAACCGCCAACATTCTGCATAACGCTACCGAAAACAGTCTGGTACTGATGGATGAAATCGGGCGCGGCACCTCAACTTATGATGGTTTGTCGCTGGCATGGGCCTGCGCTGAAAGTTTGGCGAATCGCATTAAGGCCATGACGCTGTTTGCCACCCACTATTTCGAGCTGACCACGCTGCCGGAAAAAATGGAAGGTGTCGTGAATGTGCATCTGGATGCGGTCGAACACGGAGACACCATCGCCTTTATGCACAGCGTGCAGGATGGTGCAGCAAGCAAAAGTTATGGTCTCGCGGTGGCGGCGCTGGCGGGCGTGCCGAAGGAAGTGATTAAGCGCGCGCGTAACAAGCTGAAGGAGCTGGAAGCGTTATCTGGCAGCTCCGCCGCATCCACAGTGGAAGGTTCGCAAATGCAGTTGCTGGTGGCAGAAACCTCACCGGCGGTTGATGCGCTTGAGGCACTGGACCCAGACAGCTTAACGCCGAAGCAAGCGCTGGAATGGATCTATCGCTTGAAAACGCTGGTGTAGTTATTCGCCCGCCCAGAAGCAACGTTCTGTGCGGGCCATTTTTTCTTTCTTACAATTCCCTGGTGTTAAGCAATTTCAGCGGGCTCATACTAATCAACTCGCCCGGCTTTAAATCACACTATATCCCCCATCGATCACTAAATTCTCGCCATTGACCATTGCCGCTTCATTGCTGCTGAGATACAGCACCGTACTCGCGACTTCGTCTGGTGTGGCAAAACGTCGTGATGGGATTTTTGATTTCATCTGCTCCGCTCTCTCCCCATGCCAGTAACGCTTACCTAATTCCGTCTCAACCACCGTTGGTGAAATGGCATTAGCGGTAATACCAAACGGTCCCAACTCCGCTGCCAACACTCGCGTGAAAGACACCATGCCTGATTTGCTGGTGCAATATGCCGCGTGCTCATTGAGTGCAATGACGCTGGCCTGTGAGGCGATGTTAATCAGGCGACCAAAACCGTGTTCTTTCATATAACGGGCACAATGCTGAGCGAGGAAGAATGGCGCGGTCATGTTAATCAACATCGTGGTATTCCAGCTGGCGAGTTGCACTTCGCCCACGGATTCCAGCATGCCAATACCGGCGTTATTGACCAGGATGTCAATGCGGCCAAAATCATGGTGAATCTGCTCAACCAGTTCGCCAAGCGCTTCGACATTAGCCAGATCGAAAACGTAACCTCGCGCAGGGTTGTCCATCTTGCTGGCAACCGTTTTTACCTCTTCTGCGCGATCGATCATCGCCACTTGGGCACCCGCAGCACTTAAACAGCGGGCAATGGCGTAACCAATTCCCGATGCGGCGCCGGTGACGATGGCGACCTTATTTTGCAGTGAAAATGGTGTTGTCATGTTGTGGTCCTTTTCATTGAGGGTATTTATTCGGATTCGCTGGCCGTGGTCTTGAAAGGAGCGTTACGCTCTATTTTTGGTTGGGGATCACGAATAAAGAATGTCATGACGCCGCCAGCAAAATAGAGAACGGAGAAAGTAATAATCACGTGCTTGATTTCAAATGACAGGCCGAACATTAGTGCGGCAACCGCCGGACCAATTAGATTACCGAAACCACCCCCCAGATTTTGCACCGAAACCGCAGCGCCTTTATGCTGCGGCGCCAGCATCGGGAAAATTGCCCCCATTGGCACAAAGGAGGTGAGCGTTAAGGCTAATAACAGCGCGCAGACAATGGCTAACGCCAGATTACCTGGGAAAAATGAGGGTAAAAAATAGAAAGCGGCAGTGGTAATCGTGCATCCGAAGAAACCAAACCAGCGCATCTGAAAAATCCAGCCAATACGATCGCCAATAATGCCCCAAAGCACATTGGTTATTGGTTGAACCAGGAAAAATACGCCCCAGATAGTCGCCCACTCTTTAGTAGAAAATCCTAATTCACGGGTGAAATAGATCGGCATAAATACCGGCAGGCCAAATAATGCCACATTACATAAGATGCGTGTTATCAGCGCAAAGAACATACTGCGGTCTTCGAAGATCAAGGTTATTCCACGCGATATTTCGCGTAATTTTTCTTTGTGACTGACGCCGTCACTATTTAGATTATGTTCATTCTTATTTTTTACCATGAGCAATATAATTACACCGCCCACCGCAGCAAACAGCAGTGAAAGCCAAAGCGTATTGATGAACCCAATTTCAGGCACCAGAAGGCCGGAGAGGAAGGAAGCTGTAATGCCATAACCAATGGTAAACATCGACCATATCCAGCCGGTTGCGGAGGCAAGTCGATGCTCAGGCGTGCGCTGCACCACTAATACATAGAATCCATAAAAAAACAGCGGATAAGCGAAGCCGCGCAACGTATAACTCACCAACATCAAGGTAAAGTTATTTTCACTTACGCCAAAATAAACAAATACGGCATGTAACACCATCCACCAAATAGCGCCGGTGAGCATAATTTTCTTCGGACCATAAATTTCACTGACGGCACCGGAAAGCCAACTTGAAACTGCTGCCGTTAACGCATAAACGGTGAAAACTAATGAAACTTGTTTTTCTCCATAGCCGAGATCGTAGAGATATCGGGAGAGATGAGCCAGTTCGATGCCATCGCCGGTCATGAAGATGGCCATCGCAATATATCCCCATAGCAGAGATATTGGCATCCCAAAAACCACTCTGGAGTATTGTGACTTTGTACTGCTGCTTTGCACACGCATTGTTCTTCTCACTCCCTTTTAGTTATTCATTGCTTGAATATCCTGGTGATACAGCGAGCAAGAAAATGGCATAGCACCGTGTTAAAAACTTTTATCAGAGTGACACGGAGAAAGGAAATAAGGCAAAATTGCAAAGAAAGTCGTGCGCAGCATTACAATTCTCTAAATGAGAGCAAGATAAATTGAGCATTTATTAGATGTTTAATTAACATCTAATAGATTTAGTTTACGTTTATCTATTTAGGTGAGGATTTAAGTGATAGCGTTAAAAGATTTTACTTCGATGAATTAACAAAGTGCTGTCTGTTTATTTTAACCAATAAAAAAGCGGTGGTTTTCACCACCGCTTCTTGTATTAACCACGTATTCTGTTATTCACGAAACAGTGCTTCGATGTTCAAACCTTGCGTCTGCAGAATCTCACGCAGACGACGTAGTCCTTCCACCTGAATCTGACGTACGCGTTCACGGGTCAACCCGATTTCACGACCGACATCTTCAAGCGTTGCCGCTTCGTAGCCTAACAGGCCGAAACGACGCGCCAGCACTTCACGCTGCTTGGCATTCAGTTCAAACAACCACTTAACGATGCTCTGTTTCATATCATCGTCTTGCGTGGTGTCTTCCGGACCGTTGTCTTTCTCATCGGCCAGGATATCCAGCAGCGCTTTTTCGGAATCGCCACCCAAAGGTGTATCGACCGAGGTAATGCGCTCATTGAGACGCAGCATACGGCTCACGTCATCAACAGGCTTGTCTAGCTGCTCGGCAATCTCTTCAGCACTTGGCTCATGATCAAGCTTGTGCGAAAGTTCACGCGCGGTACGCAGGTAAACATTTAACTCTTTAACGATGTGGATTGGCAGACGGATGGTACGGGTTTGATTCATAATCGCCCGTTCAATTGTCTGACGAATCCACCACGTGGCGTAAGTTGAGAAACGGAACCCACGTTCTGGGTCAAACTTCTCTACGGCGCGAATCAAGCCGAGATTACCCTCTTCAATCAGATCCAGCAGCGCCAGACCACGATTGCTATAACGACGGGCAATCTTTACTACCAAACGTAAGTTACTTTCAATCATGCGGCGGCGAGATGGAATGTCACCCCGCAGTGCACGGCGCGCAAAGAAGACTTCTTCTTCTGCCGTCAGCAGCGGTGAATAACCAATCTCTCCGAGGTAAAGCTGCGTCGCATCCAAAACGCGTTGCGTCGCACCCTGTGACAACAGCTCTTCTTCCGCTACGTCGTTGTTATCACCAGGTTCGTTCTCAACGAGAGCCTTCTCATCAAAAACCTCAGCTCCGTTGTTTTCCTCGAATTCCGCATCTTCATGTAAATCGTTAACTTTCAGCGTATTCTGGTTCATTAGCGGCTCCTACCCGTGATCCAAGGGCAGAACCAAGGTTCTGCCGGATTATCGCTGCGGTAAATAACGCAACGGGTTTACGGATTTCCCCTTGTAACGAATTTCAAAGTGCAATCGTACTGAACTGGTACCGGTGCTACCCATGGTAGCGATTTTTTGCCCCGCCTTAACTTCCTGTTGTTCCCGGACCAGCATAGAGTCGTTATGGGCGTAGGCGCTCAGGTAGTCATCATTGTGTTTGATGATGATTAAATTACCGTACCCACGGAGCGCGTTGCCTGCGTACACCACTCTTCCCGAAGCTGTGGCGACAACAGGTTGTCCACGCGAACCGGCGATATCGACCCCTTTATTTCCGCCTTCCGCAGCGGAGAAGTTATCGATGATCTTCCCATCAGTCGGCCAACGCCAGCTTCCCACTGGAGTTGTGCTATTAGTCGTGCTGCTGACTGTAGGTGGTGCGACAACCGGAGCTGTGGTCGTTGCCACATTATTTGCTCCTTTCGACGGCAGCAATTTGCTACCCGACGAATTACCCGAATCATCAGAATACGTAATAACAGGTTGCTGTGCAACAGGGGTGGATTTAATTTGCGTCTGGCTCGGTGTAACTGGCACGCCGCCCTGCGTTGCATCGGCGGCAGTAATCGCGTTTCCACCGGTAATGGTCTGGCCGTTACCATTACCAACCTGCAGCGTTTGCCCGGCGTTCAAGCCATACGGGGCTGCAATATTGTTACGCTGTGCCAGATCGCGAAAATCGTTGCCGGTAATCCAGGCAATGTAGAACAGGGTATCGCCACGTTTTACGGTATAGGTTTCACCACCGTAGCTACCTTTAGGAATATTCCCATAATTGCGATTGTACACAATGCGACCATTTTCCGTGGCTACATTGTTATTGTCACTTACCATTCCACCTGACGGTTGTGCCGATGGTGTGCCGCCGCTTAACATTCCGCCACGTGGCATCGCGGGCACAGCGCTGTTTTGCGAAGAGATCATGCCGCCGACTGGGGCTGAAGCCATACCGCTATCGCCGCTATTGCCACCAATCTGGCTAATGGGTGCCTGTGTATTATCGCCAGAACTACAGCCCGCCAGCCAAAAACCTACCAAAGAAAGTGCCGCCAAACGGCGTAATTGAAATGCTGTGCTTCCCATGCTCACTGATCCCCCGTGATGGCAACCCTGAATATAAATGTGTAACGGCGTTAACCGCATTATCCACTGCGCGTAACGTTAAAAACGGTTTTTAGCATTGATAAACAAGGATAGTAACAATATCAACTGTGCCGTGCCATGTAACAGTTGTGAAGAATTGCGTAATGATGTCCTAGGCCAGATCGCCCTGAACCAACGGCACAAAGCGCACAGGTTCGATGATTTCTTCAATCAATTCATCGCCCTGACGACGCAAACGCTTCAACACCTGCTGATCCTCGCCAACCGGCAGCACCATTTTGCCGCCGTCACCTAATTGCGCTATCAGCAAAGTCGGAATTTCAGGCGGTGCGGCGGTCACGATAATGGCATCAAACGGACCACGCGTCGCCCAGCCCTGCCAGCCATCGCCATGCCGGGTAGAAATATTATGCAGATCAAGTTGCTTGAGGCGACGCTTAGCCTGCCACTGCAAGCCCTTGATGCGTTCGACGGAATAAACATGATTAACCAGATGCGCCAGAATCGCGGTCTGATAGCCAGAGCCGGTGCCGATTTCCAGCACGCGCGATTCCGGCGTGAGCTCTAACAAGGCGGTCATGCGCGCCACCATGTAAGGCTGAGAGATGGTCTGGCCGTTGCCAATCGGCAGCGCAACGTTTTCCCACGCTTTATGCTCAAACGCCTCATCGATAAAACGCTCACGAGGCACATCGGCAATGGCTTTCAGCAGGTGTTCATCATGAATGCCCTGCGCGCGCAGCTGCTCCAAAAGCGTTTCGATGCGGCGATTCACCATGCGAGTTTTACCTCTGCCTGGATCAGCCAGTCACTCAATACTTCTTGTGCCGCATGCGCGGTCAAATCCACATGCAGCGCGGTCAACGAAACGTAGCCCGCATCCACCGCAGCGAAATCGGTATCCGGGCCTGCATCCAGCTTTTGCCCCGGCGGGCCAATCCAGTAAAGCGGCTGGCCGCGCGGGTCTTCGGTGCAGATAACCTGATCGGCGGGATGGCGGCTGCCGCAGCGGGTCACGCGGAAACCTTTGATCTCCGCTAACGGCAAATCAGGCACGTTGATATTGAGAATACGGCCGGTACGCAGCGGAGCGCGCGACAGCGCACGTAACAGCGTACAGGTGATGGATGCGGCGGTGTCGTAATGCTGATGTCCATTGAGTGAAACAGCGAGCGCAGGCAAGCCAAGATGGCGCCCTTCCATTGCCGCAGCGACGGTACCGGAGTAAATCACATCGTCGCCAAGGTTGGGACCGGCGTTGATGCCGGACACTACGATATCGGGACGCGGCTGCATCAGCTTGTTCACGCCGAGGAACACGCAGTCGGTCGGCGTGCCCATCTGCAACGCGATATCGCCGTTTTCATGTGTAAAGGTACGCAGCGGCGTCTCCAGCGTGAGCGAGTTTGATGCGCCGCTACGATTGCGATCGGGCGCGACAACCTGCACCTCGGCAAACTCACGTAAAGCACGCGCCAGCGTCTGAATACCCGGCGCATGGATTCCATCATCGTTACTCAGCAATATCCGCATCGTTACCTTCTTGTTGGAGAAGCTCACGCACCACGCTGGTGGCAAAACTGCCGGCGGGCAGCCAGAACTGCATCTCCAGCGTCACATCGTCCCACCATTCCCAGCGCAGATCCTTTGGCACCACCAGCATTGCACGACGCGCGGCATCAACCCGCTCGCGCTCAAGCAGTGTAATCAATTCTTCTGCGCCTGCCAGGCTTTGCTGCTCAAAAAGCAGCGCGTCGCCTTGCGGACCCGCATCACCGCGACCCGGCAGCGGCGCAGTGATGCGCAGTTGATGATTATCGATGCGCTGCTGCACGTCAGGCAATTCTTCCGCCTGCGCCACGAACCAGCTGCCGCGACCGGCCAGCTGTACCGCATCGCCCACCTGCACCACATCCAGTGCGCCATCACGCTGCAAACGCGCGCTGGTCACCTGATTAAACAGATGGCTGCGGGTCGCTGACAACAGCAAACCTTTCATATTGCGATCGCGCGGACGGAATGTCTCTTTCGCCCACTGTTTCGCCTGCGTCAGGTTGTTGCCGCCACGACCAAAGCGCTGCTCACCAAAGTAGTTCGGCACGCCGCGCTGTTGAATCTGCTGTAAACGTGCGTCGACTTCACGGCGATCGGAGATCTGACGCACCACTAAGCGGAACGCATTGCCCGCCAGCGCGCCGGTACGCAGTTTGCGTTTGTGGCGAATCACCTGCAGGATTTCAACGCCCTCCAGCTGGAATCCGGCCAGATTCGGCATGCCATTGCCCGGTACGCGGAAACAGAGCGTTTGCTCGGTGACGGCATGACGATCTTTCATGCCGGCATAGCTAAGGTCGCGCACCGGCACGCCGAGAAATTTGGCGATGGCTTCAGCGACAAAGCGCGTATTGCAGCCAATTTTGCGGATGCGCACCAACAGCTGTTCACCTTCGCCATCGTAGGGATAGCCAAGATCTTCAATCACCACGAAATCTTCGGGATTGGCTTTGATGACGCCGGTGGCAGTCGGCACGCCGTGCAGGTAATGCAGTTCACTCATGCCTGATCGGCCTTTATCAGCAGCGCAACCGCTTCACAGGCAATGCCTTCGCCACGCCCGGTAAAGCCCAGCTTTTCGGTGGTGGTGGCTTTGACGTTGACGTCATCCATATGGCAACCGAGATCTTCGGCGATATTGACGCGCATCTGCGGCACATGCGGCAACATTTTCGGTGCCTGCGCAATGATGGTCACATCAACGTTACCGATGCGATAGCCTTTCAGCTGAATCCGACGCCAGGCTTCGCGCAGCAAACCGCGGCTGTCAGCGCCTTTAAACGCCGGATCGGTATCCGGGAACAACTTGCCGATATCGCCCATTGCCACCGCGCCGAGCAAGGCATCCGTCAACGCATGCAGCGCCACATCACCATCAGAATGGGCAATAAAACCGTGTTCGAAGGGAATACGCACCCCACCAATCACTAACGGACCTTCGCCGCCAAAAGCGTGAACGTCAAAACCGTGACCGATACGCATCATGCGCTCTCCTGTAACTGAATCTGGGTAAGATAGAAGGCCGCCAGCGCCAGATCTTCTGGCCGCGTCACCTTAATATTGTCGCTGCGTCCACTCACCAATTCCGGGTGATAACCGCAATACTCCAGCGCCGACGCTTCATCGGTAATGGTAGCGCCTTCATGGAGTGCGCGCGTCAGGCAAGCGGTGAGCAGTTGATGCGGGAAAAATTGCGGCGTTAACGCGTGCCATAAATCTTCGCGTTCAACGGTGTGGGCGATGGCGGTTTTGCCCGGTTCGGCGCGTTTCATGGTGTCGCGCACCGGCGCCGCCAGAATTCCGCCAACCTTGCTGTACTCACGTACCGCCAGTAGACGTGCTAAATCGTCCGGATGCAGGCAAGGACGCGCAGCGTCATGCACCAGCACCCATTCGCTGTGGTGAATGGCGTTTAAGCCCGCCAGCACTGATTCGGCGCGCGTGTCGCCACCGGTCACGCGGAGAATACGGGAATCCTGCGCCAGCGGTAGTGAATCGAACCAGCCATCGTCATTGCTGACCGGCACAATTACCTGTTTTACCGCAGGATGTGCCAGCAGACGTGCGACGCTGTGTTCAAGAAGGGTGAATTGACCAATGGTCAGATACTGTTTTGGGCAGGCAGCCTGCATTCGGCTGCCCACACCTGCGGCGGGCACCACGGCAATCACATCCGCAAGGATCGGGCGCTTGTTCATGGCTTATCGTTGTTGATTTTGCGCAGCTTGTTGCGCGTTACGTTTGTTCTGGTCTGGCACCAGACGATAGAAAGTCTCACCGGGCTTAATCATGCCCAGTTCATTACGTGCGCGTTCTTCGATCGCTTCAGAGCCGCCATTGAGATCGTCAATTTCGGCGAATAGCTGATCGTTACGCGCTTTAAGCTTGGCGTTATTCGCCTGTTGTGTCGCGACGTCTTCGTTGACGCGCGTATAGTCATGAATACCGTTCTTACCCAGCCACAGGGAATATTGAAGCCATCCCAGCAGCACGAGTAGCAGTAACGTCAGTTTTCCCATCCCCGCCCCCTGAAAAACGGCCCAATCATCCCATAACTTGACGCTGGACTCCACTGCGACGGCGAAAATGCCGCGCACGGGCGTTTAGCCGTGCAAATAATGCCAGAGTGGGAGGCGAGACGGCAGGTAAAGTTTTGTAACCTGCCGATGCGTTTGCACATCAGCTGGGCGTTACCAACCGGAGAGAAATGAGAACAGCAGCCAGAACAAGCACACCACCACAATCGCCGTGGCGATCCCGCTCCAGAATAAGTGAGTGCGGATCATCAGGCTGAGCACGATGCCAATCAGTACCGAAACCGGCAGCAGCGCGAGGAAGAATGGCCAGGTGTAGAGGAAGAAGAACAGCGTGTTGGAGCCGTAGAGCATGAACGGAATCGCCAGTGCGCACCAGTACGAGAGAAAGCCAAACACGCCGCCCGGCAGTGATGAGCGAGACTCATCCGGGGTGCGTTCATCTTTACGGGCTAGCATGGGCGTTACGTTCTGCATAGAGATCCTGTTGACGCTAAGCGCGGCAAACCCAAAGGGATTTGCCGCTGTCGGTTCAGGATCTGATGATATCGCGGTGACGCAGCAGGTCTAACAATTGGCCGGCGAGTTTTGTAACCAATTGTTCGCCATCAAGGTGGATTTCCGGGGCGTCTGGCGCCTCGTAAACGCTATCGATACCGGTGAAATTACGCAGCTCACCGGCTCGGGCTTTTTTGTACAAACCTTTGGGATCGCGCGCTTCGCACACGGCCAACGGCGTATCGACAAACACTTCGATAAACTGCCCTTCAGCCAGCAGATCGCGCACCATGTTGCGTTCCGCGCGATGTGGCGAGATAAATGCGGTCAGCACTACTAAACCGGCATCGACCATCAGTTTCGCCACTTCGCCGACGCGACGAATGTTCTCTTTACGATCGTCATCGCTAAAGCCGAGGTCACGGCACAAACCGTGACGCACGTTGTCGCCATCCAGCAGATAGGTGTTCACACCGGCCCGATGCAGCGCCTGCTCCAGCGCGCCGGCCACGGTGGATTTCCCCGAGCCGGAAAGCCCGGTGAACCACAGCACCACGCCTTGATGGCCGTGCTGCTGTTCGCGCTCCTCGCGCGTTACCGGATGATCGTGCCACACCACGTTTTCATCGTGTTGCGCCATTACTTGCCACCCAGCAGATCGCGCGCGTTCCAGTGTGGGAAGTGACGACGCACCAGCGCGTTCAGCTCCAGCTCGAAATCGCTGAACTGACCTGATTGCGTACGCACATCGGTCAGCGGCTGATTAATCATGCCCGCGCCAACCGTCACGTTGCTCAGACGATCGATAAAGATCATGCCGCCAGTCACCGGATTCTGGCGATACGCGTCCAGCACCATCGGTTCGTCAAAGGTCAGTTCGACCAGGCCGATCCCGTTAAGCGGCAGGCTTTCCACGGTGCGCTTCTCCAGCGAGTTGATCTCCACCTGATGGATCACTTTCTCGACGCGCGCGCGGGTTTTCTTACCGGCGATCTTCACTTCGTAACTTTGGCCCGGCTGCAGCGGTTGTTCCGCCATCCACACTACGTCAATGGTGGCGGATTGCACCGCTTGCAGCTCGGCTTCCGCATCCACCAGCAGATCGCCACGACTGATGTCGATCTCATCTTTCAGCACCAGCGTAATCGCTTCACCGGCACCCGCTTCAGGCAGGTCGCCATCGAAGGTGACGATGCGCGAGATGGTCGATTCCACGCCCGATGGCAGCACTTTCACGCGCTGACCGACGTTGACCACACCCGACGCCAGCGTACCGGCATAACCACGGAAATCGAGGTTAGGACGGTTCACATACTGCACCGGGAAACGCATTGGCTGATGATCCACCACGCGGTTCAATTCAACGGTTTCTAATACGTCGAGCAGCGTTGGGCCGCTGTACCACGGCATGGTGACGCTGGGCGTTGCCACGTTATCGCCTTCCAGCGCCGACATCGGCACAAAGCGAATATCAAGGTCTTCCGGCAGCTGCGCGGCGAAATCGAGGTAATCCTGTTTGATCTGCTCAAAGGTCTCTTGCTTGTACTCCACCAGATCCATCTTGTTGATGGCGACCACCAGATGCTTAATGCCCAGCAGCGTGGAGATAAAGCTGTGACGACGCGTCTGATCCAGCACGCCTTTACGCGCATCGATCAGCAGGATCGCCAAATCGCAGGTCGATGCACCGGTCGCCATGTTGCGGGTGTACTGCTCGTGTCCTGGCGTGTCGGCAATAATAAATTTGCGCTTCTCAGTGGAGAAATAGCGATACGCCACATCAATGGTGATGCCCTGCTCGCGCTCGGCCTGCAAGCCATCAACCAGTAACGCGAGATCCAGCTTCTCACCCTGCGTCCCGTGACGTTTGCTGTCGTTGTGCAGCGAGGAGAGCTGGTCTTCATAAATTTGACGCGTGTCGTGCAGCAGGCGACCAATCAGCGTACTTTTGCCGTCGTCGACGCTACCGCAGGTCAGGAAACGCAGCAGGCTTTTATGTTGTTGCGCGGTCAGCCAGGCTTCTACGCCGCCCTGATCGGCAATCTGTTGTGCAATAACGGTATTCATCTGCGTCTCCTTAGAAATAACCCTGACGTTTCTTCATTTCCATCGAACCGGCCTGGTCGCGGTCAATCACGCGTCCCTGGCGTTCACTGGTGGTGGAGACCAGCATCTCTTCAATAATTTCCGGCAGCGTCTGCGCCTCTGATTCCACCGCGCCGGTCAGCGGCCAGCAGCCGAGCGTACGGAAACGCACCATGCGCTGCTTGATCACTTCACCTGGCTGGAGATCGATACGGTCGTCATCGATCATCATCAGCATGCCATCACGCTCCAGCACCGGACGCGGCGCGGCGAGGTAAAGCGGCACGATCTCGATATTCTCGAGGAAGATGTACTGCCAGATATCCAGCTCGGTCCAGTTGGAGAGCGGAAACACGCGGATGCTTTCGCCTTTGTTGATCTGGCCGTTGTAGTTGTGCCACAGCTCAGGACGCTGGTTTTTCGGGTCCCAGCGGTGGAAGCGATCGCGGAAGGAGTAGATACGCTCTTTCGCGCGCGACTTCTCTTCATCACGACGTGCGCCGCCAAATGCCGCATCAAAACCGTATTTGTTCAGCGCCTGCTTCAGGCCTTCGGTTTTCATGATGTCGGTGTGCTTGGCGCTGCCGTGCACAAACGGGTTGATGCCCATCGCCACGCCTTCCGGGTTGCGATGCACCAGCAACTCCGCGCCCATCGCTTTCACGGTGCGATCGCGGAACTCGTACATTTCACGGAATTTCCAGCCGGTATCAACATGCAGCAGCGGAAACGGCAGCGTGCCCGGATAGAAGGCTTTACGCGCCAGATGCAGCATTACCGAGGAGTCTTTACCAATGGAGTACATCATCACCGGATTGCTGAACTCGGCCGCCACCTCGCGGATGATATGGATACTCTCTGCCTCCAGCTGGCGCAGATGAGTAAGTCGATTTTGGTCCATAATTTTTCCTCAAGCCAAATTGACAACGGCGGACTCGCGAGCCCCCTGCTGTGCCGAATGTTGGAACCAGGCCAATTGCCCGTGCAAATTTACGACTTCGCCAATCACTAACAGTGCTGGCGTGGGCGCGGCCGCAGCCAGCGCCTCCAGTTGATCCAATGTGCCGGTCAGCACCTGCTGATCCTGACGCGTGCCGCGCCCAATCACCGCCACCGGCGTGGAGGCGGCGCGGCCATGTTCGATAAGCCCGGCAGCGATTTCCGCCGCTTTCACCGTGCCCATATAAATCGCTAAGGTTTGACGTGCGCGCGCCAGCGACGGCCAATCAATGCCGTCGCCATCCGCGCGACAGTGACCGGTAATAAACAGCACGCTCTGCGCGTGGTCGCGATGGGTCAGTGGAATACCGGCATAGGCGGTTGCGCCTGCTGCAGCGGTGATGCCCGGCACCACCTGGAACGGAATGCCCGCGGCCTGCGCCGCCTGCAGCTCTTCGCCACCGCGGCCAAAAATAAACGGATCGCCGCCTTTCAGGCGCACCACGCGTTTACCCTGTTGCGCCAGCGTCACCAGCATCTGATTGGTCTCTTCCTGCGGCACCGAATGCGCACCGGCGCGTTTGCCGACGCAGATGCGGTCGGCATCGCGCCGCACCAGCTCAAGCACTTCGTCGCTGACCAGATGGTCATACAGCACCACATCGGCCAGCTGCATCACCTGCAAGCCACGCAGCGTCAGCAAACCGCTGTCGCCTGGACCGGCGCCTACCAGCGTAATTTCGCCCTGATTGTCGCTATCGTTTTCCAGTTCGTGATCCAGCGTGCGCCGCGCTTCATGGACGTTACCCGCCGCCATCTGGCTGGCGAACAGACCGTTAAAGGCTCGCTCCCAGAAGCGACGGCGGTCAGACATGCGGTGATAGCGCTGCTTCACCTTGTCGCGCCACTGCCCAGCCACTTCCGCCATCTGTCCGAGATTGGCCGGCAGTAACGCTTCAATTTTTTCACGCAGCAGACGCGCCAACACCGGCGCGGTGCCACTAGAGGAGATCGCCACCACCAGCGGTGAACGATCGACAATCGACGGGAAGATAAAGCTGCACTTCGGCTGATCGTCCACCACGTTCACCAGCTTGTGGCGCGCATTGGCGGCATCGAACACCTGCGCGTTAAGCGCGTTGTCATCGGTAGCGGCAATCACGAGGAACACGCCATCCAGCTGCGCCGGATCAAAGCGTTCAGCGATCCATTCAATCGCCTCAATTTCCAGCAGCGCCTGCAGCTCATGACCGAGTTCGCGCGCGGCGACCAGCACGCGCGCACCGGCACGCCGCAGCAGTTCTATTTTGCGCGCAGCAATTTCGCCACCGCCGACAACCAGCACCGGACGGCTTTTGAGATCGGCAAAGAGAGGCAGATAATCCACGTTAACCTTGCTAGTTTTACAATAAGTTAACGCGACTATACGTCCCGGCCTTCCAGCAGATGAAATTACGAATTGGAATGAGTAGTTACCGAATGGAATAACGACCCAGGATTGCTGATAACATTTTGTGCTTAACAAATGATATTGCTGGTGTTTCGGTGCAAATCAAATTGTGCAAGCGTCGTCACAGTTTCATACTAAGTCGGAATTTTTTTAGCATGACCGGATGTCAGAAAAGGACGCTAACTATGTTTGCCACTCTCCGCCGCACTGTGCTGGCTGCACTGCTCGCGGGCGGTTTGCCTTTCTTTGTTCAGGCTGCGAGCAAAAGCGCGCCAGGGCATTTTGCCGAACAGCAGCTTCGCCATATCGCCACCTATTTCCCCGGCCGCATGAGCGGCAGTCCCGCCGAGTTGTTGACTGCCGATTATCTGCAGCAGCAGTTCAGCCAGCTGGGATATCAGAGTAATACCCGCCAGTTTAAAACCAGCTATAGCTGGCTGGAGAAAAAGGGCGAGAGCCGCACCCACAAAGTTACGGCCACGTCGGTGATTGCCGCGCG
>Ga0157371_10000562_pt1 | contig 43946 bp, 69 predicted proteins | sample C45metaG_FD_113462 | JGI IMG/M metagenome (GOLD analysis project Ga0157371, IMG submission 113462) | Corn rhizosphere microbial communities from Kellogg Biological Station, Michigan, USA - C4-5 metaG | ecosystem: Host-associated > Plants > Roots > Rhizosphere > Soil | place: USA: Michigan... | reverse complement strand
AATGTTCAGCCGCCGCCACCAGCATTGTCCAGCCAGGTGTGGACGCTTGTGGCCAGCGCAACTACGGGGTTCACGCTTCAGCTCAACCAGCGGAACACTGTGACCTTGCTGGGGCTGGAGGTTGTGCTGGGCGCTACGGTTCCTGTAGTCGGCTCGGCTGCGCAAATAATCGTTATTGAGCGTTGACATAGTTATTATCTCGGCATAATCTTGCTCAACCGAAACGAACAACGGAGCAAGACGAGATGAATAAATACAGTTTGCGGGTCAAGTACGCAGGCGGTGCGGCCTACCACAAATTCAGCTATGAGGCGCCAGACATGGAATTTGCGGTTAAGAGCGGGTACGAGTTTGCAAAGGCTCAAAACCCTGGAATACCGGTAGTCCAATTCATAGTCGAGTCGCGTGACCGCTAACCAACCCCACCCACCTCAAGCCCCTTCATTGGGGCTGAGTCAGTGCAAAGACATTGTTTTGTCACACAGCCGACCCATATGAGTGGCCGCTGCTCAATCTGAAGAGGAGTAATTGCCATGACTCCGCCGGCCAAAACCGGCACCGATGGAACTGAAGCCCGCCAATGCGCGGGCTTTTTCTTGCCAGCAATTCCCTTCAGCACAATATTTGCTTTGCCATCAATCAGGGTTTACAATTCGGCAAGATTCGTGCCAGGTGAAGTAATGGATAAGCTCAAGTTCAGCGACGCCGCAACCTATGATGACGGGATGAAAACCGCTATCTCGGTGCGCGATGGCGTGCTTGAGTATCTGGGCAGCGAGATCGGTATGGAGCCGCCTGAAAAGCTGTTCACCGTGTACCGCTCGCCAGCCACCATTGCCAGCCTTGTTTCGCAGATGCCAGGCATCCCTGTCATCGGCGAGCACATCGAGCCAGGCACCGAGCCTGCCGACATTCCAAGCCGCGTTGAGTCAGCGTCCTTTATCGATGCGTTCGATGAGTCGACTAATTCAACGCTGGCCATTCAAAACAAACTGTTCCTCGACGACGCCATGTTGGCCGAGATCCAGAGCGGCAAAAACGAATTATCTCTTGGCTATGAAGGCCGTCTGATCCCCCATGACAAGTGGGACTTCGAACAGCGCGACCTTGTGCCGACCCATCTTGCTACTGTTGACTCTGGCCGCTGCGGTTCTGGCTGCCGCTTCATCGACCGAAAACCAAACCCGGAGGCTACCATGCCGAAGAAGTTGCATAAGGCGTTCTGTGACGCCGAAGGGGCTCTCAGCCTTGCACAGATCGTTGAACTGGCGGCTGGCCTGCCGGAAGCGATCAAAAACGTACCTGCTGACAAGCTTTCTGAGCTGCTGCCAGCACTTCAAGAAATCATGGCTGCTGCTGAGGCTGCCGGTGTCGAGTCCGCACCGACTGATCCAGTGGTCGAAGAAGTGCCGGTCATGACCGACGAAGAAGCTGCGAAGCTGGTCGACGAAAGCGCTGGCGCCGTAACAGGCGATCCGGTCAAGGTCACCGACTCGATGCGCAAGGTGCTCGCGCAGAAGTTCAGCGATGCCACTCGCAAGGCCGTTGACTCTGCAGTCAAGACCCACACCTCGGTCATCGACAAGGCTCGCGGCATTCTGCCGGAAACCTACAGCTTCGCCGACAAGTCCACCGCGCAGGTAATGCGCGATGCGCTGGCCATCGAGCATGGCTCGCAGAAGTTCAGCGACTCCGAGCTGTCGGTAGCCTTCAAGCTGCTGAAGAAATCCGGCGGCGAGTACCAAACGTTCGGCGACAGCGCTGCTGATGGTAGCCTGACCGCCCGCCTCAAAAAAGAAATGGGGGACAAATAATCATGGCCTTTAACTCGACTGTCCTGGATATCATCCCGGATCTGATGTCTGGCGAATTCATCGCCGCATCGCCATACAACTGCTCGGCTTTCGAAGTCTGGGAAGAAGGTTTGGTGCCTGGCCGCTTCGTCAAATACGACGCCGGCTCCATCGATCTGCTCGACGCCTCGGCCACTCCGGTGATTGCCGGAGTTGTCCGCCGCAAGATCGCCAGCGCGCTGGAGAACGCGACCTACACCAAACTCGGCATCGCGCCTGATCAGGTAGCCGAGATCGTCAACTTTGGTTTCGTGACCGTCGACGTTCCAACCGGCGTGACCCCTGCCAAGTTCGGCCAGGTTTACGCGGTGAACGCTACCGGCGCCAACGCAGGCAAAGCGACCACCGTCTCCGCATCCAACGTTGCAGTCCCTGGCTGCGTGTTCTGGGAAGCCAAGCGCCCTGGCACATGGCTTGTTCTGATTCCAAAATACCTGACCGGGGTTTAAGACATGAGCGCCATGAAAAAAGATCCATTCAAGCTGTATAACGTCAAGTCGTTCGAAGATAAGGCTGCGCACGCCAAGCGAACCTTCACCGATGCGGGCGGCATTATCCTGGCTCGCAACCTGGAATACCTCAGCACCGAGATTTTCACTCAGGAATACCCTGAGCTGACGTTCCTGGCGCAAGGTATCACCGTCAACAACGAGGGCGGTTACGCCGACACCATCAAGAAGATCAAGCTGGCGATTGCTGGCGACTTCCGAGAGGCGGGCACCAATACCAACACCACCGGCAAGATCACCTTGGAAGGTGAAGACGATTTCATCCCTACCATGTCGATGGACGCTGAGTCCGACTGGTCTGAAATCGAGCTGAAGAAAGCTGAGTTGGCCGGCATCAACCTGCCGAGCCGCTTCCTGGAAGCGCACAACGAAGTCTACAACCGCAAGATCGACCGCATCGGTTATCGCGGCCAGGTGCGCACCAACGGCACTCAGAAAACCACCGGTTTGTTGAACTACGCCGGATGGGACACTGATGTCGCTGCGACCACTGCGGCGCTGATGACTTCCGAAGAGCTGTATGCGGCCATCGCCGGTCTCATCACTCGCCAATGGTCGAACGTGTTCAACGTGCCAGCCTTCATGGCTGATCGCGTGGTCATGCCGTGGAGCGTGTACAACATCGCCACCACCAAGATCCTGAACACCGCTGCCGGTTCGGCTACCGTGATGCGCGCACTGCAAGACAACTTCGCAGGCGTGTCTTTCGGCATGACCAACGAAGCTGAAGCCGTGGTGGGTGCGGGCGCTCGCCCTTCGGTGACCGTGGCTTTCTCGCGCAACCGTCGCGCCATGCAGTTCCGCCTGCCGGTGCCGCTGGAAATCTCCAGCATCGACCAGCGCGGCTTCAAGTATTACATGGAGAGCTACTTCTCCATCGCCGGCCTGGACGTGATCGAAGATGGCGCCGCCGCCACCTTGACCGCTCTCTGATTTTCCCTAGGCGCAAGGATGCGCCACCTATTTTGGAGGGTTCGTCGTGGACGATCTAAAGAAGCAAGCGGAAGAATTGGGTATCAAGGTTGACAAGCGCTGGAGCGACCAACGCCTTCAGGCTGAGATCGACGAGAAGCTGGCTGAAACTCCGGAGCCTGCTGTGGAGCAACCGGAAATCGCGCCAGAAGCGGTTGAGCTGGAACCTGTCGTGGAACCCGAATCCGTGACTGATCCTATTGAACCAGAATCTGAATTCAGTCCAGAAGTAAAGGCTGCCGCCGATGCCGAAATCCAGGACGAAATCCAGGCTCGTTTCGACGTTGCCCAAGAAGAAGGTGCTGTTGTCGTCACCAACTTGCAGGCCAGCCCAATGAAAGCTCTGGGTCTGGCAAGCTATGGTGAAGTCACTTTCACGCAGGGCGATCTCGCCCGCGACCCGCAACTGGTCAAAAAGCTTGAGCGCGCCGAGCTGCTCGGGCTGGTGAAGATCGAGGGCAAATAATGAGTATCCAGGACGACTTCGAAGCCCGATTCGCAACAGCGGTTCCGCCGATTGTGTGGGTTGAAGCCATCGCGTCGACCTGGCCTGCTTATACCTGCCTCCAATACGACGACAACCCGAAGAACAGGGAGGCGATTCTTAACCTGATTGCGTTTCTGCTCACCAATGCGGCGGCCCCAGGCGGTGCGGGATCAGCTCGTAACGTGGCCAGCAAAACTGTTGGCAGCGTCTCGGTCTCTTATGAGGCTTCGGCCAGCCAGGGCAGTAACCTCGCGTCGTGGTTCAACACCAATCGCTACGGCCAGACCTACTGGATCCTCAGTGGCGGTCGCCGCGTTGGGGCTGTATTTGTATGACCCCGAAACAGGTCTTGGAGCTGGCGCAAAATCAGCTCAAGGCTATGGAGCGGGCGAAGAATGCTGTTGTGAAGGTTGGCCTTCCTGAAGGCGAGACCGCCACCAGCAAAGCCTACAAGTCCGATGGCGACAAAACTGCGCCGACCGTGCTTGAGGTTGGAATCTGGCATGAGTACGGGACTCAATTCGTTCCGATGCGCTCATTCATTCGCGCACCATTCATTGAGAAGCAAGCCGAGATGAAGAAGATCATCGACGGTCAATTTCGCCTTGTGCTTGAGAAGGGGCTCGACGTCGAAATCGCGCTTGGTCGAGTCGGAGTTGCCGGCGTCAATTTCTCCCGAGAAGCTTTTAAAACCCAGGGCTTTGGCGAATGGCCGGATATCAAGGCATCGACCAAGAAAGCAAAGGGTTCTTCTGGTATCCTCATTGATACCGGACTTCTGCGGAACTCCATTACTTGGGTGGTTGAATAATGCTCCCTGACATGTCCGAAGTCCTGACCGAATGGTCGCAGCCCATCAAGCTGAAAACGGTCACGGAAACAACCATCGACTTTATTCCGGCCAACACAGTTACCGTCGTCGACATCATGGGTGTCGTGCAGCCTGCCGATAAAGAAAAGCTGGTGGTCGATCAGATCGATTACAGCCTGGAATACATCTGGATTCACAGCGTGTCGCCCATGGCTATCGGCCAATACGTCGAGTGGGACGGCCGTGACTTCAAACTGGTTCCATTCCGCAAGGGCTATGGTCAATACGGATACGCTGAGGCGTATGGTGAAGAAACGAAGCTTCCGCTGCTGGTGGCCACGCCATGATTGAGCCAATCCTGATCCAGCTTCAGCGCTTTGTGCGCGACCTGATGAATCATCCAGAGCAGTACGTAAAAGCTGGACGCGTGAACTTTGACAGGCAGCAATTCGAGCTGCCTTACATCGTGGTCGATTCGTTGTCTGGTGACGTACCGCTGGCCAGCTCGGCAAACTACGATGGCGACACCGAGCGAATGCGCTACGTCGAGCTTGTGTCGCGAGCCTTCACGTTCGACTTCTACGGCCCGACCGCCGCAACGCTTTGCAGCAACTTCCGGCTACTGGCCAGATCCGAGCTATCGCTTGATCTGCAAAGCGAACTGAATATAACCGTTTACCATCCAGGCGCAGCGACCAACGTCAAGCAACTGACCGGCCAGCAGTATGGCGAACGCATGCAACTTGAATGCCAAGTCCACTACAGCCCTTCGGTGATTGTTGATATACTGCGTATCGACATCGCACAACTTCGCATAATCGGCGAACGAGGTTTGATCTATGAGCAATAACGCAAGCATCACGAACGTGATCAACGTCGCGCTGATTCCCGAAGGGCGTCAAGCTCAACGCGACAACATGAACACCGTCGCGGTACTGACCAGCGAAACCGGCGTGATCACCAGTGCGGAGCGTTTCCGCAGCTATCGCGATGCGGCTGCCGTGGAGGCGGACTTCGGAACCGCATCGCTGACCACTCAGTACGCGCAAACAGTATTCGGCACCAAGCCAAACCCGATCAACTTCGGCGGCGAGCTGATCATCGGCCTGCATCGAGCAACCGCCGAAACCGTGCCGGCGACCGCTGCAACACTGAAGAGTACCCAGCTCGTCGAAGCCACAATCATCTCGCAGCTTCAGACCATCACCGACGGCAGTTTCAATATCACCGTTGACTCCACCCCGGTTGTCGCTGCATCGCTGAATTTCAGCGCCGCCACTACTTTGGACGCGGTTGCCGCGATCCTCGATACGGCCATCACTGGCGCGGTAGTATCGCACAATAACGGTTATCTGACCGTGACCAGCTCCACTACTGGCGTGACCAGCCTTTTGACCTATATGACGCCTGGCGCTTCCGGCACGTTTATTGGCGGATTGCTCACCATGTCCAATGGCACCGGCGGCACCCTAACCCAGGGAGCCGCATCGGTCGTTCTGCCAATCGAAACCAAGGTTCAGTCGCTGTCCGCGCTGAAGGCGTTGGTGAATTTCAAAGGCGGCGTCTTCACTGATCTGGTTCTGGATGCCGAAGTTCCAACGATCCGAGCGTGGGCGCAGGCCAATCAGACGATCATCTACAACGTGTTTACCGGTTCAACTTATTTGGCCGTAGCGACTGCCAACCCGGTTTGGGCGGTCGTACTGGCTGGCGGTTCGAACTTCCGCATGCTGTACAGCAAGGCAGGCAACCGGTTGATGGCCGCTTCATACATGGCGCGCACCCACACGGTCAACTTCAACGCTGAAGATTCGGCGATGACGATGAACCTGAAAGAGCTGAGTGTGCCAGCTGAATCATACAGCCAGACCGAGACCGACGCGGCCAGGCGTGTCGGTCTCGACGTTTACACCACGATCAAGGATACGCCGGTTGTCCTGACCAGTGGCGCCAATGATTTCGTCGACAACGTGTATAACCTGATCGGCTTCATCGACGCCATTCAGACCGACATGTTCAACGTGCTGAAAGCGACCGGAACCAAACTGGCGCAGATCACTCGCGACGTGAACAAGCTGGTGGCCACTGCCGAAAAAACCTCTCGCGGCTTCGTGCGCGCCAACGTATTTGGCCCAGGCACCTGGTCGAGTCCTGACACATTCGGCAACATCAATACCTTTAACCGCAACATCGAGCAGTTTGGCTTCTACTGGCTGGCCGGCCTCCTTCGCGATCAGCCGCAAGCAGATCGCCAGGCTCGCAAGTCCCCTGTTCTGCAGGGAGCCGTGAAGAATGCTGGCGCGATCCATTCGGTCGACATCATCATCAATTTCAACCTGTAAGGGGCTGACCAATGAGTGTTATTACCATCTCGATGGACAGCGGCTCGCTGATCCTGAATGACTACACGTTCAAGAGCTTTGGCGAGGGTGATTATCTGACGATCACTCCCGTCAACGCGCATACGTCACGGGTGAACTCCGCTGTTGGTGGCGTGACCATCGGCGAACGTATGGACAAGGATGTTTACGATCTGGAGTTCAGCGTCCAGAAGTACAGCGATGATGACGTGTTCATGCTCAGCCAGATCAACACGCCAGGCGCAACGCTGTTCGCCGGATCCGCCAAGGAATCCTACAGCAAGGACGGCCAGGCCGGCGTTGAAAGCTGGAACCTGGACGGCGGCAGCGTCACTACGCTGCCGACGCAAACCAGAAACAACCAAGATGGTAATGCGATGATGCAGTACACCATCCAATTCCGCACCGCCAAACGGAGTCTTTGAGTTATGGGAATGCAGGAGCAACGGGAAAAAGCTGTCGCAATGGTTCGCGCCGTCTATGAGGACGGCGAAGCCGAAATCAATGGCCGCAAGTATCGCTTCCACAAGATGACGCATGTTCAGCGCCGCAAGGTGTTCGCGTTCTACACGTCCATCGCACCTCAACTGCGCGCCGACAACATGGAATTCCTCGATACCCCGCAGTATGCGGCAGTTGAAGAGGTCATGTGGTCGAACATCTCGTTTGATGGCGTGGCGCTGAATAAGGCGCGTGATCACTGGGATGAATTCCCGGAGGACTATGTACAGCTTGTGGCTACGTCGCTGGGGGTGATCTCCTACCCTTTTACTCGCGCCGCAGGTATCGCCTCAGCGTCCCAAGCAGGGGATCAAGCGAAGACCTCATCCGAGAAACCAATGTAAGCGGCGAGCGCATGGCGATGTTCGCCTTGGTAAAGGCCGGGTATGGCAGCTTGGCCGAAATAGAGGCGATGGATACACCAGAGTTTTTGGACGCTATCGAGTTCGAACAAATCACCGCCGATATTCAGGCGTACAAGTCGAGGAATCCTGATGGCGGTCGTTAACGAGCTGGTCACAAAATTCAGCTTTGTCGGGGATCTTGCGCCGCAGCGTGAGTTCAACGAGAACCTGAAACTGTCCCTGGCGTTGCTTACCGGCTTCGGAGCTGCTGTGATTGGCGCTGCTGGCGGCCTGGTTGCGTTCGTCTCCGCGAACACTCAGGCCGCCGACTCGCTGCTGGACATGAGCACCGAAACCGGCATCACGGTCGAGAGCATTCAGGAACTGGGGTTCGCCGCTGAGCTTTCTGGTTCCAGCGCTGAGGCAATGAGCGCAAGTCTTGCCGGTCTTTCGAAGGTGTCGGGTGACGCTGCTCGCGGCCTCGGCAAGGGCAAGAAGGCTTTCGAAGAGCTTGGCATCAGCGTCAAGGATGCCAGCGGCAACGTGAAGACTGCCGACGTTCTGTTCAACGAGTTACGCGAATCATTTGCAAGGCTGGGCACTGATAAAAGCACACAGAAATCCATCATTGCGGCGCTAGGCTTGGATCCGTCGACGCTTCAATTGCTCAACGCTACCACCGAAGAGATCGACGGACTGATTGGAACCGCTCGCCAGCTTGGCATTGTCACCACTGAGCAGGCCCAAGCAGCGGCAGACTTCCAGGATTCGCTCGGCGTTGCCAAATTTGCGGCGGCGGCACTCAGCCAGCAGATCGCAATCAATCTGGCGCCAGCCACGCAGAAGATCACGGACGGCTTTGTTGAATTCCTGACCGCCAACCAAGACCTGATCAAGGGCGGCCTCCAGTGGTTAGGGGAGGTCATCCAGTCGGTTGCCGGCTTCTTTGTGCGCATGACGCCGATTGCCCTGGCGTTGGCCGGTGCGTTCGTAATAGCCCAGCTTGCGACGGGCGGTTTAGCCACGGTTATGGCTTTCCTTCTGTCTCCTGTCGTGCTGATCACCGCCGCTATCGTCGCGCTGCTACTGATTGTTGATGACCTGCTGACCGCTCTCGACGGTGGCCAGTCCGTGATCGCAGATTTCTTCATGGAGTTCTTCGGCTGGGACATCGTGCCGGTACTTCAGGGTATCGTTGATGCATTCAAGGCCATGTTCGCGCAGATCCTGACCTTTGGCGAACCGTTCTTTGATGCATTCGTCCATCTTTTTGATGCGGTTATTTCCCTGTTCAAGGGCAACTGGAGTGACGCACTTGATTCCCTGTTGGCGGCATTCGGGTCAGTAGGCGAGGGCATCAAAAACATCTTCCTTGGGCTATTCGACTTCATCGGCGCCGCCTTCAGCCAGATCCTTGGCGGTATCAAATCTGCGGCGACAAAGATTCTGCCAGACTGGGCGGTTGACCTGATCAGCACTGGTGGCTCTCCATCAACAGAGATGGCCGCCAACGCAGCTCCCCTGCCAAGCGGCAGCGGGCAAGACCCTTGGGATGTGCCAGGCATGAGTCCGAACGATGCCGTGGCGATGACGCCAGCCGGCAACACGTCGGTCAATAACAGTCAGATCAAGCAAGACATCAAAATAGATATCGCCAGCAGCGATCCGAAAGCCGCAGGCGCCGCCGTGGATAACGCTTTGCAGGATCAATTGAAGACCGCCAAGACCCAGGTTAACCGAGGTGGCCGATGAGCATTCAGGATCTGAAAGCCGGCGAAGATCAGGCGCTATCGTCGTCTTCACTGGAAGAGGTTGGCATAGGTGGTTTCACCCTGTTCGCCAGGGTCAGTGACCAGACGCAATACAGCACAGCTTCGCCGACGTCGGTCGTCGAGGATGGCAGCTATATCGGCGACCACCTGATCAACGCGCCGATCAAGATCACGATCAACGGTGACGTGGCCGACGTGTTCTTTAACGCGCCAACGCCGAGCAAGTCCGATAAGAGACTGCCAACTGTTGGACTGACGAACTCTTTCCTACCCAAGCGCACTCCGTCGCAAGATCAGCGTGCGGCCAAGGTCGAGGATAGCGCCGGAGATCGTCGCAGGGGCATCAACGAGCAGATTTCGCTCGGTAAAAATCCTGGCGACTTCACCGGCAACAAGTCGGGGTCGAAGCCGATTCGCGAACAGTTCGTGGACTTCATCGAGTCGCTGCATTACGGCAAGCAACTCACAACAATTTCGATGCCGTACCGCAATCACGAAAGCATGGCGATAAATGATGTGACGATCACGCGTGACAACCAGCGCAAGGCCCTGACATTCTCGTTGACGGCGCAGAAATTTCGGATTGCCAAGACGATCTACACGGATGCAGGGCGCTTCTACAAGAAACCCGCCCCCGCCGTGAAGAGCCAGACCCAGGGAACGAAAGACAAGGGCGTGCAGTCGCCGAAGTCTGGTGATGGGGCGGGAGCCAAGAAACAGAAATCCGTGCTTACTGCTGTTCTCGGGAGATAACGGATGGCTTATCAGATAATCAATATCACGGACGAACCAAGCCAGCGCCATGTGCTGCTTGTCGATGATGAAGAGATCGTGCTGACCCTGAACTTCTATCAGGTTTCGCAGTTCTGGGCGTTCAATGTGAGCTGGCGCAACGTGACCTACAACGGCTTCATGCTGAGCCTGGGCTGCTTGCATATCCAGGCGCTGAACTGGCCGTTTGATTTCTTTTGCGTGACCACTGATAGCTCAGGGTTGGCACCGTTTCGAATCGGTGACTTCAGCGAGGGCCGGTGCGAGCTGTATTTCGTGACCGCCGAAGAGATGCAGGAGCGCAGAGGATTGGAAGTTCCGACTTGACATAATGATTATCCTGTACGATAGTTCGCTGGCGCAATGAGGCGCTTATAGGGATACGAATTATGAAAAGCCACACTCCAGGCCCTTGGGTTCTGAAGCACGTTTCCGGCAGCAACTTTGCTGTTCAGCGGTTTGAGGTTCGCTCAGGATCTGGAATGCCGCACCCGATTTTCAACAAAGACACCAGCGCAATCAACGGCACTTCTGTTTGCATGTCGCCACAGGATGCCAAACTAATCGCTGCCGCTCCGGATCTGCTGGAGGCGCTCCGGAATCTGGTTGCCGCTTTTTCTCAACCGATTCCGATCATCAATACCGCGCCAGCCCGAGCCGCAATCGCCAAAGCCATAACAGGAGAATCGAAATGACCTACATCACCCAAACCTTGGCCGCCGGCGAAACCCTGCTGGCCGAAGGCAAAATCTCCAAGTGGTCGCTGTTCCACATCTACTGCGCAGCCGTCATCTTCGGCGTGTCGATCATCTGCCTGCCGATCAGCGCGATGCTGTTGCTGTACGCCTGGCTGAAGATCCGGTCGACCGAGATGGGCATTACCAGCAAGCGCGTCATCCGCAAGTCCGGCGTGATCATGCGCGATACTGCTGAAATCCGGCTGGCCAAGGTTGAATCGGTATCGGTCAAGCAGGGGATGTTGGGTCGCATCTTTGGTTATGGCGACGTGATTATCTCGGGCAGCGGGGGGAATAATGCGGTGATGAAAGGTGTGCGTGATCCGTTGACGTTTCGGCGGGCGGTTGATAATGCATGTCACCCGGAAATTCGATTTGCGATGACCGTTGCGGAGGGGGATGCATTGGATGCAATGGCCCGCATGCGCGGCCTTTGGCAGCGCGACGATGAGAGTCGCGATCAATTCATTGCTCGATTGAAGTCGCAAGGCGGTGCAGCATGAAACTGGTTGATATTTTGGCGATGGAGCTGAAGGAGTGGCCGGAAGGTGTTGAGCAGCTGACTCAATCGCAGGTTGATAACGAGCTGTACCAAAGCTTTCCTGAAGATCATCCGATGGGGGCGCATTCGCTTGCGCCAAAAGTTGAGCTTAAAACCCATCACGCTGAGCGTGACCCTTACCCGGTCGTCACCCGCGAAGAATGGCGGGACGCAGTTGATGCGCTATACCCCCCGCTGGCTATCCAAGCAGAATGGCACGGCGAAGGCCAGCCGCCTATTGGCATCTACGTCCAGATCCACAACAAAACCTGTCGCGGCGTGGTAGAAGGCGCAGAAAGCTTTATCGGCACGAACTGTAAAGTTCTGTCCACCTTCGTCAACGTGAACGGCTATGAAATGGTTGCTGTCGAGGATGCTGCCGGTGCCTGTATGTGCTTCCGTGCTGATATGTGCGGGCCGGTTCGCACGCCCGAGCAGATCGCGGCGGAAGAACGAGAAAAGGCCATTCTGCAAATGGCCTACGACTGCGGCGATTGGTGGAGAAGTGAGACGAATACGACTTGTCTGCCACCAATCTTCGCAGCTGCATACGACGCCGGCTACCGCAAATTCGAAATCGTGGAGGGTGAGGAATGATCGCCACCATCTACATGCTCCTCCACCTGCGAAACCTCGGGAAACGCTGAAATGGTCGACAGATTCCTGCGAGACTATCGCCTAACAATCGGGATTGGCTCGCAGGCTGTCACCATCCTGCCGCCATTCCGTATTCGCTTCAGCGTGGACAAGTCGGACAAGGCCGATCTCAACAAGGCCACGATCAAAGTTGACGGCCTGAACGAGGACAAGCGGCGTCGACTTGTGCGCGATCCAGACGAAAAGCCTGAGAAGGACAAGGACGGCAAAGACAAACCGACCTCCAATCAGAATAAGGGTTATTTCCCTGTGCTGCTGGAGATCGGCTATGAAGGCCGGCTGGAAACCATCTTTCGCGGATCCATCGACGAAGCTGGCAGCGTTCGCGAGAATGACGGCCAGTTCGTCACGACTATTTCAGCTATGGATGGCGGCGAAGACTTCCTGCGCGGCTTTGTGTCCACCTCAGTGACCAGCAAGGCCGCTGCCGTCGATGCGGTGCTGGGCACCATGCCGAACACCAAGAAGGGCAAGATCGGCGCCCAGGCTGATATCAGCCGACCCAAGGTGCTGGTCGGCAACTCAATGCAGACCATTCAGGACATGCTCGACCCCGATCAGCGCTGGTTCATCGACGACGAGCGCTTGAATATTCTTGGCGGCAATGAGGTTGTGTCTGGATATACTCCAGTGGTCAGCGCTGAAACCGGCCTGATCAACACGCCAGAGGCCGACAAAAAGGAGGTGACGATCACGACCTTCCTGAATCCTTCGATCAAGGTCGGGGGCCTTTACCAGTTGATCTCAGTCACCGCACCGCACCGCAATGGCATCTACAAGTGTACCCTGATAACGTACAGTGGCGACTTCGACGGTAGCGACTGGTTCCAGCGCGTAACCGGTGAAATTGCCGAAAACTATGTGGTGCCACGATGACCGCCAAGAAAGAAGAACTCACTGATGTAATGAACGACGGTATCATCACGGCGCTTGCGAATACCCACACCATCGTCGTCGCCAAGATCACCGCCGTCGGCTCAATCACCATCGACTGTCAGCCGGTTATCCAGCGCGTGGTCGACGGCGCAGCCATTCAGCTCCCAGTGTTCCCCTCTGTGCCGCCAGTGTTCCTCAGTGGCGGCACCAGCTACGATGCGCACCCTCTGGCTGTTGGCGACTACTGCCTCCTGCTGGTCAGCGAGCGATCTTTCGACCGCTGGTATGGCGGCGCAGACAACGTCCCGCCAATCGAACAGCGCATGCATGATTATAGCGACTGTTTCGCCCTGGTCGGCGTATCCCCTGCTTCCATGGCGAAAACCATCCCTGCGACCATCGAGCGGTTTGGTGACTCAACGGTGACCGGCAACTACATCCATACCGGCAACTACACGCTGACTGGAAATCTCGACGTGAGCCTGAACACGGATTCCACAACCTACTCTGTAGGCGGTGTTCCAGGCTGGACTGGTGTATTTCGAACCGGTGATAGCCGGAACGTAACCGTTGTTCACGGCATAATCACAAACGTCGCGTGATGATGTAAGATGCTGGCATAGCTCTTGCAGGTGATGACATGCGCGTATCAGGACTTGATGAGGACGGTGATTGGCGGTTTGGCCGAGGACTGGCCGTCTACGTTTCTCGCGGCGATGCCGTGCGTCAGAATGTGGTCACTCGTCTGAAATCCTTCCGAACCGATTTCTTCCTTGACGTTGATGCCAATATCGACTGGATCGACCTGCTCGGCCGCCGAGATACCAAAGAAGAGATCCTGCGCGCCGTCGAACGCGTAACCCTGTCAACCGATGGTGTTACGACCATCACCAAGCTTGAAATCGAAGTCAAGACAAGCACCCGCAATGCCACTATAATGCTTGCGTTTGGCACGATTTTTGACGAAGAATTCAACGAAGAGATTATCATCTGATGGCAGGCCCGACGATTGACGCCAGCGGCATCACGATCCAGAGCTTTGATGAGATCTTTGCTGAGCTTGTGGCGGGCTATCAAGCGATCTACGGTGTCGACATCAACCTCGATCAAGAAAGTCCTGATGGCCAGCGTGTGGCAATTGAGGCCAAATCTCGGGCTGACATGCAGGCGTTTGGCCTGTGGATCGCCAATAACTTCGACCCAGACTTCGCTCGCGGCATCTTCCAGGCGAAAATCGCCAAACTGTCCGGAATATTCCCCCGCCCTGCAACTCGCTCATTCTGGGATATGTCAGTCGTCACAACTCGCATTTTGACACTGCCGACCGGGTATCAAATATCCGATGATCTCGGCCAGCTATGGGAGTTGCCAGCGCCGGTTATTCTGCCGATTGGCACATCTCCAATCACTTTCCAGGCTGCTGACTTTGGTTCGGTAACCGGGCTGGCTGGCGCTGTCTTTACGCCCGTTACCGTTGTGCTTGGCGTTACAGGATTCTCGGCTGCGACTGACGCCGAGCCAGGTAAGGATGAAGAGACTGACGAAGAGTTCGTTCAGAAGCGAAACCTTAGCCTTGAGAATCCGGCTTTTTCCACGACTAATTCTTTAGCCGCCCGCCTTCTTAATACTGCCGGCGTGACTGATGCCCGAGTTTACGATAACGACACCGATAGCTTTGGGCCACCATCTAATCCAGATTGGAATTTGGATGCCCATAGCATCTGGCCTGTTGTGGAGGGTGGAACAATTGATGACATCATGCAGGTCTTGCTTTACCAGAAAACTGGCGGTACGGGCATTAAGGGAAGTATCGTGGCAGCCATTCCGGAGACGCTCACAAGGCCGGATGGAAGTACCTTCAGCGTTAGCCAAGTGCGCCGCTTTGATCGCCCGCTGCCAGTGCCGCTATACATTACGCTTACCGCCAAGCGCAAAGCACCTCTGGTTCCAATTGATTTGGCGCTAATCAAGCAGAAGATTGCTGCCTATAAGTTTTATATCGGTGACTCACTTGAGGCCTCGACTCTGTACTGCCCCGCCTACACTGCAGGCGATGATTTCATTCTGACATTGATGAAAATCAGCAAAGATAACATCACGTTTACCGACGGCAGCCTTTCCCCTGGCGCTGGTGCTAAATTTGAAATAGACGTGGCGAATATCAACATCACCGAGGTGATCTGATGTCGCTTATCGATGAGACCTCGAACCTGCTCATAAAGCAGTATTGGGAAAAGACAAAGGCTAAAGCGGAAATTGAACTGCAAGCCTCCACCTGGGAGGTTGCGCGCGGGTTCATCGATTCGCTTGATGCGGCATTCGATTTGGATAATGCCATTGGTGCGCAGCTCGACGTGCTTGGCAGGATCGTCGGCATAGGCAGATCGGTTCCGGGAATCATCCCCAAGGTTTATTTCGGATTTGATATAAATCCGATTGATAAGGGGTTCTCAAGCAAATTTGACCCAATGCGAATAGGCGGGCCATTCTACAGCAAATTCTCTTCAGCCTTTACCGACCTCCAGTTAGGAGATAGTGATTATCGGTTTTTCATTAGAGTGAAAGCCGCGCTGAATAGAGCTGCTGGATACGTATCCAGTGACCAATATATCAGCATACAAGACGTTGTACTCTCTGCTTTTGATGGTCGAGCATACGTAATAGACAATCTTGATATGACCCTTACGCTTTACGTTTCGTCGGTGGTCAGTCTAGATAGGTTGCGCTTGATACAAAGCCTTAACTTGTTGCCGAAGCCTCAAGGCGTTCGCTACAAAGTTATCATTCAAGCAGAGCCAGGACTAACTTTTGGCTTCTCAAATAATGCTCTTTCGCAAGGTTTTGCGAGTAAATTTGATCCGACACGTGTCGGCGGCTTCTTTGCAAGAAAGGTGATTTAAGATGGCTAAAATTGTCAGATACAACGGTGACCTAAAAGCCTTTGCATCGGCGGCACCAGGAACCGAAAGAACGATATTCGGATCCGTTACCCAGTCCAACGACCTGACCAGCCAGGTTACTGCAAGTTTCCTCAGGGGGTGGGGGATTGTCGGCCCTTCTGATCAGCCTTCTCTTGAGGACTTCAACGGGGCAATGTACACGCACGGTCAGCTTCTGGCTTACCTTCATCAGGTGGGGATTGCTGAATATAACGCCAGTCAGGAATACCATCTAGGAAGCGTCACGGTGCTTGGCGGGATCATCTATATTTCGCTTGCAAACACTAACGTCAATAACAACCCGTCAACATCTCCTACATTCTGGAGGTCGCCGACTTCAGGGCGAATCCTTCGTAGATCCACATACAGGATCAACGGTAGCACATTGCAAGTATCTGTAGATGGGGCCCCATTTGTTACTGCTGCCACTACATTTACCCCTATTGCTGGCGCTGTAAACGCAATGGTGGAGGCTGTTGGTGGCGGTGGTGGTGGTGGTGGATGCTTTGGTACGGGATCTGGGCAGATCGCTGCTGCAAGTGGAGGTGGTGCTGGGGGTTATTCAGCTAGCTGGCTCACCATCTCTGCACTAAGCGGGGTAACTCTTTCTGTCGGGCCTGGTGGCAGCAGCGCCGCCAATAGCGCTGGCGCAGCGGGATCTACAACCTCTGTTGGTGCACTACTTAGCGCTACGGGAGGGTCTGGCGGTACTGCCGGTGCGGCGCTGGCAGTGCCTACAGGCACGCTGCTCGCTGGTGGCGCAGTTGGCGGCATTGGCACGAACGGAAATATTGTAAACGCTCAAGGCGGACATGGTAACTATGGGGCGCTCGCCGCCTCTCCTATCAGCGGAGCAGGGGGCAGTTCCTTACTGGGTGCTGGCGGGATGTTTGTTAGTGGCACCTCCAACGGGGTAGCAGCAACAAGCTATGGTGGCGGAGGTGGTGGCTCCTCTTTGCTTGCAAACATCGCCGGAGGCGCATCTGGCGGCGCCGGAGCAGGTGGTATGATCCGCATTACGGAGTATTCATAACATGAAAGTTTATGCGAGGATTGACGGCGGTTTTGTGGTGGAGATTATCCCTCCCGCGCCCCCTTATGATACTGAAGCCCCGGATTGGCAGGAAGGCGATGAAAGCAGGATTGGGACTGAGCGCCCGATTGAAGTGCGATACCCGGCAGAACTGGTAGCCACCATGGTGGATATAACTGACATGGATCCTCAGCCGGTGCAGGGCTGGACTGCCGATCTTGTAGATGGCAAATGGCTTTTGCAGCCGTATGTTGCCCCGCCGCCGACAGCCGCACAGGTTCTTGCCAGCCAGAGCGCAAAACTTCAGCAGCTAAATCAGCTAGCGGCAGCTCAAAAGGCTGCCCTTAGTAACCGAATAGGCGTTATCAACGACGCCATTGAATTTGAAGAGGCGACTCCGGAAGAGATTTCCGAACTACCAATTCGGCAGGCGCAACTTACAGCATGGAAACGCTATGCTGTATTGCTCGGCAGGGTAACTACTCAGGAAGGTTGGCCGCCAGATGTCATCTGGCCGGATCAGCCATCAGAGGGAATGGATCTGAGTATTTCGGCAGCAAGGCCTACGCAGGCTTCGGTGTGATGTTGAGCCGCCCAAACTGTATAAGCTTTCTTTGCCTGTCCGTAGCGATCTGGAATTTCGTCCAGCATCGCGATATCAGCGCGAACATGTTCGTGGCGGCGTTCCTGATCATTCAGGGCGTTCGCTACATACCAGATGAGCAGCCATCCAGGCAATGGGATCATGTCTCTCTACTGTGTATAATCCTAGGTATGGCAATTTGCCTTTTTGCCGGTCACGGCTTTTTTACCGGCGCCGAGTGGCGGCATCCTAAATCATGGTAGGCGAGGGCAATATGGCAGACAGCCTCACAGTAGCAGGAACGCAGCTTGCCGTAGGAACGGCTGGCGTGGGGTTGGCGAGCATGTTTCCTGGCCTGGATTTATCTGCGGTTATTGGCGCCTTTGGAGGCGCCTTCTTTTTTATCCTGTTCGCAAAAGACATCAACAACTGGCAACGCGCCGGCTATTTGATTGTCGGATGGATAGGCGGCTATTTTGGCGCCGCCGAACTCCTCTCTTTGGCATGGACGCGGACATCTGGTTTCTCGTCCTTTATCGCTGGTCTGGTGTGTATCGTTGTCTGCATCAGTGTCATTGAGGCATTCCAAACCGGAACCTGGCCAGCGTGGCTTCAATCGCTGATCGCAAGGTTCTTCGGCAAGGGGAAAACTGAATGATCGATACAGCAATTCAAGTCTACTGGCTGATCATTTATACAGTGGATTTATATTGGATTCAGATAGTTGCCACGATGCAGGCCATGTTCTGCGGCGGATGCGCTTACCAGATTGCATTCAAGTTTCGCCGCGGCGATGCTGCATATCGATTATTGCCCAGCGCATGTGCATTCGGCCTCGCCTCTCTGTGTGCGCAGCAATGGCTGAGCATCGTTGGTCGCGTCGTGATGTACGGCAACTGGCCCGTCGTGTCATTCTACAATACGTTGACCTTTGCCATCCTGTTCGTGCTGCTCAGCAGGGCGCAGGGCAATGTGTCGAAGATGTTTTATTTTCAGAATGGTGAGGCGAAATGACTTATCCAAAGGCGGCAATCGAGACGGCATTCCAGTTGCTGCCAGCGAAGATGGATACGCGGCCAGCTCGGGTTAACCTGGCGGCTTTCGGCTATCAGGAGACCAAATACCTGACCCGCATTCAGTACGGCAATGGCCCGGCTCGCAGCTATTGGCAGTTTGAGAAAGGCGGCGGGGTCAAGGGCGTCATGGAGTTCAAAGCTGACGGCGGCAAGATCGCCTCGCTAGCCCGACACGTGTGCGATGCTTGCGGAGTCCCATTCGAGCGCGAAAAGGTTTGGCGCGCCATGGATACCGATGACGTGCTTGGCGCGGCATTTGCTCGCCTGCTGATGTACACCGATCCGTTCGCGATGCCGGACACTCAGGAAGAGGGATGGGCGCTCTACATGCGTGTCTGGCGTCCTGGCAAACCGCATCCGCAGACATGGCGCGAGGCTTGGGCATTCGGATTGGAGTATGGGCAATGAATATGACGCTGGCCGCTTCAGGTCTGGCGCTCGTAGTCGGCTTTGGAGTCGCCTGGAATGTTCAGGCTCTGCGATGGGATAAAGATGTTGCAGATCTTCGGCAAGATCAGTCCAGCAAGCTTATCGAATCTTGGGCTGATGGAGAAAGAAAAACGCTTGCAGCCGAGAATCAGAAAGAGGCAATCCAGAATGAGTTTGATCAATTCAAGCAGATCGAGGCCTTGCGCGATGCTTCTATCAGCGCTGGCACTAAGCGCGTGCACGTCCGCGCAACTTGCCCCGCAGTGTCCGGCACCGAAGCCAATGCCGGCGGAGCTAAGAGCGGAACCGTCGAGCTTGATCCCGCTTATCAACGAACTCTTTCCAATCTTCGATCCGGCGCAGCAGAGCAATTGAGGTTGCTGAATTTCTGCCGCGCCGAGCTGAAAAGCCGTAGCGCTCCATAATAGCTATTCCCGCATAGCCCGCATGATTGCCGAGGTCGCTTTGACCGCTGCGTATTTCTTCCTGCTGGCATCGGAAAGCATTTCCAGTTCGATTACCCTGCCGCTGCCAACCCACGCTGAAGGCATCCATGGGTAGTTTTGATAAAGAGCCGTCGTGGTCATGTTTTTCATTTTAGCGCACCCCATCGCCCTCTTGGGCCTTTATGGTTTTCCGCGAATCTATCAACGCGCTTGGGCTGAGGATAACTGAAAGGTTCCGCCACCGTTATCAGATCCATATCAAATCCTTCCAGCTCAAGGCGGCGTGCCCATTCTCGGCTGATAATGATGGTCTTGGCTCCGTTCTTATCCATTACTGCTTTCAGCCAATCAACCGTTTCCTGTACGGACATCCCTGCCCCTGCCTGTGGGTCATTCTGGATACCATTCATTCCGCCACCTCATCCACAACCAAAACCCAATCCTGACCAGGCTGCTTGCCAAGCTTGATCGAATACTTCTTGCCGCTGAAAGCCATCTTTTCAGCCATCGAGAACGCCGAACGGGCATCCTTGGTGGTCAGCGTGAAGCCGGTGCCGTCTTCGTGTTCGCGGAGTATTTCGGTGATCGCCATCTCAAAGCTCCTTTGCAAAAGCATCAGGCGCACGCATAACCGGCGCACCATCAACAACATCATATTCGACAACCGTTGAACTGTCGGCGCCGAGTTGAACCGCCATGAATTCTGGCAGGTAGAAAATTACGGATCCTTCGTCGTCAGCGTAGAAGCATTCGGCGTGGGATCGAGTGCGAACCAGTGCGCCGACTTTGACGAAGTTGAATTCAGTAATGCGCGCCTTTCGGATAGCGGCTACCGAACATTCGTGTTGCCGGCCTTCGATCCCGTGGTAGACCTGGGCGCGGCAGACTAGCGGAGAATTTGCGGCCGGCAGTGCTCCGCAGACAATGATTGCGGCGGTTAAGAGTGGCATGGTGGCAACCCCTTAAAGTGAAACACTGTGAAAGCCGTTGATCCAGCCGCGCCCGTAGGCATCTTGCGCCCACATCGGAAGGTTTTTTGGCGGAGAGCGGAAAACTTTGCGCATTCCGTTCTGAAAGCCGACCCATCTGAAATATTCTTTCCCGCTAAAACTTTTCATTTTGTTGCTCCTGTCGAGGTGTGAACTGACTATAGATCCGCATAATAACTATGTCAATACCAGATAACAAAAAGCCCACACGAATGCAGGCTGATTGGGTTGCGCGTTACTCGGGCGGCTGATCCATACCGAACGGATCGCCGTCCTCCATTTGCGGAGGCTCGCCGAGATCATCAGGCTCAACGATTGGCGTCGGCTTAACCCGCGCCTTCTGACCGGCAGTCATCGGCGCCTTCTTCTCCAGCGTGGCGATAAATGCCTCGGCAGACAGTTCACCCGAATCGATCTTTGGTTGCGCTGCAGCAAGGCGCTTGGCGAAGGATTCGTCGGGCCAGAAGACTGGCGTCGATGATTGAGCGGGAGCGTCAACAGGCTGGAATGGATCGACGACGATTGTCTTGCGCTTGCTCTTGCTTTCTGCAAGCGCAAACACTTTGCGCTCGTTGATGTGACTGGCATGACTTATCGCGATGCCGCCGACCTTTTCACCGGCCCACTTGATTTCCGGATCGCACCACAGAACCACGTCGCGGCCAACCCACTCATCAGGGCTTGTCTCTGGCCAAAGCAGCAGAAGGACGCGCCGAAAGGTCTTTGATGGCTTCCAGGGCTGCCGATGGCCGTCTACGCTGATCGATACCGGTTGGTCTGGCGCTCCAGTCATCTTGATTCCTGTGATCCGATAAGCGACCGGACCGCCAACAAGGTCAACGGCGTTCATCTGATCGCTTTTTGCCTGCGTAGTGCTGGCAAAGTCTTCGCGAGAAATACTCATTACACGCCTCCAAAGGCATCATCTGACAGCATCTCATTGGCTGCCCACGATGTAACGCTGGTGAATTCAGATTCGTGTTCGTACGCCGGCCAGATTCCAGATTCTAGGCAGCGCGCATAAGTGTTGAGCGCCTCACGATAATGAATACGCCCCAGCTCTAGCGCGATCTCGTCGAGGTCGTGAAACATCGTCCCGTGTGGAGAATCCTCTTCGATTGCGAACAGCGGGAATTCCTTCAGTCGCTCGCCAGTCGCCCAAAACCACACGTCGCTGTAGAAGGCGACTTGCTGGTAGTAGCCGTAGTTCGTGATCGGCTTGGTGAATTCAACGCCGCGAGCATCCTGGCACTTCTTCACGTCGAGCGCGAAGATCGAATCGCCCATCCGGTCAAAGCGGCACTTCACTTGCACGCCGGTTTCTGGGTCGGTGGCGACGACAGACAGCTCGTTACGACCCGGAGCTTTCATGTAGGCGGCAAAGCGCTTGTTGCGATAGGCCGCATCCTGCATGCCGACCAGCTTGCGATGGTCGGTCATGGTCAATACGCGGTCGGCGCCAACGTCTTTTACGAGCCCCTTGTAGTAAGCGCTGCGCTTGTCCAGAGCCTCGGTCGCGACTACGTAATGTTTTTCGAAACGCTCTGGCTCCAGCAGCGCCATGTGTAGGTGTGTGCCCATCGCCATTGCTGGCGTAGGTTCCTTTTCTTCCTTGTACTTGAAATGCGCAGGACTGCGGCGTATCAGCTTCAGACCTGAGTTGCTGGCCGCTTCGATTGCAAAGTAATCGTCAGCGGGGAGATCTTCGTAAATCATGCGTGTTGCTCCTGTCATTGGATAATAATTATATCACTAATTTAGAGTGGTTCGCCAGACAACTGCTCACCAAGCGATACCAGCGAATCGAAAAGGAAGTTCTGCATGCTGCGCGTCTCGTCGGCCAGTTTGTGTCGCAGATGGATGAACTCTTCGATCAGCGTACCGGCCACCATCTTGGTTCCCTGCATGAACACGATTTTCGACAGATAGATCTTGTCGTTAGCGGCGCGTCCAAGCACGCCTTCGCCCATATGCTCGATAACGACTATTTCGTATTCGTCGACAGCGAAGCCGATGGACTTGGCGAAGCTGATAGCCTTCCTCAGCCGCAGGTTATCGACCTGGCTGATTGTCATGCGAGGCAGATCATCAAGCAATTCGTTGCTATCGAATCGAGCGCAGTTGGTCGCGGACTGGTTCAGCCCTGGAGTTTGCAGGCGAGCCATCTGCTTGACGATGCCAGTGAAGTCATCGGAGGCGGCAACGCTGCCGAAGTCCAGGCGATGTTCGAACCATTCCTTGCTGGCGGTAAGTGTGCGCTCCAGAAAGCCGCGATCAGAAAGAGTGGCAATGCCTTTGGCTGCGTACCATCCAGCCAGAACAACATGCTTCATTGTCCTGTCTTCGGTCAGCTCGACATGGCTTTTCAGGTTGTAGGTGTACATCGACGGATTTGGCAGATCGTAGACGCGCACACCTTTGTAGTAGACGTGATTCGAACGACCCTGATAGATATCGACGTGCTCGGTTTGATAGATCGGCGTGCCGCTGATCATGATCGTGTCGCGCATTGACCATGCTTCGGCGGCGGCGCGGCCAGAAACCAAGATCACGGTCTCATGTTCGCTCGGCGCGTCATCAAAATACTCGGATGAAAATGCCTCGCCCTGTTCGTCCAGGCAGTTGCACCACAACTCGCGGATTGCCTGCCAGGTTTCCCAGTTCTTGCCCAGCTCGGTAGTGAACGACAGCGGATTGCCATTCATGGTCACGAACGTGAAGTCATCGACGCGGATGCGCTGCTCGGAAGTGCCGAACGACAGGCGCTGACCGCCAGTGTAGATATCGACCTGGCAGCCTTCGCGCAACAAAATAGCGATTGCATACTTAAGGCCGGTGCCAAAATAGCCAATAGCTGTGTCGCTGTCCTTGGAGCTGACGCCGAATGTGGTGATGCTGCGCGGGTCGATGCTGCCTTTGTTGCGGAAGACGATTTGCATGTGATGCTCCTGTCAGGGAATGTCTGTTTCGGTAGCGAGAGATTATCCGCGTATAATAACTATGTCAATCGTTTCTCTGTGATGAATGACAGATAATCGGCGTAGGCCTTCTTAAACTCCGAGAAGCCGTAGACGATGGCGGCGAATCCGCCTGAATCGTCGACAGCCTGGAGGAACACTCGTTGCTCCTTGCTGACCGAGCACTTCGACTTATCCAGCCGCTTCAGCTCGAAAGCACCGCGCACCAGGCCGAAGTCGATGATGTCTGATACGCCGGATTTTACACCCATTTTCTGCCGCTTCTGCATGTAGCTGGCGGTCGCCCTAGCCTCATTTGGCGTGTGCCATATCAGAGGCCAGCGCTCAGGGTGGTTGAATTCGAGCCATCCGGCGCAATCAATCTGCTCGATGGTTTCGACGCGGCAATCACCCCGATAGCCGCTGTCGTAGATACGGATCATACTAGCAGACCGGCAGGTAAATGCATCCAGTGGGTTGGATCTCCCCACCAAAAACACCAGCCTTCAGTGTCATCAAGAACCCACTCGCTAACCTGCATGCCGCCACCTTCGACAATGATCAGATATTCATTGCCTTTTTCTTCCGGAGGCTGACGATCTTCCAACTTAATCCATTCGCTCACAATGCAACCTCCTGTTCCTGATAACGCCGACGCCCAATCGTCCAGCGACTCCCCTTCTTCCGCGCCGATAACTCAGCCGGAACCGGGATCAGATCAATATTTTCCATAACGGTTTCAGCCTTCATTGCCCGAAGCCGCAGACGTGACCGCTGATCAATCGGCAGCGCATCAACGAACTTGCCCCAGATGATGTTGTTGACCTTCTTATTCTCGCCAGCATGCGGATAGAAGATCTCCATGGGCGTGTCACCGGTAGACAGTTCGTAGCGAAACCAGAGCTTGCCGCCAGATCCGTGACCGGCTTTCATGGAGCGGACCGGGATGGATTCACCATCTACATAATGCTTATTGTTCAGCGCAGCATTCGGGTCGATGAGCATGCGCTTGCAGGATCGGCACTCGCGGGCGACTTGATCGTTCTGCGTCATGCAGCCAGGGCACAACCTGAAGTGCCAGAAGTGCTCGCAACGTTCGCCGGAAGCATCTCGACCAATGCATCGCCTAGCATTGGGGCTATTCATAGTCAGGCACTTTTGACATTCTATGAGATCTTTGCCTTCCTTCTTAGCCTTCTCAAGCTCGGCCATCTCAAGAACTGGATTTTCGTAAAGCGCCCCAAGGGTGTCCATGACCCCCGCATAATCCAGAACCAATGCGTCTGGCTTACTACTGGCAGCGATTAGCATCTTGCGAAGTTCTGCTGTCAGGGCGTCACGCTCCACCATGCCCATTTCGCCATCTTCGATCAGTAGGCGCAAGATTCTACCGATAGCCTGGATCAGCAAAACAATAGCGGCGATTGGCCGCATAAGAACTTCGGTATCCCACCACTGGACATTGACCCCAGTCGTCAGAACGGCGACGTTGATGACGTATTTCAGTTTGCCGTCCTTGGCAGCGGTAAGGATGCGGGTCTGTTCCTTCTGCGTAGTCTTGTCGATGATCACGCCAATCTGTTCAGGATCGACGCCGAGCAATTTCATGGCGGCGGCAATCTGCCGAGTATGACGCTGAGTGGCGGCAAAGATGACTACGCCGCCGCGATCCTTTGATTTGCGGATGAAGTCGGCGCATATCGCAAGGCAAAGCTCTTTATCGCTAACAGCGGCATCCAACTCGTGCTCAGGATAATCCCAAGTCTCGGTAGATAGGTGACTGAAATCATAATGAGTATCTTGATCGTCAGGGAATCCGAACTGCGGAGCTACGACCCACCCCTGATCTACCATAAATTCCGTGCTTATAATGCCGTTCCCGACGCCGCCCTCTGGATAGTCAGGATCGCCTGGCTCAATGCTGGCGACCTTTTTCCACAGGTGCTGCGGAGTATTCCCGACTATCGAGCTGATGCCACGAAACGGAGATCCGGTCATGCCAGCTAATCGCAGGTGCGGCTTGATGTCGTAAAAATGCAGCAGAGTCTTCATATACTGCGAATCCTCCGCTTCGAAAGGAACCTGGTGCACCTCGTCGATCAAGATAAGATCAGGATGGAATTTTCCAGCGGCGGCCTTCCAATTCGGGTGGCGAAGCTTCTCTTCTTCAGTCCATGGGCTGAACCGATATTGGGTCAAGGCGCGAGCGATACTGCCTTCAGTTGCATATACAACCTTGAAAGCTGTTGATTTCCTGTTGAGCGCCGCACTGAAAACTGAGTTCTTTACGCTTGCTTGCCAGGCTGCATCACTGTTTTGGGAGCAAAGTAGCGACTGCCGCTGAATCACGAGGATGCATATCGGTGCATGATCCTTGCCAGCGGCGGCATCACGCTCAGCCTTTGCATCTTGAACGGCCTTTGCGCACTCGGCTAACATCACGCTCTTCCCCGAGGATACCGAGGCGCTGACAATGATCGGCGGGTGCACATCACGGTCAAGAAACTTCGTGGTTTCTCGTGATCTGAAGTGGCGGCATAGGGCGGTTACTGCTGGTTTTTGAAACGATAATAGGGGCATATCAATCCTCCGGCATATCAGGCCAATACCTGTTTAGTTTTGAAATGTTTTCAAATGCGGTTATTACTTGAAGATTTGCCTCGCAATGAAGGCCGCATACTAGCTTTGATATCAGAGGGACAATATGGTCAACGTGGTAAGCAATTCCGGTCTCTTTGGTGAGCCGCTGAGCCTCAACATAAAAGCCCTCTATATTCTCCATGTTGGCCCAGGCCACCGTAGCTCCAGCTTTTGCAGCGCGCCTTTTTGCCCCTATTCTCAATATCTTCGGCCTGTTTAACCGGCGATATTTTCTGTCGTAATCAGCTATCGCTTCGGCATTTTCTCTTCTGTGTATTTTCTTCCTAGCCGAAACCTTGGCGAAATTTTCTTTCGTGTAAGCTTTTGCCCTGGCTAGCACTCTCTCCTTGTTGGCTTTAGCCCAAGCTGCCGCCCTTGCTTTAACCTTTTGGTTTTGGATTGGATCATTCCAGTAGGCGTGCTTCCTGGCCTTGCTGATCGATTCCTTGTTTTTGTGATATCTATTATTCTGAGCGGCTATTAACTTCTCTCTGTTCTTTTCGTGATAAGCCTTAAAGGTAATTGACTGGCATGCCCTGCAATATTTCTGAAGCCCAAGATATCCATTCTTCATTTTGTTGAATGCAGAGTTATCCTTGTCCTCCCTGCACATCGAGCAGTTTCTTAAAGCCATAAATCAAGCCCACAAAAAAACCGCTTTGACTGTATGCCGGTGAGACTCCCTGAAATGACTTGGACTGAGGCTACTCAATCAAGTCAGGGAACGGCATACATCGAAGCGGTCTATAGCCTCAGTCCAAAGTTTTGCTTCTGGGTCTCACGCCATCCGCAAAACAATTATGCCCTCACTCGATTGGCAATTCAACCTGGCGGTCAGCATCCAGCGGTTTGCCGGCTTGCTGCATTTCGCGAACGGCCATGATGAGGTCGGCGAGGGCGTGCGAACTGACGCGGACTTGAGTATCCTCGGGGCGATCAATGTCGCGCAAAGTTTCGGCAGTCAGCCGACTGACCAGCACAACCGCATTCGAAACAACCATATCCACTTTCGGCCGACTCGGAGCTTTCGGCGCCGCAACCTTCGCAGTCACCTTGCCCTTGCCAATCTCCTTGGCTGCCTCCTTGCGGCGCTCCAGCTCAGCAGGCGCATCAGCCCCATGATCGCGTACCAGCTTGACGGCTTCGGTTGCGGAGATAACGCCAGCGCCAACAGCTGCGTGAACTTCTTCACCCCCGCTGGCCAGCAACAGATGCTGATCAACGTGAGCCAGCGACTTGCCCATCTCGGACGCGATGTCCTGCCGGCTCATGCCGTATTCGTCACGCAGAGACAGATAGACGCGACCGCGCTGAACGGGATCCAGCGGCAATTGGCTGTTGCTCTTGGCCACCATGGCCTTGCGCTGAGCCGGAGTGCCCTGGTACGGAACAACGCTGACATAGCCGTCGAACTTATCGGGATATTCCGCTGCGAAATCGGTGTAGGCCCAGTAGCGGCACTCACCATCAACCAGCTCGATATCGCCGGTTTCTGGATTCGTCCAGACAACCAGCGCAGGAATCGGCTCGCCAGCGATCAGTGACGAAATGATTGACGCGATATGCAGGCGCACGTCTTCACGTTGGAAATCGCGCTCGTTGAAGCCGTTGACGATCTTGATTTTGCTGAGCTGCGCTTTGATCGAGTCGGCGCGCTTGGCGGTGGTGTTTTCTTTGTCGGTGGCGATGTTGTGAAGGGTATAGGCCAATTTATATTGCTCCTGTCAGAACCAAATGTAAGAGAGGATGCCGATCAGCAGCGCTGCTGCGCCGCCGCACAGGCAAAGACCAAAAAATATTTTAAAACCTTCGCCGGGGTTAGTTCTGGTGATCACCTGGCTCCAAACGGCGCCGAAACCAATAATCAAAAAAAGCAAACCTGTTGCCGCGACTTTCAGCGGAATCGAATCCATTTTGTTGCTCCTGTCAGTAGAAAACAAATAATAACTATATCAAGCTTCGATAGCAATCAAGACGCGAAGAAATCGCGATAGCTGCCGTCAGCGTGGAAGATGCAGCCTTCGGAGCCGATGCGGTGAGGGTAGTGAAAGCAGGAGTGGCAGACCGCATACCGGCCTTGTTTCAAGCGCATCTGCGGCAACTCAACTCGGTGCCGATATTCGTCCTTGCGCCAGTCTCGGGCGCCGCATAGGCATTTGGGCTGAACGTGGTGTTCAATTGGATGTTTGGCGAGTTTGCGCCTGGATCCGCAGTGGCGGCAGCGGGAGTGGGTTTTCATGGCATTGCTTTGCCGATTTCGGCGGCTGCCCGGACGATGGCTCGGCGAACATTGGCGATTTCTGACGGCTTTTCGAATTCCATCTCGTTGCCCACGTCGCCATCATAGATGATGATTCCTGCGCCGGCGTCCACGCACATACCCATCTTGCAAGCAAGCCGAAAAGCATCATCGTCGCGCTCGAGCGGATTCCAATGCATAACACTTCTGACGCCAAGTCCGGCAGAGCTAAATACGGTGTTACCGCTTGCTTTCGCCGCCAACTCCAACAATTCCCGATCTTCCATATCTATATCCTCATTGCAATAATTACCCCGTAGCGTTATCATCCGCGAAACATAATCACTATGTCAAACGGTAATTGATATGACCCTAAAGGTAATGCAGAAGACTCGGGATCGCCTCAATGCGACGCCAAGAGGTGCCGCACTTCTGAAGCTGGTCGATGAATATGAGACGCCAATCAAACTGGCTGAAAAGCTGGGTTTTGATGAGCAGCATGTGCGCCAGTGGATTTACAACGCCCGCATGTCCAAGCTGGGCGCGCTCAGGATGGAAGAGGTGACTGGCCGCAGTCGCCTGGAGTTCCGCCCCGATCTGGATATCACCGACTGGGATACCAAGCAACAAGGCCCAGTGCTTGGCAAGCCAGCAGTGGCGCGAACCCCTGATGCCAAGCTTCTGGTGAAGCTGGCTCAGCAATACGGCAGTGTGAAAGAATTGTGCTCGGCCGCATGCGTCACTGTCGGCGACTACCACACCTGGAAAACTCGCGGACGCATTCCGGCGATCAAGCTGCCTACGTTTTTGGGGTTGCAGAAGTGAGCGGCGAAGAGCGAGTTCCTCAAGATGTAATCGACGATGCCAACAGAGATATCGTGGATGTAATTCGCGGATACGTGCCAGACCTGAAAAAATCCGGCAAGGATTGGAAGGCATGCTGCCCATTCCATGATGAAAATTCGCCAAGCTTTACTGTCAGCGAGTCTAAAGGTTTCTTCTGGTGCTATGGCTGCGGAGCAGGGAAGAGGTTTGGCAATGATGCCATCGGCTTCGTGCGCGCCATCAACGGCGGCATCGGCATGCGAGAAGCCATCAAGTCTATTCTTGGCGAAGTTAAGCTTGAGCGATCAGCTGTAACTTCCCGCAAAACAGTCATCAGGGCCGTTCAATGCTCTCTCCCTGGCCATGCAGAAGACCGCGAAAAGTCCGCGACCATCCTCTCGACCTGCCAACCAACCGAACAGCACAAATACCTAATGCAAAACAACACCGCTTCCAATGTCCAGTGCCTCAACCTGAAAGGCTCGCTGATCGTGCCGCTGATCAACAATATCGGCGAGACGACTAACGTCGCCGCGATCAACCCTATCGGCAAGCAATTGGCGCCAATCACCTACGCAGCCGGCAACCCCTCGTTCGGCTCGACCGCCATCCTTGAACCGGAAGGCGAACACGACGGCAAAACAATTATCTGCATCGACTACGCGCACGCCTGGCGCATCTGGTGGTCGCAGATGGGCAAGTCCAGAGTCCTGTGCGCCATGGAATTCGACAACTTCAACTGGATGCTTGCCAGCTGCAAAGAACGATTCACGCACATTGGCTGCGATCCATCCGAGGCCGATCACCATGCCGATGAAGGCCGTGCAATCATCGCCCTGCCGCTCGATCCATACGAAAAGTTTGACAGGCGCCAGTGTTGCGCTTAGTCTGAAGATCCTCGGCAAGCTCCTGTCAAAGCCCCGCCAGGCAACCCATCTTCGGATGGGTTTTTTATTGCTGAAATTTCAGGCAGAAGAAATCCCCAATTAAGGGGATTTGATTGGATTAAGATATGCCGCTTCAGACTGCTTTATCCTGCAAAACTCGCAAGTCTCTCGGCATCCAGACTTTGATTGCGAGTGATCCATAAAGTACTGAAGCTCTCTTGCCGTTTCGCAAACCTTGCATTTCTTGGCCAACACGCCGCCAATAATCACCATCTGGCCGCGCCGGTAGTGATCGACGTGGTCAGATGGCAGATCACGGTAGTAACTCCACTCGCTGACGCCGTACAGTTTGGCGGCATTCTTGCGCGACCCAAGGCGCAGCACATGGAAACGGAGTTCGGATTGTGGAGCAATCATCGATTTAAGCGCCTACAAATACCCCTGATCAAAGCGGTTCTCTCCCAAGATATTTGTTTTTCTATGGCTTTCCACTTCATTCCTGCGCAGCGCAATTCATAAGCGAATGCCAGGTCTGCTAAAGGTATAGATGGCCTACTCATGACCCATTTCCGCCAGAGCGCTATTAAGTCTTCCACTGTATCCGCGAACCTCAATTGCGGCGGCGATGAGTTCGGCAAGTAATTCCTTACGTTTGTGATAGTTCGCCTTGGTCAACTCATTGTGACATTTGATGCAACCGTTACTCGGTATATAACGGCGACCGTGAAGCTCTGGGTGCTTGGCGCACACCTGGCCGTATTTCGATCTCATTTCCGCACCCCATTCAGCGCAGCGGTGGCGGCGAGGCAGGCGTATTCAGCGACTACAGTTGCGCCCTCACGTAACAACAACAGATCCCGATTCGCGACCCCTTGGGCGTAGAGGTATTCAGCTGGTGACTCCGGGTTTTGTGGTTCGTCAGGAACTCGAATTTCCCATAGGCTCGGAACTACCGCGACCGGCGCTGGCGGGGCGGTGAATACCGCAACCGAAGGTTTTCGCCTAGAGGGATTGTCAGTCCCGTCTGTGCCCCAAACAGTCACCCAGCCCGACGATTTATCTTTCAACCATCCGGCGTATGGTTCGTCTATCCACCCAACCGGCTCACCCCTCGCACTCTCCAACTCAGCGATGCGCGCCTGTAGCTGGGTGATGGTGGATTGCAGGTTAGATAGTTCTTCATACAGGACGTAAGCACCGTCTGTTTGCTCACCGAAGCGAACGCGAGTACAGGCTTCGTCAGTGTCAAAGTCAAACCGTTTTACGCTTCTGGATGGCTGGCGCTCGACGACAGGGGCAGTAATCAAGGCCCGCAACTGCTTGGTAATGCTCAGTGGAATAAAGCTTGATGAATTCCCGCAGTGGAGAAGGTTCGTCAGCAACTCCCGCGACACGCCGTCAATCGTTGGGTTATTGGTCATCACCAGTTCTCCCCTTGGTATCCATCAGGTTCGCCGAGTTCGTCATCTGATCCGTCATCTTGCTCAGCATTGCATGCTGGGCAGTAACCATCGTTATCTCGGAACTCCCCTAGCGAAAATTCCTTGTGGCAAGACCAGCAGGCATGAATGGTCATGCGCTCATCTAAATTACTCATGACTTCCTGCCTCGGGTTTGGGGTTGAGGGCGGCTTTGATTTCTTTTGCGAGCCGGGCGGTCGGGTTGAGAGCTGCCAAGGCCTGCCCTAGAAGTTTGCTCAGCTGCTGGTTATTGGCAGACAGCTCCGCAATGCGCCGCTCGGCGGCTTTAACCTTGTCTTCCGATGCGTCACGAAACTCCGCGCATTTTTCCCAAGCGGCTAAGTAGGTATCTGCTGACTTGTTAGCCTTGGCCAGCTCAGCCTCAGCCGTATCGGCGCGCAGGCGTTGGCCTTGGAGAGATTGCTCAAGCACCCGTAAGCGGCCCTCGACATTCATGAGTCTCTGCTCGGTCGAAGCCGAAAGAAACGGAACTCCAGTACCTCCGATTCCACTGGCGCCCACGGATACAGGCCCACTTGCACTGGCGCCAAATGGCGTAAGTTTTGTTTCACTCATGACATGCACCATTGAATAAATTGCGGAAGGCCGTGGCAGGCCAGGGCGATAAGGTAGGGAGCGTAGGTGGTCATTGCTGCTCCCCGTCAAGCTGCATCATGTAGGCAAGCTGCTCATTGGTTGGGCTTGGCGTCTTTGCGATGAAGCGCAGGCGACTGTCCGAATGCTGGTGAGCTGAGCAAAAGATAGTCACGCTTTTCCGTGGTTTTTCGCATCCAGGACAGGCGCAGGGTTTCCGCATCAGTTCACCACATTCTGGACAGCCGATTTTGTTTGCGTAGCTGTGGGCGCATTCGTCATTCATACCTCAATACTCCAGTTAACCCCGTCCTTCGCCCGCTGATCGCGAAGCTTGGCCAGGTGTGCGCCGTAAAGTCTGATGCCGATCACGGCGATGGTGATGATTGCCAGCCAGGTTAGGGCGGCGGAGAGGACGGCCAGGATCATGGCGTCACCTCGCGGCGTGCCCACTGCACATAGGGGCCGTCATCCGTATCGAAGATTCCCATCAAGAACCACTCAGGGCCTGGCGATTCGGGATTCCAAGCGGTGCACGCAGCATCCTCTTCAGGAAGATCCTCGAGTTCGTCGCCAGAGTGCCAGCCTTTCAGTTCCAGACCCTGTTCCTTGACCCAGGCAATGTAGGGGGCCGGGTCTTCGCCTTCACCGAAGCTCGGGATGTTGGGGTGATACCACCAGCCGTCCGCATCGCGCTTCACTTCTACCGGCCCGAACGGCTTGCTGCCGCTGTGAGCATCGCATGGAGTGACGTAAAGAACGTCCGAGTAGTGTCCGCCACCGGAACTGAATTCCATTGTGCAGCCGCACTTGGCCGGCGCGTTGTTGACGAACGTAATCTTTTGTTGAATTGCTTCCATCACTCAATCCTCTTCAGTAATCCCGGCCGCGTCTTCTTCGTGACAGCCTGGGCAGTGCCAGTGGTTGTGTACCCATTCGCTTTTGACTGAATGTCTCCAGCATTTTGTACACCGAATGACTTGGTCTTCATCAGGCGGATCCAGTGGCGGGCCACCGATGTAAATCGCGTTGTGTGGCTTCATTCAAACCCCCAGCAACGCAATAGCGACGATGCAGGCCAAGATAAGAATCAAATCCAGATTGCTGCGCATCAACGGCCACCATCTTCCACAGCCATATAGCTGACTTCGAAGGTGAGAAAGCTGCCGTCTTCGAAGTAATAAATATGCTTGTTCTGGCCGTGAGGGCAATCACGTCGAGTAAACGAAGTGAGCGCTGCGTGGTGCGGATTGCTGGAGCGGCGGATGGATTGCGCAATGGTCAGTTGCGGTGCGACCAACTCCTTGGATTGCTGGCGGCGATCAACACGTCTGCCGTCATCGAATGCTTGAGTGTTCATTGCTTTGCTCCTGTCGGGGAATTTGTTTCTACGTGGTAGATGCTAGACCTGCATAATAACTATGTCAACAACCAAGATGCCAATTCAGGCGAACGGCGGCGGAAATTTCGTCTTTGTTATTGCTGGATATGGATCCGCCAGGCCATTCCAACTTAAATTCCTTCTCGCTACCCAGGCCAGATCTTTTTAGTTTGAACAACCCAAGTCGCCATTCTCCGTACCCGGCAACCTCCCATGGCAGCTTCTCAGGCGGTGGCGCGATGATTCTGACCATTGATGCAAGTCGACCGCAGAACATCGCCTCCAGGTCTGCGCGCTCGGATTCCACTGTTGCGTATGGGTCTGGGCATAGGTAGCGACAGCGTTTTCCATCTGTAAATTCGAGATCGAAGATGAGCATAGCTAAACCTCGTCAACCCATTTGTAGAGCTGGCGCCCATTGCTGATGATGTACGCACCAGCGTATGGCATGCCTTCAGGTACGCGGAGCGGTTCCCGAACCTGCCACACCTGCCGGCCTTTGAGAAAGCGTCGATCCCCTGCCTGCGGCTTCTTGCGCTCAGTCGATGAGCTGTAACGGATGCTTGTAATTTTGCTCATGGCTTCACCTTCAGGCCGGCGGCCTCGATGGCTCGCGTCGCATCCTTTCTTGCGAGGCCGTAACCGAACATTGCGTTTACGCTGAGTTCGTGAGCGTCGCGTTCTGGCAACTCAATCACCAGCGATTCGCGGGAGTCAACCCAGCATGTCCAGCACATATCTGTTGTGAAGTCGTCGTAAACGTAACCTTCAGGTCCAGTATCTTTCCTGCCGCCAGCAACGAACCATGCGCGATGGCCGTTTCTTTCCTCAAATTCTTCCCGCATCTTGTCGATACTCATTATCTCTCTCCTGTCACAACCAAGCTTCAAGCCGCTGCACAGCAAGCGCCAATCGCTCACTATCTACCCGACTCAATCTATCCCCACGCTCCAATGCTGATCTGGCGCCTTCCCAGATGAGCCATTCGTGGCGTATTTCTTTGTTCTCTTTGTGCTCCTGCGGATGAAAAGTCACCCCATTTTCAGTCCAAATGAAGGTCTCGCCATCGATAAATGACCCAAAAACACCACATTTCTGCATTTTCATCAAAAAACCATTGCGCAGCTCATCGATCCGAAACTTGCGCAACTTCATATCTTCGGCGGTAATCGGAACCCGGATACCGTACTGGGCGCGAATGGCTTCTTCGAATGTCATGCAATGGCTACCTTGCCTGCGGCGTTTAAGATCAGTTGGCCGTTGAGCAGCATCGAGTCGATACGGGCGCTCGCCATCTTGAATGAGGACGGCATCGACTTAAATGGTTTACGGTTCTTCGCCTGGAGCGCCGCCGCACGTTTCTCCATCGGGGAGCGGGTCAATACCTCGATAATGGTTTCTTCTTCTGCCTGAGCGCCAGACTCGCCAGCATTGTTCAGTATCCCCTTGATGTGGTCAGCCAGCCCCAACACCAGATCAATCGACTCCTCAATGATCCAGGTCGGGATCACCTCTGAGACCTTACAGTCGTTTGATAGGCACTCGATCACATAGATATTGCCGGCGATCTTCATGACGTGCGTTTCGATCTTGGCCAGCCAGCCCATCATGACCATCTCGCCAGCCATCTTCAGATCATACAGATAGCTTTCTGTCGAGTTCTTTGCCTCGCGCAGAATGCGATAACCGTCATCGGATGCGCGGATCCGAATCAGGTTTTCAGGATCCATAACCACACGACTGTCATCGTCGGCTGCATATTGCTTTAGCACGCTATCCGAATAGATTGATACGCACTCAGCACACGCCCGCTCAAAAGCCTCCTTTTCCTTTCGAGTGGGGAAGTGTCCTTCGTTGCGGCGGAATCCAATCGGGTCAGGTTCGGCCAAATAGATGAATCGCTCAGCCATGCCCGATCCGCCAGATGCTGCCAGGACGCGCTTGCTGCTGCCAGGCTGGGCAATGATGAGCACGCAGCCCTGCACCATGCCCGTGAAAGCCTTCCGGCCTGCGCGCATGCCTGAGACGTACTCGCTCGCGTAGCCCTTGAGGATCAGCTCGTTGGTGCTGGAGAACGATCCAGATTCAGGGAACAACGATTGAAGACCTGACTGCTCGGCGCTGGATACAACGAATCGACCTTCAGAGCAGCCAGACAGGAAGCCATCGATAGATGCCGATGTACCGTCAGATGTCTCGCTGAACGTGCGCTTCAGGTGGTTCTCTACCGGGATATCCTTTTCCTTCAGTTCCCGATTGATTCCGCCAACCTTCTTGTTGTGCTCGGCTACACCAAGACGATAAGGCTTCATACCCACATCAAGCAGGTAGCTTTTCATCATGGCAGGCGGCTGCTCGATGATGGTGTACATGCCCAATGAAACGCAGGAGTCAGTCGAATACTGAGTTGCAAACGCCGTAGACACCGAGCAACTAGCAGATGCCAGCAACGCGAAGAACGAACTAACTTCCGGGAATTCGATCTTTTCGTGAACAACTTTTGCCAGCTTGCCGACAGTTGTCGAGGCCAGGCGATCGCTGAGCTGCAAAAGAACCGGAACAAACTCCGAATCATCAACAACTTCCTTTTTGACTCGCGGCTTATATTCTCTGCGCGGGCGGATATCTTCCGGCACTGGAATATCTTTTACCGGCGCAACTTCAATGACGCCGATATCAAACGCCGACAACTCAAAACCATCTTCATCAGGCATTACTGTCGAATACAGCTCGACCGGTGGAACATCTATTTCGGGCGGATTGCTGATATCGATATCCATTATGCAATCCGCCAAATGCGATAACCGTCACCCTCTTTGCGGCGGGTCATGCGGAAGCCGTTACCGTGATGCTTGGCATAGGAATAGGCGGCACTGGCGCACGCCTCTACCTGAGAAAGCTCATCGAAAAACCGGCTGCCACCGACAGGCCATTCATCAAATTTGTATCGGTTCACCTTTGGGATCGGAATCCCTTCTTGTACGTCAATCGCTTCAGCCATCGTCAAAATCTCCACAGTCTTAGGTTTCTTGCGGTGAGCACAGTTTGGCTACGAAAGACGCGCAAGTCAAGCCTTAGATCTCTCTGCTCCCTTAGATCCCCATGGCATCTTAGTTGTCTTAGGTCTCCCCTTGTGCTCTCAAAAAGAGCACAGGTCTAGCCCGCGTAGAATAAGGGCTGTAGCGATTCTGTGCTCCTGTGCTCCTTTTTTTTAAAAAACACCCTTTTTCTCTATGAATGATTATTAATCTTAATAAGAATTGATTTTTTCAGGTGCGAGTGACGAGCACAGGAGCACAATTCTCTCCAAATGCCCTGGATGCCACGTAGTACATGGTCTGAAGCTGTGCTCTTTTGACGAGCACAGCAGGAGCACAGGAGAGCACAGTATTTCCTTACCCAAAAGTCAGGATTTGCAAAATGGCATAGATCTGCATACTGGTTATGCGAAATCATTTTCGACAGGGTGTTGACATAGTTTTGGTGATGGGTGATTATTGGGGTGTGGTCATGGAAAGCGATGCTCTTCCGGATCCTTTGGTGAGATCGACCACAACAAACGCGGATGTAGCTCAGATGGTTAGAGCGCTTGCCTGTCACGCAAGAGGCCGAGGGTTCGAAACCCTTCATTCGCGCCAAGTTTCAAACGCTCTTTAAATCTGAAGTTGTTATTCGCATGCCATCAAGTTCGTATAGTGGCAATACCACCTCGCGTAGAGGCAACGGATGGTTCGATTCCATCCACGATGGCAGGTGAATAGCAATTACACCGAATATGGGGAGATGGCGGAATGGTAGACGCGGCTTCGAAGGCTGACAGTATGTCGTACAGGTTCGATTCCTGTGATCCCCACCAACTTTAACTTTCAATTGAATAACCAACGCCGCCGCTGTAACCGTCAGCACATCGGTAAAACCTGCAAAGTTTGCTGTTACTCCGGATCTCTAACGGATAGCGCGATGCAGAAAATGTGTTAGCCAGGGTTAGTTCGCCCGCTGTGTCAGTAGTCGCGCTGATGGCGAAAGAGCGATAGAAGATTGGTCGAGAGGTAGCGTAGTATTACGTCAACTTCGACATGCCCGCAGATGCGGAATTAATTCAAAAGGAGGATGACCATGCTGTTACTGATGATTATCCTTTGTGTCGCGAAGTCTTTGCCAGAGGACTTCGATATTGAGAGTGGTCCGATCAACTCTCAATCGCCTGATGTTTTGGCGACTAAGGTCGGCGCAGGACATTGGAGCCTGTCTGCCGAAAAATGATCTGGCGATCCTAAAGCCCGCAACCTCAAGGAAGCGGGCTTTTTCATTTCTGGATGCGTGATATAGTTCTGGCATCTATCCACTTTCGTGACAGGCGAAACCCCATGACTCCTGAGCAGCTGATTCTTTTCGATAACCTGACATCGCTACAGCAGAGGATCGCTACCAACGTCCTGGCTGGCATGACTCAGCGTCAGGCTTATTACGCTGCCGAGGGATCAGCCAAGAGTGATACTGCTGCGGATACCTCAGCCTCGGAGATCATGAATAATCCGAAGGTGAAAGCGTTCATGGATTCCATGAAGACGCAAGCTATTTCTGATGCAATCATGAGTCGCGAAGAGGCCATGAAAATCCTCACTCAACTCGGTCGCGGAAACCTAACTGACATCGTCAAATTCAAAACCGTCCACGTCGGCCAGAATGCCGAGACGGGCGATGACGTGCATCAGACCGCCTGGACGATTGATGAAGACCTTCAGGCGAATGACCCTGACAAGTTAATGATTATCTCGGAGCTGGAGGTGGGCAAGAACGGCCCGAAGATCAAGCAGCATTCCAAGGTGGCCGCCATCGCTCAGCTCGCCAAGATGGGTGGATGGGAAGCCGCGCAGAAATTCGAACACGCCGGCCCTGGTGGCGGCCCGATTCTGACCAAGGATGTCACCGAGCTTTCTGATGAGCAGTTGCTGGCGCTGATTGCAGGCACTGCGGCGAAAGACGAATGACACCAGTGCAACTGGCAGCCCAAGAGCTGCTTAAGCGCAGAAAGGCTCGCAGGGGCCTTCTCGACTTCATCCTGTACATCAACCCCGAATACATCGTCAGCGAGTTTGCGCAGGAGTTGTGCGCGGCGCTCGATCAGTTCTTCCTTGATCAGCAGGCTGGGTTGCGTCCGGTTCTGGTTGTCCAGGCGCCACCGCAACATGGCAAGTCGGATATCGTCAGCCGGTACGCGCCTGCCTTCCTGTTTGGCCAGGCCCCAGATCTGTCCATCGGCGGCCTGTCCTACTCGAAAGACCTGGCGACGGATATGAACCGCGACGTTCAGCGGATCATGCTCAGCCCTGAGTATCATCGGTTGTTTCCTGGCGCATCCCTGAGTGCCAAGCGTGCCGTAACCGTTGACGTGGAGGCCAAGCGCAACAGCGACGTGTTTGAGATCGTCGGGCGTAAAGGTCGATACGTTGGTCAAGGTGTCGGCGGCCCGCTGACTGGTAAGCGTCTGGACATCGGCATCATCGACGACCCAATCAAGAACGCCCAAGAGGCATTGAGCGAGACGATCAAGGACGGCATCTGGAACTGGTACATCACCACCTTCCTGACGCGCCTCAGTAAGAACAGTGGGCAGATCATCATGGCAACAAGCTGGGCAACCGACGACTTGTCAGGCCGCATCCTGAAGATCAACGCCAAGGCCAAGCACCTGAAGTTCGTCGCGGTCAACCTGCCAGGCGAGAAAGGTTATGACCCGAGCCGCCGTGAAGGCGCGCTGGTGCCTGATCTGCACCCGCTCGACAAGCTGCTCGAAACCAAAGCGATTATGTCCGACTACTTCTGGTCGGCGATGTATCAGCAGTCACCCGTCGCGCTGGGCGGCAACATGTTCAAGACGGACGGCTTCAAGTTTTGGAAGGGTGTACCGCCAAAACTCAAATGGCGAGCCGTGTACGCGGATACGGCGCAGAAAACCAAAGAGCATAACGACTATTCCGTCTTCCAGTGCTGGGGCGAATCATGGGACGGGCAGGCTGTTATGCTCGATCAGATTCGTGGCAAGTGGGAGGCCCCAGAGTTGCTGAGCCAGGCCAAGGCGTTCTGGGCTAAGCACAAGTCCAGCGGTGATGGCGTACTGCGTGCATTTAACGTCGAGGACAAGGCGAGCGGCACCGGTCTGATCCAGTCGATGATCGGCATCCCTGTCATCGGCATCCCGAGAACCGTTGACAAAATCACGCGAGCCATGGATGCCATTCCGCTGATACAATCAGGCAATGTGCTGCTGCCAGAAGATGCGCCGTGGCTATCAGATTACCTGTCAGAGTTCGCAGCATTTCCGAAAGGCGCGCACGACGACCAAATTGACCCAACGATGGACGCCATCGGCGCGATCCTCAGCCCTGTCAAGCGAGACTGGAGAAGCATGCTATGAGCAACAAGAAGCGCGGCGGCGGTCGTGGCAAGCAACGCGGGTTTCGTGATGGCATGGCGAACATCGTCAATGGCCTGGCAAATCGCCGGTCTGCTGTGGCGACGAACGTCATCACTTCCACGCGGCTTGACGACACACAGCTCCGCGCCATCTTCAAGACTGGTCTCGGCGCCAAGATCGTCACAATCAAGACCGGCTACGCGCTCAACGAGACTCTGCAGTTCAAAAGCGACAAGGATAAGGACAAGTACGATCTGAGGCTTCAGCGCGCCGTCAAGAAGGCCGCCAAGTTCATGATCGGATTTGGTCGCGGCATCATCCTGCTGAATGAGCGCGGCGCTGATCTGTCCAAGCCGCGCACTGAACCGGTAGATCCGTCCAAGACAAAGCTCGACGTGTTCAGCGGCGACATGGTTACAGCCATGGAAGTCAGTATTGACCTCAGTGACGAGCGTTACCAGAAGCCGAAGTATTACAACGTGCGCGGCAAGTCGTTCCACTGGTCGCGGGTGATCGACTTCACGTACTACCTGCCACCAGAGCTTGACCTGCCCAACTACAAGTACGGCGGCATTTCCGAATTCGAAATGATCCATACGCAGCTCATCAACGACGGCATTGTCGAGCGCGCGTCCGGAACCATCCTCGAAAAGAACTCGACGCTTTTTCACAAGATCAAGGGTTTCGCCGATGCCGTGCGCTGTGGAGATGACAACTACCTGATCCAGTATTACGCCAGGCTTGCGGAGATTCGCGGGATCTACGGCGATGGTCTTATCGACGGCGAAGACGATGTGATATCCATCGCCCAGACTCTGACCAACCTGGACGCCGTGGACAACATCACGATCCGCCGGCTTGCGTTGGTGACTTCTATTCCTGTTCCGATGCTCGTTGGCGAGTCTGTACAGGGTCTGAACAGCACGGGTAACCAGGAGCGGCAATCGTTCCAGGACATGGTTGAGGGACTGCAGTTCGATTATCTGCTCGACCCAATCACTGAGCTTTGTCACGCCTACGGCATTGATGGCGTGTGCTTCAAAGAGAACCAGGGCGGCACTGCTGCCGAGCGGATGGATTTCGAAACCAAGGTAATTGATAACGCTGTCAAACTGAACGACCTTGGCGAGGACTATCGCGCCTATCTGATAGAGCATGACGTGATCAAGAAGGATGCATGGGCTGATCTGTTCAAGCCTGAAGAGGAAGAGTCTGCGGCGGATGATCTGACTGCCGGACTGCAACCATGAAGCGCCAACTGACCGCCGCAAAGCCGACGCCAATCAAGGCGCCAAAGTCGCCGCGCAGCATCGAGAACGAGTTGGCCGACATGATCGAGTTCATGGTCGATACGATGGCCAAGCGATTTCAGAATCAGGTGCTTGGCCAGCTACAGGTTAGGACGGTGGAGAAGTTTGCGGATCTTTCGCCTATCGTGGTTCGTCTGTCCAGGGAAAGAAAGGTCGTCGACCACTACCGCGACAGCAAGAAGTATGTTGAGCGCGATATGTCATTCACTGATGCCGATGGCGTCGCATGGTCGCGAACTGAGGGGGCATGGGAGGATGTGAAAATCCCCGTGTACCGAACTGAGCGCTATGAGATGCGAGGGCTTTCGGATGTCATTCGTTACGACACCGACCGCGTGCTTGAATTTGCCGACGCCCAAACAGGAAACTTCGCCGCGATCCTCCTGCGCCTGTCGAAGGCTGCGGCCAAGTCGATCCTCAAGCAATTCAGCGATGACCGCATTGACGCGATCAGTCAGAAGGCGCTCGGCAAACTCGACAAGAAGTCCAAGGAAGAATTCTACAAGCGGGTTGCCGCCAAGACCGGCATTAGCGTCACAGACCTGATCGCCAAGGAGGGTATGAAGTCGACCACCAACGCACTGGTCGCCGAAACCGCGCAGTGGATCAAAACCCTGCGTGATGACACCTTCCAGAAGTTCACGAACAACACCTTGTTCGCTATGAGCCAAGGTGAATCACTCGACACCATCGTCAGCCAGTTTGACGGTATCGCGGCCGAGCGAAAGAATCATGCCAAGTTTTTGGCCCGCAATCAGGTGCAGAACTACAACTCGATCACGACCAAGATCCGGGCCCAAAACCTCGGGATCACCAAGGCCATATGGGAGACCGCTGGTGATGAGCGGGTGCGACCGTCGCATGAGGATCGCGAAGGCAAGGAGTTCGATCTCGCTGAAGGCCTCTATTCTGACGTTGACGGCCTATACCTCTTGCCTGGCACCGACTACAATTGCCGCTGCACGTACACCATGATCATTCCGGAAACGGTTGATGATGAATAAGGATTATGTCGCCGGAAGCGACAAGGAGTTTGCAAATGGTCATGAAGCCGGATGTTCAGCTTGCTGGCGGGGTTTGGCATGATTTTTACGATGTGACGGGTTATGCGCCTGGCACGGATGTCATCTTCTGCAATCGTAGTGGGACGCGCATTGTCGCCTTCGAAGGCGCACAGCCGGCCGCAGGCGCATTCCAGGGCGCCGAGATCCCAAACTCTGAATGGGGGCGCATCAAGGCTGATTCGGCATGGATTAAGGCCGGCGCCACTATTCTCATCGGCGGCATTCAGGAGTTCACGGAATGATTCTCCCATTTGCTTGGCCTTGGTCAATGTTCGGTGGAGGCTCAAACTCTTCGCCTCCTGCCGAATTCAAGTTCTCTCCGGCCTCGGGGGAGGCCATCCAAATCCCCGAGACCGATGCGCTTGTGGTCAATGTGGTGCTGTCACCAGCTGCGACTATTGCCGACTTGCAGCTCATCCTTTCGCCAGGGATCAAGGCGGGCCAGCGCTTCTTCATCTTCGCGATTCAGGCCATCACCCAACTCACCGTCACTTCATCGGATGTCGGCGTAGAAGTTGCCAACAACGTCGTATCGCTCAACGTCAATGACCTCGTGGTATTCAACACGGTCTCGACTACCGACAAGATCATTGCAAGGGTTGCCACCTCATGAAAAAGCTGATTGCTCTCGCACTACTGCTGCCGGGCCTCGCGCTGGGTGCCGCCAACGATCTGCTGATGAATCAGCGTAATGCCACTGATACCGGAACGCTGAGTCGCACCCTCACCATTCCTGCTGGTGGCGCCAATGGCATCCTCGGATTCAACGGCGTAACGGTTCTGCCGCAGTTCTTCACTGTTGGCCAGGGATTGCAGATCAGCTCTGGCATTCTCAGCTCGACTGTTCCCGCTGGTCCTCAAGGCCCTCAAGGGGTGCAGGGAGAAGCTGGCCCTGTCGGTGCAAAAGGCGACAAGGGTGACACAGGACTAACGGGCGCCGCAGGGCCTCAAGGGATCCAAGGCGTCAAAGGTGATACCGGAAATACTGGCGCGACTGGATCTCAGGGGCCACAAGGCATCCAAGGGTTAACAGGCGCAACGGGAGCAACTGGCGCGGCGAGTACGGTTCCAGGCCCTCAAGGCCCGATTGGTCTTACCGGTGCGACAGGTCCGCAAGGTGCAAAGGGTGATACGGGCGCGCAGGGGATCCAGGGCGCTACCGGATTAACTGGTGCTACCGGGCCGCAGGGATTAACCGGTGCGACTGGCGCCCAAGGTATTCAAGGGATCCAGGGGCCAGCAGGCGCAACGGGACCGCAAGGGCCATCGGGCATCAGCAAGCGACTGGAGACTTATACCGGCACCACAAGCGCGGCAGGGCAGATCGCCGTGACTTATTCAACGGCGTTCTCTCAGGTGCCGAATGTTCAGCCGCCGCCACCAGCATTGTCCAGCCAGGTGTGGACGCTTGTGGCCAGCGCAACTACGGGGTTCACGCTTCAGCTCAACCAGCGGAACACTGTGACCTTGCTGGGGCTGGAGGTT
>Ga0157371_10000561_pt1 | contig 43999 bp, 39 predicted proteins | sample C45metaG_FD_113462 | JGI IMG/M metagenome (GOLD analysis project Ga0157371, IMG submission 113462) | Corn rhizosphere microbial communities from Kellogg Biological Station, Michigan, USA - C4-5 metaG | ecosystem: Host-associated > Plants > Roots > Rhizosphere > Soil | place: USA: Michigan... | reverse complement strand
ACTGTGCAATACAACTGCCTGAAGGATAACGGTCAGTACGGCTTTAGCATGTACAAAGACCAAGTTCCGGGCGACTTCGCCATAAAGAATATCGTGCTCAATAATAACGAAATTAGCGGCAACAACCAGGACGACTGGGAAACGCAAATCAATGGCTGCGGCTGTACCGGTGGTGGTAAGTTTTGGGATGTCTTGGGCGCCCGAGTCACCAACAACTACGTGCATGACAACCTCAGCACAGGACTCTGGGCAGACACAAACGATACCGACTTCTTGTTTGACAGCAACTGGATCGAGCACAACTCTGGCGAAGGAATCTGGTACGAGATCAGTTACAACGCCACCATTAGCCGCAACGTTATAAAACGTAACGCTTGGGCAACGGGCAATGGCAACCTCGGATCACCTGCCCCCGCCATTTACATTTCAGAGTCTGGCGGCGATAGCAGGCTGCCTTCGACGGTCAGTGGCAGTACAGACCTTCAGATCAAGCACAACCTTCTGGATAATAACTTCTCGGGAATTTCAATCTTTGAAAATTCTAATCGCTTCTGTAACTCTAACGGCAACACCAGCAAGACATACTGCACGCCATTTGTGACGCCCACCATTATTGCAGCCCCTTATAATTACATCTATCCAAACCCCATAAACAGCACACATCCCTGCTACACCAACGTAGGGAGTGCGCCCTATACGACCAACTGCCGCTGGAACTCTCAGAACGTCCAGGTTTTTGAAAACGAGTTCCGCTTTGACGATGCTGTCGTACCGTGCGCCGGCACCTACTGCGGCGTCCATGCGCTGTTTGCCACTGGCGACGATAATATCTCGTGGGCACCTGCGGCATACAATATCGCAACCGTTCAGAACAGGGTCATGTTTGGAGCAAACAATAAATTCTTTAACAACACGTATATCGGTAACTGGCGTTTTGCCAAAGGCTACGGCGAAAAGATCTATTTCAATGAATGGCGCAGTACACCATTCAGCCAAGATACCGGCAGTACATTTGATGGAGCGCTGACACCGCCACCCGTCGCTAACGTCTTGGATACCGACACCGCAACTATAGAAGGATCAGTGGGCGCCTGGGATACGTGGTTCTCTACAAACATCGCACGGTCTGCGTTGCAAGCGCACAGCGGCAGCCGTAGCCTCGAAGTAACGCTCACAAGCGGTGGTAGCTGGGGACTGCAGCTCAGCAACTACCCTGGCTTTGCAGCTACCAGCGGCGCCAAGCACGCTAGTTTCTGGGCAAAACAAGGTTCTGGCGCTATCGGTAATGTAACCCTCCGCCTGCGCTGGTTTGATGGCAGTAGCACCCTGCTACAAACCGATACCGTAACGCTATCGAGTCTTTCAACATCCTGGCAGCAAGGCACAGCAAGTCTTACCGCTCCGACGGGTACTCAATCAGTATTTCTGGAAGTTACCAGCAGCTCGGGTAGCACGGGCAATACACTATATCTCGATGATTTTGTAGTCGGAGATGGCTCATAGCATGGATCGCGAAGATCTCGACTCGGTCTATCGACTGCCAGTGTACGAGCGCCGTGATGAAATTATCGCCGCCGTGCAGTCTCGACAAGTAACTATCGTCACCGCCGAAACAGGAGCTGGTAAAAGCACCCAGATTCCACAGTATCTTGCCGAAGCAGGCTACCAGAAGATTATCGTTACCCAGCCACGCATTTTGGCAGCACGTAACCTCTGCCATCGTGTACGACACGAGTATTCGTGGCGCACCGGTCACGATGCGACCGACCTTGTTGGCTATAGAACTGCACCTGAACGCGATGACAATCCAGATAATATCATTTTGTACTGTACCGACGGCCTGCAATTGGTACGTGAGCTGACAGGTAGTGGTACAAGTGACAAGCAGGTTCTGATACTCGATGAAATTCACGAGTGGAACGAAAACATGGAAGTGCTTATCGCCTGGGCCAAAAAACGCTGCCAAGAGGATCCTCATTTTAAGGTCGTGCTTATGAGCGCTACTATCGAGGCCAATGCCCTCGCTGAGTATTTTGGCTGCCCTGCGCCTATTACTATTGCGGGGCGCACTTTTGCGGTTGAAAAACGCTACGGCGGTGACTTGGTGGCCGAAATCGCTAAGCAGCTTGAATCTCGCACCAGTAACATGCTCGTCTTCCTACCCGGCAAGGCCGAGATCGAAGCCGTGGGCGAAGAGGTAGCCCGCTTTGCGCACAATATACCCGTCATCCCCTTGCATAGCCAACTTACTCCTGAAGCGCAACAAAAAGCATTCGCTCACTACCCGCAAGGCAAGATTGTCCTCACTACTAATGTCGCCCAGACCAGTGTTACCATTGACGATATTGATGCAGTTATCGATTCCGGCCTTGAGCGACGTGCCGAGGTTCGCAGTGGTGTTGAAGGGCTCTTCATCGAAGAGGTATCTCAGGCTGACTGCCTACAACGTGCAGGCCGTGCAGGCCGGACCAAAGAAGGTGTCTACGTCTTGGCGCACCTTAATAGGCTCAGCTGCTCACCACTCGAAGAACGACCACAATACGGCGTACCAGAAATAATGCGCAAGCACGTTGACCGTCTTGTACTTCGCCTTGCAAGCATTGGTATCGACATTGAAGATCTCGATTTTTACCACTCACCAAGCAAGCGCACCATCAAGCTCGCTAAGGCCACGCTGCGAAGTCTCGGCGCCACCAATAACGACGGAACAGTAACCGAAGTTGGTCAAAAAATGGAGCGCTTCCCCGTAGAGTCAAGATTTGCTCGCATGCTTGTCGAGGCCGAGCAATGCAGCCCAACACTGCAAGCCCAGCTCGCGAGCATCATCGCTATTCAAGAAGTAGGTGGTATCGTCAAAGGTAGTCCAAAGCACTCTGGCTGGCGACGCTTTGCGCACCATATGCGCTCCGACCTCTTGGCAGAATACGATGTACTGCTTGCCATGCCCACCATCGATCCGCTTCAGTACGAAGAGCTCGGCATCATTGAAAAGAACGTCCTGAAGGCCCAGGACGTAAACGAGCGGCTCAATCGCGACCTTGGCCTCGGCCCCGTACAGCTCACGGCAATCGCCGATGACGATATCGACCAACTGCTAATCTGTATTGTTGCTGGGCAGTTGCACCAGATATGGTTGATTGAGCCAACTGGCGAGGCTCTACACCTCGCAACCAAGCAAACACGCGAGGTATCAAGCGGCACGGTGGTTCACCGCAGTGGCCTTATTGCAGGAACACCCTTTGATCTTCAAGTGCCACTTGGCAGCGGCAGCCTTGAAACATTGCACCTCGTAAACGACATCACCATGGTTGACCCCCGGTGGCTCGAACATCTTGCACCTGGCCAATACACCATACGCTATGGCAAAAAATACTTTGATCCTCGAAGCGGCGGGCTCCTAACGCGCATGCTTGTCACGTACAGTGGCAAAACCTTCGAAGCATCAGGAGTACCCGTTATAGAGCACACTCCTGAAAACCAAAAATTATTTATGACACTCTTTAGCTTGTGGGTCTATGAACGGTTACAGCACGAATTTCACCTACTAAAGCGCGCCAACCCCCATATGCCATCTGTGCATGCCAAGCAGGTTCAAGAGCGTGTTCGCATACTGGCGCCAGGCGCAATTTCACTCGCTGAACTTTCCAAAAAGCAGTATGCCGAACTCATGAAACTAACCAAAGTTGAAGCTTACTTTAGCGATCGCTTTATGCAGTCATTGCATAGGCCAACTGATGCACCACGACGCAATTTTAGGCACCACGGCTGGCAGCCGCGCCATAAGCGCAAACACCGGCGCGAACACGACTAATCTCTGACGTCAGCCATACAAAAATCCGTAAATACAACACGATGAAAGGCCACCTATGCATATAGAAGATTACACACTGGAACTCGACAACGACACAGTGCCATGGCGTCTCTTTTCACCTAATACAGACCACACCTACTGCGTATTATGGCTACAGGGGTGGACAAGCTCTATGGATTCGCATCGCGAAGGCGTTATGCGCCTGGTCGAGCAAACAGGCATTGCCTTTGCCACGATGGACTACGCCGGACACGGTCAGCATACGGTGCCCCTCGAAGACTCGACGCGAAAACAGCAACACGATGAAGTTGTAGCCGTCTACGATGCGCTTGCAGGGCTCGGCTATAAGAAAATCATCGTCATTGGCGGTAGCTTTGGCGGCTACATGGCAGCACTGCTTGTTGGCAAACGTCCTGCTCATGCTGCCATATTACGCGTTCCTGCCATATACGACGATGCCGAATTTGCTTTGCCCCATAGTCAAACCAAACGCTGGCAAAATATAGATAGCTACCAGGATAAGGCGTCAGCCTCCTATATCGAAGACAACGAAGCAGTCCGTGGCATAGCGCACTTTGAAGGCTTTACCTATGTTCTCGAACACGAACTCGACCAGGTTGTTCCAAAAATAATGCCCCAGACGTACTTTAGCCACGCCAAGCACGGCAACTATCTTATTGTGCCCAAAACGAGCCACTCACCAAAACAAATGAGCGACCCGCAAAAGCACTACGCATATATAGAGCACTTACTCGCTTCGCTCGTCCAAGCCATCGTGATGCAAGACGATCTATAGCCTGCTGTCATTTTCACTTTCTCTTGCGGCAGTTAATCCTGTACTATTGAGCCTATATAATTACAGGATACCCTCACTCTAAAACTCCAACCATGGCAAGCAACGAACTCACCCCCAGAGCAGACTATCAGCAGCCGCTCGTAGCGCTTACCGAACAGCAGCGCCTTGAAAACCCGAGCATTATCTACGAACAAGATACCTCAGGCACCGGTCAGTTTCCTCTTATGTGTGCCGCCTACGCCGCACAGAGTGTAGGTCTCCGTGTAGAAGTCGACCTCAGCTACAACCCACAAACCCGCTCCGAGCGTGCTGTGGTCCGCACTGACACCACCGACCATAACGACTGTCGTACTCTCGCCGCGCTCTTTCAAGGAGCCGTCGGCGTCGCCACAAACGCCTACTTTGAAGCTTTTGAGGATACAAAAACTCCTATTACGGCTGCAGCACTCACGCAAACAAAAGTCGAGGGAGCCCTTCGCCAAATCACTGACGATCCCGACATGCTAACAGCGTTCAAGGACTACTATGGTGGCATGCGCATTGGCAGTGACAAGAAGCGCTTCGTGGAGGCGCTCTTTGAAGGTACCGCCGCATACGTCCCGGAGGAAAATGCCGGGCTTAGTGGCTACACCCTCTATTCAATGGCCTACGCGCTTCGTCCATCAGATGCACCTGATCTCTTTAAGCTTCGCGATAAAACTCCTGATGCCGTTATTGCTCATGCGCCCTGGGTTGATTATCATCAGCTCGAAGATCCGCAGTTTGCGGCCTCAGCCGAAGGCAAGGCACTACAAGCCGCCTACGCCAAGAGTCAAGGTGCACAAAAAGCACAGCTTTATTCGCGATTTCCTCGACCAATCGATAGCCAAGGCAATGTCATTCCTAAGCCTATTGTTCCCCTTGCCGAAGTACCAATTGTGGAAGCACTGTTTGTTGATGCGCTCGCCAGTGACAAGCCGCAGTCAAGATACAGCTTTAGTGCTGATGGCGTCAATGAAATAGCACTTGACTCAGATAGCACCCGAGCCCAAGACGCACTCGTTCGTCAAGTAACGACGCCGCTTAACCGTGAGGACCGCGAGCCCTACGACGGCCCCAATGAGCTTGAGCACAAAAGCCGTGCCATACGAGAAATCCTAAAAGCCTATCAAGATGAAGCCGACACGGAGCGTCGAACTTTCTTGCGAGACAAAATAATTGAAATAATTGATGCATACACCGGCGACGGTGCTATGGCCACCATGGCTCAGCAAGAGGCGGCGGCCCTTAAGGCTCGGGACGCAACCTGGACATGCGAACAAGCGACCGGCGTCCGCAAAGTCAAAGAACTCATCTTAGGTTATGCGCTCGTTGCGCCAGATGCCAGCATGTTTTTAAATCACTTTGCAGAATTAGGACCTCGATTGCCTGTTAGTCATGGCGCCGCGCCAGAAGCCGACGAGCTCGCACTTCAGCAAAGTGACCTCGTCACAATTATCTTCGATGCCCTTACCGATATGCGCCCCGATTCGCAAATCCACGACTTTGCGTCTTTTGCCCATATGGTCTTCGGTAGTGAAGCGCTTGCCGCACAGATCGCCGTCGCCGGGCGCCACTTTGCCAATAGCCATGCACTCCGTCGAAAGCCAGAGGTTATGCTTGCCATAGAACGACAGCGCAAGACCTCCTACGACACAACGCCAACCGCCGAATCCGAGCAGGCAAAACGTGACTACGATTTGGCCCGGGAACCCGCCGATCACGAACATAGCCAAGGCGTTGCCGTCAAAAACCAGATTATCTTCGATCTCCTGGAAACCTCTATTCAAATGGCCCCTCAGCATATTGGTGCTAATACCAAAAATCCCGTTTCGCACCTTTTTGGCGAGCTCGTAAAACGCATCAGCTTCTATGACAGCGCTACTTGGGGCCGTCGTACCCAGCTACCTGATTCGTATAGCGCGCTTCGTGATCTCGCACTAAGGCCCGAGGTCTCAGACTCGCTGAAGGCAGATATTGTGTGGCATACTTCGCAAACCCTACTCACCCATAATTCAGGAATGACCCCGGCAATGATGCAGCTCATGCTCGACTGCTATCAAATCATGCTTGGTGAGCCCTCGGAACCTCGGTTCCCAACATACACTACTTCACATGGCCTCGCGGCTGCAGACCATATTCTCCACGAGCTGCCAAATATTTTCCGTGCAGCCACCGAAGAACAATTGCAAGCATTTGTAAGCTACAAAGAAGCCATAACCACCATGCTCGAGACCGCCGCGCAAGGTGACTTGCCGCCTGAAATTATCGCTCTTATAGAGGCCGACGAGCGGCGCCCATATGCCAGGGAAACTTCCAGCGCTGAAGAAGCTATTCGTAATGTTCAGGATGTGGCTCGGCATCTCGAAACGCTCGAAAAAGCGTACCGGAAGCACCTCCATATTGAGCAGGTTAAAGCATATCCACACGTGTTTTATCCATGGATGCTTACTCAGTTACAGCCCTTTGCGCAAGCGATGAACTGGGAAGTCAGCCCGGGCAATAGGCCAGATCAATCTGTCCGAAAGCTTCACAACACACTCAACCACTTCATAACGCAACGATTTAAGTGGCGTCCGGACGGCTATCCTACAGACTTTGATGTCGTTGGCACAGGCGCCCTTGGCGCGTTCTTAGAGCAATGCTATGACCAAATGGTTACCGTGCACGATATGGGCTATGTTGGTGCTGTCTGGAATCAAGGCCTCCCTTTTCTTGGCAACATCCGTAGGCATATGCCGACCGGTCTCGTCACACAACTTGAAGCATACTTTGCCAGCAAAGGTAGACACGATATCGCTCAGTATGTCACAACTGGCCAACAAGGCCGGCCAGAAATCGAAGGCTAGTACCCCCACTTATTGCACAAACACTACCGGCCAAGCTACTGCTTGGTCTTTTCCACTTGTAATGTAGCGCCGTCAATAATGAGCTCAAGACCACTCAGATATTGAGATGTAGCGTCGCCACGCTGGCCCTGTTGACTCGTCATAAGTTCGGCAACGAGTGGCGCAGAGTCTTGGATAATACTAAAATCAAAATTCGCAAGTTCTTCGTTGGTTGGAGATGCCTGTTCTTCGATGACATAGCCAAAAGTGTACGTAGTGGCGGCAGTAGCGATTCGAGCAGCCATGGCAAGTGACAGCCCAGCGCTATGGAGTGATTCGAGCTGACTATTGAAGAGCTTACCGAGTGTCACGGCAGGAAACGGGTGCGCACCAGCAACGACGCGGGCGCCATCAGGATATGCCAGCATCGCTCGGCGCAAGCGGAGCATATGGTTTGTAAGCCATTCTTGCCATGTCTGGTCTTTGGCACGCTGTGGCATCTCAGTAAATTCCTTCTTAAGGATCGCTTCAGCCATGTAATCGATTAGCACTTCTTTACTCTTGAAATGCCAATAGAGCGCCGGTGCCTGCATATGCAAGCTCTTGGCAATTTCACGAAGCGACAAGTCAGCGAGCCCTTTGCTGCGCAGTAACTCTAGGGCAGCATCAACAATCTTTTCTTGCTTAGGACTCAGCCCATGCTGGGCCTGCTCCATCACACGTTCGATCTGGCTGTTTGTGCGACTCATTTCGCGCTCCATACGTTCAGCCATAAGCGAGCGCTGACGATCAAGGCGTTCGTTAATACGCTCTTGTTGCTGGTTTATGCGCTCAAGCATAGCCTCATGTTTCTTCTCGAGACGTTCAAGCATTTGCTGGTGCCGTTCTTCGTGATTCATAGCTGCAGTATAGCACTTGACAGCAAAATTTAACAGTGTTAAATTAAAAATACAAAAACTGATTTAACACTGTTAAGGAACATTATGGCGAACAAGTCACAACCCTTGGCCATTGAAGCGCGCGGCCTTGTCAAAATATTTGGCGACAACCGTGCTGTCGACGGCGTTGACCTATCCATTCCTACCGGCTGCATCTACAGCGTGCTCGGTCCGAATGGCGCAGGCAAAACAACCACTATCAACATGCTCGCAACACTGCTTAAGCCAGATGGTGGTAGTGCTAAAATCTTTGGACACGATATCCAGGATGAACCGCACGTTGTGCGCCAGCTTATTGGCGTTACTGGACAATATGCATCTGTCGATGAGGGTCTTTCGGCAACCGAAAACCTCATTATTTTTTCACGCCTCCTAGGCCTGAGTAAGCAAGAAGCTCGCAAAAAGGCAGCAGAACTCCTTGAAGAGTTCGGCCTTACCGAAGCCGCAAAGCGTCCACTTTCTAAGTTTTCGGGTGGTATGCGTCGTCGCCTTGACCTTGCCGTAAGCCTCATTGCCCAGCCGCCGCTTATATTTTTGGATGAACCAACTACCGGCCTCGACCCACGCACACGCAATCAGATGTGGGAAACCATTCGGCGCCTGGTTGCCAAAGGTTCAACAGTACTTTTGACCACACAGTACCTCGAAGAAGCTGACCAATTGGCCGACCGGATTGCCGTCATTGACCGCGGTAAGGTCGTCGCTGAAGGCACGAGCCAAGAGCTAAAAGCATCAGTGGGTAAAGCAAAGTTGCAACTCAAGCTCGCCAAAAAGAGCGACACCAAAAAAGCGCTGGCAGTCGTCCAGAACGTCCTGCAAGTAGCAGCCGCGAGCCCTTCCGAAGGTCAACTCACAGCGCCAATGGCCCACCCAGATGCAGTGACTGACCTTCTGAATGCGCTGCGTAGCGAGCAGATCCATCTCGCCGGTGTTAGCGTTGAAGAGCCAACACTTGATGAAGTATTTATGGCAATTACAGGTAAGCCTGCTACCCAAAAGAAAGGAACCGATAATGAGTAATACAGCCTCACAAATCGTGCCGGGCATCGCTCGTCAGCTCAAAAACCATACCTCGTTTAGCCAGACGATCCGTAACTCACTGAGCATGGCATATCGCGCAGTGATTAAGATGCGCCGTACACCAGAGCAGTTCTTTGACGTGACATTGCAGCCAATTTTGTTCACCCTTATGTTCACCTATATCTTTGGTGGCGCAATCTCGGGAGATGTTACGAGCTATTTGCCAATTATCATCCCTGGTATTTTGGTGCAAACGGTTATTACAACCTCACTCGCAACTGGCACACAGCTTCGCGATGACATGGATAAGGGCGTGTTTAACCGCTTTAAATCACTGCCGATCGCTCGCATTGCACCCTTGGCCGGTGCGCTTATTGCCGACACTATCCGTTACGGCATCGCAACCACGCTGACATTCGTCATGGGTTACATCATGGGGCTTCGCCCCGAGGGTGGACTTGGAGCCGTCGTACTCGCCGGCCTCCTCACTATCTTCTGTTCATGGTGTGTAAGCTGGATCTTCGCCTTCTTCGGTGTTATCGCCCGAAACGCCCAGAGCGTGCAAGGCATTTCGATGATGGTTCTGTTTCCGCTCACCTTCCTATCGAACGCTTTCGTGCCAGTCGAGACCCTTCCTGGTGCTATGCAGGCATTTGTAAAATTCAACCCTATTTCACACCTGGTTAGTGCCGTGCGCGAGCTCATTAACCAAGGTGCCATTGGTCGCAATTTCTGGTACTCACTGCTTGGCGCAGTGGTTATCGTACTCGTCTTTGCACCGATTACTGTCAGAGCTTACATGCGCAAAGCCTAGCAGTTAGTGGTTCTTTGAAAAGCAGCCCCCGTGCAAGGAGGCTGCTTTTTTGTTACCAACGAACAAGCTATACTACCGGTATGAAAGCATACGCGGTACTTATTCGGGGGATCAATGTTGGCGGTAAAAACAAGGTTTCTATGGCGCTTTTACGTACATGCCTAGAAAAGCTCGGTTTTACCAACGTAGCGACATACATCGCCAGCGGCAATGTCATCCTGACCTCAGATAAAAAACCAACTGCCATTAAACAAGCCATCGAGGCTGCGCTTATCGATAATTTTACGCTTGATAGCAAGCTTATTAAGGTGTTAGTTTTGGACCACAAACAGCTTAAGACGATTATCCAAAATCGGCCAAAAGGCTTTGGCGATCAGCCGGATACCTATCACAGTGACGCCATTTTTTTGATCGATGCTACCATCGATGAGGCAATGCCCGTGTTTGTGCCCCGCGAAGGCGTTGATGCAGTCTGGCCCGGCACTGGCGTCGTCTATTCACAGCGCCTAAGCGAAATGCGGACCAAGAGCCGCCTCGGCAAAATTATCGGTACGCCGGTATACCAATCGATGACCATTCGTAGCTGGGGCACAACCGTAAAACTGCTCAAGCTCCTCGATGAGCTCGAGGCCGCACACAGCTAACGGATCCATGGAAAGCGCTACATGTACCCACAATAATGGGCACCTTTTTTATGAGTCAGCTGGTACTGGCGAGCCTCTTGTTTTAGTGCACGGTTTTACCCTCGACCACCGTATGTGGAAGCCGCAAGTTGCTCACTTTGCCGGCTCTCGGCGTGTCATTACCTATGATGCCCGTGGCTTTGGAGCGTCAAGCCTCCCGTCAACCCCCTATAGCCATGTCGAAGACCTTGTGGCGCTTCTTGATCACGCCAACGTCGAGCGCGCCCACTTTGCCGGGCTTTCGATGGGCGGGCGTATTGCGATCAATCTTGCCCTTTCTCATCCGGATCGAGTGCAATCACTCACACTTATAGATTCAGCACTCGACGGCTACCCCAATGAGGTCGATTGGAATGTTTTTGCAATGCGTGACGGACTCGCGCGCGCCAAACAACGCTGGCTTGACCATCATATCTTTGACGCTGCTCGTAAGCACCCTACCGTCCAGAAAGAGCTCGCGGACATTATCGCTGACTACTCCGGTTGGCACTGGCTCAATGAGGACACGTTTGCGGCGCCAAGTACCAATGCCCGCGAGCGACTGCACGAGATCGAAACTCCAACCCTTGTTATGGTAGGTGAATATGACCTACCATACTTCCAGAATATTGCCAGCACCATTGCTCATGGCATACCAGACGCTCAGTTCACGATAATTCCTAGTGCCGGGCACATGTCCTCCATGGAGGCGCCCGTTTTCGTAAACAGTGCCCTGGCAACCTTTCTGAATGAAAATCGCTCTGCCTCTACTGAACGCTAAGCCAGTATCCTCTTGTTTCAAACCTCTCCTGCGCCTACAATCTACCATAGATGCGAGCACATGATTTTGCGCAAGGGTACAGCATAGAGCGACCACCGCAACAACGAAGCGAAGAGTTCAACCAGGTCATGCAGGCACCTCATGAACTCTCTCACTTCCTTGGTACTGCCTTGCATATGCACTGCACAGGAGATCCGGAGCTCGCAAGCTTTATGACAGCCCGTCGCTGGAATGCGTATAGCGACTGGCTCGATACTGGTCTTTTAACGACGCGAAGTGGCATCGCCCAGCTTGGCGAAGATGACGCGCCTATCGCCCACAACAGGATTGCCTTCCATGAGCTCAATTACGGGATGCGTGCTATGTGGATTCCACTATGGCAAGAGAAAGTTTGGGATTCAGATCCTGACTTTCGCAGAAATTGCATTAATATGTCGCGAGATCGACTTGCGGCACTTGGCGTCGCCTTCAGCCTCAGGCGCGATAGGCACATCCGCGCTATGGGTGGCACCGAAAGCATCTATAATCGCACTGAAGACCAGCATCCTATTTACAAAGCACATACTGGTAAAATGCAAGAAGTAGATGCGGCTATTGTTATGCTCGACGTTATGCGGCGCAATCATGGCGTAACTATCATACCCGCGCCTGTCCAGTTTGAAAACAGTAGGCATGCCCGGCGCAATGTCGACTTTATTGCCCTACACCTTGGTGCACGCTCGGCCGTAGGCATCCAGGTACGATCTCACGTTACACAAGAGGATAGACAAACAGTAGATGACAAACGTGTCATCTTTATTGACTGCAATACCGACCTCGGAAATATCAAAGCGGTGCGGTGCAAAAAAGGCACTTCGCGAGAGCGTGTTGTTGCGTGGCCGGGTATTATTGCCGCTAAATGCATAGAGCGCATCAAGGTACATGGCAAAGGCAAGAATCTTATGGCCGCCCGTGACCCAGAACAAATAATGGCATTCCGCATGTATGCGAGACAGCTCGTCGGTAATACTACCGTAGACTTTAGCCACCTTTCTGATATTGTCGGCGAACGTATAATGACAAGGCTTGAAGCCTAGAGGGTTTTCTACTCAACATTAGAATTGCTTAATCTCCAGCTGATACGTTTGAAACTGGAGATTATTTATATGCAAAAACGAACTATATTATACACACTGGTCGCACTAAGCATCGTCGCATGGCAGGCGGTCATTCCCCATACTATTCAGGCAAGCAGCCTCAGCACTACAACGCTTATCAGTAACGGCGTTGAAGGGCATGGCACCAACGACTATGTCAATCCAACCGGCCCTGGTGGCACGACGGATGACGGACGATTCTTTGTGTTTTCGACATCGGCCAGTAATATGGTTGCGCACGACACAAACGATATGTTTGATGTCTTCATGTATGACCGTGTCACGAAAAAGCTCGAACTCATAAGCCATACCGCGCTTGGCCTGCCCGCAGACCGAAGCAGCTATAACCCAACTATCTCTGGTGATGGGCGTTATATTGCATATATGTCTATGGCAAGCAACATCGTTCCCGGAACGGCAGCGTTCTGTGCAGACGCAGAAATATGTGCCAATATAGTCGTCTATGATCGACAAACCAAAACAACAAGCTTCGCTAACCAAACTGCCACGGGCAAACGCATCGATAACGACCTGCGTACTATTGGTGATAATCCACCATTCATAAGTAGCAACGGACGATTCGTAGCCTACGTCTCAGAGGCTGCGATCAGCTCAGACGACACTAACGACAACTACGATGCATTTGTATACGATCGACAAACGCGACAAACCCGTGCGGCAAGCATCACCAGCAGCGGCAAGTTCGATCCACACGCCTCAACCTTCGACGTCTCGATTAGTGGTGACGGGCGGATGGTCGCATTCAGCACATGGGGCCACCTCGTCCCCGAAGACACTGATTACCTATACGATGATTACGTACATGACATGCAGACTGGCCAGACGCAACTCGTCAGTATCACACCGACTGGCAAGTCCGGCAATAGTCAGTCGTTTGAGCCAGTGGTTAGCGATAACGGAAAATTCGTCGCGTTTATGTCACAAGCAAGCAACCTTGTAGCACGTGACACTAACGGTACTTACGATATATTTTTGCGCAACCTACAAACAAATGAGACGTCACGCATTAGCATGTCGACCAAAGGAAACCAGGGCAATCACCACAGCTTTAGCCCTGATATAAGCAGTGATGGTCGATTTGTTATCTTTTGCTCATGGGCTAGTAATTTTGTAGCCCATGATGACAATGACATGGGTGATGTCTTCTTGTATGACGGATTTGCGCGTACTGTTCGCCGCGTCTCACGTCCATCGCATGATGCCGGTCAAGCCACGGGCGGAAGCCTCGGCACCTGGCAGCCAGTGAGCATTAGCGGCAACGGAACCACCGTCACCTTTACCTCAGACGCAAAAAACCTAGCAACCCCCGCACCTACAACCGATTTTCCTCACTTGTACAGTAACTACAATCCAGTAGTCGCCATTCCTTTCTACGACCCTACAGACTATATCGACCTCTTGTAATTCGGTCCTGCCAAGCGGCCGAAACATTCTATTGCATAGTTGACACGGCAGGAATATAATTGCCTTGCTATGCATACTCAATCGACATCGGCTGTGCTTATGGTTCGCCCCACCAGCTTTGGCTTCAATGAACAAACAGCCCAAACAAATACTTTCCAACATCACCTTACACTCGACGCTGCAACAGTAAAGGCGCAGGCCATAGCCGAGTTCGATACTATGGTACAGAAGCTACGTGATCATGATATAGCGGTTACCGTCTTCGAAGATACCGACCCACGGCCCAAACCCGACGCCGTGTTTCCCAATAACTGGTTCAGCGCCTGGCCCAATGGCGATGTATATCTCTACCCAATGGCAACCGAAAGTCGCCGTATTGAACGTACCAGCGCTGCACTTGATACGCTCGACAAGTCGTTCGTAGTCAATGCCGTCCGCGACATCTCGGCGACCGAGCTTCACGGAGAAAATCTGGAAAGCACTGGCGTCATGATCTTCGACCATCGTAACCGCATCGTATACGGCTGCATCTCGCCGCGCTGTGATGAAAAGCTATTTACCAAGCATGCTCAGGCACTCGGCTACGAGCCAGTGACGTTTCACGCCTTTGGCGCTGACGGCACAGCCGTATACCACACAAATGTCATGATGGGCATCACTGATACAACAGCTGTTATTTGTGATGAAGCCATCACTGACACCTCAGAGCGAGAGATGGTACTCCAAAAATTACAAGCAACAGGTCATGATATTGTTTCTATTAGCCAAGAGCAAATGGCTGCATTTTGCGGTAATATCCTCGAGTTATCTAACCCAGCCGGCGAACATTTTGTCGCTATGAGCCAAACGGCCTACGACGCATTTACGCCAGCACAACGCGCCCAACTGAGTTTCGACAAAACCCTTCTACCCTGCAGCGTACCGACAATTGAAACAATTGGTGGCGGTAGCGTTCGCTGTATGCTTGGCGAAATTTTTCTACCCCGGCGCTAAGCTGCAAATTTCTCAGCTGCCCCATTGGCGGCGTGCTCAATAACGCGCTGCCACACAATACCCTGCGGCAGCCTTCCATTGTTGATCAGGGCCTGTACGTAGTGATTTGTGGCCGCGGGTGAATGCCGATAAAAGGTAGCGGCCACCGAAGCATTACGCGCTGATTCTTGCGTCAAGGGCTGGCATGTTGGATCAGCTTCAATAGCGCGCAGCATATCATATCGATATAACTCAATACCCCGAAAATGTCGTTCACGGAGCGTCTTAAACGACTGGCTATCCACGAGCTGTAAAGCCGGTACGAGTGACCGCTCGGACAATGGAATTGCCAATCGCGCATCAGGAAACTCATGCGTCCACAAATCGACCCATGGCTTGCCCCATTCAACGGTTGCTACGCACAGCCTCACAAATTGCTTGTATGCAAGTAGTACTTTTTGCGACTGAGCCACAACTTCTGAGCTATCTTCCCGGTCAATAGCAGCCTGCAGTGCAGCAGCCCCAGCCTTTGCGTAAAGATCAAGGTCGATCAACGAATCAAGCCTTTCAACGTTTACGTACAGGCCTTTGTTTTTGTCCAGAATGTTCTTACCCGTGACAACATCGTAGCTCTCGGGGTCAAAGACAGACCCATCCGCATTCAGAGCAACGCGGTTGTTCATCATGTCAGTGTACGCAGTGTGCTGTTGCCGTACACGAATAGCCTCTTCGGAGGGGAACACAACACCACGCTCAGTCAAAAAAGCCCTGTGTGCTGTTGATTCTTGCGCCAGATCACCAGAAGCAATTTCAGCGCGGTGAAGACCCCAATACCGCACAACATCCATAGCGACACGATATACTAGGAGAGTCTAGTAGTGCAAGGAGAAAGCGAAAATGTTGAAAGATAGCAAAGCCTTCAGTGGCTTCTCGGTTAACGATCTACAAGCAGCAAAAGCCTTTTATGGCGACAAGCTAGGGTTGCCCATCGAAGAAGAGGGTGACATGGGTATACTCGTGACATTAGGCGCAGGCGGCACTGTGTTTATCTACCCCAAGGCCAACCACTCGCCAGCTACATTTACGATCCTAAACTTCCCAGTAGAAGATATCGACGCCGCGGCTGCCGAGCTTAAAGACGCCGGTATTAGCCTCGAACAATATAAAGGCCTGACGGGCACTGACGGCATTGCTCGAGGGCGATCGCAAAACATGGGGCCGGATATCGCTTGGTTTAAGGACCCTGCGGGCAACATTTTATCAATTCTGCAAAACTAAGGGGCTACCATGTGTCGAAATATTAAGACTCTCTACAATTTTGCACCGCCTGCCAACCAAGCAGAGATCAACGCGGCTGCACTGCAGTATGTGCGAAAAATCAGCGGATTTCACACCCCGTCTAAAGCAAATGAGGCAGCCTTTAATAAGGCTATCGAGGCCATTGCCGCCGATACCGAAGCGCTCCTTACGTCGCTCACCACCACAGCCGAGCCACACAACCGCGAAGAAGAAGCGCGCAAAGCTCATCTTCGCGCGCTTGAGCGTTTTGGCCGTAGCTAACTAATCCTTTAAAGCGCTCTTCTTCTTTTGAGCACTGTTCCATGGATTCCAGAGAACGTTGTGCTGATCTATGACTTTCAGCCTGTGAACACCCTCATTAATAAGCCAAGGCTTTGGTGGCATACCAAGCTCCACATCTCGCAACGCCAAGGTAATCATGGCCATTGAAAAGCGCGTATTCGATACCATAGCTGCAAGGTCTCTGATTTCTTCGTCAGGTGCAAGTTCTGGAGCAATTTGCGATTCATAGCCTTGAACATAGCCCGGAGCAAGATCCATTGCATCAGCAAAGCGGTTTCTCCAGTCGGTGTCCACGCGCCCTAGGTCAACCTCGGGCACACCCGTATAACCATCACAATCTATCAGAATTGCCCTCGTCCCCTTGCGCATAACATTGCCGCCATGTAGGTCTTCCTGCACTGAAACATGACGGCGCCCCTTTGAGCGAGCCAGTTGGTTCATAGACGCCTGTACTGCGGTCATAACCTCGAGGCGCTCTTCCATGAAATCAACCAGCCCGGTCGTTAGAATCGCTTCGTCCGTCTGGAGTGGGCGGCGCAATCCCTTCGCAACCTCTACGGCACCCCGCGCTGCAGCCAACTGGTCAATAACGGGAGCTTCACTCAAGTCAACATGAAGGCTTGCATTATGGTGCAAGGCAGCAGCATTCCCATATTCTTCCGGACCAACGTCTTTTCCGCTCTCAAGGTATTCGCTATGGGTCGCAACAAGCCCTAGCTTCGAGCTCCCCCCGCGCTTAGGTTGGGTATGCGGCTCTTCAAGATAATGATGCACAGGGGCGCCGTTATCATATAGTTTATTTAAGAGTGTGACGCGACGGCGCTCTTCCGCAAGCGTCTCCTCTGGGTTGGCTGTGAGGTGCAGGTGCGTCGCCATTGCAGGCTGCCCCTCACTATCACGCAGAATGCCGACCCAAGTTGGTGGCCCATCATTTACAAACTCTCCGTTATACGTAAGGCCACGCTCGGCCGCCATAGTCTCGTAGGCGCCGTGAATAGCCGGAATTTCAACTCCAGGATTTAGCATTTCTGTCATTTCTGTCTTGTTCCTTTTAGCAGACTAAATGCTACCATGTACGCTATCGCTGCAGTGTTGTAGATTATGCTTCGTCGGATGGCTCTGCATTGTATTAGGATGATATGGTGTCAAATAAACTACCTTCTCCATCCGCCTTTCTAGCCCTCCATGACGCACTTGCAGATCGTATTCCACCGGAACACAGTGACCGAGCGTTCAAGGTCAGTAATTCACAAATGTATCCAGACCTCTCTTCACTCGATAATCGCCTGCGCTCAGTAGTTGTCCGAACAAAAACAGGAGAAACTCCCGCTTCTCAGTACGATGCCTTTGGTTACGAGTACTCGCAGTTGGTTCTTGCGGACGGCGACGTCTTTGAACAAAAGGTTGCTGGCTTTGGCCCAGCGGCCGTCGATGGCGCGGTGCTTGAACCAGTGTGCTTGGCGCGCGCATTTGCACGCATAGCAGAAAATGACCATGAACTAGCGCATGTCGCAGAGCACTTCGGTCGACGCACAGACAAAGAAACGCACGAGCGTAAAGGTTTTACCTCATACAAGCAGATGCACCAGAAAACCCTGGGCATAATCGCGCAGCGAGCCATCGAACTCGACCTTGCTGCGGATCCAGACACTCAATTCTTTGCAGCGCTTGGCCACCGGTTTGTACACGAAAAATCTGGTACGTTGCACACTCGAAATCTCGCGCTCAGCGTCGGAAAAATAGTAATTGGCGCCACGAGTGACTTTCGAAGAGACCAATGGATAGCGCCTCCTGACGAAAATGTCGTTCGCTTTGTTGATGCACTCGACAAACAGATTGCGCTCCCGGAATCTTTCTGGGTTGATTCTTGCATCGTAGCAGGCGGCGCGCTCTTCACAAAAGGCCTCGCTTCTTTACTCGTTAACCGCATACGTCGAGCCGAAAATGGGATGGCTTCGCAGCTGCATATACCATCAGATCGCGCAGAGACATACACCCGTGCATACATTACTCGTGTACTACGTGACTACAGCGAAGATTGTGAGCGCAATAGCATTAATGCACGTAAACTCCTTGAAAATATGCGGCCAAGTCTCGGCGCCGATGCGTCCATTGCTCGCCTTATCGAGATAAGCAACCATGTCAGTGCACGGTATAACCAAGCAAAAAAACTACGGCCATCTGATGAGGGCTTTCGCGCCCCACTGCTTGCGGCAGATTTCGCTTCTGCCAGCGACGCGCTGCTTCGGGTACTCGAGCTAACTCGTGGCACCGAAGATCAGTTGCGGCTTCTACAAACTGATGGCGATATACGCGCTGAGCAGTTCGAAGAAGACCTTATGCACAGTGAAATTATTGCCTTTTTACGAACCGGGCGCACAAAAGGACGCAACCACCGCGCAGCACGTCCGCCGCGCTTTGAAGGCTAGCGGCTAGAAATGTTCGCTCGCTACGCGGCCAAGTTCTACGAGATGCTTTTCGCGGTAGCGTTCAAAGTTTTTCTTACTTAAGCCATTTCGGTGGATAAACATACTGATGCGCTCACTACCTATAAAATGAGGCAGCATAACATATGAGGCACCGATGTGGTACAACTCGGCGGCTTGGTTGTGGTCGTCAGCATGACATATAACCACCGCCTCTTTATTATGTTGGTGCACGTACTTGATGAGCATCTTATTGGTCGGCAAGTCAGTAATTGTACTAATGACCAGCTTGGCCGATCGCATATGTAGCTCCGAGAGCAGCTCCATGTCAGTGGCATCGCCGTACAGAGATTCGATATGCTGCTTATCCAATAGCTCGATAACGTCCGGGTTGTAGTCCACAACAATAAACGGTTTCTTCATGGCCCGAAAGGTCTTTACGAACTCATGGCCACCTTTTTTATAGCCAAATAAAATAAGCGGATAGGTGCGCGACTTATATTCGTGTTCGCGTGTTTCGGCCCGTTCAAAAATGCGCAAAAACTTCTCAAGACGTACATAGAGCACTGTATCGTATTGCATCATATAGGTTGAGACAGCAATGGTAATCAGCGCAACTAGCGTCACAACTGAGTCAAGGCGCTCGCCAACCATATGGTTACTATGCGCAAGGACCACCAAGATGATCGAGAATTCACTAATCTGCGATAGGTTGATCGCTGTCTTGAAACTTGTACGCTTGGTGTAGCGCAAAATGCCAAGCGTCGTCATAACAGTTAACGGTTTTACGATAATAACAAGTGCCGAAAAGATAAGTGCTGGTACGAGCGCGCCGCCCAAGTGCGATATGTTGAGCCCTTCACCCAATACGATAAAGAACAGTACAATAAAGAAGTCACGTAGCGGCTTGAGGCGCGAGCCAATCTCGGCGGCATACGGAACGTGCGCAAGCAACACACCAGCAAAGAGCGCACCAATCTCGATAGAGAACCCAGCATGACTCACCAGGGTCGCAACACCAAAACCCCATGCGAGGGCAAATAAGAACAGTAGCTCCTGCGAGCTTGCCATAAATTTGCTCAGACGGGGCAAAACCTTGGCACTAATAAAGCCGAACACCACAATAAGACCAATACCTTTGCCAAAGAGCCAGACGACATCAGAAATACGCAGCGCCGTACCATCTGCAGAATGTGCCGCCACGAATAAGAGAGCGAGCGTTGCAACCAAGTCATCGAGCAAAATGGTACCAATAGCGATTTGACCATGCAGGCGGGTTAACTCATTTTTATCACTCAGTACTTTGGCAATAATAATCGTACTACTAAAGAAGAGCGCAAACCCAATGAGCACTCCTTCGGTCTGAGTAAAATCGAGCAAGCGTGCCACGCCAAAACCAGCAGCCAACATCACCACGAAGAGACTCAGCGCAGTAAGAATGACCATCTTGCCAAGTCGCCTAATGACCGCCGCATTTAGCTCAAGACCAATAATAAACAGTAGGAGCGCTATACCAATATCGCTAAACGTATCGAACGCCGCTCGCTCATGGATAACATTAAGCAGTGAAGGGCCTACGATAATACCGGTAATAATATGGCCGATAATCAGAGGCTGACGCAGCCGCTTCATAATAAACGCCATGACAGCAGCCAGCACAATCGCTAGGCTTAATTGCACAAAAACATCACCGTGCATACGATACCCATTTATGTGACACTGTGAATTGCATTACTCTCTATTATACGTACTTACGCTTAATATTGAACTGTCGACCATTTTTTAAGCTGATTAGCAACTTGTCTCATATGCTTTACGAGTGACGGGTCATAGCTCACGTCTATACCAAACTGTGTGCGGCACAGACGGGATGCGTCGTTATGAATATGTGGTAGCACTTTATCTAAAGGCACGCCGAACTCATCACTGATGGACTTTGATATCACCCGGTGCGATACCCATCCTTCTGTAATGTCTCGGGCATGGCTGGCAATCGTTCGGAGGTGAACAAGCACCTTTTGATGCAAGAAAACAGTTCCCTCCTCGCGCCTTGTTGATACCCGATCATGAGGAACGCTCGCAAACATCATCGCGAGCGCTGCGGGCGTACAGCGCAAAATCCTACAGGCGTCTGTGACACCTACCCACTCCGGTGGTGGCCCGCTGGCCTCATTTTTCTCATGAGTTCGATCGTCCGATTCGCTTTGCACGTGCGTAACGGGCACTGCCTCCTCGGCGACCTCTACTATTTTTTCGAGAAGAGAGAGATCCATTTGGTGTGGCTCGAGATGCGCGCCAAGCAGCTGTCGCGCATGGACAAGCCCCGCTGCCGACATGCGTGCGGCAACACTACCCAAGAGTGAATAATCTGCAGCAGTCATATCGCCTTTTGGCGGATATATCTCTTCGACGGCTCTCATCGCATCCCAAGAGTAAACTGCTGCACCAAATAGAGGACCGCCTAAATTCATTTTGGTAAGTGGCTGGTCAAAACCGCTTCTCTGCATAACAGCCAAGACCGCATTGCGTCCCACTGAGCTGCGCGCCGTAATAATTGGCAGTATCACCCGGTCCAGGGGTAGCTTTTGAGGCCTAAAACGCTCGGCGACTTGCATGCCAAGAGCAGCGGGCAGATAGCCAAACTGACGCGACTGCGGCGTTGCACGCATTAAGACAAGCGAGCTACGTTCATCCTCAGTAAGCTGCGTTAGGACGGTCCTGTTTGCAACCCCAGCAATAGCTGCGACGTCGCCGAGATGCATGTAATCAATTGTTGCTACTCGTACCGTGCTACACGCCTCTAAGACTTGTCGTGCCTCCTGAGCTGTCACATGGTATACCGAGCTCTGTGGGCGCCCTGTTTTACGCCCGTCGGGATGGGGACGTTTACGCTGAGGCGTAATACCGTGGTTTGGGTCAATAATATAGGTGCGCGCCCTCTCGCCTATCTGTGCTATAAGGTCGACAACAGGCACATCGCCTTCGTTAGCTTCTGGAATTGCCGCAAAGTAGTTAATCGTCATCTCGACCACATCGTATGAATAGAGTCTGCTGCCCTTGCTGCCTTTCCGTTTTCCCTTTTGAGCCGTCTCAGGTGGGTTAGGGAGATCATCGAAGTACCGATCAACTGATCTTCGTGACACCTCCGCCATATCCGCGATCTCGCCAATTGTGTATTCACCCGCTCTGATTAAATCAACGGGGGAGTTTGCGGCCAACCATGCGTGCGTCTCCGGTCCATACCAGCGATCAAAAAGCTCACCCTCATTTTTAGGACTCACACTCACGTAATTAAAGCCCTGCTTATCGAGCAGCGCACACAGCACTCGATAGTATATTCCGTTTGCCTCGGCGAATGCGCGTATTGGAGCATACCCCTCCTCGATCTCTCCCATGCGAATTAAATCCGCTGGCGCAACCGTTGCACGGCGAATCGGCTGCGGCAACGTGAGGTCGTCAATTACCGATGCCGGCACATTCAAGTCAGTCTCCGCAGCGTTCGCCACCTCGGGTTCATCTTGCGGCTCAGGGTTAGCCTCCGGATTCTGCTGATCGGTTGCGTTATCTATATCCGAACCCTGTTCCAGCTTCGTTTGTGGCTCTTTTTTAAGTCGCGGCTCCTTATCAGGCTCTGGAGGTGCAATAGAATAGCCTTGCGCAAATTCTTCAATACCAAAGACGCTAAAGATGGAAGTAACGGGATGGCCCTCTTTAATTTTGGCGGGCAATATTTCAGCGATAACAGTATCGTGCTGTCCAGGGCGCATAGCACGGCCACAAGCCTGCTCTACATCAACCCTTGAGGTACCAGTTCCCAGTAAAATGACCGCATCGACATCTTCATCCCAGCCTTCTTTGAGCATACCCACCGTCGCCAGCAAGCGCCGTTTGCCGTCAGCGAATGCCTGCAGCATTGTTTTGTTTTCGGCCTTAGACTGAAAATCTCCTACTGCAGCCGCTGGCTCTTCGTCAAATACGCTATCTCCTTCGAAACGTGCATTGATGGCGGCGACGACATTTCGGGCCTGCAAAGAGTTTGCACCAGGGCGACAGTAAACAGCAACCTTGCGGCCTTGCTTAATATAATGCTCTGCAAGAGACACAGCGATGCGCTCCCCACTACCTTTTTCAGTCTCTTTAAAACTATAAAGACTGACTGGATTTAAGATACCCTGCTCAACAAACTCACGCATACTACCGGTAGAGACAGTCTCAAACCTCGTGCGCAAGTCCTTTGCCACTTCTTTATATGCAGGAGTCGCAGTAAAAGCGAAGATCCTTGAGGTAGCTAACTTTCCGAGCGTAGTTTGCATTTGGCGTCCCAGCAAGTGGTGCGCTTCATCTACGACAGTCACCGCAAAATCTGCGGGGTTGATATCACCTTTGGCAATTGCCTTTGGCAGCGACTGGCGTGTTACAAGCACCAGCTCTCCCGAAGCGTCCTTGCTCTCTTGCCAATACGACGTGATGCGCACATCTCTGCCGAAGAAGCGCCGAAACGTGTCATTTCCAGAGACGCCCAAGTACTGCTCCATAAGCTGCTGGCTCGAGACGACAACCAGACCACGTATTATGTCCAAAGGGTGTTCCTCGGATAGCATCTCGTTCTCTATCAGCTTCAGGCGGCGCGCACTCCCAATATGCGTAGGAAGTCCGACGCCGGCGTGGCTCAATATTCGGGCCTGTAGCACTGTTTTGCCAGAACCTGTGGGCGAAGTTACAAGCATTGCATTCGGAATAATACCTCCGGGTTCAGCATCGGGCTGCACGTAGGTCTGGCCCCAGTCGTATATCCTACCCAGTACCGAGTGCTGCATTTGGGAGCGCTTACTTTCGCCGACAGTTTCTCCCGTATCAGCTGCTAGTAAATTATTTGCCACCACGACTTGTTGCGCCACACTGTGCAATTCTGCGCGAGCTTCATCGGCATCAATCAGGCGCATGTGCTCGAGGGGTGAAAGAACTCCGCCGTTCCGAGCCGCCGCCGCATCAACAAGGCCATGCGCCAAGTCAACAGCTGTCGCGCGAACGTCATACTGCCGTATATTGATGAGCTGCTGCTGCTCGGGAGTGAGATTTTGGGGCATAAGCTGCACGCCGAGCAAAATTTCAGCCGTATGTAACTGGGCTGCAGAGTACTGGCGAAGTTGCCCGTGTTGCTCCATCCCTACCCCACCTGTATTCGAACGCACATGACCCATTTCGCACCACTATACCCGAAAGGGCCCTCATTTAGATAGAGTATTTTTTTCCATAATGCTACCTCTGTTATAAAACACATAGCGCACGCATTCAGTTGAACTCTTGACAACAGTCTGTTAATCGCCGATTATTATAAGTAATAAACAGGCATAAGTAGTATGGATCCTAAAGCAGATGTTCCCGTTTCTCCTGAAGAAACTCCTAAGATATCTCCAGAGACGCCAAAACCCACAGCGCCCTCACTAATGCCGACTGAAACACCACCGCCACCACAGGAAGCTGCTCCTGCTCCTGCTCCTGCTCCTGCTCCTGCTCCTAGCATCGTGTCATCAGAACCGCTGGAACCGCAAGGCCCCACACCACCACCCCAACCCACAAGCGAGCAGCCCAAGTCGCGCCGTCTCATGGCACTTGTTATTGCCATTGTATTACTTGTTGTTATCGCTGCTGGTGCTTTCTGGTATTACAAGAAGAAGGCCGCCGACTCATCCGCGTCTTCAAAACATATTAAAGTGGGTGTCATGATGGCCTTTAGCGGTGGCTCGAGCAGCATGGGCTACGGCGCCATGAAGGGCATCCAACTTGCCAAAAAACAGCTTAACGCCGACAACATCGAAATCGTACAAATGGATTCAAAGTGCGACCCCAAAGCAGCAGCTGACGCTATCAAAAAGCTCATAGCCCAGCACGTAGCCGCCATTATTGGCGAAGGGTGCTCTAGTGCCTCCGTTGCCGCGCTTCCTGCTGCCAATAACAGCAAGACCATCATGATTAGCCCATCAGCATCAAGCCCAACTTTGAGCATCCCCGATGATTACTTCTTTCGAGTAGTCCCACCGGATGATTTTCAAGGAGCCTTCATGGCGCAGTCAATCTACGATAAGGGCATCCGTAATGTCGCCGTCTTTTACACTGATGAGCCTTACGGCAGTGGCATGAACAAAGTATTCCAAGAACGTTTTGAAGCACTTGGCGGTAAGGTTGTGGCAACAGCATCGGCCGAACCAGATGTTATCGACCTCAACGCTCAAATGAAACAACTCAAAAACGCCAACCCTCAGGCCGTATTCATAGCGCCTAATTCGGTTGTCTCTGCAACTGCAGCCATTAAGCTAGCGCGCGAAGTTGGCATTAACGCCCCATTATTTGGTGCCGACATCATGTATGACAATACTATTATCACCAACGCACCAGCAGCATCTGCCGGTCTTACCATTACGTCATTCCCAACTGGCACTAAGTCATTTAAACAAGCACTCCTCAGCGAGTATCAGGTTGCCGAGCAGCTCTATGCCGCCCCACAAGCGTATGATGCCTTTCACGCCATCTATCTCGCCGTTCAAAAGGGTGCCACAACTGGTGAGCAGATAAAGAAAATCTTGCCTACGCTATCGTTCAATGGAGTCTCGGCGCGCATTAAGTTTGATAACAACGGCGAAATCTCTGACCCTAGTTATAAGTACGACTTGCTGCAAATTAAGGATGGCGCGTTTAGCGTCCTCGAATAGTAATCTATGAGCATCGGCCGCAAACTTATTACTCTGCTCTTATTTATTGGCCTGCTTCCAACAATAGTAGTAGGTACGGTCGCGTATATAACGATTAGCCACGAGCTCAACACCAAAACAGACGATCAGCTTGCCAGCATTTCGATCAAACAAGAGCAAAAGATCAACGGCCTCCTCCAGAAGAAACAAGAAGATGTCACGCGCCTCGTCAACAAGTATGACTTTCAGGTTGCGCTTGGGCAGTATCTTGCGAGCAACACCGACGCTAATCGACAAGCCATGGTTGATATTCTGCAAGATAAAAAGATAGAAGTCACTGACATCCAAGCAATTTCAGTAGCCAACCTTGAGAACACCATTATCGCCTCCACGGTCACAGGTACTACCGGCCAAAAGCTTACCGTTACGCTACCAAACGACCAGAGCACCGTGACCACGGTACGAGAAGATCCTCGCGATGGCATGGACAAGCTCTATATTACGACGTCGGTCAGCGTCAACAAGAAGCAGTCAGCATCTCTGAGCGCCGTCTTCCGTATTGACGACATTATTGCGGCTGTCCAAGACTATACTGGCCTTGGCAATACCGGTGAAACAGTCATCGCCGAAAAGGACATCAATGGCAAGGCCGTATCGCTGTTCCCGCTCCGCTTTAACACCGACGCCGCGCTCAATACTCCGCTCGATTCTCTACAGTTGTTCTCTCACACCGACAGCACCTATCGCGCCGTCAAAGATTATCGCAAACATGATGTCATTGTCTCAGCTCGCTCAGTAGGATTTGCCGACTGGGTCATTGCTACCAAACAAGATAGCGCCGAGGCCTTGGCGCCGATTATGCAATTGCGCAACAGCCTCATCGGCATCGTTATCGTGTCTTCGTTGATTATTATTTTCATTGCATTGGGCTTTGCACGCTTCTTTACAGCTCCCATTATTAGAATTGGCGCTCTTGCAAAACGAATCGGTCAAGGCGACTTTTCGGCGCGCATTGACCTCCGCCGCAACGATGAAATTGGCGCTCTTGGAACAAGCGTCAATACGATGGGCGCCAGCCTGAATGATTTCGTGACGCACATCGAAACGCAACGACACCGCCTCGAGGTAATCCTCAACAGCACCGAAGAAAGCATTGTGGCAGCTGACAAGAACAACGTCATTATTATCGCCAACAAGGCAACCGCGACATTAACAGGCCTTGATCTCAGTGATATTGTTGGCAAGAATATATCAGATATATTCCACTGGAAACGTGACACTGATGAAGTAAGCATCGACTATCACGGCGCAGGCACCAATAGCTATATTGATCTGCAGTACGTAAGTCACGATGGCCTCACGCACTACGTGAACATTAGCGTCACCAATGTGGACGCCCAAGCGGAGCAAGATGCGCAGTCAATTATCACCATACACGACGAAACCAAGAGCCGCGACCTCGAGAACATGAAGATCGACTTCGTCTCGATGGCTGCACACGAATTGCGCACCCCGCTCGCTGCCATTCGGGGCTACCTTGAACTTGTTTCGTTCAAAGAAAAGACCACCGTAACTCCCGATGTCGCCAAGTATATCAGCCAAGCCATTAAGAGCACTTCGGAGCTTGGCAGCCTCATTAATAATCTTCTTGATGTCACCCGCATTGAGCGAGGCACACTGACACTCAACATGGATCAGGTAGACCTCGCGGCAAGTATCGCGCAAGCCGTCAATGACGCCCGCTTTAGCGCACAGGACAAGCATATAACGCTTAATTACAGCGGTCCACAAAGTGGCGACATGGTATTCGCCGACAATATCGCCATTCACGAAGTCATCAACAACCTTGTAACGAACGCCATCAAATATACCCACCCCAATGGCCAGGTAACCGTCGAATTGTTGACGCAGGGCAGTAGCTACACAGTACGGGTCAAAGACAGTGGCATTGGCATCCCACAACAAGCTATACCAAACCTCTTTACTAAATTCTACCGGGTTCACGGCGGCCTCAATAGCGGCAATAGCGGCACGGGCTTAGGCCTGTTTATCGCAAAGTCAATTATCGAGCGACACGCCGGAACAATTGCGGTAGAATCACAAGAGGGTGTTGGTTCAACCTTTACCTTTACGCTACCAAAACTAGATGCAACGCAGTCCTCTCCGGTCAAACAGCAGACCGAGGGACCTACAAGGAGAAGTCGTGGCTGGACTACACAAAATATTGCTCGTTGAAGACAACGTTGAACTACGCAATCTCTACGAAATTTTCCTAAAATATAATAAGTTCGAAGTAGCGACCGCCATCGATGGCGAAGATGGTCTTGAGGCGGCAAAAATTTTTAAGCCCGACTTGGTACTGCTTGACGTTATGATGCCCAAAAAGGACGGGTTCGAAGTCCTCCAGATTCTCCGTCATGATGACACCTACAACTGCACGAAAGCTAAAATTGTACTCCTCACTAACCTCGGGGACGGGAGCAAGCTCAGCGAGGCTACTCGCCGTGACATGGACGGCTACGTCATTAAAGCCGAGATCGTACTCAATGATCTGCTTGACGTCATTGCCTCTCTTGAAACAAAGCCAGCAGCCTCCTAGGTTACTGATACGATATATACCATGGAACAGGCACAATGTTCATCGTCTCTTGCGGTGTCAACATTGGTTTGTCTTCATCAAAAAAGTTCTTCCAACCCAGATAGGTCTGGCCAGGAAGACTTGCGCCAATAGTGCGCCAGGTGTCTTGCTTAACAGGCTGAGCACCCTGTCCGTCCATTTGCACAATATACGAAAGCTCCGGATGAGCAGCGTGCAAAAGCTGCCTGTCAGGAATCATAGATAGACGAAATTGGTGCAGCAAGAATGCTTTCTGCGGCGAATTCGCGTCGTGTGCTAGCGAGGCGAGCCAGTCAGCAACAGCATTCACCTCATCAATCGAAACCGAACCAATCTGTGTCAAGTGCACCTGCGTTGGAGTCAAACGCCACTCAGGATCAAGCGCCAAGCCAACATGCGGCTGGCGAAGCAATGGTTCGTACTGCTTAGCTTGTGTTAAGAAATCAGTTCGGCCAGGCTGTAAATCTAAGACGACATATACACCGGCCTCACGTGCTGCAGTAATCCAAGGCCACAGTGTATCTATTGGTATTTCCTGCGAGTAGTCGCCATTCTCAGTTGGTGATGCAGATGCCACTGTAGTAATAATCTCAAGCGTCGGAAGAATTGGCTCACGACTAATAACCTGGTATTGTGCCGCCACGTCCTTTACCCGAGTAATTGTTTGTTCGAGCGGCTGCTCGCCAAGTGCTCCGAGCACAGACATACTTGGAGTACCGTACAGCGCAACCAGTCGATGTTCGGGCACCAACTTTCGTGAACCATCGGCAAAGGCAGGCTCCGGTGGTGGTACCTGCGGCTTGGCAGTTATTTGATGCGTCGTTTTATGCAATGGTGGTGCAGTCGCATGCTGTATAGCGAGAAAGATCACCAGCGCCACAATAACGGGCAGCATGTATAGTGTTCGTCTCAGCCAAATCTGCATACCTCTCATAATACCTATTACAAGAGGTATGGTAAACGCATACGCTTATTTTGTAAGCAGCTCCTGCACATATGCCTGGATCTGACTAAAGTCGTCCACGCCTGCTTTTGGTATAAGCGCTGATTGGCCAAAGCGTGTCGTGTATCCCTGAAGGAGAGTATGGTCTTTACCGTCATTCAGCGCAGCTGATGCAATTGCGTTACTTGGGACTTTTTTAAGCAAATCATACAGCCGACGAGTCTCGTTAAGCTGGAGATCAGTTTTTACGTTGTTGCCAAATGAATCAAAGAGTTCACCGACCTTCAGCGGATTAGAAAGCGTGCTGAGACTTCCGGCTTTTTCTTTGAGTGCTACCAAAATCTGACGCTGATGCTCGGTGCGGTCAAAGTCTCCACGAGGGAATCCATAGGCATAATACGAGTCACCACGTGAGCGCGCGAGACCCAAAGCTTGCTGTCCGTTAAGTGTCTGCACACCATTGCGCAAATCAACAAGTGGCAACCTCGTCGCCAAATCAGGACTTGGGTCATAAAGCCCCTTTGGATTCGAGCTTTGGATATTTACCGAGATACCCCCGACAGCATTAACCGCATCTTTAAGCGCGCTGTAATTAACAAGTGCGTAGTAGTGCAGCGGAATGCCAAAGTGCTGCGACACCGTCTTTTCAAGGAGCCCCATGCCGCCACTCGCATAGCCAGCCTCGCTAAATTTATCAGATTCACCGTCCTGGTATGTTTCGTTAATTTTGGCATATCCGTTGCCAGGAATGTTAACGTAGAGGTCGCGCGGAATACTCAATAAAAATGCTGTGTTATTGGTGGTGTTAACACTCATGATCATGATCGAGTCTGTTAAGTTGGCGCCGCCATGCCCTGGGTCATCTGCTGAATTACCTGCGAGCAAAATGTTAACTCGACCCTCGTCCTCACCATCAAGCTTCGTCTTACTAAAAAGTCCGAACAAATTGCCCCACCCAAAGATTTTGGCGCTATTGGAGACTGCTTTCCAGCCGACCCAGCCACCCGCTAGTAGCCCAACAATCAAAAGAGTCAAAAAAATACGCTTCCAGATTTTCTTCCAGTTGCGCTTCTTGTGGTGATGCTGCTCATCAGGCAACTGGTCAAACATGTTGTTTGGCTCGGTAAAACCGTCGTAAGGCAACGTTCGGTTGAGCATGCTTTCGGCGTGGCGCGGACCGCGTACATCAGATGATAAATTTTTAGATCGACTTCTCATATTTGTTTTGACAACCTATAGCTTACTATGCCGTCATTGTAGCATACGTGCGCTTCATTAGCCGCGGTGCGGGCGTGATCGCGAACGAGCCTCATTTTTGGTTCGACGACGCGCTGCTTTCTCCTGCTGACGCTGGTACTCGCCATCACTCGCTTCGAGTCGCTGATCCCGCGCAAAAGCGATTAGCGTACGCTCCATACGACCTGCATGTGTTTGTCGGGGATCTTCAAGTTTTAGCGTATGGTGCCCGTCCGAAATAACCCTATCCCAACTAGCGTATTCAAATGTTCCCTGCGCCCTGTAGTAAGTGACGAGCCGTCCGCGCGCTTGAGCCCGAGATGACGCAGGCGGCTGCCGCTTGGTGCGATCAATAGCTGCCTGTGATGGCATCCATCGTGCCCACCTTCCCCGCTGTATGCGGCGCGCAAAGCCCTTGGCATCAGCAATATCCCAATGCTTATCTCGGCCTTCAACAGCCAGTGAGTTCCACTTTGCACCCGTCTTTGCGACATACTGCTGCAGCACGACACGCTTGGCGACAGCATCTGATCGATCGATGAGATTAGTCGGGTCATCCTCAAAATCAACCAAAGCTTGGCTCCACATGCCCAGAGTGTCGTGTAGCTCTCTGTCCAGATCAACACGTGTCGACAAAAAAGAAGCTGCGGCAATGATTTTTCGGTGGATTTCTATCGCTTCTTTGATGCCATCGCCATAGGTAAAATTACGTGGGTTGGACATATCAAACGAGACACGGCGCGCAAGACCATGTAAATCATGATTATCCACACCGGCATCAACTTCTATGCCGTAGTGCGTAAGTGCCAAGCCTATGGCGGCCATCCCTAAGCCCATGCGCTTACCCCAAGGAGATGGCGTGTGTTCGCTCGAGGAGTCGTGCACGCGTATATTACCAGGCTGCGCATACGGAGTATTGCGAAGGTTTACTACGCCTCGAGAATTGGTAGTGTCGTTGCGATAGCTATCGTAGATCACCGGCACTTTCTGGGACAGCGTAAATACCGCATCCGTGCCATCGCCAGCGCCAACGGCAACCGCCGCATCGTCAAGCAAGATGGCGCCTGCACCGATCAAGAACGAGCGTGTCGCGGCGATTAATCCAAAGTTAGCTAGGCCAGCATTTGTAATTTCTACTCTTTTGGTTCGGAAGCCAATATTTTGGTGACGGCCCGTCGAAGTAATATCTAAGAAGACTCCATTCTCGTCTCGTAGGATATGTAGGGCACGATTACGGAGCACGAAGCGCTCAAGCATCCCGGCATTCTGAGCACCCCTAAACATAGCTTCAGCTTTTTGTTCAACGCCATAATCAGCAGCGACAGCCTCTTCGATTGAGCGCGTCTCGGCAGTACACCCCTCCATAAGATTGCCCATGTCGATATACCATCGCTGGCCGTTTTCCAGAAAGTGGTTGGTTGCACCCGAATTTCGCAAGCCATCAGCGAGTAGATTCTTATACATCCACGATATGAGCGTGGCATCTGTTTGTCGACCGGCATCTTCATAGCAGTGCTGCGTCGTTGACGCAAACTCTGTCTCGATGCCATATATCGGCTTAAACTGCCCTTTGCCCATGTTTTCCATTACTATACCGCAAATAAAGCCGGAGCCCAAGTTCTTGCAAATAGCCTCATTTACCCCATAATAGATAGCAATGAAAGCCGAAGCCTACTCTCATTTTCCCGAAAAGCATAACGCCCCCAAATACCTCCCAGACTTCAGTGTCGACAGTGTGCTCGATATAGACTTCGAGTTCTTGCGCAGCATTGGCGTAAAACACATACTATTCGACCTTGACCTTACGCTGCGGAAAGCTCATGCACCCGAAATAGAAGCTGATATCATCAGCTACTTGGTTGCTCAGCACAACGCCGGAATGTTTCACACGCTCAGCTTAGCAACCAACAACTACCATGATGTCTCGGCCTTTAGCGAGCCCTTAAACGCTCGTGTTTTCCAACCATTTGTCTACAAAGGTCGCCCTATTCGCAAGCCAAGCCGCCGCTTCTTTCAGCGCATTATCGACGACCTACAGGCCGAACCACACGAGATTGTTATGATCGGTGACAAAGTGCAGTTCGACGTTGGTGGTGGCAACAAGATGGGCATGCATACCATCCTGGTAAAGCCACAGGGCAAAGACTTGCTGCACGATCGACTGCTGTTCGTACGCATGCGCGAAAAGCGGCTCCTGCGTGCAGCACGGTCACTCGCCGAAGCTATTCAGTCCGACCCCCAGAAATAATTTCGCCATAAATATTACCCCGTGCACAACGGGATGGCACGCGATTTCCCCATAATACCTTCGTGTCGGAATGCGGCATCCCGCTGTACACATCTCGTATAGTAAACGTAACGGACAGCTGTTTCAGTGGTAAAATTCACGCTATAAACAAAAAACCTGTACAATGAGACTGTGAGCATTTTTACAGATTCACCTCTATCAACTATCCTGTCGCACGCGAAATTACGCACCTATCCTAAAGGTCAGATAATTCTGTATGAGGGAGAAACTCCTACCGATCTCTATATAATCAAGGACGGCATCGTAAAAGTTTACGATATTGACGACCAAGGTAATGAGAAAATTCTTCATATAATGAAGGCACCGTCGGTGTTCCCGATGGTCTTTTTTTTGGGTGGGCACCATGAAACCCGTTCTTTCTACACGACACTAACCGACACCGAGATGTACGTCGTCAGCCAAAGCTTTGTCGAAGAGCAGATGCACGCAAATAGTGAGCTCGCAATCGCACTTATGCAGTCATTTGCACGAGAGACACACGAGCTACTCGTGCGCCTTAGCAGTATGGAAAAAACCAATACCCGCGATAAGCTCATAGCAGCACTCAAGTTTTTATGCGTTTACCACGCCAAAGAACTACGTGGTGGCTGGTCGCAGGTCACATTTCCTATTAGCCATCAGCTACTCGCCGATATGATCGGCGTAACGCGCGAAAGTACTACCATGGTCATGAAAGAATTGCAGGAAGAAAAGCTCGTCCGCAACCCTCGACTGACTATTTTGGAAGTAAATTTTGCCAAATTAGTACATTTATAGGCATAGACAAGCGATTCTAGTCGATATATCATAGAGATAATGCTTAAGTTTTAATTAAAAAATAAGCTTGGCGTGTTTATATGAAGGGCATTTCGTCGACACTATATACCTACTCGTCACCCCTGGCCGCAGCCACTAACTGCGGCCTTTTTCTTTATCCACTACCGGTTCGCCTTTTTAACTTAAATTGTGTCAAAATCTTTCCACCGTTTTGGGAAACAATTTTTACAACTTACGCTATATTTATATGTAAGGCATACGTAGCCCGCACCATATCTAGGCTCTTAGGCAACTTTGACCCATCATCACCCTGGAGTTATGCACATTATTTCCCGATAACGCTAACGAATAGCTTGACACAGGTGTATAATATACACATGTAAAGCGCGCAGAAAACGCCGCGCATTTTTTGTTCTAAGGAGAACATGGTACTTATGAGCACTGCCGAAAACCAACCCCCTATCCTCCCCGCTAATGCGGAAACATCCGAGATACCACCATCTGGCCACGAAGAAGACCCGTATAGTGAAGACTTTGGAGATCTTGGCGCACTAATAGAACAGTGCGGCCTTGCCACTGCAGATGCCGTCGGCGAAGAACCCGTAAACCCAGCCGACATCCTAGGAAGTCTTCGTGCCGTCAACGCCACCGTTGACGCTGTTAACGATGCGACTGGTGAAATGGAAAAGGTCACGCTGGACTCTATTGCCCAGGAGAGCCCCTTCGAAACACCAGGTCACCTCATTGACCCTGACGAGCACGGCCCCATGGAACCCGACCACGTACGCCAGCTTGCCGGCGCGCTGCTCATTCGATCACGCCTCGTTGACCATGGGATTGCAAACCAGCTGCAAGATGCAGAAGATCGCGCCGCTGGACGATCACCATTCAAAGCCGTTCGTAGGCACGTTGACAGCGCCCTGCGGCATGCAGATTTTGACGAAGATGCCCGCGAAGGCGTCCGCCTCGCTCTCTCCGAAATAGCAACAAATGTCCGCGACAACGTCACCGTAGAAGATGATGACGTGGCCGGTCGCCTGCTTGTTGACCTCTACAATAACCCACTAACTGGCGAAAACCGAGTGCTTGTTATGAGCGTCAACGGCTCACCCAGCACCCTTGAAGGCCGCGTCAAAAAGGCCGCAGCCGTGGGCGGCCTTGGCCTCAGCCTCATACATGACCGTTCAGATACCATGGGCACGTACCACATTAGTCCTAAAGACTACGAGGAGCAAAGCGACAGCTTTGACCCACTCGTTGTTGAATCACTACAGCAACCTTCCGAGGATGAGGTCAGTGAACACGACTGCGCTGTCCAAGGATTGCGTACTGTCTGGTTTACCGTTTCAAACCAACGTCGGTCCGTAACTGCACCAGAGCCAACGCACACGAGCCCCAACCCTGTAAACGCCTAAAAATAGCCCTAAAGGGTAAGAGAGCGATCGAACACATCACGCTGTTCGATCGCTTCTTCGCATTCAGAGGTTGGCGGATGCTTAACACCCCAGGCAACCATACAATCGATAATCGGCAATAGATCTTCACCTTTGGCGGTAAGAGTATACTCGATACGCGGTGGTACTTCAGCGTATGAGACCTTTTTAATGATGCCTGCTTTTTCAAGATCATCAAGACGAGCCGAAAGCGTCCGAGGGTTAATGCCGCCTACTTCTTTTTGCAACTCACAAAAACGACCTACACCTTGATGCATTGCCAGAATGAGTTGTGGCGTCCATTTAGCAGCAATTATAGAGGCAGCAGCTCGCACACAACCCTTGGTACCGTTCTCTGAATGTGATAATTCCATAGACATAGTTACATTTTACACTTTACACACGTACCATTATACAATACTATACAAAATATAGTAATAAGCAGAGGAGCTACTATGCCTACTATCAAAATTATTGTCGGCTCGATCCGACCAAACCGCTTCGGCCCACAGGTTGCAAACTGGGTCGCTGACCTCGCCAAAGAACATACTGATGCAACATTCGAGATCATTGATCTAGCTGATGTAAAGTTACCATTCCTTGACGAGCCGCAACCACCTGCCACCGAAGAAACCTACGTCCAAGAGCACACGAAGGCCTGGGCACAAACTATTGGTGAAGCCGATGGCTTTGTCTTTATTACCCCCGAGTATAACCACGGGGTCGCGCCATCGCTCAAGAACGCCATCGATTTCTTGGGCAAAGAATGGTATTACAAGCCTGTTTCATTTGTCAGCTACGGTGCTGATGCCGGCGGTGTACGTGCCGTTGAACATCTGCGAGGCACAGCTGCCTGGCTCCGCATGTACGACATGCATGACGTTGTCTGCATCCCCAACTACTGGTCACAGCTTGGTGCGGATGGTGGATTTACACCCACTGATGATCAAACTGCCAGCGCACATCGACTCCTTGAAAACATCGCTTTCTGGTCTGAAAATATGAAGCCAATTCGCGAGAAGCTAGCCAACTAGCCCCTTCGACCCAGGAACTGTAAAAAGCCGTCACTTGACGGCTTTTTGTTTAGGTACTATACTATTTAGAGTCTAAACTAAACACAAGGATTTGCCGTGTCTGAAAAAGATCAACTACTCAAGCAACTCTACGGCAACATGTCTTCGATGCGACGACAAATGTCGCTTCGTATGCAAGATGAATACGGTCTGCCGGCATCTCAGTGCGAAATCTTATTCCTCGTTAATCACGAAGGGCCTACACCGCTCAAGGACCTCGCAAAGGCCATGCAGCTGACGCCAGGCGCCATTACTCAGTTAGTCGAAGCACTAGAGCGCGCCGGCTACGTCGAACGCATACCCTCAAAGACAGACCGCCGCATCACTACCATTGGCCTGACCGAAGCCGGGCTCGTTAAGGTTGCTCGAAGCCACAGTGGCAAGAAAAAAGACTTCTTTGAGCACGTGTTTGGCACGCTAAGCGTCGAAGAGCTCCAAACAATGAATACTATACAGCGCAAAATTATCGCATTTTTATCGAACAGTAATTCGTCGGACACAAAGGAGTCGTAATGGTACAGAAGATACTTAATAAGTTAAGGCCAGCTCCGCCCGTCGAGCTCCAGGAGGGCGAAGAGCGCAGTCACAGCGAGATCATGGTTATTATGTCGGCGCTTATGACCGCCATGTTACTAGCCGCCCTAGACCAGACTATTGTGGGTACGGCTTTGCCGACGATCGCCAATGACCTTCATGGCTTGAGCGAGCTATCTTGGGTTGTTACGGCATATCTGCTAACCAGTGCTGTTGTGACCCCCTTGTACGGTAAGATCAGCGATCTCTTTGGCCGTAAAAAGCTCTTTCTGATTGCCATTGCCATTTTCCTTGTTGGATCTGCGCTCGCTGGCGCTAGCCAAAATATGACGCAGCTTATTATATTTCGTGGCCTACAAGGTCTTGGTGGTGGCGGCCTTATGGCTCTGTCGCTGGCGATCGTCGGCGACATTATTCCTCCCCGCCAACGTGGACGCTACCAGGGATACTTTGGTGCCGTCTTTGGTGCATCGAGTGTTTTTGGGCCACTGCTCGGTGGTTTATTTACCGATCACCTTAGTTGGCGCTGGATCTTCTACATCAACTTGCCGCTCGGCCTGATTGCGATGCTCATGATTTGGACACGCCTGCAATTACCAGTACGCAAAACCGAACACCGCGTCGACGTACTTGGCGCCCTTCTCCTAACAGCCAGCGCCATTACACTGCTCTTGGCGACCGTTTGGGGCGGTAGTCGCTATACATGGGGATCGAGCGAAATCGTAGGCCTTATTGCCGCTGGTGTGGTCGCTGCAGCTGCCTTCTTAAGCTGGGAGCGCAAAGCTGAAGAGCCTATTATTCCGATGCGCCTGTTCAAGAATGATATCTTCCGCGTTGCATCACTTTTGTCCCTGCTGTCTGGCTTAGTAATGTTTACCGCCTTCATCTATCTTCCTGAGTATCAGCAGTTGGTACACGGATACTCTGCAACAAAATCTGGTATGTTCATGCTACCAATGATCTTTGGTCTTATTGGTGCAATGACTATTTCAGGACGGCTCATATCAAAAACCGGCCACTACCGAATGTTCCCAATTATCGGCACCCTGATCTCGGCATTTGGGCTATGGCTCTTTAGCCATGTTGCCGTTGGCACCAACCAATGGCTGCTCTCGAGTTGGATGCTTGTCCTTGGTGTCGGTATCGGGCTATTTATGCAAGTTATGACACTGGCAATTCAGAACTCAATTGATCGACGAGACATGGGCACAGCGACATCTGTTGCGACATTTTTCCGCAGTATGGGTAGCTCATTTGGTACGGCTATTTTTGGAGCCATCTTAACCGCACGGCTCAACCACCATCTGCATGAACTATTGCCCGCTAACACCGGTATCACCGCCGAAAATATGCAAGCCAGCAAAGCACAGCTAGCATCCCTCCAGCCTGAAGTTACGCATGCCATTTTGGAGTCGTTCGTACGTGCTTTCCATGACGTATTTATATGGGCTGTTCCCTTTGCGCTCCTTACGTTCCTCGTTGCACTCTTCCTGCGCGAAACACCGCTCAAAGAATCGACAAAAGAAGTAGCCAAAGGCGAAGGGCTCGAAGCTTAGCGATCAGATGTGGTACGTGGCCAAATAAGGCGACCCAGCACATCATCAACAGGCACCCAGCCAAAGTGACGGCTATCGGTACTGCGAGCAGGATTGTCGCCCACGACATACACCCCAAAACGCGGATCAATACGTTTGATCCGCTTTATTTTCTCAAGACCATCATGTCGCAAAACAATAACATCACCCACCTGCAAAAAGTGAGTTCGGCAGAGCGCGACAACAATCCGCCCTTGCCGCAGAGTCGGCGACATACTATCGCCAACAATGCGACGGGCGATAAGGTTAGGCCTTTTTGGTTTCCCAAAAAATTTCGGCAATCTCATCAATCATATCCAGTAGCTTCTGGGCTGTTTCTGGCTCGAGATGATGCTTACAATCACCAGCCTGCTTAGTCGCTTTCCAAAACCTGTCATGGAGGTCAGGATATTTCTCGAGGTGCTCTGGCTTAAAATAATCAGTCCATAACACCCATAAATGATGCTTAACAAGCTCGGCGCGCTCTTCCTTGATAATAATGGCGCGGGTCTTGTTATGGTCGTCGAGACTTTCGTACTTTTGCATAACAGCCAAAATACTCTGTGCTTCGATACGCGCTTGCGCTGGGTCATACACGCCACATGGTAAATCGCAATGTGCATAGACAGGTTTGATAAAAGAAAATTTCATGAGATATCCCTCGCTTACTTCTCTTCTATTATAGCCGACAGGGGCAAGCACTGGCAGCATTTTCTACCACATATGTCAGTAAGTTGGTGCATCCTACGCATATCCGACGTAACAGATGAAGATTTGCGTAACATATGTAAAAAACTTGTTGTTTAATTTACTTATTAAAGTTCATTTTAAGCAAAAAACAAGACTATACACGCCCCTGATCATTCAGTAGCATTAAATTGTTAATAACGTTAAGTTTCGAGGAGAAGCATATGAAGCAATTCATCAATGTTAAACGCCTGTTAAGCGGGCTGTCACTGAGCGCCATTGTTTTGGCAACCTCTGTCGGAAGCGTGGCAGCAGCCCCACTTTCGAGCTCCGGTGCAGCAACACCACCAAGCCAAGCAGCGAGCGGACAGCAAGCAAAGCCACCCGTTGAACCTGGCAGCAAAGACGCGAAGCAAATGGCTCCGCTTGGTCCAACCAACGCAATAGCAACTGACGGAAAAAGTGCACCGAAAGCCCTCAAGGGATCGCTTTCGCCACTGGCGGGCTCCGTGAGTGGCGTTGACTTCCAGACGGGTCTCAACTACTGTTACAAGAACTTGCTTTACACGCCAGTTTACAACAGCACAACAACCGGTCGTTACGTTCAGATTCGCCTCTACAACCAGAGCGGCTATCGTGACTACTACACATACATTAACGCAGGTTCGTATGTATACCCATCCTTCTACAACACTGAAGGTTCATGGTACGCTTACATGTACGTCTGGAACGGCTCAAGCTACCAGTACGATGAGTACATGAGCGGCACAAACACCTGTAACGTATCAGTCAGCCGAACATACAACACCGGCGGTTGGGTACAATTGAAGATTCAGAACTTGGGAACAGCGTACGCAACGCAAATCTCAACTGAACTCGCTCCTTACCCAGCATATGGCACATACACTGGTACGCAATACGACTACCCAACAGCAGGTGGCGCAGCACTGTACCGCTGGTTCTACGTTGGCTACTCGCCTTACGGCGTCACATCGTACACGTATGGAAGCTCTAACATGCCATACCAGTACTACGGCGACCTATAGGTCTTCGGCAGCGTCAGTTTGACACAACAACGCAAAACCCCGCACGTCTATCGACTGCGGGGTTCCCTTTTGTGCGTGCTAGGCTTGTGGGCGCTGAGCATGAGCAGCGCGCCACTTTTCTATTTCGGCGTGGTGGCCGCTCAGAAGAACATCAGGCACTTTTTCATCACGAAATACCTCAGGACGTGTGTACTGCGGAAACTCAATGTTTTCATCATCTTCCTGAAAAGACTCAACATCTATACTTGTTTCGCCGCCCAAAACGCCTGGCAATAGCCGTACGACGCTATCAATAATAGTCATTGCTGGCAGCTCTCCACCAGTGAGCACGTAATGGCCCATGCAGTAAAGCCTATCAATATATGCCACGACTCGCTCGTCATAGCCCTCGTAGCGAGGACATACAATAATCAGCCCTTTTTCGAGTGCTGCGAGTTCTTTGGCGTCAGACTGTCGATAATCAGCGCCTCGCGGCGTTGGCAATAGCACCAGTGCCTCGGGATCCTGCTGCTTGGCATATTCGATGGCAGCAACAAGCGGCTCTGGCTTTAAAAGCATGCCGTCGCCACCACCATATGGCGTGTCGTCAACCTGCTTGCGAGGGCCTAAGCCAAACTGGCGCAAATCAATCATTTCAAACGATGCTGCGCCCCGGTCCTGTGCCTTCCACATCATGCTGTTATTGAGCACGCCAGTGAACATATCTGGAAAGAGTGTTATGACTTGGATTTTCATACCGCCATAACTTTCTCGGGACCACCAAAACCCTTAACGGCATTAACGAGGGCTTCGTGAATATGGCCATTTGAAATAATAGCGCCCTTGATGCGGCCATCGTAGCGCTGCTCGTTGCCATCGAGGTCGGTTACGCGGCCACCGGCCTCTTCGACAATAACCTTAATTGCAGCTATGTCATGAGCATACGGACCACTAAAAATGCGGCCATCGATACGGCCATCAGCGATTAATGAACACTTGTATACATTACCGGGGAACATCGTAATGTAGGCGCCGTGTGCCTTGAGGCCTTCGTAGAGGCTCACAGCTCGCAGCAAACCGTCTGGGTAGCTTGGGCCCGCCACAATAGCTCGGTTCTCGAGTGTGCGATCGCTCACATGCACAGGCTTGTCATTACAATATGCGCCCTTACCTTTTACGGCCGTAAAAAGCCTATCCATAAACGGATCGTAGCTAACGCCTATAAGGGGCTCACCATTGTGCACCAAGGCCAGCGAGAACATAGCAGTCGGGATACCCATAATAAAGGGGATTGTGCCATCAATAGGGTCGCACACCCACACATCAACATGTTCTGCGGTCATAGTAGACGCTTCTTCGCCAAGAACACCGTGCTTAGGAAAATGCACAGCTACCTGCTCAATAAGATAGTCGTTAATTAGTTTGTCGGCGATGGTAACCGGACTTTCGTCGGCCTTCCGCTGGATGCCTTTTTCAGTACGATCATAGTAGTCGCGCATAATAGTTCCGGCGTGTTTGGCGATAGCTATGGCAAAATCAAGCTGTGCTTGCATATCATTCATTACCATTTATTATACAATTTCTGGCGTTTAAATACAAAAAGAACCCCTTATTCAGAGGTTCCTTTCGCCACATAAAGCTCCCAAATCACTTGCGCGAAATGGCTCGCATGAGCTCTGTTGATATTTTTTGTTTGAAAAGGTCGTCGCTTTCGACTGCCTCTAACTATACATCGAGATCGTCTAGTTCTTCAAGCTCTTTTCGAGTTTTACTTACAACACTACTGTGTGTATCTTCATCGTCGTCACTAAATCGACTGTCGTCGGTTGTCGTGTCATCTGTCGTAGCTGTGCTTTGTGCTGCCTGGACGGGCGCACCCTCACCGTTGTCTACGATCTTCAAATTATATCGAGCATCATTTTTAGTACCCAAAGCGCGTAGCAATGTTCGCAAGCTTTGTGCTGTTGCACCTCGCTTACCAATCACACGCCCAAGGTCTTCAGGATCAACTGTTAATTCTAACAGGACCCCTTTTTCGTCAATTCGTCGTTCAACTTGTACCTTCTCGGGGTTGCTAACCAAAGACTTTACGATAAATTCTACAAATTGTTGGTCGATACTACTCATGTAGGACTCCTCCGCTTACTGGTACTTATGTATTATAGCAAATAAAAAAACCGGCGTGTGTAAACATGCCGGTTTTATTCAGAAAGTATCAACTAAGCTTCAGTTGTTGCTTCAGCAGCTTCGGTTTCAGCTGGTGCTTCTTCCTTTGGCTGGTTCTTGCGCAATTTTTCAACGTTCTTGATAGTACGGTTCTTTTCTGATGAGAGCTTTACCCATGATGGAAGCTCAACACCTTCTGATTGCAGCAGGCGAGCTGCACGGTCAGATGGCTGAGCGCCGTTGCCGAGGTAAAAAGCAGCCTTTTCTTTGTCGATGGTTGCAACCTTGGCGTGTGGGTCGTAGCTACCCAAGGTAACAACGACTTTGCCGCTCGTAGGGGTCAAACGTGATTCCTGGACGACCAGGCGGAACATGGCATGACCTTTGCGACCGGTGCGTTGCATACGAATAGCTAACATATCTAATTAATTCTCTCTTTCGTTCTCTTTAAAGATTAAACCTAAAGTCTTGCTATATTTTACAGATAACCGCCCCTGTTGTCAACAATTTCGCTGTACAGGAGCACATTTTAGGCGCCTTGGTAGGTCTTGAGAGCAGCTTCTGCGGCCTTTTGTTGGCCAGCCTGCTTGCTAGGGCCAGTCCCCTTGCCCTTGAGTTTACCATCGACAAAAACACCAATAGTAAAGATCTTCTCGTGGTCAGGACCCTCTTCGGCAAGTACACGATAGATAGGCGTGTGGCCGTCTTGGCTCTGTGCAACTTCTTGGAGGTGTGACTTTGGATCCATCCAAGAGCCAGACTCCAAAATGTCTTTAAAGGTCGCCAGAATACTCTTCGTAATGAATGCTTTGGCCGCCTCAAAGCCCTTGTCGAGGTAGATTGCACCAACGACGGCCTCGAAGCTATTGGCCAAGATCTGAGCACGTGCCCTGGCAGTACCATGTTTTTCACCACGGCTAAGGCGCAACATTGGCTCAAAACCAAAACGTGCAGCAGCAGCACCGATACTTTCAGTGCGCACCAGCGCACTACGCCAGTTAGTTAAAATGCCCTCTGGGTCATCGAAGTTGCCATAGAGATACTCGGTAACAACGAGTTCGAGTACAGCATCGCCCAAAAACTCAAGACGCTCGTTATGTTCGCGCACAGTCTTCTTGTGCTCGTTAACATACGAACGGTGCGTAAAAGCCGTCACCAACAGTTCAAGATTGTCGAAGGTAACGTCAAGTTTTTCACGAGCGAAGTTCTGATATGCACTAAAGTCCATGTTTTTGCCTTTTTTCTATAGCTTTGCTTCTCGGATTTTTTTCATACCCAGAAGGATCAATTTACCAATATCGTCATATGCGATTTTATCCATTGCTTCTTGGGCTGGCAGCCATTTGATATCGCTGAGCCAGTCCTCTCCATGAAGCTTATCGGTATCGCCAAGACCGTGCACGAGGTAAATGTGCATGGTCATGAGCACCAGAGTGTGTCCCCGGCGATACCTAAAATTAACTTTTCCAAGCCAGTTCATGACTTTCATTTCCTGGAGACCCGTTTCTTCTTGGATTTCGCGCTTTGCGGTGTCTTTTGGCTCTTCGCCTTCTTCGACGTGACCCTTTGGAATGTTCCAGCGGTTTTTAGCGTCCTGGATTAGCAAAATCTCGAGGCGTTTTGTATATTTATTGCGACGAAAAATGATCCCGCCAGAGGTTGTCTCACGCACCACTTCTTCAATGGACGGTCGGCGACTATTTACAAATCGCTTAATGCCCTGAAATGGCTTGGGTCTTTTCATGCAGTT
>Ga0157371_10000559_pt1 | contig 44129 bp, 48 predicted proteins | sample C45metaG_FD_113462 | JGI IMG/M metagenome (GOLD analysis project Ga0157371, IMG submission 113462) | Corn rhizosphere microbial communities from Kellogg Biological Station, Michigan, USA - C4-5 metaG | ecosystem: Host-associated > Plants > Roots > Rhizosphere > Soil | place: USA: Michigan... | reverse complement strand
GCGGAGTAACTTGTGATGCTGATAATCTTGTTGACTATCAGTCTGACTCCACAAGCACCCACACGAATTGCTTGATTCAGTTGTTAAAGAGCGGTTGGTTAAGATCTTTCGTCTCAACCGAGGAGCGCATCTTACAGCACATCTCCTCAAAAGCAAACCCTTAAAAGCGCATGATTTTTTCATTCAAATCAATTACTTACGCTAGGAACAAGTTCAATATGCTCGTTAGCGGGAGGCGAATAATACAGGATTAAAACAGGTGGTCAACCCCCGTCTAAAAATTCTTTCCCCTCCCCCAGAGCCTGGGTGCAGACTCACCGCTTTTGGCGATTGCCGCCAGACGCCCATCGTTAACTCCAGGTCGATTAAAGACCTTCGCGAAAGACCACCATTAAAGAAGCGGGACAGATCACGATGGGTCAGCATTTGCCGTCATCGTAGTCTGCCCCTCTCATGCTAAGCGGGGCGCGGTGCTTCAACAGGTGGGGTACCGTCATGAAACATCGTTTTCAGTTGAGCACGCAGTTCTGGTGAGTCGGTGTGCTTATGAACGCTGACCGCATGCTGTGCGGCAGCCTCGAGCAATTCGTTTTCAGAGTCTGCGCTGAGCGCGACGGAGCATTTGGAGTCGCTTGGAAACTCGCGGCAGTCGATGTATTTACGCGCCATGATCTTCTCCTCTTTACAACGAAGGCAGGCCGTGGCCTGCGTGAACGATCACTCGACGCGCCACCCTATGTATTACCCAAGACTGCAGGTCGTATCGAGTGTGCTGACTTTTAAAGTATAGGCCCGCCTCAGCGGCCCAACTGACTGTCACAGGGTGCGACTCGTTGACGGCGGGTCTTGAGGCGGTAGCAGCTACATAATAAGAAGACCACCATGCGACTTCCTGAAAAATCCGGAGGCAATCCATGAGCAAACAACCTCAGCCCCGCAGCCGCTCCAACCCTCAGCCCCGATCCCGTCCGGTAATGCCTGACCTGCCTGGCAAAACGGGCAATAAACATGGGGGTTTACGCAACACCTATGCGCCGAAACCGCCGAAGCCGTCGAATTGAGCCAGATGCCAAGACGTTCTCAATTCTCGACATGAAGCTTCATGACCATCCGTAACCCTGCCCCGAGGGCCCGCACCCGCTTGGCTATTCTTGATAACACGCGCTGCGAGGATTGTTGAATCGATGGCCAGCGGCACGGGCACCAGGTGCATGGGCCTGGTTACAGGTTTGCGGGTTGAGCAGAGGATTGAATCATGAAGATGTTAATGATGGTCGAATGCCCCAATGAACCCTTCAACTCCCTTATCAAAGCCGGGACGGCAGGCCAACTGATCGAGCGCATTCTGGCGAGCATCAAGCCAGAGGCGGCTTACTTTACCGAGCAGGATGGCATGCGTGGCGGGATCTTTCTGGTCGACGTCAATGAGCCATCAGATATCCCCGCGTTGGCCGAGCCCTTTTTTCTTAACTTCAATGCCAGCTGCAAGTTCCGCATCATGCTGAGCCCGCAAGATCTGCAAAAGGCCGATCTGGGAAGGCTCGGGCAAACTTGGGGGTGAGGCGCATCCAGTGCCGCCTTCGATAGCCACCATCAGTTCAATGAAGTTCTCTTGAAACTACCAGGGCGTAATGCAGCGCTACATAATGATTGGCTTTAACGCAGTACTTAAATAAGAACCCGGCCTCATCAGTCGGGTTTTTAACGCCCTACCCTCCAAGTCTCTCCGCTGATCAACCAGGTGGAATTTCGCTCGGGCTACAGCACTGAGGCGATTCATGAGCTATACCGGCTAATCTCCTATTGCAGTTCTTCAATACCGGAGGTTGGCAATGAAGCTCAGATATTCACTGACTGCTCTATTGATCAGCGCAAGCCTCTTTGGCTGCGCCACTTCATCACACCCAGGAGCGAGCGTCACCTTGGTTGCCACCCGACAGAACACCGGTCAGATCGGCAATGTGGCATTGTCTGACTGGGGCAAAGAAACCGGGCTCAGCTTCTTTATCAGTGGCGCACCCAGTGGATCGATACTGCCCTTGCGCCTTTACACTTTCATCAATAAAGGCAGCTGCCAACAACCTGGGCCCGTTGCTTACGCCATGAATGATCGCGTCAACACCGAACGCCAAGCGGTGCGTGGTTGGTCATTCTCAAGAACCGCACCTGTCGCTTTGTCGGTCCTGCTGTCCGGTGAGTACTCCATCGTCGTGCGAAGTGCGCCGGACAGTGGCAACGTTGATATCTTTTGTGGAGATATCAAAGGCGGCGGCGCGATGAAATAGCCGCAACTGAAGCAGATCCGGATTTTTACGGTGGGTCTTCCAACCCCACATATCAGGTAGATGTCGGGGTCGGCGAAGCTCAAGCTTGCACAACTACCGGGCAGCGCCGTACATAACACTGCTCGGTAACCCGTGCGCCCCATTGCTCCCCTTCTTGCTCCTGTTCCAATTTAAAACCAGCGTCTTCATAGAGTTTACGCGCGACATCGAGCCCCTTGAATGTCCAGAGCCTTGTCGCGCAAAAGCCATGTTCGTCACAGAACTTCATGGCTTGCGCCAATAAGTGCTTGCCTGCGCCTTTGCCACGCGCCGAGTCATCAAGAATAAAGCATCGCAGAATCGCTTCGCCGCTCTCTCCTTCGCCATCTATAGCGATGGAGCCGACAATCCGTTGACCGTCCAACGCCACCCAAACTTCATTGCGTGGATTGTCCAAACGCGCCATCAACTCCGCCATGTCTGCAGCAATCAGACTTTCGAACGGCTGGCCGAAGTTCGCAAGCCTGGCGTAGTAGTCGGCATGCATCTGCACAATTCGGCCGATGATGCCGGGCCGGTAACCCCGAGCAATGTCCAGTGGTGCCGAGGGCGGTTGAGCGATGCCGAGTCGATGCGCGTGCAGGGCCGCGGCATAGTTGGCGATGCCCCCACTCACTGCCTGCTGTTGCTCGGTGGTCAAGTGTGACATCGCCGCACTCACTTGTTCCCTGGCGAAAGAATCAATGGCTCGAAGAGTCTCCATGCCCTTTGCCGTGAGTTGCAGCTTCTTGGAACGGGCATCTTCCTCGTTCAGGACTTCCTCGATCTCGCCCGCGTCAATCAACTTGCGGACCATGCGGCTCACCGAAGACTTCTCCAGGCCGAGAAGCTCCACAAGTTCCACGGCAGTCAAAGAACTCCGCTCCCCAATTTCCACAATTGTGTGAACCGACGAAGGCGGATAGTCCGTCGCCGCCAGAGTGGCTTGCATGAACCCCAGCTCCCGCACCATGAGGCGCGACGCTGAACGGACTTGGTTGATCAGGTCTGGCGGAGAATGGGTCACGGGGAGCACCTCGAATGAACGTCTATTTAGTTGTATAGCACAACTAAATAGACGTCAATTGAGAGGGCTCGTGATCTTGGGCCGCGTTTGTTCCGACGGAGATTACCAACTGCCGTAAGGGATGCCGAATTGCTCGATGTAGCGCTTGGAGTTCTCGGACTGCGGGTAATAGTTACCACCAGACTTACCAAGATGCGGCCCCAAAGGCTCGATCTCTGCTTGGGCGCGAGCGACCTTGACGGCTTTCATGCACTTGTCCGAGACCCACACCTGAGCGATTCCGCCTGGAGCGAGGCCGACGTAGACCAGCGCGATCGTGCCGGCCGGTTCGTTGGGTTCTTCTGGGCACGGGTCATTGACCGTCGCACGCATGATTTCCCGGGCCTTCTCAGGTATGTCGATCCAGACCCTGTAGGTTTTCGACTCGACAACGGACTGCCAGCGAACGTAGATACGTTTTGGCAAATCGGCACCAACAACTTCCCGAATACCTCCGGTGATTTGGCCCCATCCCCGAGCGGACTCCGTACCGTCTTCAGGCTCGTTCCCCGCCGCCGTCCCGCCGCCTGTACGACGCAACAATTTGCCGTTGATGTCTTCGACCTGACTGTCTTCGACCCAAACCTTCATGTAGTTAGGCTGGTTGAAGCTGAGGCTCCACCATTTTCTGGTGAGCTCGCTATTTGAGGGAATGTCTGAAGCCTGGCATCCAGCAACTAACCACACGCCAAGTAAAAAAATCAACGCACGCATCAAAACACTCTCCAGCTAGAGTCTGGCACATGAGGATGATGCACACGGACACCACTTTCAGTTGGCGCATTTGTGTAGCGAATGTTGATTCCTCGCTCTCGACTCGCACCCACCGGATTGCTCCAGTTTGCAGACATGTGGATGTATTTAAGCTTCAACATCTTCTCTTCTAAAGTCGTTGGCTCATAGTTTCCGGCCAGTACCCTATCGCAAAACGGTAGTAGTTCAGAAGGCACACTGTAAGCGGGATCGCTTTCGTCGATCGCACCAAACTGCACCCCCTTCTCCTTCGCCAACTTATGCATTAAGTGCAAATACACCACAGACAGCTTGCCACTGACCGGACGTTTAAGTTGCAGACCTGCATACGCCCGTACCTGCTTGAACCCGACCGTTTGCTCTGCCTTCGGCAGGAGAGTCGGTTTCGGCGTCACGATTTCCAACATCGTCTCTGGCCAGCCGCTGTCAACCAACCGGATTTTTTGCTGCTGGGCATCCCGATAGATTGAAGTGGTTCGAATGTCGACTCCCTCTCGCACTGTCAGGGCTTGCATTGGGCTAACCAACACACACTCCTCGACTTCCTCCCGATAACCGCCACCAATATCCGAATGCACGCCAGGAACAGAAATTTCCGTGTGCGCAGGGATGACTGTACTCAACGCAAAGTTGGCTCGAATTTCATCCCGCGCGGTCAATTGGACGACATCGGTAAAGTACTTGCGGTCAAGGTAGAGCTTGATCCCCGGTGCCACCGGGCTTTGGATATTACCGATGTTTGTGAACCCCGCGACGGAGGGCACAGTATCGAACAGACCGATAAACCCCATGATGATTTCGCTGTTGTACTGGCTACCAAAGCCGGAACTGAAGCCCTTTGGGTTACTGCGTAGCACTTCCCCCAACGGTCCTTGGTTGCAGCGCACGATTTCATTGGCGAAATGCCGGGCAGCGGCAGCACCTCGACTGAATCCAAAGGTGTCGAACGTGAGCGATGTGATCTCGCCACCGGGATTACGTTCTGCAGCTTCCTTGATCAGTGCTTTCATAGCGACAAACGCTTGTTGCACCTTCCCAGCTACGCCTGCATCGCCTCGTCCGGTGGCTGCGGCCCCCATGCTGTCTTCAGCGCCTGCATCCGTACCGATCCCATCGACATACAAACTGCGAAGTACGAGTTTGGCGCAGTTGTCGCTGCCGGCTACTTCCGATGCTGGATAAAGCTCATAAAGCTTGAAGACATTACTCACATCATTCCCGTAACTCCCTTCGGGATCCGCCATGTAAGGCTTACAACTCGCATCGACATCTGTCGGCAGAATCGGATGATGTGCGCCGCAAAGCAGTCCCGAAGCGGAGTTGCTGGCATTGTTCAGCGTCCCGTCAAAGAACACTCCAATGCGCAACGCGACCCTGACTTTCTCTTTTGCAGGCGCCGGTGCTTTGCCGTGTTTCTCATATTCGGCCCAGCGGTTGGCATGGATGTCGACGGGTTTGGCTTCGTCGTATCGATGGTTTTTCGGGGGGTTGGGTACGTATCCACTCATTCCTTGATCACCTGGCTCCTTGGTGCAACGGGCGCTGAGGGTGCCACCGTGGATCCAATCAAGCAACGCGTAGCCCGATGCCATCATTCTGGGAAGGACAGTTCGTCCATCCATTGCCGACGTCGATAGTCACCATCAACTCAATGAAGTTCTCTTAAAAACTCCGCGGCGTAACATCGCCTCCATACCAAACAACTACACCCCGGAGCACACCATCATGAAACGCCAACTCTTCCTCAGCATCGCTTTCTCGGTTTTTGCAGTTAACGCTTTCGCCGCTACTTCGACTCACCCGGTTGTCGCTGAAGGCGGCTCGGATCGTCTGATTGAAAGTCGTGTGGCCGAGGGTGGTTCGGATCGTCTGATCGAAAATCGTGTTGCTGAAGGTGGCTCCGACCGCTTGATCGAAAAACGACTCGCTGAAGGTGGCTCGGATCGTCTGATCGAAAACCGCGTCGCCGAAGGTGGCTCCGACCGTCTGATCGAAAAACGCGTTGCCGAAGGTGGCTCGGATCGTCTGATCGAACACCGCGTCGCCGAAGGTGGCTCCGACCGTCTGATCGAAAAACGCGTTGCCGAAGGTGGCTCGGATCGTCTGATCGAGAACCGCGTTGCCGAAGGTGGTTCCGACCGTCTGATCGAAAGCCGCGCTGCATAAATGCCTGGTTTCACCGCAGTACTCAATGCAAAAGCCCGGCCTGAACAGCCGGGCTTTTTCGTGTGCAATTGATCGGTTTCGTTTGCAGCCTGTCCCCTTGAACAAACAAGGGTTGTTCATTCAGATGAAGCAACTGACCGGGCCTTGCGTTTACGTCGGGCCTGTTCATCCTCCTCCAGTGCCTGACGCATGAGCGCCCGAGCGGCCCAGGCGGCGGTGTCGAGAGACTCTTCGATGCTCGCCTGACTGATGTCGCGCACGGCGATCAACGCCTCGGTGCCCATGACGATTGACAGCGCCTGCTTCAGTCTTTTGCGAGCACGAGGTGAAAGCACGTCCTTCAATGAGTCGACAATCGGCGCTATGTAACTCATGCGTCGACCCGGTCGCAGCGGCTCGTGGATTTCACTGTCGAGCCATACCGTCATGAACGAACGCTCCATCACGTGCAGGCCGATTTCGTCTTCGATCAAGAGTTTGTTCAATGCGTTCGCCGCCAGGCCTATGCCCTTGACCGGATCGTCTCCCGGCTGCCAGAGCTGCTCCAGCGGTGGCATGTCACGATCGGTCGCCGTTTCGCTGATCAATGCTTCGGGAGAGGGGAAGTAACGATAGGCCGTGGCCCGTGACACCCGCGCGCGCTCGGCCACTTGCGCAACCGTTGGGTTAAGGCCTTCGTCGCGCAATGCGACAGCGGCATCGAGCAACGCTTGACGCGTTCGCAACCGCTGATTGGCACGGCCATGTGTATCGCCGTCACTGACCGACGGGCTTGACTTGGAATTCGACATGGAATAAATGATACTCCGTCTTGTAATGAGACTTGAGTCTCATGATAGACACATTTCAGCAACTGAGCGCGCCTCAGGGCGCATGAGGTGAATGTCATGAATCTCAACCCCCGTTCGCGGACATGGTTTCGGCTCGCCGCCCTCTACTTTGCCTTTGGCGTAGTGCTGGGTGTGGCGATGGGTGCTTCCGGCGACCACTCGCTCTTCGCGGTGCATGCCCATATCAATTTGTTGGGATGGGTATCGATGGCACTGTTTGGACTGATCGGCACTGTGCACCCGACAATGACTGAAGGACGCGTCGCGGCAGTACAGTGCTGGATGTACAACTTGGGCGTCCCGGTGATGCTCGGTGCGCTGGCGCTGCGCCTCAAGGGCTTCGCGTCGGTGGAGCCATTGATCGGCGCCGCATCAATCCTTGTCGGCTGCAGTGTGCTGCTCTTTGTTTGGCTGGTGTTCTCGCGCATTGGCGTCACGGCCGAGCATTTGCAGCACACAACAGTACAGGAATGAAGTCGGGAATGAGGTCGATTGGACTCAGCGCACAGGAGCGCGAAATTACGTCTGCCGCACAATATCGACCGAGATCTCCACCGCTGCAATCGTTCCTCGATTCTCAAGCCAATGGATGGTGTGTCTGTCCTCGGGCCAGCCCACGCCCGGCCCATAGTCGGTCGCGACGCCATTACGATGATCGGTGATCGTTCCTTGCAGGATGTAGACGGTGCCGGGCCTGTCCACATGGTTGTGGATAGGCCCGAAGACGCCGCCGGGCTCGATGGTTACCCGACGCATTCTGAGTTGGCGCCCTGCCATGCCCTCGATCTCGGGACCCAGATCAATCGTTGCCAACAAGTCTACTGTCACGCCTTTCGTCTCAGGTGCCATCTGTTCGTCGCTCATGGCGCGCCTCTTTTTAAACACAGGGCCTGCCTTTAAGTAGAGACACTAAAAACGCCGATCAGTCGGGAGGCGACGAAGGGTCGATGGTTTGCTCCAGGATTCAGGCTTTTTTGTCCGCTGCGCCTCATGGGCAGGCGCAACACCAACTAATCTCAACAGGGCAAGGTACGAGCCCATTCACGCCTCAAGCCTCTTGATCCAGAGGAGATGAGATGACCGGTACAACAGCGCATCAATGTTCCTCATGGGTCCTGCTCTCCCTGCTCGCCATCAGCCTGGCGTTGACAGCGGGTTGCGCGGGCAAACCAGCCTCGGCGCGTTATCTGGCTTCCAACGCCAGCTCTGCTTGCTACGCCAAAGCCCTCCCCACCGCTGGCGAAGGCGGCCTGGCCTGGGGGAATACGTTGGGCATGGCGCGCAAGAAGTCCCTGGATAATTGCATTCGCTATGCCGGCCGCTCCGGTGGCACGCCAGACACCTGCAAAGTGGTGTTGGCGCAATGCAAAAACTGATCAACATTCCGCCGTTGGAGCAATAGAGTTTCGGTTGGCGCCATCTGCTTAATGGTCCATTGGATGCCGCTTGTCAGCTTCTCAGCACCTTCTGCCTTACGTTTTTTCCAACGCCGTATACCTCCTCATACGGCGGATCAAACCATGAACGGAACAATCGCTGCTCTCACGATTGCGGGCCTGGTGTCCGTAGGCTCGCTGTCCGCACTGGCAGGCGAAAACACGGTTGCAGAATCAGCGATTCCACCGGCTGCGCTTCCGGGGATCAACCAGCCTCAGGGTGCTGAATCCAAGGAGGACAAGGCCGACAAAAAAGGCGAGGAAGCGTCAGGCTCCAACTCCGGCGCCGATTCGCAGGCCACGGACAATGATGCGGCGACTTCGAGCGGTGGCGACGACACTGAGAAAAAGCCCTAGGAAGGATCAGCGGTCCGCTTGAGTGGCCGGTTCATCGCTCCCAGTGTGAGCCCAGGATGATGCTGCACAGATTCACTCGCTTGAAGTCTGGATCCTTGTAGGCCAGAAAATCATCGTTGAAGGTGCCGAACGTACTGCCGGGGCGATGCATCATCCCGTGATAAAACTCGTCGATCATCTTGTGGGCGAAATCACTTTCACGCGGATAGGCGGCAATCACCGCTTCGCGTTGTTCGTCCGTGAACAAATCAAAACCACGTCCTGCCACGTCCATGCCCGCTCCGGCTTGTACCAGAGCGATTTCTGCGTGCATGTGTTCCGGGATACCAGGCGTCGTATGGAGCGCAACGGCATTCCAGACTTTTTCGATATCGCCCTCGTTGATGTGATGGCCTCGCAGGAAATCACGCGCGGCGTTGGCACTGTCTACCTCGAAGCGCAGCTGACTCTCCCGGTAGATTGAGGTCAGGCCCAGATCGTGGAACATGGCGGCGACGTACAGCAACTCTGGATCAAAGATCAGGCTCTTGCGTTTTCCGAGCAAAGCGCCCCAGTAGTAAACGCGCGTGGAGTGGGCAAACAGCAATTCACTTTCGGTGTCACGAATGAGTTGCATCACCTCCCGAGCCATCGTGCTGTCGGGGATTTGTACGCTGACAATGTCGTTCGTCGCCATGGATTTTTCCTCCCGTATCTGGCGCCGCCGGTTTTACATCGGCACCGATCAGCCCTTTGAAACTGAAAAAAATACACGTCGAGCAGGTTGCAACACAGCCCCAATATTGCGGATTTTTAGTGCGCCAATGACCCGCGTGACACACTCGCCATTGGCCCTTTCAAGCAATAAACGCAGCGCGAATGAAGTCGATCGGCTTACTCAGGCCTCAGCTGACTCGCGGGCACCACCGTGTCGATGCGCCCGGTGGCCACGTCGTAGACCAGACCTGTCACGGTGAATCCACCGGGCAGGTTTGGATTGGCTTTCAGGGCGGCCACATCGACTCCGACCGCTTTGTAAGGATCGTCGATTTGCAATGCCGCCAGGTCACCCTCGGACACGCCCATGTGTTTCGCCAACAATGCGGGGGCGTGGTGATAGCAGCCGCTGATACCGCAATCGGTGTGGTGCAGGACAACCAGGTTCCAGCCCTGGCCCACCGCCGCGCCACCGACACGGGACACGGTGCCGAGGATGGCCATCGTCTCGAACAGCGCCGGGTTCACCCGGCCACCGACATTGCGGATAACCGCCGCCTCGCCAGGGGCAAGCTTGAGCACGTCCATCGGGTCGACGCGGGGGTCGACACAGCCGAGGATCAGTGTTTTTTGCGAAGGAATAATCTTGAGGTCGGGGTGAAAACCGGTCGTTGCGAATTCGCTGTTGCGTTGGGTCAGCGTCTGTAAAAAATCCATGATGAGCTCCGTCAAACAGGTGGGGGACTGCCGCGTTGCGGCAACCGGGTGAACATCATCGCCTGCAGCGATCTGCGGTTCGGCGGTGAACAGGCACCCGTCAGTTCGGGGAAGCGCTGGAGGGCTTCGGCTCCGATGGACCAACTATGTCGTCTTGCCCAAACCGGCGGTAGCGGTTGAATCAGGCTAAGATTTATATCGAATCAGCATTAATCATCGCCTGCGACACTTGCGACGCTCTCGGGTGAGCGGCACGGGCTCGCTTGAACAGGTAAACCGGCATGCCGTTGAAAGACATCCTCGCCTTACGGCTGTATACCCGCGTTGCCCGACTCGGCAGCTTCTCGGCCGCCGCACGGGAAAGCGGGCTGGCGCAGTCCCAGGTGTCACGGATGATTGCCGAGCTGGAGGCGAGCCTGGGCGCGCGGCTGCTGTCGCGGACCACGCGGGCCGTGGTGCCGACCGAAGCCGGGATGGAGTTTCTGGCGCGCATGGAACCGATCCTGGCGGCGGTCGACGATGCCGAGAACAGCGTGCGCGAGAACGGAGAATTGCGGGGTTTGCTGCGTATCGGCATGCCCTCGACGATGGGTATTCGCGTGGTCATTCCCAGGTTGTCGGCCTTTACTGAACGCCACCCGATGCTGCACCTGGAGCTGATGCTCGAAGATCAGTGGCAGGACATGGTCAAGGAAGCCGTCGACATCGGCATCCGCGTGGGCAACTTGCCAGACCTGGCGGGTACGGCCAGACGGATTGGCACCATGCACCGGGTGATCGTGGCCTCTCCCGATTACCTTGCACGCCACGGCACGCCAGTAACACCGACCGATCTGGAACGACACCGGATCGTCGGTGGTCCGGCAGGTTCGCAGGCCTCGTCCTGGCAATTTGAACGCGATGGCACGGTGTCATCCATCAACCTCGCCCCACAGTTTTCGACCAACGATACCGCTGGCGCGCTGGCGGCCGCGACAGGAGGCCTCGGCATTGTTTCGACCACGTCCTGGGCCTGCGCGCTGGAGTTAGCCAGTGGCACCCTGGTGCATCTGCTTGCGGAATGGAGAATGGCTGATCTGCCCGTCCATGCGTACTTTCCGCAGGGACGCGCGACTCGTCTCGCGGCGCGTGCGTTTGCCGACTTCCTCGCCACCACGCTCGACAGTGAACATGCGGAATCTGCCGCTTCGGGAGACGGTGCATAAACCAGGGAATATCGCCTACCTCGCTTCATGCCAAGCGTGTGTTCGGGCGATTTCGGGCTAACGCGAGGCTAAATGAAAACGGGCGCCATCAAGGCGCCCGTTTTTCAGTGTCAGTGCGTTTTATTCGAGATCGACGTACCAGCCTTGCTTAACCCCTTGGTGTTGTGATCACCGGGCGTTGTGGCCGAAATGGCCCTGGCTTTGGCTAAGCCGCGCGTATCTTTGGAGTGGGCGACGCCAGAAGTCGTTGCTCCGTGACCGCGATCACTGCCGTAATGGTTTCCGCTTTCACCACGGTCGCGGACTGCCTTGCCGGCATGATCGCTGGCCAGCCCTTTACCGTGTCCGTTGCTGTCGGAGCGGCCGTCATGATCCGCGTCGCTATGGCTGCCACTCGTACCGCCGCTATGGCCACCGCCATTTCCGCCACTGTTTCCACCACCATGACCCCCTCCGTTACCACCACCGCCTCCATTGCCACCACCGCCTCCATTGCCACCGCCACCGCCACCGCCATCTTTCGCATAGGCAGAGCCCATGATGGACAGGTCAACGGGGAGCAATGGCGCAGCTGCAAGCATCAGGGCGCAGGAAAAGACCGCAAAGAGACTTTTATTCTTTAAAAGCATGATGGCTTCCGTAGGTTGATATCGCGTGTCATAGGACGCGATAACCCGGTTTCAGTTCCGGGTGTTGCGACGGACGGAAGCCTTGGAGACATGCCTGAGTCGCACGAAGAAAAAAACCTCTTCGGGTAATGAGATTCAAGCGCTTTAACTCATCTACCGTTAATCAAAAGCGCCATTCAAAACTTCGTATACAAGCCCCGTCGCCAACGCGACCAGGATCAAGTCGACCCCCACTTGCTGCCATTCGTACCCGTCATAATGAGGCAATCTGCCGACCAGGCGGCCATCCAGCTTTTTAGCAATACCCGGCGGCAATGGTTTGCCGCGAGCGAGGTTTTTCTGAATGCCGGGGGGCAAGGCGGGACCAGGACTCCAGTAGTCCCGGTGGCCGCCAATAATCCCCAGGATATTGTCGCGATTGACGCTCGGACCATGATCCCAATCGCCGCCCGTGGCATTTTTGCCTTTATTGGCATGACCTGCCTGATTGCCATGATCCTGGCTGTTCTGCGGGTTTCCCTTGCCGTTACCTTGGCCCTTTCCATTTCCAGGGTCAGCCAGCGCAGTGGTCGAGCCGCAGACCAATGCAAGGCTTGTCACGGCGGCAATCAATGAGCGAAATCTGAACATCGAGTTGTTCCTTCAGCAGGGAGATAGCCCCCTGACTGTAGACGCTTTCAACGGTGTGGGTTTCTTGTCTCCCGACCAGCCCCCCTGGCTCACCGACGCATTGTTGACATAACTCAATGATTTTCCGTCGTTCAGGCGTAAAAAATACTGACCGGGTAATCACGATCCGTTATCTCTCGCGCACCTTACAGAGGACTCCATCATGAACGACTTGAGCCTGCGTAATGCCATCCTCGATGAACTGCAATTCCAGCCTGCAATCGATGCCGCCAACATTGGCGTGACCGTGGATAACGGCGTGGTAACTCTCTCTGGACACGTTTCAAGCTACGCCCAGAAAATCAGTGCCGAGCGCGCAGTCAAAAGCCTCAAAGGCGTGCGCGCAGTCGCTGAAGAAATCCAGGTGCGGCCGGAGAAAGGCGCCGGTACGGCAGATGACACCATCGCCAGTCGCGCGTTGAAGATCATCAACTGGAGCTCCGATGTCCCCGAGGGCGACATTAAAATCATCGTGCAGGACGGTTGGGTCACCTTGGAAGGCGAAGTGGACTGGCAGTACCAGAAGGAAACCGTGGAACGGGCCGTGCGCAAATTGTCCGGCGTGGTGGGTATTCATAATGACCTCACCCTGCGTCCCCGTGTAGACGCCGGGAATATCCAGCGTAGCATCGAAGAAGCACTCAAGCGCAATGCCGAAGTCGATGCCGAGGGGATTCACGTCAAGGTCCAGGGCGATGTGGTGAAACTCGAAGGCAGGGTGCATTTGTGGCGCCAGCGCCAGATTGCGGAACGGGCGGCCTGGTCGGTGCCCGGCGTCAAGGAGGTCATCGATCACATACTGCTTGCCTGAATCGCGGACCCGGGGAGCCTGCGACCTCCCCGGGAGGCTCAAGAACGGCCTGTTCGACAGCCGTTACTTATCCGAGCAAAGGTCATGAAAAAAAACCACCAATGGAACCTGTCTTACTTCGCGATCACCTTTATCGTGCTCAGCCTCTTTCAATTTCTGTTCATAGAACGGCATGTCGTTCAGAGCATTCCCTACAGTCAGTTCCAACAGTTGCTCACCGAGCACAAGGTCAGCGATTTGCGGATCGAGAAGGACCAGATCAGCGGAAAGCTGCTGGAACCCATCGACGGCCGCAACCTGTTTTCGACGGTTCGGGTCGATCCAGCGCTGGCCAGCGGCCTGGGTCAATCAGGTGTCGAGTTTACCGGGGTCAGTGAAAACACCTTGCTCAACGGTCTGATCGGGTGGCTGCTGCCGTTTATCCTGATCATGGTGATCTGGCATTTCCTGTTTCGCGGGATGGCGGAAAAACAAGGCCTGGGCGGCCTGATGAGCATCGGCAAGTCACGCGCCAAAGTGTTCGTCGAGCGTGACACCGGAGTGACCTTCGCCGATGTCGCAGGCATCGATGAAGCCAAGGTTGAATTGGTCGAGATCGTCTCGTTCCTCAAGGACAAGACACGATACGCCCGGCTGGGGGCGCACATCCCCAAGGGCACGTTGCTGGTCGGCCCGCCGGGGACCGGCAAGACGCTGGTGGCCAAAGCCATCGCCGGTGAAGCCGGTGTGCCATTTTTCTCGATATCGGGGTCTGAGTTTGTCGAAATGTTCGTCGGCGTGGGCGCTGCCCGGGTACACGACTTGTTTGACCAGGCGCGCCAGGCCGCACCCTGCATCATCTTCATTGACGAACTCGATGCATTGGGAAAAATGCGCGGCGTCGGCGCATTTGGCGGCAACGACGAAAAAGAGCAAACGCTCAACCCGTTACTGGCAGAACTGGATGGATTCGATCCCAGGGAAGGTGTCGTGCTGTTGGCCGCGACCAATCGCCCAGAGATTCTCGACCCGGCACTGCTTCGCGCCGGGAGGATCGACCGGCAGATACTGATCGACCGCCCCGACCGCAAAGGCCGACAGGCGATTCTCAACGTCCATCTGAAGAAAATCGTCACAACGCCGGGCCTCGACGCCGAACAGATCGCCGACATCACCACCGGTTTTACCGGCGCCGACCTGGCCAATCTGGTCAACGAAGCAGCCATCGTCGCCACCCGTCGCGGCGCCGAAGCGGTCAGCCTCGATGACTTCACCCGAGCCGTAGAACGCATCGTCGCCGGGGTGGAGCGCAAGAGCAGCTTGTTGCACGCCGACGAGCGCCAAGTGGTGGCGTACCACGAAATGGGGCACGCCCTGGCCGCCAGCAGCCTGCCGGCCATGGACCCGGTGCACAAAGTCTCCATCGTGCCCCGCGCCATTGGCTCGCTGGGGTATACGCTGCAGCGCCCCACCGAAGACCACTTCCTCATCAGCTATCAGATGCTCAAGGACCGGATTGTCGTCCTGATGGCCGGCCGCGCTGCCGAGTTCCTTGCCTATGGCCAGATTTCCACCGGGGCGGCTGATGACCTGGCCCACGCGACGGATATTGCCCGCCAATTGATCACCCGTTTTGGTATGAGTCCTGAACTTGGACAGGCGGTTCTGGAGCGGCAAAACGCGACGTATCTGGGCGAACGGATGCAAGGCGTCGGCGAGAAAGACTATTCGGAACAAACCGCCAGGGAAGTTGACCTGGGGATTCGCACCCTGCTCGATGAAGCGTACGAGCGCGCAAAAGCCTTGCTCGGCAGTCGTCGGGCTGACCTGGACGCGGGTGCACGTCTTTTGCTGGAAAAGGAAACCCTGACACCCGAAGAATTCCCGCCACTCAAGCCCCTCAAGCCCGTCCCGATCGCCCTCCTACTGCCCGCCCCTCCACCTCAGGTCGGCTGATTATTGGCGACGCTTGCCGGGGTCCATTGCCAGTTCAGCACCTCGGGCATGTCCTGCCCGTGCTCGATAAGGTAGAGCTTGTGCCGCTCCAGCGTCGACCAGTAGCGCGACCGGGCCACGTGCAGCTGATCGTGCAGCCGAGGGACCCGCTCGAAGACGTCCAGGGCCAACTGATAACGGTCAAGGTTATTCATCACGGCCATGTCGAACGGTGTCGTGGTCGCGCCCTCTTCCTTGAACCCACGGACATGGAAGTTCTCATGGTTGGTGCGTTTGTACAGCAGCCGATGAATCAGCGCGGGGTAACCGTGGAAGGCGAAGATAACCGGTTTGTCGACGGTGAACAGCTCGTCGAACGTACTGTCGGGCAAGCCATGGGGATGCTGGTATGAGGGCTGCAACACCATCAAATCCACGACATTGACCACCCTCACTCGCAAGTCCGGCACGTACTCGCGCAACAGGGTCACGGCAGCCAGGGTTTCCAGGGTCGGCACGTCACCGGCGCAGGCCATGACCACGTCCGGGTCTCGATCATCCTTGCACGCCCAATCCCAACGGCCGATACCCGCCTGGCAATGAAGGACGGCTGCATCGATATCCAGCCATTGCCACTCCGGCTGTTTGCCCGCCACGATCACGTTGATGTAATCGCGACTTTTCAAGCAGTGGTCAGCCACCGATAACAGGCAATTGGCATCGGGCGGCAGGTAGATCCGCACCACGTCCGATTTTTTATTGGCCACCAGATCGATGAAGCCCGGGTCCTGATGGGAGAAGCCGTTATGGTCCTGACGCCAGACGTGCGACGTCAGCAAATAATTGAGCGAAGCAATCGGTTTGCGCCAAGGCACCTCGGCGGCGGTTTTCAGCCATTTGGCATGCTGGTTGACCATTGAATCGACGATATGGATGAAGGCCTCGTAGCAGGACAACAGCCCATGGCGACCGGTCAGCAAATAGCCCTCGAGCCACCCCTCGCAAACCTGTTCACTGAGAATTTCCATCACCCGGCCATCGGGCGCCAGATTGAGGTCGTCCGGTTCTCGCGGCTCCATCCACGCCTTGGCGCTGACCTCATAGAAGGCGTCCAGTCGGTTCGAGGCGGTTTCATCCGGGCCAAACAGGCGAAAGTTGCTGGAGGCCAGATTGTTTTTCATCACATCGCGCAAAAACGTGCCCATGACCCGCGTGGCCTCCGCGCGCAAGCTGCCAGGGGCTTTGAGCCGCACGGCATAGTCACTGAAGCGCGGCAGGTCCAGCGCTCGCAGCAACCCGCCGCCGTTGGCATGGGGGTTGGCACTCATGCGCCGATGACCGGTCGGCGCCAGCGCCGCGATGTCGGGCAGCAACGTACCGTTGGCATCAAACAGTTCATCGGGACGGTAGCTTTTGAGCCACTCTTCGAGTTGGCGCAGGTGCACCGGTTGCTGGAAATCGGCCAGCGGCACCTGATGTGCGCGCCAGGTGCCCTCGACTCGATGGCCATCGACGAACTTCGGCCCGGTCCAGCCTTTGGGTGTGCGCAAGACCAGCATCGGCCACAGCGGCCGTTCCGGCGGTGCCGAACGCCCGGAACGGCGTGCCTCGTTCTGAATGTCACGAATCTTCAGCACCAAGGTGTCCAGCGTCTGTGCCAGGGCCAGATGCACCAGCACCGGGTCGTCACCTTCCACAAAATAGGGATCGTAGCCATAGCCATACAGCAAGGCTGACAGTTCATCCTCGCTGATCCTGGACAGCACCGTGGGGTTGGCGATTTTGTAGCCGTTGAGGTGCAGGATCGGCAACACCGCGCCGTCACGCGCCGGATTGAGGAACTTGTTGGAATGCCAACTGGCCGCCAGCGTGCCGGTTTCGGCCTCACCGTCGCCGATCACGCAGGCGACGATCAGGTCCGGATTATCAAATGCAGCGCCGTAGGCATGGGCCAGGCTATAACCCAGCTCGCCACCTTCATGGATCGATCCCGGAACCTGCGCCGAGACGTGACTGGAGATTCCGTACGGCCAGGAAAACTGCCGAAAAAGACGAACCAGGCCATTGGTATTACGTTCCACCGAGGGATAAAACTCGGTATAGGTGCCTTCCAGATACGTCTGCGCCACCACCGCCGGCCCGCCATGACCGGGACCGGCGATAAACAGCATGTTCAGGTCGTACAGATTGATCAGGCGATTGAGGTGCGTGTAGATCAGGTTTAGCCCCGGCGTGGTCCCCCAGTGACCCAGCAACCGCGGTTTCAGGTGCGCCAGGGTGAGCGGCTCCTTGAGCAGCGGATTGTCCTTGAGGTAGATCTGCCCGACGGCCAGATAATTGGACGCCCTCCAATAGGCATCCAGTCCCTCCAGTTGCTCGGCATTCAGAAAATCGCTCATTGCAGTGCTCCGCCAGCTGTCGGTTCAATGATCGGCATGGGTTGATTCTGCAAGTCTTGAATCGTTGAGACTTGATTTACCTCAATTCTCAGCTCGGCGATTCACAGGAAGGGCTCAAGCAGTTGATCGCTGTCTGTCATCGCGCGTCGCTTTACTGACTCCCCGATCATCGGGGATCGGCCAGACATGCGGCGCTTCGATACGAGCTTTCAGTTGCCCGACAAACGCCTGCGCGTCTTCTCGAGTGTTGAAACTCACTTCCAGGGCATCCATGCGCACCACCCAACAATGACGGGTCGGTGACTGCGTCATATCAATGATCATCGATAACCTCCGGATGCCAAGGCTCGGCATGAGTTCCAGTCTGCGCCAGGATGACGGATGAAAGTTTGATAATGGTCAATCATTCCGCGACTGGTCGAAATGCCGATCACCGCATGTCGGACAGCGTCGTCCCCGGCCCTTCTGTTTGACAAAGATCAAACCCGCCACGCCAGCCAACAGCAGGATATGTGCAAGCCTTCGCTGCCCGAAGCCACCACGGCCGCAGCCATCGAAGCGATGTGCAAACCTGCCGGAGATGTTCCATGTCGGATCAATCACGCTTGATGCTGGTCGCCTCACCCTTGATGGAAAACAGTCCCGCTTTCGACCGGGCCGCCGCATTGGCCAAGGCTTGGGGCGCGGCCCTGCACATCGTGGCGTTCGATTATCTGGAAGGGTTGGCAACCGTCGGCATGGTCAACGAACAAGCGCTGGAACAGATGCGACTCGGCTATGTCCAACGCCATCGCCAATGGCTCGAAGAACAAGCCCGTCCCTTGCGCAAAATCGGTGTCCACGTCACCACGGAAGTGGTTTGGGTTGAAAGACCCTTGCAGGAAATCCTCATTCACCTCAGAGAACAGCCAATGACGGCACTGATCAAGGCGCTGGAGCATGAATCGCTGCTGTCTCGATTGATGTTTACGCCACTTGATATCCATCTGCTGCGCGAGTGCCCGGTGCCTCTGCATTTCGTCAGCCGCGTGCGGCATGTGTTGCCGCGCAGGATCGTCGCCGCCGTCGATCCGTTCCATCGCGATGGTCAGTACCAGGGTTTGAATGACCGGATACTGAGCGAAGCTGCCCAATTGGCGAGTATCTGTAAAGCCGAGCTCGATGTGATCTACGCCCATGACCTGTCAATGATCAGCGCAGACGAATTCGGTTTAGAGGATGCATCGGCATTTTTCTCTTCCCGCAAGGCCAAGCTGCTGTTCGACGCCCAAGCCGATGCCTTCCGGGAACTGGCGGAACGCAATGATATTGCGCCGCAGCACCAGCACATGATCATGGGCAATCCGGCCAAGGTTCTGTCCAGTTACACCGAAGCCTATGACATCGATGTCATTGTCATGGGCAGGGTCGGCCATCGAGGTCTGAACCGACTGGTCGGCAGCACCGTTGAACACCTGCTGTACAAAATGCCGTGCAGCGTGTGGGTGGTATCCCCGCAAGAACTGGCTGATCGATAGAGGCCTCGGGCAAGAGGTCATCACCTTTTGGACCCAAGCGTCGCCAGATAACGCGCAACGGATTGAGCGTCCGCATCAGACAGTGAATGATTCTCCCGCTTCATCTGAGCGCCACGTGGACGCTGGTCTGTCTGCCCAAGCACTTTCATCTGGCTGATCACATAGTCTGCGTGTTGACCCGCCAAGCGGGGCACCGCGCCTTTGCCCTCTGCGCCAGCACCGTGGCAAGCGCTGCACTGGGCGACGCCCGACTCGGGAATGCCATTGCGAAAAATCGATTCGCCGCGGGCGTCCGACGCACCGGCATCCGCTTTCATTGGGCTCTGACTCGAAAAGTAGTCCGCCAATTCGGCGATCTGGGTCTCGGTCAAATGGGTCAGCCCGCTCATATATTGAGCCCCGGATTTATCGCTGCGTGTATGCAGTTTGAAGTCGCTCAATTGCAACTTCAGGTACTCCTTCTGCTGACCGGCCAACTTGGGGAACATTGGCGAAACGGACTCTCCCGTCAGGCCATGACACAAGGAGCACACTTGATCGGCCATGGCGAGACCGGGCATGGGTGATACCTCTTGCGGGGTGTCCTCGTGTGGACTCGTGCAGCTAACGAGCGCAACGGCACAGACCGCGACAACACGATGCAATCGGTTGAAAGTGCGCTTCATGCCACAGGTATCCATGGTCGACGCCCCTCGATTCAACTAACGGCAGACACGTCCATCACTGTGATTGCGGATCTCCCAAGAGGCGCTGCGATGACACCTCTGAATTGAGCTTAGCCAGATGTCGCCCCTCTACAGGTAACGGACAACGAACCGCTCAGCCCGATTCGCAATAATGTCCATCGCTTGCGCTCATATCCGGTGCCCCATCCAGACCTGGCTTAAACACTTTCTCTCGAGGCATTGCAGCCTTTGTTGATCAAACTCAACCATTCGCCTGAATCAGTGTGTAGGAATGATCGAACGTCGACCGGGCGACACACGGGAAGGAGCGTGAACACCGTGCCGAGCGCCTGCGAATTGATTTCTGGCGGTTGAGCGCCTGATGGAAAACAAGCGCAATGCCGGTGGCAGTTACCTACCGATGGGATGGCCGTCATGACTAAACCCACTCAAGACTCGCAGGACACATTCCATGGTTCACCTCGGCCCATCGACGAGGCCGCCATCGCGCCGATCCTGCGCCGATATGCCGAACCCCTGCCGACGCTGAACTCTGCAACGTTTGGTGAGATGTTCGATCGCTACGCGGATGCGCGCGTGGTGCTGATCGGTGAGGCCAGCCATGGCACCAGCGAGTTCTATAAAACCCGCGCAGCGATTACCCAAAGGCTGATTGAACACCACGGGTTCACTGTGGTGGCGGTGGAAGCCGATTGGCCGGACGCTTGCCATGTCGACCAGTACGTCCGGGGACTGGCCCGTTCAGCGTGGAAACGCCACATCTTCAGCCGATTTCCGACCTGGATGTGGCGCAACACCGAAGTGAGGGCCTTCGTTCACTGGCTGCATGACTTCAATCACCAGCACGCCCCTGAACGTCGTGTCGAGTTCCGCGGTCTCGACGTTTACAGTCTGCGCAACTCCATCCATGAAGTGCTCAGCTACCTGGACCATGCCGATCCAAGGTTGGCCCAAGAAGCGCGCCAGCGCTATGGCTGCCTGACGCCATGGCAGGATGATCCCGCACTGTACGGCCACTTCGTCGAACGCGCCGGCCTCATGCCCTGCGAGCAAGCGGTGGTCGAGCAACTCAACGCCATGCTGGCCGAACAATTGGCCGGACTTGTCCGCAATGACGAAGCGTTCTTCAACGCGGCGCAAAACGCCCGGGTGGTGCAGGCGGCGGAACAGTATTACCGCGCGATTTATCGCGGCTCGACCGCCTCCTGGAATCTGCGGGACCGGCATATGTTCGACACGCTGCAGGCGCTGCTCAAGCACCGGGGGCCGCAGGCCAAAGCCGTGGTCTGGGCGCACAACTCCCATATCGGCAACGCGGCCGCCACGGAAATGGGCTGGAAGGGTCAGTTCAATATTGGACATCTATGCCGTAGCGCCTTCGGGCGCGATGCCGTGCTGATTGGCATGAGCACCGACCGCGGCCAGGTGGCGGCTGCCGATGACTGGGACGGCAACATGCTCATCAAGGACATCAAGCCCTCGCACCCGGACAGTTGGGAACATCAGTTTTTCAAGGCTGGCGTGCCAGTGTCCTTGACCGACTGGCGAGATCCGCGCCGCAAAGAATTGCGCCATGCCTTGGCCGGACCGCTGCTGGAGCGGGCCATCGGGGTGATTTATCGCCCGGACACCGAGCGCCGCAGCCATTACTTCGAGGCCTCGCTGGCCGAGCAGTTTGACGCGATGATCTGGATTGAACAGACCCGCCCCGTGAGCGCATTGGCGCTGCCGAAAAGCCAGGCCATCGAACCGGAAGACGAAACCTTTCCGTTTGGTGTATGAGGCGCACCAAGGGTCGGTAATGGTCTATGCAGAGGTGTCGTTCAGATACTGATCAAACCAGTCACCCGCCAGCCTGGCGACTTCCTCGAGGGTTCCGGGCTCTTCAAACAGATGGGTCGCGCCCCGCACGATGTCCAGACGCTGGACGCAGCGCAAGGCATCACTGCTTTGGCGATTGAGCCTGATCACCACCGGGTCCAGGCTGCCGACAATCTGTAATGTGGGCGCCCTCACCTGAGACAGCGCCGCGCCCGCCAGGTCGGTTCGCCCTCCTCGGCTGACCACCGCATGCACCACATCCGCTCGCGCAACCGCCGCCAACAGCGCCGCAGCCGCACCGGTGCTGGCACCGAACAGGCCGATGCGCAGCGTCCGCAATGGCGCATCCTGGCCGATCCAGTCTATGACTTTGACCAGCCGCCGGGTCAGCAGCGCGATATCGAAACGAAGCTCGCCGGTCATGTTGTCCAGGCGTTGTTCGGGCTCCGTGAGCAGGTCAAACAGCAACGACCCTAACCCTCGCTTGGCCAGCGACTCCGCCACAAATCGATTGCGTGGGCTTGAACGGCCGCTGCCGCTGCCATGAACGAAGACCACTAGGCCAACGGCGCCCGGCGGCAGTCGTAAATCAGCGGCCAGCTCAACGTCATTCAAGTCCAGCTGTCGAGGTTGTAGTTCAAACATCGACATTGCCCTCCGTCGCAGCGCCAGCAGCAGCTTCTCGTTGCCAGGCACGCTGCAACAACTCAATGACCTCCTCATCCGAGGTCTGGGAAAAATTCAAATACCAATAACCGATCGAGACCATCCACTCAGGCACGAGCGGGCAAATCACTTCATCGACTTCGATGAGCAATGCCTCCACCGTCTCGAGCGGTGCAACCGGCACGGCGACGACGATGCGAGCAGGCTCTTGTTTTCTCACTGCCTGTATCGCAGCCATCATCGAGGCACCTGTCGCTAGCCCGTCATCGATCAGAATCACCACCCGGCCCTTGATTTGCACCGGCGGGCGGTTGCCGCGATACACCTGTTCACGACGTAACAATTCGCGTGTTTCTCGTGCGACCACGGCATCAAAACTGGCCCGATCGATCGGGTGGGCGCGCAGTGCATCTTCGTTGAGTATTTGAATGCCACCGCTGGCAATGGCGCCCATGGCGTACTCCTCATGAGACGGAACGCCAAGCTTGCGGACCAGCATCAGGTCCAGGTGAACATTAAGCGCCGTGGCCACTTCATAGGCCACCGGAACGCCGCCACGCGGCAAGGCGAGGACGATGACATCCGCTCGATCCGCATACTTGCGCAACGGTTCTACCAGACCTCGACCTGCCGCGGCCCGATTCTGCAAGGTCGTTTGCAATGAGGGACTATGAGTCATGAAAACCTCCCGGGCGCTGACGCCTGCCGTTGTTTACCCATGGCTTTGCCCGCGCTAGACCGCCAGAACGTTGCAAGCCACTTGGTACAGAATATGTTCAGTAGTACTGCCCAGAAGTTTTTCCAGGCCGTGATACTGAGCCCTGCCCATCACGATCACATCCATCTCCTGTTCGCTGGCAAACTCACTCAGCGCCGAGACGGGTTGTCCCAGAATGAAATGGTGACGATCGGCGGGCACACCGTAGCGATGAGCCAAATTGAGAAACGATTGTTCATCGTTTCTGCGCAAATCCTCGGTCAGGTCAGACAGCGCCAGCCCGCCCATGTCCGTCATGTACACCGCGGAAATATCACAGGCATACAGCAGATGCAGTTCGGCCCCGCACTGCAACGCCAGGCTGATGGCCTGTTGAATGATCCGCTCGTTCAGCTCGTTGTTGGCAGGCGCCGTATCGGACGCGTCGATGGCCGCCACGACCTTGCGCGGCAAGGCATGAGCGTCCCCGCCCACCAGGTACACCGGCACGGGGCAATGTCGCAATAAACGCCAATCCAGCGGGGTGAAAAAAGCGCGCTTGAGCGCTGATTCGTGCTGGGTTTGCTTGATCACCACATCAGGTTGAATGTCCGTGACGTGATCAAGGATGTCCTGCTGCAAGTCATCGGCCCAGGTCACCTCCATGGTGACCTCGATACCGCGACCACGGAGGTTTTTTGCCTGGTTTTTCACCCACTCGGTATGGTCCTGCAGGTAGCTTTGCCGAGCCTTTTCCCGCACGTTTTCTTCAAGCAGTGACAGGATCTCCACCGGCTTCGCCAACGCTGCAATATGCAAGCTCGCGCCGCTGGCCTTGGCCAGGGCCGCAGCATGGTTGATCGCCGGGGAATGGCGCAGGGCCGGGTTGATGATCAGTAACAAGCGTTGATATTGGCTCATGATCTGACTCCACACAGAGGGGGCTCGACGTGCACCATAGGCCCTTCGCCGAGGCTGGCGCTGACGCCTGCGCCGGATCAGCACCAGCGTTGATTGAGCGTCCTCCGTTGAGGGTTCTGTGGCGTTGATTTATGTCAAATCTGCGTCCCCTAGACTGCCAATACACTGCACGGCACCTGATACAGGATATGTTCCGTGGTACTGCCCACCAGCTTTTCCAGGCCTTGATACTGGACTCTGCCCATCACGATCACATCCATCTGATGCGTATCGACGAACTCACTCAGCGCCGAGACCGGGTGCCCCAGAACGAAATGCCGACGATCAGCGGGCACGCTATGCCGACTGGCCAAATGGATGAACGATTGTTCCAGCTCGTTGCGCAGCTTCCTCGTCAACTTCGACAGTGTTAACCCTGCGTCCAATTCCTCCAGAACATCTTCCGACACCTCACAGGCGCACAGCAGGTGTAATTCGGCATCGCACTGTATGGCCAGGCCGATGGCCTGCTCGATAATGCGATCGTTCAGTTCGCTGTTCGTCGACTCTCCCGCCGCAGCGTCGACCGCCGCCACAACCTTGCGCGGCAAGGCATGACGAGCCTCTCCAACCAGATAAACCGGCACAGGGCAATGGCGCAACAAGCGCCAATCGAGCGGGGTGAAGAACGCACGCTTGAGCGCCGATTCATGCTGGACTTCCTTGATCAGCAGGTCGGGCCGCAATTGCGCCACGTGATCAAGAATGTCTTGCTCCATATCATCCGCCCAAGCCACCTGCGTGGTGACGCTGATCCCTTGGCCACGCAGAATTTTCGCCTGCTCCCGCAGCCAGTCTCGATGATCCTGCAGGTAACGCTCCCGCGCTGTTGTCCGGTCCCTCTCCTCCAGCAGCGACAACAGTTTCAACGGCGCAATCAACGCCGCGACATGCAAACGTGCAGCGCTGGCCTTTGCCAACGCCGCGGCCTGGTCGATTGCCGGGGAGTGGCGCAGGGCGAGATGGGTAATGAGTAACAACTGTTGATACTGGCTCATGAGCTCACCCCTGTGTCATTCAGGGAACGGTGGCTGGACCGGCGATTCCTTTTCCGGGATGTCGGTCAGGGTTGCCTCGGTCAGCAGCAAGATGCTGGCGACTGAAACGGCATTTTCCAGGGCAATGCGCACCACTTTGGTCGGATCGATAATGCCGGCGTCATACATGTCCACGTAACAGTTGGCGGACGCATCGAAACCGACATTGCCGGGTTCGGCGAGCATGCGCGCAACTACCACGCCGGCGTCCACCGCCGAGTTTTCCGCGATCAGTCTGGCTGGCGCTTCCAGCGCCCGGCGCAGGATCTGCAGACCGGTCCTGGCATCGCCCTCATAAAGGGCCTCTTCGGCCGCGATAATCGGGACTGCCTTGAGTAGCGCAAGCCCACCCCCCGGAACAATGCCTTCAGCGATCGCCGCCCGGGTCGCCGAGATCGCGTCATCCAGCGCATCCTTGCGTGCTTTCATCTCGGCTTCGGAAGGCGCCCCGACCCGGATCACCGCAACACCGCCAGACAGACTGGCCAGTCGTTCCTGGAGTTTTTCCCGGTCGTAATCGCTGGTGGTGCTGTCCATTTGCGCACGAATCTGCTGCAGACGCGCCTCAATGGCCTCACGTGTGCCCGCCCCGCCTATCAATGCCGTGCTGTCTTTTTGCACCACCACGCGATGCGCCCGTCCCAGCTGGCTCAGTTCTACCTGTTCCAGGGGGATGCCCAAGTCGTTGGAAATCACCGTCGCCCCTGTCAGAACCGCCATGTCGTGGAGCATCTCCTTGCGCCGATCGCCAAAGCCTGGCGCCTTGATGGCCACCGCCCGCAGCACGCCGCGTATCTGGTTGACGACCAGTGTGGTCAACGCCTCACCTTCGATGTCGTCGGCGATCAACACCAGCGGTTGCCCGCTTTTGGCAACGAGTTCAAGCAAGGGAAGCAAGTCTTTGAGTGCGCCGATCTTATGGTCACAGAGCAGCAAGTACGCGTCATCGAGTTCGACCTGCATTTTCTCGGCGTCAGTGACGAAATACGGCGAGACATAACCCCGGTCAAAGCGCATCCCTTCCATAACTTCGACCACGGTTTCGGTCGTCTTCGATTCCTCGACGCTGACGACACCTTCAACGCCGACCTTCTCCAATGCGTCCGCCACCAATTGACCGATGACCGTATCGTTGTGCGCCGACAGTGCGGCGACCTGGGCTTTTTCCTTGGGCGTGCTGACGGGGCGCGACTGGGCGGCCAGTGATTCCACGACCAGCGACAAGCCGCGATCCAGTCCACGCTTGAGGTCGATCGCACTGGCCCCCGCGACAACGTTACGAATGCCATCGGCCAGGATGGCATGGGCCAGTACTGTTGAGGTGCTGGTGCCATCCCCTACGGCATCGCCTGTGCGTTCGGCGGCCTGGCGCAGCATTTGCGCGCCCAGGTTTTCCTCGGGGTCTTGCAGGTCAACGCGTTTGGCAATCGTCACGCCGTCATTGCAGACCGTCGGATTGCCCCATTTACTCTGAATCAACACCGATTTCGATTTCGGCCCCAGCGTCACGCGCACGGCGTCCGCCAACTGCGTGGCGCCACTGAGGATTTTCTCGCGAGCTGTCGCACGAAACACGATTTTACTGTGAGCCATCGGGGTGCACTCCTCGCCATTTGTATAACAACCGCATGCTGGAATGCTTCTATGGAATGGCCTGCTCCACGTTGACTTTTATCAACAAAATTACAGGGTCACCCTACCTTTCGCCGCCTGTAGCCTCAGGACGACCGACTGTCAGCTCGCGCCTCGGAATTGACAAAAATCAATGCTGGAAGCAGGAAACAGAGTCCCAATGAAATTGTGAAATCCAAGGATGGACAGGCGAATTTTTGTGAACCGAACGGTTTTTTTCCATTTCAATGGGCGAGGAGAAACACGATGGACAAGTATCAACAGAGCCAGAAAGACAAGCTGTTCAAAACCGCCACCCATGACCCCTATAGCTTGCAGCGAGTTGAAGGCTCAGCCGTTTGTGCGCAGTGTGGCGCGGTGTATCAAGCCGGGAACTGGACCTGGAATCGTCCCGAAAACACCGTGGTGCATGACGCGAAAGAAACCGACTGCCCGGCCTGCCGACGCATCGCAGACAACATGCCAGCGGGCACCCTCACGCTGTCGGGGAGCTTCTTGCAAAAGCATCGAAATGAAATCATCCACCTGGTGGAACACACCGAGAAAACTGAAAAAGCCGAGCATGCCCTGGAGCGCATCATCAAGCTGACCGACTCCGGGGATGACCTGATCGTGACCACGACCGGCATCCATCTCGCGAATCGCTTGGGCCATGCGTTGGAAGGTGCTTTCAAAGGCAAATCCGATTACCGGTACAGCGAGGATAAGTACGGAGTGAGCATCCACTGGACACGTGACGAATAGGTGCTTTCAGAAAGAGTACGACCATGACCACCAATCATTCAGCCTTACGGCACGCTGCCAACTTCGAATCGAACGACAGTATCGCCGCGCTGTTTTTTGAAGCCGACCAACTGAACGATCAAGCCTACGCACTGTTGAACGAGCCCATTTCGGCGCCGACCATGCATAAGTTTTCCGAAGCGAAAAAACGCGCCGATGAGAAATACCGGCAAGCCTGGCAGGAATGGATGCGGTTCAGGGACAAGGCCAATCGATGACAGCGCCAGGCTTAACCCAGGGTCGGCCAACACGTGCGTCAAGCATGACGACGGGATAAGGGGTGACGCCTGGAGCGCTGGCGACGGTAAAAAATCCGCTTCACGCATTCAGCCGTCATCATGTACACCGCGCTGATCGTCAACACCACTGCCAGCATCGGCAGCGGCAATGGCACCAAACCGAACCAGTGGGCTGCCGGGCTGTAAGGCAGTCCGATGGCCAGCAGAGCGATGCCCAACGCGCTGGTCAGCAGCAGGTTCGCCGGACGGCTTCGGTAAAACGGCTTGTAGGTCCGCACGATAAAGATCGTTAGCAGTTGAGTCAGCAGCGATTCAACGAACCAGGCGCTGCGGAAGACCGCAGGCATCATTTGCGCCATCAGGTACAGGGCCACAAACGTCAGCAGGTCGAATAGCGAGCTCACCAGCCCGAAAACCACCATGAAATTGCGGATCTGCGTGATGTCCCATCGATGGGGCGTGCTTTCCCATTCCCGATCGACGTTGTCGCTGGCAATCCCCATCGAGGGGATGTCGGACAGGAAATTGTTGAGCAATATCTGTTTCGCCAACATCGGCAAGAAAGGCAGCACCAGTGAAGCCAGCGCCATGCTGATCATGTTGCCGAAATTGGCGCTGGAGACGATGGAAATGTATTTGAGGGTATTGGCAAAGGTATGCCGCCCCTCTTCGATGCCTTCGCGCAAGACATCCAGATTGTGCTCCAGCAACACGAAATCGGCGGCCTGCTTGGCGACGTCGGTGGCGTTGTCCACGGAGATCCCGATATCGGCCACTTGCAGCGCGGGCGCATCGTTGATGCCATCGCCCATGTAGCCGACGACATGCCCGGTCTTCTGCAGGGCACGGATGATGCGCTCTTTCTGGTTGGGGTCGACCTCGGCAAACAAGGTTATCCGCGGGGCCAGGTGCATCAACGCTTCATCTTTCATGGCGGCCAGCTCGGAGCCGGTGATGATTCGCTCCACGGGCAAGCCGACCGCCTGGCCGACGTGGCGCGCGACCAGATGACTGTCGCCGCTGATGATCTTCACCTGCACACCCAGCTTGTCGAGCGTGGCGATGGTGCCTTTGACTTCCGGTTCCGGTGGATCGAAGAACAACAGAAAGCCACGAAAGATCATGTCCCGTTCTTCATCGCGACCATAGTGCGGCTGGTCCGGTAGTACACGACTGGCAAGCCCCAGAACTCGGAACCCCTGCTCACTCCAGTCGGCAAAACGCTGGGCAATGGCCGCCCGTTCCGTGTCATTGAGAGCTGATACCTGGTCGCCTCGGCGCAATTGGGAACAGACCTCAAGCACATTATCCAGCGCACCTTTGGTGACCATCAGTATGCCGGCCTCAGGCGCATTGCCCACGACCACGCTCAGGCGCTTGCGCACGAAGTCATAGGGGACTTCATCGCGTTTGCGGACCTGCGGGCAAGGAGCCAGGCCTTTGCCCGCCAGGGTAATGGCATCGTCCATCGCGTTGCGCATACCGGTCTGCAAGCTCGCATTGAATACCGCCAGCTGCAGGACCTGTGGGTCGGCGGCGCCATCGACGTCCATTGCACCGTCCAGCACCACGACACCCCGGGTCAACGTGCCCGTCTTGTCGGTGCACAGAATGTCCATCGATCCCAGGTTCTCGATAGCATTGAGGTGACGCACGATGACCCTCTTGGCCGCCATGCGCTGAGCCCCTTTGGCCAGCGTTATGCTGAGGATTGCGGGCAGCAGTTCGGGTGACATCCCGATGGACAATGCGATGGCGAACAACAGGGTGTCGAGGGTCGGACGATGCAGCACGATATTGATGCCGAACACCACGATCGTGATCACCAGCATCACCCGCAGCAACAAGCCACCGAAATGCCGCAAGCCGCGCTCGAATTCGGTTTCGGGAGGCCGTAGCGACAAGGTCTTGGCGATGTGGCCGATTTCGCTGTCCTCGGCATAACGTGTGACAAGCACCTCGGCCGTGCCGCTGCGCACCGAGGTGCCCATGAACACACAGTTATGTCGCTGTCCCAGGGTCGAGTCGGCTGCGCATTCACCAGGAAGCTTTTCCACCGGAAAGGTTTCGCCGGTCAGCAGGCTTTCACTGACGAAGCAATCGAGGGCTCGCAGCAGGCGGCCGTCAGCGGCGATCAGGCTGCCCGCGCTGAGGAGCAGGACGTCACCGGGCACCACCTCATCGGCGGCAATCTCAACGATCCGGCCATCCCGGCGTACCGTAGCCTGCAAGGCAATTCGGCTGCGTAACTTTTCCACCGCCGTGCTGGCGCGATTTTCATACCAGGCGCTGAGCACCGCGCTGATCAGCACAATGCAGCAGACTATCGCCGCATCCAGCCAGTCTCCCACCACCACCGCTACCAGCGCGCCGGCAATCAGGATCAGGACCAGCGGTGTGCGCATTTGTTCGAGCACCAACCTGGCCAAGCCCTGTGGCCGTGCCTTGACCTGAGCCGATGCAACGCGCATTCGGGCTTTGGCTTGCGCACTGCTCAATCCGGTTTCGGCGCTGTGCAAGGTGCCCAGCAACTGGCTGAGTGGAAGGCTCCAATAATCGGCATCCGTGTAAAGCGCCGGTTTTTTTTCAGGTGAATGCCATTCGCGATGCGCCAGCCAAAGGCCGGGCAACATCGGTAACCAGAACGTCAGGCCTCGAAACAGCAGCGTGGCGGACAGCGTCACCGCAATGCTCACCCCGACCCAATGCAACGTGACGACGGCCGCGGCTTCGAACGCCCCCAGGCCTCCCGGTACAATGCCGATACTGCGCAATACGCTGGCGAGCATAAACCCGGCAAACAACCCCAATGGCGGTGCCGATACACCCAGCGCCCGGACCAGCACCCACAAGGTCGCGCTGTCGAGCAGGATGATCGCCAACTCCAGCAGCGTGATGCGCCACAGCAAGGCCTGGCTGCGGACTAACCGCCGGTCTGCCCCGGTGAGTAATGAAATGCCCTTGGCGACAAATGAAAAATGCCGTCCCGGCACATGCGCCGCCAGGTTCGTATTGCCGGCCAGTCTTGGTGTGATGACCGCCATCACCAGGCTGGCCGTCACAAACACTACACACAGGGTCGTGACCGCAGCCGTCGCATGCCCCTGAAATATCACCACTGGCAATGCCACGCCCACCGTCAATACGTAGGCCAGGAAGTAGCCGGACAAATCCAGGACCAGGCACGCCAGAACAACCGGTTTTGCGAACCCGAGCCTCACGAAGGAAGCGACGACCGCGAAGGCCCCACTGATGCCGGACGACGGCAGGGCTTGATCGACAAACAACTTCATCAAGCTGAGCTTGGCCGCGTCCCAGAGTGGAAGGTGTTGATCCCCGGCCTTGAGCACCACACGAAAGACCTGTCCTTGCGCCAGATACGTGAGCGCTTGCAGGCCAAAGGCAGCCACGAGCCAAAGCGGCTCGGCCTCCATCAGCAATCGGGTGAAAGATTCGACATCGGTAAAATGCAGCGCGATGCCAACGACCGTCACACACATCGCCGCCCCCAGCAGCCATGTCAGCCACAGGGCGGTACGACTGAAATGCTGGCTTTCTTCAAGCGCTGGCGAGTGAGTGAAATCCGCAGTGGACGCCGGTTTCATAGGCATGCCATTCCCCTGAGCCATTCAGCAGAGGGCTAGATTCTGGGCCCCTACGGACGATTTTGTTTGATCCATGTCAACCACGCTGGGCAGCACTGAGCGGTATCCCCCAAGGCATTCAGTCTTTGCCCTGTTTCTGATCTAAATCAAACGGCTCCTGGACATTCTCGCCGACAGTAAAGTCAGCAGCCGCACCCTGACATTCGAGGGATGCAGAAACTCAGGGCCAACCGGTCCATGCCCCCGACACGGGACTGTCATCTATCGGGGCGGCGGTAGTCTTCGTCGGCTGGAGGCTGTGGTCCGGGCCACTGATCTTGTAAGGCCAGGACCTGCTTTTTATTCTTTCAGGGTGGAGTGCAGCAAAATGTTCGCCGTCCGCCCTCAATCCAAGAGGAGGAGTAAACATGAGCAATTCCGTGAAAAAAATGCCGATAACGACTGAAGACAAAGCCAGTCAGCACCCTATGACGACAGCAGACCTTTGGCGACCTCTGGAAAAACTCCGGCAACAGGTCGATCAACTGTTCTCGGACTTTGGTCGCGGCCGGGGACTTTCCCCCTTCAGTCGTGGGCTGTTCGATGTCGAGCCATTCTGGCCACTGGAGCTGACCGGCCAAAGTCTGCCTGCGGTGGACATCACCGAGAAGGACAAAAGCTACGAGATCTCAGCCGAACTGCCCGGCATGGACCAAAAAAACATCGAGATCAAACTGTCCAACGGCAGCCTGATCATCAAAGGGGAGAAGAAAGAGGATAAGGAAGAAAAAAGGAAGGGTTATCACCTTAGCGAGCGTCACTATGGCTCGTTCGAACGGGTGTTCAATCTGCCCAAAGGCGTCGATGCCGATAAGATCGAAGCGAGCTTCAGCAAAGGTGTGCTGAACGTCTCGTTGCCAAAAAAACCTGAGGCCATGAAAGCCGACAAGGTTGTACCGATCAAAGGCGAGTGAAACCCTGCAAGCCCAGCCCCTGCCGGGAAACCGGCGGGGGCTTTTTTATCGGCTCGATGGCGTAGCAGGCGGATCGATCAGCATATTCACGGGGGCTCGATGGTCTCTCACTGGAGCCAGGGCAATGGCTTGACGATGGTCAAGCTGCAAGGCGCGCGATTCAACACACTCTCGGCGGTACTGCCAATGAACCGGTCAATCCCGCGTTGGTAGACCGCGCCCATCACCACCATGTCGAAAGCATTGCGTTGCGCGAATTGTGTAATCACCTTATGAGGAATACCTCTGAGCTGATGTCGACGTTTTTGTTCGATACCGTAGCGCTCGGCCAGCACCTCGAAGGCTTCTGTCTGGGCATCGGTGACGGCGTCGCCCAGACTGGCTTTCAGGCTCTGTGTCGGCACGCTCTGCGTAGCGTCGCCCATCACCGACCAGTTGCTGACGTTGAGCAGGTGCAAGGACGCATCGCAGGAGGCTGCGAATGTCGAGGCCAGGTCGAGAATCCGGTCATTGAGCCCATGCGTGAGGTCTTCCAGGTGTGAAAGATCGATGGCCGCGAGGATCTTCGACGGCTTTGGATTCCTGGCGTCAGTCACCAGATGCAAATGAGCCGGGCAGTCACGCAGCAACAGCCAGTCCAGAGGGCGATGGAAGGCGCGATCGAGTGCCGGAATCTGCTGGGTGTCCTTGATCACCAAATCCGCATGGAAGTCATTCACGTACTCAAGCACATGCGCCAGGCTCGACTTGGCCCAGACCACTTCAGTGGTCACCTGCAACCCGGTACACCGTTGAAACCGGGCTTGCTGCTCCAACCAGTGGCGATGCACCTGCAAATAGCCCTCACGTGCCTGGGCCATCGCGTCGTGATCGAACAACCCGGCCAGCGCCAGTGCCTGCACATAGTCGAACGCTACGATATGCAACAAAGCCCCGGAGGCGCAGGCCAGTGCGCGCGCCCGGTCGAATGCCGGGGTGCGGTTCATTTCGGAGGGGGCGATCAACAGGATCCGCTTGAGTTTCAGCATGACCAACCTCGTCCTCGGAACACCTTGCCTGCCTTGCCGCCAATCATTGGTTGGCGGATTTCCTGCAAACCGGTTCCTTTACTTTCGAGTCGACCTTTCCGCCATCCGACTGGCACGAACATTGGCTTCATCGGCAGTGCGTTGCGCCTGGCTGGCCGCTTGCGCCGCCTGTTGCGCCTTCACCATCGCCTCATCGGCGCGATGTCCTGCGGTCGTGGCATTGGTCTCCGCGGATTCGAGCCGTGCCTCGAACTCCTGAGTTTGCCGGTGACTGCAACCGGCAGTCGCAGCTAACAGGATGCTCAGTAATGCAAAGGACAAGCGCTTGTTCATGACGGTGCTCCCTGGATTTAATGCGACTCGAAAGCTTTTGTTCAAGTATCTGGCGTTATCCCCTGAGGGCTCTGATTTTTGTCAACAAACTCTCAGAGACTTTGTTCCTGCGACGCCCGCTCATGGAAGCCTTGTTGATGTAGCTCAATGACTTTCAGCCGCCCTGGGGTAGAAATGGACACGTCCACCGCCGATGCTGATGAAGCTCGCCCCGATACCGCTGGAGGCTCACCATGCTGGCAGTCACGCTGATCAACACGCTAGTGGTCGTCATCGTCGTGGTGAACCATTACGAATGCCTGTTACGGCTGAACGACTGGCTGCCGCGGCTCAAGATCTGGAGCCGCTTTCGGATTGTCGCCGGGGTCTTCGGTGCCCTGCTTGCCCACGCGATAGAAGTCTGGTGCTTCGCGCTGGCCTATTACCTGATGGCACGTTCCGGCGAATGGGGAACCCTGATCGGCAATTTCGATGGCTCGTTCATGGACTGCGTGTACTTTTCCTTCACCACCTACACGACCATCGGCTTCGGCGATATTTCACCGGTGGGCAACCTCAAATACCTGACCGGCCTGGAAGCCCTGACGGGGCTGGTATTGATTACCTGGACGGCTTCGTTTCTGTTTCTCGAAATGCAGAAATACTGGAAGCGCAAATAACCGCCCCCGCGCACCCGGGCCCTTCTTCGACGCCTTTCTAGACCGCCAGGACGCTGCAAGGCACCTGATACAAAATATGCTCGGTGGTGCTGCCCAGCAGCTTGTCCACTCCGTGGGACTGGACTTTGCCCATCACGATCACATCCACTTGATGCTCGCTGGCGAAGTCGCTCAGTGCCGTGACGGGGTGGCCCTGTATGAAATGTCGACGGTCCGAGCCCACGCCGTATCGACTCGCTAAATGCAGGAACGATTTTTCCAGGTCTCTGCGCAGCGACTTGGTGAGGTCCGCGAGCGTCAGTCCACCCATGTCTGCCAGAAAAGCCGCGGAGATATCGCAGGCATACAGCAGATGCAACTCGGCATCGCACTGCAGGGCGAGGCCGCAAGCCTGCTCGATGATCCGGTCATTGAGCGCCTCGTCCGGTGACCCGGTATCCGACACTTCCACCGCCGCCACGACCTTGCGCGGCAAGGCAAAGCTGCTGGCTCCGATCAGGTAGACCGGTATCGGGCATTGACGCAGCAATCGCCAGTCCAGCGGGGTGAAGAAGGCGCGTTTGAGCACCGATTCATGCTGCACTTCCTTGAGCAGCAGGTCGGGCTGCAATTGCGTGACGTGATCGAGGATGTCTTGCGACAGGTCATCGGCCCAGGTCACCTGTGTGGTCACCTCAATGCCCCTGCCACGCAACGTATGGGCCTGTGCCTTGAGCCAGTCCTCATGGTCACGCCGATAGACTTCCCGGGCCTGGTCACGGTCTCCTTCTTCAAGCAGCGACAACAATTTGAAGGAAGGAATCAAGGCGGCAATATGCAAATTCGCACCGCTGGCCTTGGCCAGCGCCGCCGCATGGTTGATTGCCGGAGACTGGCGCAGGGCCGGGTTGATGATGAGTAGCAAGCGTTGATACTGACTCATGATTGACCTCCAGACAGGTGAGCGTTCGACCCGTTTGCCCAGCAGCGCGGGTCGATCCACTGATCGACATGGGGTGATTGTGCGAGTCTGGCACCGGGCAGAACTTGATTTACCTCAAGTGTCCAAGCCGTGGAATCGGTGCGAGGGCCTTCGGGCGCGGGGGGGCGACACTGCCGAGCATGGATCCATTCGTCTAAATCCCTTGTCCATGGGACCAATTAGCCTTACCTGCGACGCACAGGTAACTATGCTTTATAAGCTGACACCGAGGGCTATATGAACATGCCTGATGCTCGTTCGTATCGAGACCATCATCTCAAGACCGCGTGCTCCAACTGCAGCGTGTTGGATCTGTGCCTGCCGCTAGGCCTCTCCGGCCCGGAAATCGAGCAGCTCGATACGCTGATCGTACAACGCGTCAAAGTCAAAAAAGGCGCCGCACTCTATCGCGCAGACGACCCGTTGCGCTCGCTGTACGCCGTGCGTATCGGCTCGTTCAAGACCTGCGTGCTCTCGCTCGATGGCCGGGAGCAGGTCACCGGGTTCCAGATGCCCGGCGAAATGCTCGGTCTGGACGCCATCAGCACCGAACGGCACACCTGCGATGCCTACGCGCTGGAAGACAGCGAAGTCTGCCCCATCCACTTCGCTCACCTGGAGAAACTGGCTCGCGAGCTGCCCTCACTGCAGCACAACCTCAACAAGATACTGAGCCGCGAAATCGTCCGCGATCACGACATGCTGATGATGCTGGGCAACATGAACTCCGATGAGCGTCTGGCCGCATTTCTGCTCAACCTGTCGCAACGGCTGAACCAGCGCGGGTATTCATCCCGGGAATTTGTCCTGAAAATGCGCCGCGAGGAAATCGGCTCCTACCTGGGCCTGCGCCTGGAAACCATCTGCCGGGGTATCGCGCACCTGCGAGATCAGGGGCTGGCGGAAATATCGGGCCGCGACGTCAAAATCCAGAACATGGATGGGCTCAAGCAGCTGGTCGCGGGCTGTCATCGCCACCAAAGCTAACCCCTGACGCCGGAGAGTCATCATGCGCGCCATGGTATTGCACAGGCCCGGCCATCCGCTGCAACAGCAAGAACGGCCTATGCCGACACCCGGTCCCCAGCAACTGCTGATCAACGTCCTGGCCTGCGGCGTGTGCCGCACCGACCTGCACCTGGTCGACGGCGAGTTGCCACAAGCGGTGCTGCCGCGAGTGCCGGGGCATGAAATCGTTGGAATGGTCACAGCAGTCGGAGCCGATGTCACGCCCGACTGGATCGGTCGGCGAGTGGGCGTCCCATGGCTGGGCTGGACCTGCGGTGAATGTGTGTTCTGCACCTCGGGCCGGGAAAACCTTTGTGATCATGCACAGTTCACCGGTTGTCATCTGGACGGCGGTTATGCCGAGTACACGGTTGCCGACCGGCGCTTCTGTTTCCCGATTCCCGAGGGGCTCTCGGACGTTCAGGCGGCACCGCTGCTGTGTGCCGGGCTGATCGGTTTTCGCGCGTTGCAAATGATCAAGGGCACGCGCCATCTGGGTCTCTACGGGTTCGGTGCGGCAGCGCATCTGGCGATTCAGGTAGCACGCGGCCGGGGGCAGAAGGTGTATGCCTTCACCCGCCCGGACGACAGCGAGGGCCAAGCCTATGCCCGTTCATTGGGCGCCGAATGGGCCGGGCCTTCGGACCAGCCACCACCGCACCTGCTCGATGCCAGCCTGATTTTCGCCCCTGTCGGTGCGCTGGTGCCGCTGGCGCTGGCGGTCACCGTCAAGGGCGGCTGCGTGATTTGCGCCGGCATCCACATGAGTGACATTCCCGCGTTTCCCTACCGGCTGCTATGGGGCGAGCGCAGCGTCCGATCGGTGGCCAACCTGACCCGTGAAGACGGCACCACGTTTTTCCAGGAGCTGGAGCACACGCCCGTGCACTGTGACGTCACCTGTTTTGCCCTCGCCGAGGCCAATCAGGCGTTGGCGTGCCTGCGAGCCGGCCAGTTCAAGGGCGCCATCGTGCTTATCCCCTGACCGCGGACCTGACGGCGAGGATGCTTCCCGGCACCGAATACAGGGCTCGTTCGGTGTTACTGCCAATGAACCGGTCGATCCCCACCCGGTGCACCGTGCCCATCACCACGACATCCGCCACGTACTGTTCGACAAACTCGTGGATCACGGGCACTGGTAACCCCATGATGAAGTGCCGCCGCTCCGGCGGTATGCCGTAGCGATCGGCCAACGTGACAAATGCCCGGTGCAAGGACTCGCGCAGTTCCTCGATAAAGTCCACGGTCCAGCCTCCACCGGCCAGTGGCGCATCACCGTTGAAGGCTGGTGACAAGTCATACGCGTAAAGCAGGTGCAGTGAGGCATCGCATTGCAAGGCCAAGGCGTTGGCGGTCTGAATGATGGTGTCATTCAAACCGTTGATCTGGGTGGAAGGATCGAACGGGTCCACCGCCGCTACGACGCGGTGCGGCAAGCCGTAACGGGTCTGGTTGACCAGGTGCACTGGGACCGGGCATTCGCGCAGCAAATGGCAATCGAGCGGTGTGATGAACACCCGTTTCAGCATCGGCTCCAGGGTCACGTCCTTGATCAGCATGTCGGGTTTGAGGTCTTCGACCGTTTTCAAGATATCCAGCAGCGGATGCGTGGTAAAAACCACCTCGACCGTCACGTCCAGCCCCATATCATTGAGTCTATCGAGCTCATCGGCGGCCCAGCGACGGTAACGGCGCAAATACCCCTGATACCGTGCATCGTCGATTTTCTCTTCCCACAAATGCACGACCGGTGCCGGTTCGACAAAGGCCCGCACGGCCAGCACTGCACCGCTCGCCTTGGCCAGGGCTACCGCCCGCAGCATGGCCGGGGACTGATGCAGGGTTTGGTCGGCGACCAGCAACAAACGTTGATATTGACCCATCACACACCTCGAGTTCGACGGCGGTCGCAGGACCGGCAGGTTCCAAGCGTGCGCGCGTTGCCCCCTCTTCCAGGTTGATTTACATCAAATACAGGTCAATGAACCTCCTGCGTCACGACTCTCTGATCCAGATCAGATTCAGGCCCGGCCATGGGCGTAGAAAGGACTGAACTGTACGGTTCACCCCCGCGCACCTTTCAAACCGGATGGAGGATCACCCCATGCTGACTGTCAAAGACCACAATGACCGGGCTGCAGCCGCTTACGCCTCGGTCACCGGACAACACTGGATCGAATCGCTCAAGGACGGTCGCCATGTGCTGATCCGGCCGCTGTCGGAAAAAGACCGCGACCGTGAATACGCCTTCATCAAACGGCTGTCCCCCGAGTCCAGGCACATGCGTTTTCTCGCCCAGATCAACGAGCCCGGCATCTCGATGCTTAATCAGCTGATGGACACCGACAACAAACAGCGGATGGCCTACGTCGCTCTGACCCATGAAAATGGCCAACTGATCGAGATCGGCGTCAGCCGCTACGCCGCCACGGCCGAGAAGGAATGTGAATGCGCGGTGACGGTCGCCGACGAGTGGACGCACCTGGGCCTGGGAACGTTGCTGATGGAGCATCTGATCAAGGCCGCACGCAAAAATGGCTTTACCCAGATGTATTCGGTGGATGCCTCCAGCAATGCACCGATGCGGGACCTGGCCAAGGCACTGGGTTTCCAGACAAGCAATGACCCAGATGACAGCCATCAGGTCATTCACCGTCTTTACCTGTAAAAAATCGCCCCGCGATGTCCAGGCCAACGGTTCATCGCGGGGCGATCCAGTCTTCAGGATTGCAGCGTCTTGCCTGGCTTGATGGCCAGCACACTGCAGGGCGCGCGATGCAGCAATTGCTCTGCCGTAGTGCCCAACAGGATGTTCAATTTGTTGTGCTGCACCGTGCCCATGACAATGACATCCGTGTGATGCTCGGCGACAAAGTCACAAATACTGGTCAACGGTGAGCCTTCAATGAAGTGCCGGGACGCTGGAGGCACGCCATGACGTTCGGCAAGGGCTGCAAAGGCATCGTTCTGAGCCGTTCCCAACGCTTCATAAATACCGGTGGCCAGCGGCAGTGCGCCAAAGCCCATGTCCTGGGCATACACCGCCGTCCAGTCGTACACATGCAGCAGATCCAGCCCCGCATCACACAGGGCGGCCAGCTTGGCGGCCGCGTCGACAATCTGGTCGTTGAATACCAGATCCTGGTCTTCGCTGCGCAACACATCGACGATGGCCAGGACGTTGCGTGGCTTGGGATTGAGGGCATTGGTCACCAAGTGCACCGGCACCGGACAATCGCGCAGCAACTGCCAGTCCAGCGGCGTGAAGAACACTCGTTTCAGCGCCGACTCTTCCTGGGCGTCCTTGATGATCAGCGCCAGCGACATTTCGTTGACGAAGTGCAGGATTTCCTCATACGGATGCTGCACCCAGACCACCTCGCTGGTGACCTCGACCCCGTGCCGGCTTATCAAACCGGCTTGTTCGGCGAGCCATTGCCGATGGGTTTGCAAGTACCCTTCCCGGGCCAGGTTGATTTGTTCGGGCGCGAACAGGCCGGCCACCGCCAGGGCCTGCAAATAATCGAACGCCACAATGTGCAACGGCATCTGCATCGCGTGCGCCAACGCGGCGGCCCGGTCGAACGCCGGCGTGCGGGTCATGGCTGGGGGAGCAATTAACAGTAATCGTTGAGTCTGCGACATGGGGCACCTCGACAGGCGGTCATCGGCTGGGGTCAGTAGAAATTCAGAATGCACGTTCCCAGCCGCGGACCAGTTGATCTTTATCAGTTTCGCCGTCCCTTTTCATGCAGCGCGGATACGTCAAACCCCATCCGACAACCACGCGTCGTGCCGTCCCCCGGCACGCTGCGTCGGGTTGACAAAGATCAAGCGGCGACGGCAAAGCCGGCGTCAACCTTGTCATCAGGTACACGCGCCATCTAACCCTCGCGGCCATTTCGGCCAGTTTCTGTGCGCCAAGGGAGCATTGTCATGTCCGAGCAATCACGTTTCATGCTGGTCGTCTCACCCCTGATGGAAAACAGCCCCGCATTCGACCGCGCCGCCGCACTGGCCAAGGCAGAAGACGCCGCGCTGCACATTGTGGCGTTCGACTACCTGGAAGGCCTGGCGACCGCCGGCCTGGTCAACGAAAAAGCGCTGGAAGAGATGCGCATCGGTTACATCGAGCGCCACCACCAATGGCTGGAAGAAAAAGCTCGGCCGTTGCGCAAAATCGGCGTGACGGTCACCACCGAAGTGGTCTGGGTCCGAAATCCCTTGAAGGAAATCCTGATTCACCTAAAAGAGCAGCCAATGGCCCTGCTGATCAAGGCGCTGGAACATGAAACGACGTTTTCGCGCATGATGTTTACCCCCCTGGATATCCACCTGCTACGCGAATGCCCGGTGCCGCTGCACTTTGTCAGTCATATGCAGCACGCGCTGCCGCGCAGGATTGTCGCGGCGGTCGACCCGTTTCATCGCGACGCTCAATACGAAGGCTTCAACGACCGCATCCTGCATGAAGCGGTGAAGCTGGCGACGGCGTGCAATGCCCAGCTCGACGTGGTCTACGCCTACGACCTGTCATCGATCGGTGCCGATGAATTCGGCTTCGGCGACGCCACCAAATTTTTCTCCTCGAAAACCGCCAAGACCCTGTTCGACGCCCAGGGCGAAGCCTTCAACGAACTGGCCGAGCGCAACGGCATTCCACCGGAGCAGCGCCACATGGTCATGGGCAACCCGGCCAAGGTCCTGGCCAGTTATGCTGATGCCTACAACGTCGACGTAATCGTCATGGGACGGGTTGGCCACCACGGCATGGGTCGCTTGATTGGTAGCACGGTCGAACATCTGCTCTATAAAATGCCTTGCAGCGTTTGGGTGGTCTCGCCGCAAGAACTCGCCGATTGATTCAACATGGCGCAAATCAACAAGGGCTGCCCTATCAAGGCAGCCCTTTTTGATTAATTCATCTGGAAACAACCACCGTCCCTGTCCATTGGTCGATACAGACTTGCTCTACAGATTCAACATGGATAATTTTGAATCTACGGAGTCATCGAGAGATATCGAACATGGCAGTCCCCCTTCAGGCACAAGCACTCACCAAGACTCAGTGCGTCACGGGTCTGCGTGCAGCGGTCGGCATACTCGACAAATGGCGCGCCACCAGCGACCAGGCCTGTCGCATCCTGCGCATTTCCCGCAGCACCTACACCCGCGCCCGGCAGCGCGATGCGCAATGGACGGTGTCCCTGGACGCGGATCAGATGCAGCGCATCAGCTTTGTACTCAACATCCATGCCGCTCTGCGCCTGGTTTTCGATAACCCGGAAAACGTCTACGGGTTCCCGTCGATGGCCAATCACAACGAGTTCTTCAACGGCCGCAGCCCGCTCGAGATCATGGCGCAGGGCGACATGATTTCCTTGTATGAAACCTTCCGGCGCATTGACGTGCTGCGTGGCGCGCAATGGTAGAAATCAACCAACTGGCAGCGTGTGCCGGAGAGCGCTTACAGGCCTACCGACTGGTCAATTCCAAATACCCTCCCGTGGCGTTGTTCGACGACGTGGCGGACGCGGAGGCGTTTGAAGTCCTGTACCAGATTCAGGCACTGACCAACCCCAGGCTGAAAAATGAAGTGGGTCATCTTGAGTGGATCGCGCGCGATCAGATCCCGTTCGGCATTCCTGGCTGCTCCTATGCAACCGCGCCGTTCACCCACGTCAACCCGGCTGGTTCACGGTTCAGCGACGGCAGCTTCGGGGTGTTGTACCTGGCCGACACCCTGGAAACGGCACTGGCCGAAGTCCGTCATCACCAAAGCCTGTATTGGTCGAATGTGCCAAGCCTCAACTATGAGCGCTTCGTTTTTCGCGGGCTGTCCTGCAGCTTTGTCGACACAGACATGAAAGACGCTGCACCCGTTGCGCTGACCGATCCTGTGTACGCGCCTGACGATTACACCCATTCCCGTCGGCTCGGGCGCTCAGTCAAAGAATCCGGCGTGCCCGGCCTGCGCTATCGGTCCGTGAGGATGCAAGGCAGTTACTGCTGGGCGCTGATGACACCGAAACCGGTCCTATCGATCATTCAGGCAGCGCACTACGAGATGGTCTGGAACGGCCAGATCACCAGCGTCAGCAAGATCAGCGAAGCCTGAGCACGGCAAGATCAACGGGACGTCATCACCCCACTGACCAAAACCTGCCTGTCGCGTTAATATCCGCCAGATTGGGTTCACACGATCAAGGAGAATCAAAGGCATGTCCGCACTCGACACTTCCCTGCAAGACACCGCGGCGCCCGAAGGCGTGTGTTATGGCTGCGGCAGCAGCAACCCGCACGGGCTGCACATCAAGAGCTTCTGGCATGAAGACGGCATCCACGTCATGGCCGAACACACGCCCGACTCCATGTATTGCGGCTGGCCAGACCTGGTGTACGGCGGGTTGATCGCGATGCTGGTGGATTGCCATTCAAACTGGACGGCAATGGCCTATCACTACCGGATGGAAAACCGCGACGCGGCAAGCCTTCCGCGCATCAATTGCGTCACTGGCAACCTTGGCATCAAGTTCATCAAACCGACACCGATGGGTGTGCCGCTGACCTTGCGTGCGAAAGTGGAAGGTGAGGTCGGACGTAAGAGTCGCGTCATTTGCGAGGTCTACGCCGGGGACGTGCTCACGGCCATTGGCGACTCGATTTTTGTTCGCGTAGACGCTGCGCAATTGGCAGACAGTGCGCGCGTAAAGCCTGAATAAATCGTCCTTGATTGTGAATCGTGAGCCCAAGAGGTTGTCCATGCCCCGCTTCCCGCATTTATCGCAACTGCTGACCTGCGCCGTGCTCGGTTTTTTCGCGTGCAGCACACAGGCCAGTACGCCCTCCTCTGCACCTGACAGTTTGCAGCCGCTGCTGATCACGATGAACGAGCGCTTGAACATCGGCGACCTTGTGGCGCTGACCAAGTGGGACAGTGGCAAGCCAATTCAGGACAGCACCCGGGAAGCGCAAGTGATCGCCAATGCCAGGAAAATGGCCGTTGACCGTAAGCTTGACCCGGATGAGGTCGCCGAGCTGATCGCCGCGCAGATAGAGGCCAACAAACTGGTGCAGTACGGGCTGCTTGCGCAATGGCAAGCGGCGGGTAAGGCGCCGGACACCCCACGGCCTGACCTCGCCGGGCAGATCCGGCCTCAGCTCGATGAGTTGCAAAACCGTCTGTTGCAGCAATACGCTGACTTTGCCGCCTATCGTAAGGATCCGAATTGCCCGAGTTGGCTGGGCACGGTGCGAGCCCGCTTGATCAAGGATCAATTGCACGGCCAGGCCTTGATTCGTGCCACTGGCGAGTTGTGTGTCGCGAGTCAGTGAGCCCTTTGATCGAACGGCGTGTTGGATGAAGGGATAGGTTTGTAGCTTGGACCAACAACAAGCTTGGCCTTATCCGTCTGATGCTGCTCACTGTGTTGGGGTTGGGGTTGGGGTTGGGTACATATCCGTTTTTGCGGTAACGGCGGCTTAGGGTTCCGCCCTGACGGCGGGTCACTTTGGAAAAGCCCCAAAGTAACCAAAGGGCTCTTGCCCCTGACGTTCGGTGCCTCGCTAAGGCTCGGCATGCCCTCGCTC